>Ga0335081_10012105_pt1 | contig 13974 bp, 14 predicted proteins | sample Lox_Sample_35_FD_206713 | JGI IMG/M metagenome (GOLD analysis project Ga0335081, IMG submission 206713) | Soil microbial communities from Loxahatchee National Wildlife Refuge, Florida, United States - Lox_Sample_3.5 | ecosystem: Environmental > Terrestrial > Soil > Wetlands | place: USA... | reverse complement strand
TGGCCTCAGCGGAAGAGTCTTAGATTCGGTGGTCTGGAGATTGGAAAAATGCACCTCCTTGTTGTGCTCGATTCGAGTGGCAAACCAATCGAGTCCGTCCGATTCAGGTTTTCGGATTATAAGAGCACCGAGCTATGCATGAGCTATGACGGATACCAAGGCATTGGCCTGCAAGAGGCCACGCGAAGAACTCCCTGGTGCAAATGCCGGTGAGAGGTTCGCAGAGGTGAACCGACGCGAGGCAACGCTGACCGTCAGGAATACGGCGAATTCCTAGCGAAAAGAGCACCCTTGAGTGGCGGGCTACCCAGAAGTGGCCGGGCCTTCAGCCATGGTTCTACCTTCCTGGGGTGAGCGGTTTGACAAAGGCATGCAACCCCAAATTCAAAGATGCAAGTGGAGAAGCAGATGAGGGCGCGGACGCAGGTGGGGATCGTGGGGGCGGGGCCGGCGGGGCTGGTGCTGGCGCGGCTGTTGGAGATGGCGGGGATCGAATCCGTGGTGCTGGAACTGCGCACGCGGCAGTACGTCGAAGAGCGCGTGCGCGCGGGCGTGCTGGAGCAAGGAACCGTGGACCTGATGAACGAAATGGGACTCGGCGAACGGATGATGCGGCAGGGATTGATGCACTACGGGATCGAATTGCGATTTGGAGGGAAGAGCCACCGGATTCATTTTCAGGAATTGACGGGTGGGAAGGGCGTGATGATCTACGCCCAGCATGAAGTTGTGCATGACCTGGTGGAAGCGCGGTTGGCGAGCGGGCTGCCGATTCACTACGAAGCGGAAGACGTCAGCGTGAGCGGATTCGATACCGAGCGGCCGGTGATTCGATACAGAAAGCACGAGAAAGAGGAAGAGTTGGAATGCGATTTCATTGCGGGATGCGACGGGTTTCATGGATGCTGCCGGAACACAATTCCGGACGGCGTTTTGACGATTTACGACCGGCAGTACCCGTTCGGGTGGCTGGGGATTCTGGCGGAAGCGCCGCCTTCGAACGAGGAATTGATTTACGCATACCACGAGCGGGGATTCGCGCTGCTGAGCATGAGGTCGCCGCAGATCAGCCGGCTGTACATTCAGTGCAAGCCGGATGAAGATTTGGCGGAGTGGCCGGACGAGAAAATCTGGGGCGAGTTGCACAAACGGCTGGAGACGACGAGCGGATGGAAATTGACGGAAGGGCCGGTGGTGCAGAAGGGCGTGACGGGGATGCGGAGTTTTGTGGTGGAACCGATGCAGTATGGGAGATTGTTTTTGGCGGGAGATTCGGCGCACATCGTGCCGCCGACGGGAGCGAAAGGATTGAATCTGGCGGTGGCGGATGTGCGGGTGCTGGCGGCGGGGCTGATCGAGTTTTACAAGAAGGGCCGGCGGGAGTTGTTGGAAAACTATTCGGAGATTTGTTTGCGGCGCGTGTGGAAAGTGCAGCGGTTCTCGTGGTGGATGACGAGCATGCTGCACCGATTCGAAGAGGATAGCGAATTTGACCGGAAGCGGCAGAGAGCGGAGCTGGATTACGCGACGAGTTCGCAGGCGGCGATGACGACGCTGGCGGAGAACTATGTTGGGTTGCCGATGGAGATTTACTAGAGGTTGGAGGGTAGAGGTTCGAAGAGCGAGATTCGAAGGAAGAGATCAGGAGCCGGTGTAGAGCTGGAAGGGCGCCCAATAATAAGGCTTTTGGTAGAGGCCGCCGGAGTGGAGCAAGGCTAGCTTGGCGTTGCGCAGAGCCGTGGCGGGATCTTCACCGCGATTGAGACCCCGATACAGAGAATCCATGAGCTTGGGAGTGGAAGCGTCGCTGACTTCCCAGAGTGCGCTGATGACGTTGTGCGCTCCGGCACGAAGGAAGGCCCAGGACAAGCCGACGAGCCCTTCGCCGGCGTACGCACGATTCCCGGCGCCATTGCAAGCGGAGATGGTGACCAGAAACGCGTGCAGGGGCCGGGTGATGATTTCCCGGGCATAGAGCTTATAAGAATCTCCGGACAAGGTAAGAATGATGGCGGATTCCAGGGGTTGGAGGCGGCTGGCGGTACCATGCGTGACGAAATGGATGAACTGAAAGCGGCCGGGATCGGCCTGGAGGTACGCGGGCGGAGTGGCTGAGGATCCGGTTAAGACATCGCGGTGGGAAGCGGGAAAATACCGTTCGACGATGTTCATTTCCGCGGGGCCCTGGGGAAGGGGTGGGAAGAGCGGATCGGCAGGAGTGGGATCACCTACGAGGAGAAGATGCGCGTTGCGAAGGGAGGTCGCGGGGCGGGGCCGATCGAGAAGAGCCAGCGAATCGGCAACAGAGAGGGTGACATCCTCGATCCAGTAATGAGGATGAGGCGCGGGGACAACCAAAGTTTCGAAATTGAGAGTGTCGAGACTGCCGTCGGGGAAGAGGATGACGCGGGAATCGCGCGGGATCAGCTTCGCGGCGGGCTGGACCAGGATGGAATAGAGTTTGCCGCCGGACGAGCCCGGAGTCGATAAAGGATCGAGAGGACTGGTGGAGAGGGCTTCGCGATAGGATTTTGCGAGAGCGTCTATCTCTTCCTGTGGCGGGAGGGTGAGAAGAGAAATTTTTTGAGGGGTGATGACCCAAAGGTAGGAAAGCCGCTCGCCAAGAGAATAAAAGAGGAAGGTGGAATGAAAACGGGCGGCGAGAGACCGCGGATGGAATCGGGAGAACGAGGGTGTGGAAGAGGGCGAATCAAGCGAGAGACTTTCAGCGAGGGATTGCGAGCGGCTGAGATCGGCCACGGCGAGAGCATCGAGGCTGCGGCCGCGGGAAACGAGGAAATCCATATAGGCGGTGTAAAACTGGAAGGCCGAAGAAAGGAAGGAGACGCGAAAATCCTGGCGTTCGACAGCGGCACGAGCCGTCTCGATGGTGCCGATGGCTTTGCGAAACTCGGCCTCCGCGACGGCGGGAAGGTTATCCGCGGCGTAAGCCTGTGCCAAATACGCCTGGGCCTGCCAGCGTAAGGGGGTTTCCATGTTTGGCGCGCGAATGACTTTCTGAAAGGTTTCCTCCGCTTCGCGAAAGTGGCGCCGGCTCATGGCAATGCGCCCGGAGATGATCGTGGAAGAAGCGCCGCCAAATTGATCGAGCCCTGCTTGTTCGATTGCCAGGGCTTCGCGATTGTATTTTTCAGCGGCATCCACAAGACCGGTGGCCAAGGCAATGTCCGAGGAGCTGTTCAGGCAGCTGGTGATATCGCGATTGTCGCCGATCTTGCGTGCCTGAAGGAGTGCTTCCCCGGAGGTGGAACCGGCGAGATCGTAGCGATGCTGCTGAAAATAGACGTCGGAGAGGGCGTTGAGCCACTTGACGTGATCACCGGGGAGACCGGCCTTCAGGGAGGCGCGATCGGCTTGCTTAAGCAGGTCCTCGGCATTTTCGAAATCGCCGACAACGGAGTAGTTCCATCCGATGTTTCCAAGGACTTTGGCGACGGTGTAGTCCGAACCTACAGCCTGCGAGCGGTTGAGCGATTCCTTGAACCAACCGATGGCCTCATCGTAGTGCTCCTCCCACATGGCCAGATAGCCGAGACTTCCGAGGACGTTGGTCTCCTGGTTGCTCAGATGGCGCTGGCGGTCCAGCTGAAGAGCCTGATGGAAAGCAGCGGAGGCGGCGGGGTAGTTTTTTCTGGAGATCTCCAGATTCCCCTGGGCTTGAAGAACGTCGCCGAGAAGATCTGGCTGAAACGCCGCAGCGAGTTGCTGCGCTTCGGAAAGGGCGCGCTGAGCTTCGTCGAATCGTTGCAGGAAATCGAGGGCAATCCCCTGCGCAGTCTTCCGGCGGACGGCAGTTTCGGAATGAGCGAGAGCAGGCGGCGGGGCCTCACGCAGAAGATCCAGGGCTTCGGCGTACGAACTGCGGAGGACCAGCACGTAGGCCTTCTGAACGCGAAAGCGCCAGGCCCATTCAGGATTCTTGCCTGCATAGCGGCGATATTCGCGGTCAGAATCGCGGAGAGCTGCCGCGAGGTCGCCGTGGACAGATTCCTGACGAATGCCATCCAGGACTTGAGCCGGCGTGGGGCCTTTCGAGCAGGCACATGCCGCGAAAATTAGCGCCAGCGGAACGGCTACTATCCACCCAAAGGCCCTTTGGGGGGCGGAATCGGAGTACCGTCGGAGTCCAGCTGGACGACGGTGCCGGTGCCGGAGACGGGAGAACCAAGTTCGAAGCGAATCATGGTGAGAGTGCGGTGGCCGTACCGGATCAGGAGTTCGCCAAGGTAGAGCCTGCCGAATTTCGGGATGTGGAAGCAGTGGCCCTTGCGGACGACGCCCGGGCACTCGGTCTGCATCTTCTTCTGGTTGATGGCTGAACACAGAATCGTCCCACACTCCGCAGGTTCCGGAAGCTTCTCTCCGGTTGCGAGCGCATCCTCAGCCATTCTCTTAAATTCGGGGTTCTTTTTGAATTCGTTTCTTGCCGCCTCGTAGGTAGGGATTTTCTCGAAGAATTCGACGTCGAGCTCGATTTTCGTTTTGCATCCGGCGATCCTGAGATTGTCGAATCTGCTGCCTACAAAAGTGAACAGAGGTTCCTTGTGATTCTCATCGAAGGAAAAATTGGAGGCGAAGCGGCCCACGATACGGTCGGCGGTGACTACGTCGAGAATGTTCACGCCTTCGGCGACAGAGGTCACGAGCGTAGTGTAATGCGTTTTTCCATCCAGCTCTTGCGAACTGCCGGAGACGTGGGAATAGCCGCGTTTCAAGAAGACAAAATGCTCGAGCCGGAAATCGTCCACACGAGCTTTGCCGTGGCCTCCGATGGAGGGCAGGGACGAAGCACCCTGCACCTCGATAAGGTGCTGGATCGGACGGGTAAAAAGTCCGCTCAAAACGTGAGCGTTAGCGTGGTAATGAAAGGTGCGGCGGGGAGACGCGGTCATATAGGCCACCTTAAATGGGGTTTCGAGAGGGTCTAATGCTGCTCAATTTGGCCCGGAATTACAACAATAAATGGTGCACGGGTGATTTCGTCGCCAGAAGGAGAAGAAGCGGACAGCCCCTGAAGCACAAGCTGGTAACTGCCAGGCGCAAGATTGGAGGGGAGCTGGACGGTAGAGGCCTTACCGGCCTCGGAAGAAGGGATCGGGAGGGAGAAACGGGTGGCGCCGGACTTGTCCTCAATGCGAAGCATAAAAGACTGATAAGGAGGATCATTCGGGACGTCGAGAAAGAAATCGAAGGGCTGACCGGCCGGAACCTGGAAGACGGATTGGGCGGCGCGTGAAACTCCAACGCGGACAGAGGGAGGGTGGAGGAGCCGCGGGGAATCCGTGGGAGCGGCGAGATTCTTCCAATGAGGTATGACGAGAAGATTTTGATAGCCAATCAAGAGCAGCAAAGCAGCCAACGCTGGCAGAGCAAACTCAGGACGCAACCATGCCAGCCAGGGTTTCGCAGGAGAGGTTGAGTGTCCGGCGCGGGCCGGGGCAGGAGACTCAGCAAGAACCTGACGGCTGGCCGCGAGAAAGAGTGCGGCCGCATCGAGTTCCGCAGCGCAGACGGCGCAGCCGAAATAATGTTCCTCAAACTCGGCGCGAAGCGAGGGAGGAAGCTCGCCGAGCAGGTACTTTTCACAAGCTTCTAAGCGTGTGGCGTCAGTATGGTTCATTTTCGTCATCCGCTGAGTAGTGCGAAAGAGGGGGAAATCGTTTCATCGGGCAGTCGCTCCTCGCGTTCCGGCCGTGACTTTGTCCTCGCCTAAAGCCTGACGGAACTTATCTTTAGCGCGGTGGAGGAGCACTCGGAGATAGTCGCGGTCCACGCCAAATTCCCGGCAGACGTCGTCTTTGTCTTTTTCCTCAAAGAAGATGGCGCGAATGAGATCGCGGTCGCGTTGAGGGAGGGATTTGAGGACTCGACGCACGTTCTTACTGGTCTCTTCTGAGATGAGTAACCCCTCCAGATTCAACACTTTGCCGGAGTTTTCAAGCTGAGAATCCTCAAGCGGCTGGCTGCGCGACGAGGCGCGATAGTGCTCCTGCAATACATTGTTGCAAACCGAATTGACGAAGGCTCCCAAGCGCTCCGGCTGGCGAATTCCGCCCTCGGAGCGAAGGGCGCGGATCACGCGAATCATGGTCTCCTGGCGAAGATCGTTCACGGTGTCCATAGCGAGATAACGTGCGCGCAGCTTGATCGCCAGGAGCTGACTAAAATAGGCAACGAAGTGGGTCTCCGTAGGAGGGTCACCTTCACGGAGGCGCCGCACGTAGGCGTCGTCAAAAGAATAGAGTTCCACTAGGCGTGCCCCGAAGAGGGAAGTATAGCCATGACTGGGGCCGGCGGCAATGAATCAAGGAGAAGCAAATCAAACGGCATTTGAAACGGAATGAACACGAGGCGCACTACCGAAATGAGGAACCCTGCAAGACCGGGAAACCTTCACCCAGGGACTCACCTGGTCCCCTGGCGTGCCCCTGAAGGGACGTATCCGGGCTGGAAAGGAAAGCCGGCCCGGATGCGTCTTTAAGCTTTTCAGATTCGGGGGCTGCTGTGAACGAAAACGGGCGAATCCACGGGACGGAGTATCCGATGGGCGACGCGGTGAAAGTGGGAAGAATTATGGCGCTGCGCGCGGACTTTGTGATGAAGCCGGAAGCGGCGGGGCAGATTCAGGCGGGGATCGAAGAGACAATATGCGGTATGAAAGATCACCCGGACGGATTCCTGCACGGAATGGTGCTGGTCTCGGATCAAGAGGCGCGGCTGGGGACGTTGATTACGTTCTGGCACGGAAGAACGTTCGAGGAAACCAAACACCGCAAGATTCGCTGGATGCAGCGAATCCTGGCGCCATTTCTTGACCGCTGCGTGCGAGTGCAAACACAAAGCACATACTTTTTGAACGGCGGGCAAGAGGTTTCGCTGGAGAGCCGCGGCGCGAGTTACGAGCGGGCGGGATCATTGCTGGAGTCCGAGGGAGCGTTTTGCGCCAACTGAACGAAGCGGAGCGAATTGAGCAAATTCAGGAAGAACCGCGAAACGAAATCCGGTACAGAATCACGAAATAGAGTGGGGGCGCTGGGCGAGGAATCATGAACGGAAGAGGGACAGCACCGGCGAAGTCGGGGACCCCGGGAGAACAAAGTGCGATGCCTGTTGAACAATTGTGTGGTGTGGATTCTTGCCAAGAGCGCCGGGCTACTTCCTTTTGTGCTGAAAATCTGTGCTGCAACCATTTTCTTGGCCGTTGCTACGAATTTCTAGAGCGGATTGATCCGAATCGCGACCTTGCGTCGAACGGCGAACAAAGACGCACGGAATTGAAGAAATTGATGGAGGAGTGCGCGCAGCGAGCACTGGAAGTCGCCCTCGGGAATTCGAACTTGAATAACATGCAACGAGCCAAGCTGCTGGATATCTTGCTCTGGACGTCCGAGGTCACGATAGCCGCCAATGCGCAAAAGGCCGGCAACGGACATTTTCTGAAGCCTTGCAATCCATCGAGCTTTACCGGCGGGGAAAAAAGCGAGAAAAAATGGAAACCGCAGGGAACGAGCATGCGGACTTCCCTTTTTTGGTAACGCGTCGGCAAGCTGCCGATGCTCCAGCCGGCGACCGGAAGCGGAAGATGACCGTGGCCGAGAACCAAGTCCCGCTTCCCTGATTCCCTCTTGAATTCCTGTACCGGCACCAACGAATAAAAACATTTGTCATCGTGAGCGCGGACCATGGCTCGCGTGCGGACAACATTCTTCGCACTTGTGCTTTCCTCGTTGCGATTCGCCGCGGCAACTTTTTGTGCGAGTCGGGGTTCTAATTCAGTAGGTGGTTAGCAAACGTCGCTGTCCAGGAGCGACGATTCCAATTCCATTCCCAGCTCAGGAGGAGACCTGAGATGCGTAGAATAATCCTAACCCTTGCGGTTGCGAGCTCGCTGATAACTCCCCTGGCGATGACTGGTTGCGCCGTTCGCGCGCGATATTACGATGTGGACCACCACGATTATCACCGGTGGAATCATGATGAGGACAGATTCTATGTTCAGTGGGAAAGCGATACTCACCGGCAGCACCGCGATTTCAAGGATCGCAGTCAGCAGGAGCAGCAGGCGTATTGGGACTGGCGGCATGAGCACGAGCAAAATCAGCATTAATCTGATTGCGTTTGGAGGGGCTCGAGCTTCAACCCGCACAGTGGACCTGCTTCCCATGTCTGTGTAACATTGCGGACATGGAAAAAACGAAATTGGGCAAGCGCAATTCTCCTCCCAAGGGAAGACGCGCTCCGAAAAGCGTTGCGGAGTATCTCGCCAGCGTCCCCAATCCGGCCCGGAGCACTTTGGGCGAATTGCGCGCGGCAATTCGATCCAGCGTGCCAAGGGAGGCCAGCGAAACCATCAGTTATGGGATACCGGCCATCCGATACAAAGGAATATTGGTTTGGTACGCGGCGTTTGCGAAGCACTGCAGTTTGTTTCCGACAGCTTCGGTCATTGTGGCGTTCAAGCAGGAGTTGAAGGGCTTCCCCACGTCCAAAGGTACGATAAAGTTCCCGTTGGATAAGCCGCTGCCGATTGCGCTGATCAAGAAAATGGTCGAAGCCCGGGTTGCGAAGACCAGCGGCGAGAAGCGGCGCTGACACCTCTTGAGAGGGCGTACCGGACGATAGTACGAAGGGTGGCGCTACTTTCCCCGCACTGCCATTCCTGTCCGGCCTGTGGCTGCGAGCGTCATTTGGCAATACGTTGGGAGAGGCGGGCGAATTCAAGACCTACAATGATTGGTGACGTTGCGAACCGTGTGCGCCCTGATTGCGGAGCAAGAAATTCAGAGAGAAGAGACCGGCAAGCTTGCGTCTTTCTCGCGATCGCTTCGGCGTTCGTGTTTCCGAGTTTCGTCCACACGCTAGGCGGCCCTCCCTTCCTGACAAACGATCCCCGGACTCCGGGGAACGGGAAATGGGAAATCAATCTCGCTTCAATACCTCCGATTCCTGGCTAGGTTGCGTGTTCCTCCGAATGCAACCTGCTTGAATCCGCAAGAAATACTACGAAAATTCGGCTCGCAACACAGTACCAGCCGTTGCTCCCTACTGGGCGCAGAATCTAGCGCAGCCGTTTCGAAAACAAGATGTAATCGCACATTTTGGGATTAAGCTTCCAGATCTCCACTCGGGTTGGCAAATTCCATGAAGTAGGCAAAGGGTGCGACTTTCGCGTATCATGCGTGCCGTGCACACCGTGAGCAAATGGACCATCGCGATGTTGCTGACCGCCACCGCGGCGGTCGCGCAGCAAACCCACAAACAATACGAGCCGCCGAACGAGCCAGGCGCCGGTCAGAAGCTGCTCGCGCAATTCGCGGGCGACTGGGACGTCGTCAAGACATTCTTCCCCATGAACGGGAAGCCGATCGTGACGAAAGGCTTGTGCAAACAGTATATGATCCAGGACGGAAAGTTTCTGGAGTCAGATTTCACCTTCTTCAATGCTGACGGAACGAAGAGCACCGGCACCGGAATCTCCGGCTTCGATTCCAAAACGAATCGCTTCACCACCGTGTGGTTCGACTCGCGGCAGACGACGATGTCCATTCGCCAAAGCGACGGCACATTCGACGGCAAAAACATCGTGCTCTGGACCACGCCCCTCGATACCGAGCATGCCGGACGCAAGACTGTCGCGCGCGCGCACCTTGAGGAAGGCGGCCGAGTGCTCGTGCATCGCCATTTCCTGATTGATGACAAAGGGAATGAGCGGATGATCATCGAGCTGCGGCTCTCGCGGAAGTAGTTTCCCTCCAGAATAATTCGCGGCAAGAATGGCGCAGCGAAGTGCAAACTCGGATAATTCGCGGAGGCTTGGTCTTTTCGTAGGATTCCGGGAAGTCGCAACTCTTGGGAGATGGTGGCGCGCCGGGCCCCGCCGCGGCGGGGGAACTCCTGACCAGCTGGTTTCCACCGCAGGCATGGATGAAGTGTGGCCCCACTTGATAGCCACCGGAGCCCAGGTCATCGAATGGCAGAACTCCACGACAAATGCGTTAGAACACAACCAAATCACGGACGTGTTCATAAGAGCTGCGAGCGCGGCTCCAGCGGCGCCAACAGGCGCGCCCTGTGGCAATACCCATCGGACCACACCCGCAATGGCCATCCAGGATGAATAAAGATTTTCGATGCATCTCTCACTTAAGCAAGCCAACAGGCTGCCCATGAATTACGGGAATATGTTCGAAGCAACGCGAGAAGGTTTCGTGTCACAAATGGAACGCGGAAAGCAGAAGCCGAGTGAGGAACAAATCCACCACGAGCACAATGACGGAGGACTCAACAAATGCGGAAATTGTCGCTTGGCCCACACCCTCCGTGCCGCCTTTGACGCGGAACCCCTGGTAGCACCCTACGGTCGCGATAATGAATCCGAAAACTAATGGCTTCGTGAAACCTATAAAGAGATCGCCGAAAACCAAGGTGTTGATGGCGCGTGTCCAGAACTGTTCCGCACCCAGTTGTAGTGTAATATTTGCGACTACGAATCCGCCGAGCAAACCCGCACAATCCCCTACTGCGACGAGCAGAGGCAGCACTAACACCGTGGCAAGGACACGCGGCGTCATTAGTTTGCGGATTGGGTCAATCCCGAAAGAGCGCATCGCATCTACCTGCTCTGTGACGACCATGGAGCCCAACTCGGATGCCATCCCGGTGGCGTTCCGTCCTGCGACGAGGAGAGCCGTGAACACGGGGCCGAGCTCACGGAGGAGTGCGAGCGATACGGCGTCAGCTGTTAAAATTGTCTCGCCGAATCGTCTAAATTGTGACGCAGAGTTCAAAACAACTACGCCGCCAACACAAACAAGAGCAACGACGACAATGCGCAACGAACCCACCCCAATTACGTCCATCTGCTTGACCAGGTCGGTGAAGTAACGGCGGTTACCAAAAATATGTCGGACGGAGCGAACGGTAATCAGCGTGTAGTCCTGGACGATGGAGGCCCACATTTTTAGCGCGTTCTCGATAACTGAAGTGACCGAAGTTGAGTTCATAGATGGCTCCCTCACAGTGGTTGGCGCCACCGTGTGTTCAAGCTCATAAGGCCGACCAGAACAACGAAGATACAGTAGGATACTTTAGTTGGCCTCTGGCAATTGTGCTGGACGACCCCCGGGCAGGCCGCTTTGCAATTTCGAAAGGCCGCCGTAAAGAGAATACCGGCAGCTCAATTTCCCCATCGCCGGCAGACCGCTGCGAGCTGTTTGGTTGCTCCGCCTCCCATGATTCAGATATGAGTCGGCAAAAACCTCCAATCCTAAGATTTGCAAGCGATTGGTTCATGGATATCACGGAAAACCAAGCAAGAAGCAACGCCAGGGATCGTGGCATACCAACAGGAGATGTACCAATCGCTATACTTGCTCGATTTCGAAAAGAGTTGGCCCCGCCCAAGTGGCTTTGTAATCACGAACCGTGAGTTTATTCCAAGGAACGTACACGAGGCATATAAGAGAAGCAACACCTAGCGAGGAATGGCGCGTCCTAGGCGACGATTTTAGAACTTTTCTACCAGAGTTCGTGTCAGTACTTCCGCACCCCGAGATCTCTCGCGAAGTGGGCCCATTGTTCGTAGGCGGCGACCCATTGAACGCATAACGATGTCGGCTCCTTTAACTCGAATAGACTCTGGTCGCTCGATGACCACAGCCTCGGTCCGCCCCTGTCGGGCTCGATCGAGATGCAACCTCAGCCATTGGCACGCCACCAGGCCGGCCACTACTTCTTTTCAACGATCACAGTCCCGCCCTTCATTACGAATTCCGCGTGTTCGAGTGCCTTCACATCGCTCAATGGATCGCCGGGAACAGCAATAATGTCCGCTAGCTTGCCGGCCTCCAGTGTGCCCACGCGATTCTTCATGGCGAGCAGATCCGCCGCGTCTCGCGTCGCTGCGTGAATGATCTGCATTGGTGTCATCCCGGCTTCTGCGTAAGCTTCATAAACCAGCAAGCTGGCTTGGCCACGGTTCATTCCGGGCATGGTCAAGTACATATCCGAGCCCGCTGCGATGGGCACCCCAAACTGGATGGCGCGGCGAAGCCGGTCCTGCTCGAGCTTTACGAAGGGCCCGAACTCCTGCTCCGCTTTGCTGCGCTCGGCCTCCGTCGGCTGACGAGTTCCGAAACTCATGTCCTCGAATGTCTTCAACGTGCCATCGGTCGGCACAAGATAGATGTGTTTCTGGGCCATCATTTTCAGCACATCGTCCTTCACCATGTACGCGTGCTCGATCGAATCGACTCCTGCTTCCGCTGCAATTCGCGTGGGTGCGTCGCCGATCGCGTGTGCGGCGACCTTCACGCCCGACGCATGAGCCTCGTTGACGATCGCCTTCATCTCGTCGAGCGTGACGTTCGCCGGGCTTCCGTTCACGATCACCTTAATGCAGGTCGCGCCGTCGTATAGCGCCTGGCGGACGGCTTGCCTGGCGCTCTCCGGGCCGTGAATGGTCGCATATTCCTGCTCGATGATGTTCTGTGCTTCCGGAATCAGCTGGCCAAACTGCCCGCCTTGAGCTGCCAGCGCTCGCGTCGAAGTGATCATGCGGGGTCCCGGCACCCATCCGTGGTCGATGGCCCAGCGCAAGGCAACATCGCCATTGACCCCGGAGTTTCCGACGTCGCGCACCATGGTGATGCCCGCTTCCAGGTCCTCGCGGCCGTGTCTGGCTCCGAGCAGCGCCCGCTGTGCGGTGCTTTGTGTCGCCACTGTGCGCAGCATCTCGACATCTTGAAATGCCAGATTCGTTCCGTCCATCTCTGACAGCAGGTGCGTGTGCGCGTCAATGAGGCCGGGCAGGAGCGTGGCATCGCCCAGATCGATCACTTCTGCATTCGACGGGATTTGCAATGCAGCGCCGACGGCCTTAATTCTCTCGCCTTCGATTATGACGACGCCTTTCTTCACGACGGTGTCGTCAACGGCCGTAATCATGTGCGCGGCTTTCAAGGCGATCGTCTTCTTTGGTGCACCCTCCTGCGCGGCCGCTAACGTGCACAAACCGCAGATGCACACGACTGCGGAGGCAGCTGTGATTGCCTTTCGTTTGAGCATATCTCCTCCTGACCTTCTCAATTTCGCAGGGTGACCAGCCGCCATTATATCCGTCATAGTGTCATGCATCCGCTCGTGCCATGCTCAAAATGAGCCAATCGGGCGAAAAACGGATTTTAGAAATAGAAGGCGGCTTTTGGAGTGAGTTTTATCTCTCGAATCAGCCCCTGAAAACAAGGAGCACACCTCATGTCGAGTTTGTGCCGTCTGACGCTACATCGAAATGCGGCATCAACGGTCATCGGCATGCACATATCTCAGTGCGACCATCTGATCGACGCGGGCCGCCCGTGGCGCGAGAATATAGCGCGCGGAAAGCGCGACCAATGGAAGGAAGTTCACAATACCGGCGAAGTTGGCTCAGTCTGCGCGCTTAATCTTGAACAGCAGAGTGCGTGAAAGGTACTCTTGAACAGCGGAATCGACGCCAGAAGTGTTTATACCACGTTCAGAAAGCCCTTCGATCTAATCTTTGCGCGGACAAAAAATGAGGAGTGGCGCGCCCGGGGGGACTCGAACTCCCGACCTTCTGGTTCGTAGCCAGACGCTCTATCCAACTGAGCTACGGGCGCGCAATGAAACAATTCTAACATGAGATCTGAAGCAGCAGCCAGCGTGAGCATAGCCCGGCGAATGGGAATGGAAAGTGAACAATGGAGCTGAGTTCGCAGGAAACTTCCGGTCTCGGCCGCGGGCGGAGTCTATCCAACGGGGTTACGGGAGCGCAACAAGAACGCTCTAGCGTGGAAATCGGCGCGGAACAGAGGCGGGGGATCCGAGCGTGTGACGGCGAAGGCGCAGGGTTATCCGGGGGATTCGGCGCTTCTGAAGCTCTTGCCGTGATGTTCCGAACCAAAGACAAGGAGAACAATGAGCGTGACAATCGTG
>Ga0335081_10012104_pt1 | contig 13975 bp, 17 predicted proteins | sample Lox_Sample_35_FD_206713 | JGI IMG/M metagenome (GOLD analysis project Ga0335081, IMG submission 206713) | Soil microbial communities from Loxahatchee National Wildlife Refuge, Florida, United States - Lox_Sample_3.5 | ecosystem: Environmental > Terrestrial > Soil > Wetlands | place: USA... | reverse complement strand
GTAGGCTGCTCACGCCGATGAACCCTTGGGAGGACATCGCTTGGCATCCCTGAGCGACGCAGACCTCCAGTTGAAGCTCAGTGAACGGGAAAGCCAGGAGCGCATTCTCAAAGCGCAGCGCAGGCTGCTGGCCCTGCGCCTGCAGCTTGGCGGCTTGATCGGCGGCCCCGAACTCGGACCACCACTCTGCGTCCTGTTCGAGGGATGGGACGCCTCCGGCAAAGGCGGCAGCATCCGGCGACTGGTCAGCCCACTTGATCCACCGCACGTCCGCGTCACCCAGTTCGGAGCGCCCACGGCCGACGAACGCCGGCACCACTTCCTACACCGCTTCTCCCAAGCACTCGCAGGCGGGGGCGGCATGGCGGTGCTCGATCGATCCTGGTACGGACGAGTACTCGTAGAACGAGTCGAAGGACTCGCCACCGAACACGAGTGGCGGCGCGCCTACCCACGAATCGTCCAATGGGAAAGCGGCCTGGCCACCGAGGGCACGGTCAGGTCAAATTCTGGCTCCGTATCTCCGAGGACGAACAACTGCACTGCGTCGCTTCCGCGCCCGCGAGCGCGACCCCCTCAAACGCTGGAAGCTGACCGGCGAGGACTGGCGCAACCTCTCACACCGCGCCGACTACGAAGAAGCCGTCGAAGAGATGCTCGCCTTCACCGATCACCCAGCGACCCCGTGGCATGTTCTCGCAGCCGAGTCCAAGCATTACGCACGCGTGCGCGTACTTGAGATCGTGATCTCCACGATCGAGAACGCCCTGCGAGCGGACGGACGAGAACCAGTCGAGACAGCCGCGTCGTTCTAGCCCATGAAGGCGCTGGCATCAATCGTTAGCTGGAAGTCGCCGTCGCGGGCTCCGGCGTCTGCTACCAAGGCCGTCGCGTTCGTAGGCAGAAGAGCCGCGCCCCGCGCCTCGAGAGTCTCTTTCGCTTCGGACGAGGACCAGCAGGCGGCCCCATCGGCCGAGACTTCCGTACCGCCAGGGCGAACCGAGCGTCTGCGAGCCAATGACGTCCGCCCCGAGGCGTCCCGCGGGATAGCGAGATCGCGAGCCTTGAGCGTCGCGATGCTGGCGAACGGCGTGCCCGTGACGGGCTCAGTACCGCGCTCTACGCTCACTCAGCGGACCGCGATGGCCCGGCGGAGCTGCCGTCGCATGCGCCGCCGTTGCTGCAATCTCGGCTACGTCAGGCGTCTCGGTCGGCCGCCGCCCGCATCGCCTCGGTGATGACGCGCGTTTGATGCACGTCGGCGCCGTGCGCATAGGCCAGGCGCTGCTCGGCGAGGACGACGAGGGTCGCGCCCGTGTCGGGGTACTCGACGACGTCGGGGCGGTTGGTCGTGGAGACGACGAGGTAGCGAAGCGGGGCGTCGGAGCGCTTGACCAAGCTATGGGCACCTGCGTGGCCCCGAGGGAACGCGATCGCCGCGCCAGCCAACAGGAGCTGCGTCCCTTCCGGACTGCGCAGCGTCGGCGTCCCGGAGAGGACGAGCAGTAGCTCCTCGTTGGCGCGGTGGACATGCAACGGCGAGCCGACGGCGCCCGGATCGAGCTCGTAGATATTGGCAGCGAGCTCCCAGGCCCCAGCCTGAGCGCCCACGGGAGCGACGTGCCGACCAGGATATTTGGCCGCCTCCCACCTCGGCTGCTCGAAGTCAACGGGCATCGGATAACCGTAACGATCTCCGGGCCGCGGCCCTACTCCCGGAGCCTCAGGTGCTCCAATCGCCCTCGGGCCTGCTCCAGGTTCGACTGGTGGGGCCCCGAGAGCCACTTCGCATCCGGCCCCAGACGGGCGTCGACCGGATCCTCTCCTCGTCGCAGCGCATCGATGTAGGCGCGATCGGCGGCCACGCGGGCGGCCACCTCGGGACCCTCGGCGACAGCGCCGTGGCCGGGGACCACGACCTCGACGTCCCTGGCGGCCTCCCCCAGCCGGTCGAGTGCCGTCTCATAAGCGCCCACCTGATCGCGGCGGCGAGCGTCGAGGAGAGGGATCAGAACATCGGAGAGCATGTCGCCGGCGAGCAGGGCGCCACGGTCCGCGAGGAGGACCGCGGCGTGGCCGACGGCGTGCGCCTGATGCTCGACGATCTCGCCCGGCACGGGCCCGCCGGCCGCGGGCAGCGGGGTGACGAGCGCGATCAGCTCGAGAGGGATGCCCGACGCGCTCTCCGCCGCCATCGCCTGCGCCCGCTCTCGGGCTTCACCGGCAACGTCGGCGCCGGCAGCGGTGGCGTAGCGCGGCACGTCGCCGAACCGGGCATGCCAGAGCAGGTGGTCCCAGTGGGGATGGGTGGAGAACCCAGCGACGACCGGAATGCCGAGCCGGTCCAGGTCATCCGCGAGCCGGTTCAGCTCGGAACCGTCGATGCCGGGATCGACCAGGATCAACCTCTCCTCCCCACGCACCACGATGGAATTGGTCCAGACCCACGCACTCTGCCGAACCCAGACACCGTCGGCCACCTGAGTCATCATCGGTTCACTGTGTCAAGTATCTCCCCCCGGGCTCAAGAGTAGAACCCCGCCCTCGCGCCGAAGCAAGCGCAGCGCTCGCGCAGCGTAAGGACTCGGACTCTGTCGCCGCAGCAGCACTGGCGCCGCCCGCATCACGATCGACCGCGTGCATAGGTGTGTTGCGCACGATCGCTTTGAGCATCCGGACCCCCGGAAATCGCACGAGCGCATCGGCGACATCTGGATCACGCCGATCGTCGCGGCGCTGGCCACACGATTGCATTCGGGCCGGCTGGCCTCCGGAGGGGCCGCCCAGCGCGCTTGCGCAACGCCACCCACTCAGCCGTCGGGCCGCGGGGGGCCGGACGACTGCATGGCCCGGATGATGCGCAATTCGAACGCGCGAGGTCGACGTCGGACGCCGCGCGATTGCTTCTGTGGGGCATCTGACCACTGGTTCGCCCACGGATCGAATCGCCGGTTTCGGCACGATCGGATATCGGCGTAGCGGCATCGGAATGCGGGATAGTGTCCGATTTGCGGAGGCTCGCTGCCTACCCCGTCGTGCCGCTGCGTGCGGGCTCCCTCGTCGCTTTCTGCCGCTCGCGGGCACGATCCTCAGTAGGCCCGAGCCGGGTGGTTCGGTCAGGGCGCTGCGGGCTTAGGAAGCGGGAGCGCAGCCAATAGCTCCTCCGTTGGGGCCTCGAAGATCGCGCCATGGTCTATCTCGCTGGCCTCGGAGGCTCTGACAATGTCGACTGCGATCGAGCGCACCTGACCTGCGATGTCGTTCAGAGCGATGTTCGGTTCACGTGCCGCGGCGGCGGTCGCGCAGCTGGCGGCTTGCAGCGCGCTGCGGAGTACATCACCGCTGCGCCAGGGCTCTTCGAACTGGGCTGGTAGCTCCCATGCCGCCAAGCCGAGGTCCGTGATCGCATCCGCAAGCTCGTCTTGCGGCGGACCTCCGCTTCGGACGTACTGCCGGACGTGACGCACGAGCACCCGCGCGCTGCGAGCCGCGAGGTCCGCATGGTCCACGATGCGGGCGTAGCGCTCGAGCTCGATCCGCGCGCCACGACGAGGGGGAGCCCAGCGAGCCGTATCGCTGCCCACAAGAACCGCGTGCCTCAGCTCGCTGACACGCAGCTCAACGCTTGCGGCCGCCTGGGCCGCCGCCTCGCCGCGAAGCGGATCGCCGCCAGTCATCACTCCCCCGGCGTCGCGCAGCACGGCCCCCAGCTCGCCGAACACACCCTGGGTGGCGCGCGCGACGCCGATAACGGGATCCGGCGGGAACAAGAGCGTGTGGACCGCCAGCGCTACGCCTCCGCCGATCAACACGTCGAGTACCCGGACATCGGGCGTCGAGGACACGGTCGCCACGAGGATCGCCGATACGGCCGCCTCGGTCACCAGGAGCTCTCCTCCTCCAAGAACGACCGCGGCCAGCATCGCCAACACTACCAGCAGTCCGATCTGAGGCAGCCCGACCCCGATCACCCGCACAAGCAGGTCGGCGAGCACGATCCCCAGCATCACCCCCGCGATCAACTGCACCGCTCGCTGTCGACGCTCCCCGAACGCCGCGCCCAACGAGACCACGGCGGCGATTGACGCGAACGCCGGGCGATGCTCAACCCCCAACACCACGGCGCAGTACCACGCCCCAACCGCGGCGACCCCTGTCTGCAAAATCGGCCACAGATGCCCATAAACCCGTTGACGAGCTATCGCGATGAACCCTTGCACGTTAGAAACAACCCCTCCTCGAGGAACCGTTACATCCGCGCGCATCGCGTTCATCGGGCGCTAACACCCGCACGAAAGTTCAGCTAGCGATCGCCCGTCGACTCGGGGCCAACCTTGGTGCGCCATGACGTCGGCCTGTCGCCTCGGGTTCATCCTCGAATTTACTTGCTCCATTTCCAGGTGGAACCAGGTCTGGTGCTAACGTCCCGGGTCCACGCCTCCGACGACCCGAGCCCCGGCTGCTCGAAGGAAGTGGACATGAACGCAAGAGTGCTCATGCGTTCAACTACAGCTGAGAATCCCTGGATCGAGGGAGCTTCTCTGCTCCCAGTCGCGCCGGCGGCGGGTTGCTGAGGAGCCATCGGCGGCCCCTCTGAGATGCTTGACGGGGTCCCGGACGAGCTCTTGGCCGGCGCAAGGACAGAGGAGGAGGCCGTCGGACTAGGCGGGTTACTCTCGCAGCCGACCAGCTGCCGGGCCCTAGTCATCCCACCTCTGGGTAAGACTATGCTGTATTCCCGTCCGCGCATTTCTCTCTTTCGCTGTGTTGTCACTGATGGGTGTGTCGAATGACGAGGTACCGACCGCTGGGTTTGTGCTGTCCGGTGCGCGCGCGGCACGTGATCTGCGAATTTCGCCGGCGGGAACTGACACGAGTGCGTGAATAAGTCCTCCATCTGGGGAACGGTCAAATCCCACGGAATGACCGTCGGGCACTAGGTCACGCAGCTCGGAGACGCGGCGGTAAACCACCGGCCACTCGAGAAGCCAGTCTTTGACAACCCGCGAGGCGTCCTCGGGCGCGCAGTTGGAAATGGCCACGAGTCCGCCGGGACGGGCCAGCCATGTCATTGCAAGTATCAGCTTCCCCGCCGCGTGCGGACGGTAGTCGCAGAGACCCGTCGAGATCACGAGGTCGAACCCGCCGAGCCTGTCACTCGGACCGTCGAGGACAAGTTCGCGAACATCGCACGCCCGTCCGCGGATCAACCGCGTAGAAGTGCGGAGGTGGACTGGAAGCCAGTCGCGGATGAACGCGAGCGCCGCGGGATCCTCGTCCACGAAAGTGAGCTCGACGGAGGATTCTTCTGTCTTGGTGCCGATCGCGTCTCGCACGTAGCGGCTGCCGCCGCACGCGATGTCGAGGATGCGCACGGGTCGGCCGGAGCGACTCGTCTCGAGGACTTCGCCGACGAGCTGGGCGTACCATCGTCGCCCGTGCCATACAGCCCGGACCGAGTGCAGCGTCCGGTACAGGTAGTCAAGTAGGTTCACCACCACGGGCTTGGTCGGATCGGCGCACGCATCTTGTTCGAGGTCGTAGATCCATTCAAGCGTCCGGAAGTCGCCGGCGTAGCCGTGCGGCTTGAGATAGCTGCGACTCCAGTAACCGCTGCGGAGTAACCACGGGTGCAGCACCTCATGCGCCGCGGCGACACAACGAACGCGTTCGGTGGCGGAGATCCGCCGATCGATCGCCTGGAACTCGTGCACCGCGGCGGAGAACATCGAGGCGAGAATCTCGCGTTCCTCGGTATTGGGGACGGTGCGCTCCGCGCGCGTGGCCTCACGGTCGATCACGCGCAAGACGTCGACGACCTGCTGTGCCGCGAAACGGACGCGCGTTTCGGGTAAGCGATTGCGGAGGTGCTGCCCGCTGACCTCCGTGTCAACGGGCGGCGTGGTCGCCTCCTCTGAACGGCGCCCCCACCAGAGATCGAGGTCGATGTTTCTCCAAGCCACGGTGACAGCCCGTTCCAACTCCGTTTGGAAGTGACGCGCCTCAGGAGGAGACGCGTGCGGTGCCGACCCCGTCCGTCGACGCCCGGCGACGGTTGTGAACGCGCGATCCACCCACACCCGCGCCGATCAGCGCGACCGCGCCGCCGCTGCCGACCGCGATCAGGGCCCAGTCGGTCGAGCTCGAACCAGGGTGGGCGGGGGCGGCATGGGAGGCGCTCGGGGTAAACCCGCTGCCACCCTCGCCGATGTCGTAGGCGTGGGCGGCCGGGGCGGTGGCCGCGGCCAGGCTGGCGACGGCAGCGAGCGTACGAACGCCACGGTTGAGACGCATGATGAGACCCTCCTGAGGAATGCCTCGAGATCGAGGCGCGGTAATCGCGGGCCGGGAAGCCGTTGGTCAGTGGTGGCTTGCCGGGCGGCGGGGTTGGTTGATGGGGGCACGCTATGCCCGGGCGCCGTTGGTGTAAATCGGGGAATCCGCAGGTTTGTGGGATCCGCTCGTGTTGACCCGCTCACCGACAGCGGTTAGAGTGGTTCGGCGGTGGCACTCCTGCCGGAGCTACCGATGAGGGGCCAGTACATGTTTGGGCGCGAGGCCGAGCGGGCGCAGGTCGAGTACGTGCTCGACCACATTGCGTCGGCGCCGGCGGGCATTGCAATCGAGGGCGCACCGGGAATCGGAAAGACGACGGTGTGGCGCGCGGCCGTGGAGAGCGCGCACCGCCGGGATTACCTCGTGTTACAAGCGGCGCCTTCCGAACCGGACGCTTCGCTCGCCTTCGCGGGGCTGGGCGATCTGTTCGATCGGGTGCCCGAGAACGTTCTCCAGGGCCTATCGAGCCCCCAGCGTCGAGCGGTGGACGCGGCGGTTTTCTTCAGCGACGCGGAATAGCCGCCACCGGATCCCGAGGCGCTGCCACGCGCGATCCTGACCGTGCTTCGCCGGCTGTCGAACGAGCAGCCGCTCGTCGTCGCGATCGACGACGAGCAGTGGCTCGATCGTCCCTCCGCTCGCGTCCTTGGCTTCGCCTTGCGCCGACTCCGCGAGGAACACGTCGGGGTCGTGTTGACGCGACGCTCCGACAGCGATGGCGCACTCTGGCGGCAGCTGGAACGAGGCTTCGCTGATTCCGCGATGTCGACCGCGATCCTGACGCAACTCGAGCAAAGTGCGTTCGACCGTCTGCTCGAATCGCGTCTGGGCGGGACGATCTCGCGACCGCTGCTCCGTCGCATCCACCAATCTTCGGGCGGTAACCCGTTCTACGCCCTGGCCATGGCAGATGAGCTGGACTCGCGCGGACCCCAGGCCATGACCGCTGGCGCTCTGCCTGTACCCCGGACACTCGCTGACGCCGTCCGCCGGCGCCTTGAGCAGGTCGATCCGCGAGCTCACGATCCACTGTTGGTCGTCGCCTTGGTTTCACGCCCGACGCTGGCGATGCTGCACGCCGCCATTCCCGACTTCTCCCTGAGCGATCTGGAGAGCGCCGAGCGGGCCGGCGTCATCCAGATCCAGGGCGAGAACCTGCGGTTCACCCATCCACTGCTCGCTTCCGTCCACGAGGTGTCCGTGGCGCCTCCACGACGGCGAGAGCTTCACCGCGTGCTGGCGGAGGTCGCCCCAGGCGAGGAGGAGCGGGCGCACCATCTGGCCCATGGCGCCGAGCATCCCGATCACCAGGTGGCGAAGACGCTGGAACAAGCCTCGGAGGCCGCGGTTAGGCGCGGGGCGCCCGAGGTGGCCGCAGAGTTGCTCGAGCACGCCGCCCGACTGACACCGATCGATGGTAATGAGACGCGCCGAGCACGGCTCGTTGCGGCGTCCGAGCAGCATTGGCTGGCGGGGGAGTATGCACAGGCGCGAGCACACCTTGAGGGGCTGATCAGCGAGAGCCCGCACGGCCCGACTCGTGCGCGGGCCCTGGCCTTGCTCGGCCTCATCCACTTCGACGATTTCGACCTGGCCACGACGCTGCTGAAGAAGGCGCTGGTCGAAGCTGGCGACGACTACCGCCTACGTGCCGACATCGAATCAAAGCTGTGTTCGTGCTACACGAACCTCGGCGACTACATCGGGCTGCTCGAACACGCCAACTCCGCCGTGGAGAGCGCGGAACACGCCGAAGATCCCGGACTGCTGGCCGTGACGCTGGGCGAACAGGCCATGAACATCTTCTGGACCGGGCAGGGCATCGATCGCGAACTGTTCACGAGGGCGATCGACCTCGAGCGCTTCTGCGACCAGGCATTCACCTTCTCCTTGCCGTCCACCGCCCTCGCGATAGTCCTGCTATTCGCGGACGAGCTCGACGCGGCCCGTCCGATGCATGAGCGCGTAGTCCAGCGCGCGATCGACAAAGGCGAGGAATGCCATCTCGGCTTGGTGTTGATCGGGGCGGCCTTGCTCGAGTGGCTTGCGGGCAACCTCGAGGCCGCCGAGCGCTATCTCGCGCGAGCTATCGAGGTTGCGGGCCAGCAGGTCAACGATGAGCTCGACACGTGGATCCTTTATCAGGAGGGTCTGCATGCGGGCAGCAGGGGCGACCTGGCGCGGGCGCGCGATCGCGTGCAGCGCGCGCTCGACCTCGCCACCGCCAGCGGAAACGTCCAGTTCGTGACCTGGACGACGATCGCGCTGGCCAGCCTGGAGCTGTGGAGTCGCGAACCTGAGCTTGCGCACGAGCGGCTGAATCCATTCCGCGATCGGATGCTCGAAAGCGGGCTTCGGTTCGTGGGCTCGGTCACGCTGCCGATGTGGGCCTCCGATATCGAAGCGCTAACTGCGATGGGTCGACTCGACGAAGCCGAGCAGGTGCTCGTCGATCTCCGCGAGCGGGCCGCTCGGTCGGGCAACCCCCACGCGGTCGCGATCGCCCACCGCTGCCACGGCCAACTCCTTGCCGCCCGCGGCGAGATCGCTGCGGGGGTCGAAGCCATGGACGCCGCGCTCGCCGCCCACGCCGAGCGACCCGTACCGCTCGAAATCGGACGCACTCTGCTCGAGAAAGGATCGCTGCAACGCCGCGCCAAGCGTAAGAGCGCCGCGAAACGAACGCTCGAGGAGGCGCTGGCGATCCTCGAGCCGATGGAGGCACGCCTCTGGATCGAGCGCACGCGAGACGAACTGAGTCGCATAGGGCTGCGCCGACCCGCCGTCACGGCGGGTCTCACACCTGCGCAGGCGCGCGTCGCCCACCTCGTCGTCGCCGGGCTCAGCAACCAGGAAATCGCCAGCACCCTCTATATGAGCACGCGCAGCGTCGAATCGCACCTCACCAAGATCTACCGCGAGTTCGGCGTCCGGTCCCGCGGGCAGCTCATCGCTGCAATGACGGCGCGGCCCACCGATGCCCCCAACGAACCGGGAGGGAATGAACATGCAACCCACGCCCCGCCCGCTCTGCCTGATCCTGTTGGGGCTGGGGCTGCTCGTCGCGGTGTCCCTGGGGCCGACGGCGTGCGGATCGAGCCAATCGAAGACGGTTAGCAGCTCGAAGATCGGTCAGCAGCAGGCCACGTATCCGCCACGCGTGACCGCGCCGGGCCAGCGCCAAGCGTGGCGGGACGCTGACCGTGATCGCGAACAGCGACGTGGACTACATCGACCCCGGCGCCGCCTACTACGCGCCGACCTACATGATCGACCTTGCGGCGGACTCGCCGCTGATGGGCTGGCCACCCAACGACACCTCGGCGCCCGTGCCACTGCTTGCCTCGGGACAGCCCGTAATCAGCAACGGCGGCAAGACGATCACATTCCACATCAACACGAATGTCAGATACAGCCCGCCCTTGGGCGGAGGCCTCGGCTGGGACAAGCCCGTCGTCTCGCAGGACGTCAAGTATGCGATCGAGCGCGGCCTGCTGCCCAGCGTTCCCAACGGCTACGTGACCCTGTACTTCGCCGACCTCGAAGGTCTATCCGCGGCCGAGGCTCAGGTCAAGAAAGACCCGACGAAAGCGCCAAACATCAGCGGAATCACGACCCCGAACCCGTCGACAATCGTGTTCAACCTGACCACGCCTTCCTCGATCGGAGTGATCGATGCGCTGTCGCTGCCGCTGTCCTCCCCGGTTCCCAGGGGGTATGCGGCCAAGTACGACTCCAAGGCGCCGTCCTCGACCTACGGCGAGCATCAGATCGACGCCGGGCCTTACCGCATCTCGAGCTACCAGCCCGGCAAGCAGATCGTTCTGCTGCGTAACCCGAACTGGACCCCCGGCGAGGACTTCCGCCCAGCGTACCTCGACAAGATCATCGTGCAGGAGGGCTTCTCGGACGAGAACTCCGCGATCACCAAGATCCTCGCCGGCACGAGCATGGTCAACTTCGACTTCGACGCCACGGGCGAAGCGCTGAAGCTCGCGGCAACCCGATACCCGCACCAGCTCACATTGACGCCCTCCGGCGGGATTCGCTACGTAGCGCTCAATGCCGCAAAGCCGCCTTTCAACAACATCGACACTCGCAAGGCGGCCATCGCCGCCTCGGATCGGGCCGCGCTCCTCGCCACCCGCGGTGGCTCGCTGAGCGGCATCGTGGCGACGCACTTCATCCCCCCGGGAATCCCGGGCTTCCAGCAGGCCGGGGGCGCAGTTGGACCAACCGCCGCGGCATACGACTTCATCCAGCACCCCACCGGCGACCTCGCGTTGGCCGAGTCGTACATGAAGAAGGCTGGCTACCCGGAGGGTCGGTGCACCGGCAAATGCACGATCAGCATGGTCGGCCAGAACACGCCTCCCGACAGCAACACCGCCCAGGTGGTCAAGGTAGAGCTGAGCCTGCTCGGATTCAACGTGCAGGTGCACCCCGTGGACCGCGACACGATGTACACCAAGTTCTGCAGCGTCGTCAACAACGAGCCAAGCGTCTGCCCGAACGTCGGCTGGATCAAGGACTTCGACGACGGACAGGCAATCATCGACGTGCCGTTCAACGGCGCCACGATCACCGCCAGCCCGGCGAACAACTCGAACTGGCCACAGCTGAACGACCCGACGATTAACCACGACCTGGACACCGCGAGGCTGATAACCGATCCAACCGCGCGAGCAGCGGAATACGGAAGGATCGACGACCTCATCGTCGCCCAGGCGCCCGCGATCCCCTGGGACTGGGACTACGAGACCAACGTCGCCTCGGCGAACGTGCTCCCAGTCATCAACCAATTCAACGCCCTCACCGATCTCGCGTTCACTTCGATCAAGTAAAAGCTCAAGGATCACAACCCAATCGCCCTCACGGAGCCACCGGGAATACCCCGAGTTCGCGGTCGGGGTAATCAATGACCAAGCGAACCTGCGAGCTAGCCATCGCTATCACGGGAATGGCTGCTGGACACCGACTAGGCGCTTCGCAAGCTGCGGGAGCTGTCGGCCTCGGTCTGACAAAGCGACGAACTCGAGCGTCACTTCGGTGCCCCGGCGGCGGTCGATGCCGTTGCTCTCGGCCAGCCACATGAGATGATTGGCGGCGCTGCGGCCGCCGACGATCGCCTTGGCGTCCAGGAGCGCCCCGACCGATGTGAGCGGGTCGTTGAGGTCGCGATAGGGCTTGCCGTTGATGAGCACCGAGCCGGAGCTCGGCGTGTCCAGGCCGAGGATCATCCGCAGGAGCACAGAATCCTCGCCCAGGACTACGCGCATCCAATTCGCGCCGTGATCGTCGTGCGGCGTCCAGCGGCGATCAGCGCCCGGCGCAGACCGATCATCCGAGGAGCGCCTCGAGAGCGGGCCCCGACAGCTCGCCCTTCGGGACAAATCCCCGGGCGCCGCTACGCGCGACCATCCCGCCGAGCTCGCTGGCGTCACGGCTGGACGTCAGCACGACGGCCGGTCCATCGTCCCGACTGGTGAGCCGGGCGGCTACCTCGAAGCCATCGAGGTCCGGGAGTTGAACGTCGAGAGCACGACGGTCGGGCGCATCGCGCTTGCCGCGGCCAGTCCCGACGCGCCGTCCTGCGCCTCGCCGAGCACCTCGAATCCGGCGTCCTCGAGGACGTGGCGAGCGCTAGCACGAAAGCTGGGGTGGTCATCGACGATCAAGACGGTCCTCGCCATGCCGGGATTGTCTCGGCAACCCCGACCACAATCAGTACGGCTAACCGTACCCCTCATGTGGGCGATCCGAACGCCAGGACGCCTGACCGCCCCACCGAAACGCCTCCGGCCGAGTGGAAGTCTGCTGGTGTGCTTCAACCCACTCTCAGCGGAGGAAATGCCATGCAGCCCACCGGCCAGACAGCGGCGTCCGACAACGTCCGGAGGGCGGATCGCAAGGTCGCTCTTCACGGCAAGTTCGCAATCGTGGTGCAGGCCGCGCACGTCAACGAAGGGAGCAGGTCATGATCGAGGTGCAGCAGCTGACGAAGCGTTACGGAAACACGGTTGCTGTCGACGAGGTCTCCTTCGTCGTGCAGCCGGGACGGGTGACCGGCTTCCTCGGCCCCAACGGGGCGGGCAAGTCGACCACGACCTTGCGCAGAAGGTCCTCGGCGTCGCCAGCTTGGGCGACTACTTCGAAGCCGGCGTCCCCGAGAAGGCGCGCGATGCCCTCACAACGCGCCGGGGATGTTGGCCACCAGTGATCGCAACAGCGCCTCGTCAGCGCGCAGACGTGCTGCGCGCAATCCAGCCGCCACGCGCGCCACGAGCACCTCTGGTTCGAACGGGCCGCGGATCACGTCATTCGCTCCGGCGTCGAGCGCCTCGCGCAACTCGCGCTGCGAGTCGAGCGCCGCACCCACGACGATGTGCACGGAGGCCAACTCGCGCCGACTCCGCACTGCGGCCGTGAGCGCGCTGGCCCAACCCGCCCCCGCAATCACGACCGGAAAAGGGCGATTGGTCAGGGCGCGTAGTGCGCCGGGCACATCCGGCACGCGCTCAAGCCGAACTCCCGCGTCGACCAGTATGCCCCAACATGCGTCGTCGAGGTCCTCCAGGCCGAGCAGCAGCACGCTCGCGCTCTCGGCGACCAAGCCCTCGAGCGCCCTTACGGGAGGCCCGCCGGCGGTGGGACGTCGACCCTGGCCGCTGGGTCGCCGGACCTTACCCTCGGTGTCCGACATCACTAGTCCACACTACAGGCTGCCTGACCGCCGGGACCTCTATGCGTTCAAGAACGCCCGCACCGCGAGCACGCGCCTGTGATCGTCGGCAGTTGAAGAGAGGTTGAGCTTGCCGAAGATGCTGGTGACATGCTTCTCAACGGCGCGGTGAGTGATCACGAGCTCTGCGGCGATCGCATGGTTAGATCGTCCTTCGGCCATCAACACGAGGACCTCACGCTCGCGCGGGGTGAGCTCGTCCAAAAGTCCGGCGGCGCGTCGCCGGCCGAGCATCTGTGAGACGACCTCGGGGTCGAGTGCGGAGCCGCCACTGGCCACGCGGCGGATCGAGTCGATGAACCGCTCCACGTCCGCAACCCGGTCTTTGAGGAGATAGCCAACGCCCACGGCGCTCTCGCCGAGCAGCTCAACTGCGTAGTCCTCCTGAACGTAACTAGACAGAACAAGCACCGCGGTGTTCGGCAATTCGCGGCGGATGATCAAAGCGGCCTGCAGGCCCTCATCGGTATGCGTCTGGGGCATTCGGATGTCGACGATCGCGACATCGGGTTTGTGCGCCCGTACATCGCTGCGCCTGCGATTCGGACTGGACGATGGCCTGGGTGAGCCAGGAAATCGAGGAGATCTCGGGATATCCGGCGAGCGAGTTCATCAAGAGCTCGACGCGGACGTTCGCAAGCGTGATCCATCCCGATGACCGCGAGCAGGTTTCGCGGTCGGTCAAGCAGGCCGTGGACGCCCACCGGCCGTTCAGCCTCGAATACCGAATCAAGCGGCGCGACGGTGACGAGCGCTGGGTGCTCGAACGCGGTCAAGCCCAGGATTCCGGTGACGGTCGGCGCTGGCTCGATGGAGCGATCTTCGACATCACCATCCGTCGCGCGGCAGAACAGGCACTGCGGGAGAGAGAGGTCGTCGAGGCGCAGCTCGCCGAGG
>Ga0335081_10012103_pt1 | contig 13975 bp, 7 predicted proteins | sample Lox_Sample_35_FD_206713 | JGI IMG/M metagenome (GOLD analysis project Ga0335081, IMG submission 206713) | Soil microbial communities from Loxahatchee National Wildlife Refuge, Florida, United States - Lox_Sample_3.5 | ecosystem: Environmental > Terrestrial > Soil > Wetlands | place: USA: Florida... | reverse complement strand
GTTATCCGGATTCTTCTCCTGAAGCCTGCTGACTACTAGCGCCGTTGGCCAACAAAAGGGATCAATGCCATGAAGACCATGATTGAGCAGATCGAGGAAGAGATCCTCGCCTTCGATGTGTCCGACGAGGCGCTCGAAATCGCGGGTGGTAAAGAAAAAGCTGGCAGCTTCACGCTCGGTGCGTGCACCGGCCTCTCCGTGTGCGACGGCTAGCTATCACTTAAGGCTGAAGCCTATAACGAGGCGCCCGGTGAACACCGGCGCCTCGTTATTTCTATTTCTATGAGTCGATGACTGCACGAGGCTGGCGCTACCGCCGCCGTACGCAAAAAATCAAAAAATTCCATTTTGCTCGCCTTCGTGCCGGCGGGAACAGCGCTGCAGCTTGACGCTGCAGGCCGCGGCGAGATTCTTCCTCGCCAGTATTAAAAAAAGCAAATATTAAAGATAGGCTCGACAGGGCGGATGGTCGCGCGCGCAAGCTCGCGTCCCCGCTCAGGAAGCGAAGGGGAGGATTATCATTGCAGTGGCGTTGCCCCGGGGCGTCGCTGTGAAAATCAAAAACAACATCGCCGGTGTTGGTCGCCGCTGGTACGGATAGCGGCGGTCATAGGGAGCGCCAAGGTGAATCGCCGATCGCTGCTGACATCCGCCGCATTTATGCTGGCCGCGCGGAAGCTTGCGCTGTCCGATTGGATCGGCCCTGCCGCGGCACAGGGGGCAAGCCCCGCCTGGCGGCACGGCCTCACCAAGTTCGGCGACTTGAAATATCCGGCCAGCTTCAAGCAGTTCGACTACGTCAATCCGAAGGCCCCGAAGGGCGGCGCCGCGTCGCTGATTGCGCTCGGCACGTTCGACAATTTCAATCCGGTGGTCGCCGGCGTCAAGGGCACGCTCGCCCTCGGCATCGACCAGCTTTACGACACCCTGTTCGTTCCCTCGCTCGACGAAGCCTCGAGCATCTACGGGCTGATTGCCGAATCCGTGAGCTATCCGGACGATTTCACGTCCGCGACCTTCAAATTGCGGGCGCAAGCGAAATGGCAAAACGGCAAGCCGGTCACGCCCGAGGATGTGATTTTCTCCTTCGACGCCTACAAGAAAACCAGCCCGCAAGCCGGCGCCAGCTTTCGTCACGTGACAAAGGCCGAAAAAGTCGGCGAGCGCGAAGTCAAGTTCACCTTCGAAGGGACGTCCAATCGCAACCTGCCGCACGTCATGGGGCAGTTGACTGTCCTGTGCAAGGAATGGTGGGAGGGCGTCGACAAGGACGGCAAGAAACGCAGCATCGGCGAGACCACGCTCGAGCCGCCACTCGGCAGCGGTCCCTACCGCATCAAGGATTTTTCGCCGGGTCACAACATCGTCTACGAGCGCGTGAATGACTATTGGGGCAAAGACCTTAACATCAATGTCGGCCGCGGAAATTTCGACGAGGTGCGCTACGAATATTTCCGCGACGCGATCGTCGCCATCGAGGCGTTCAAGGCGAATACAGTGGACTGGCGCACCGAGAACAGCGCCAAGAACTGGGCTACTGCCTACGATTTCCCCGCGGTAAAGGACAACCGCGTCGTGCTCGAGGAATTCCCGATCAGCAATGTCGGGATCATGCAAGCCTTCACCTTCAATATTCGCCGCGACCAGTTCAAGGATCCGCGCGTACGGCTTGCCTTCAACTACGCCTTCGATTTCCAGGAGCTCAACAAGCAGATTTTCTTCGGCCAGTACCATCGCATCAACAGCTATTTCGAAGGCACCGATCTCGCCTGCAGCGGATTGCCGAAAGGCCGCGAGCTCGAGCTTTTGGAAACGGTGCGCGACAAGGTGCCGCCGGAAGTTTTCACCAAGGTCTATGCCAATCCGGTAACGGGCGATCCGGCCGCGCTGCGCAACAATCAGCGCGAAGCGCTGCGTCTTTTCCGCGCGGCGGGTTACGAGGTGCGCAACCAGCAGCTCGTCAACGCCAAGACCGGCGAGCCCTTCAGCGTCGAGTTCCTCGCCAATGCGCCGCTTTTCGAGCGCATCTTTCTGTTCTACAAGCCATCGCTCGAGCGGCTCGGCATCACGGTGGCGGTGCGCACGGTCGATGCCGCGCAGTATGAGAACCGCCTGCGCGGATGGGATTTCGACGTCGTCGTTTATGCCTGGGGTGAATCGCTGCTGCCGGGCAATGAGTTGCGCGGCTTCTTCGGCTCGCAAGCGGCCGATCAGGCCGGCTCGGACAATATGATCGGCATCAAGAATCCGGCGGTCGATGCCATGATCGACAAGGTCGTATTCGCCAAGACCAATGAAGAGCTCACCGCCGCCGCGCGCGCGCTCGACCGCGTTCTGCTGTGGAACCACTACGTCGTGCCGCAATGGACCTATGGCAAGGTGCGGACCGCGCGCTGGAACCGCTTCGGCCGTCCGCACACCTTGCCAAAATACGGCATGGCGGCGTTTCCGGCGCTGTGGTGGTGGGATGAGGAGAAGGCTGCGAAGACGGGAGTCAGGCAGTAATTCGCTTGCTCAGACGGTTTGCGCGGCGGCGCGTTTGGCGGCCGCCCTGCCGGTCTTGACCTTGAGGAATTCGCGATAATCCGGCGGGTTGAAGTCGAGCAGCGTGCCGCCCGACGCGAAGTGCTGGATGAACGCCATTCCAATCGCGTAAGTGGCGCCGACCGACAGCGTCGGCATGGTCAGCGCGCTGATCGCCGTCCCAATTCCGGGGAAGCCTTTGATCAGGCTGGAGGCGCCGATCCCGCTGCTCGCCGGAATCATCGATCCGGCGATGCCGGCGATCAACGCTTTGCCGCGATTTTCGGAGAAAGGCACGCCGTAGATCTTTGAAATCCGGCGCAGCATTTCAATTTGCACGCCGCCGACCGCCGCCAGGTCGACGAAGGGCACCGGGATCAGTCCGGCAGCTCCCGACCACAACGATAAGCGCTTGACCACTGCGACCGCGCGGGCGCGACGTTCTTTCGCCTCGGCCACATCGGGCGCAGCTTGCTTTGCCATCACCGGCGCCGGCTTGGGCGGCTCCCCAGGGCCGGCCGGCATTGCCGTGGCTGCTGCCGGGGTGACCGGCGCGTCCTGCATTGCCGACGGCCGGATGGCCTTGGGGAGATTTTTCTTGTTCATGGTCAGGCAGCTTGCCTGATCCCGACGAGATCGTCCACTTCATCGGCAATGGCGGCGATCTCGCGTGCCGCAGTTCCCGATTTCTCGATCAAGGACGGCGTTGCCCCCCAGAGCGCGGCTTCGGCATAGGCGACGCGGTTGGTCATCTCGTTCTGCAGCACGGGAAAGCCGTTCTCGATTAGCTCGGTACGGATGTGTTTGGCGATCACCGAATCCCGCGTCGTTTGCGTCAAGACGCAGCGGAAGAAACGCCGCTGGCCCTCGTCACCCTCGAGGAGCGAATTGAGCGTATCGAGCATGCGGTCGATGTCGAGCGGGGAGGCCTTGACCGGGACGAGCAGGAAGTCGGCCGCCGCGATGCAGGCGAGCGTCGCCAGCGAGCGGAAGCCGGGGGTGTCGATGATAATCGGGCCGGTTGCGGCGAGGTTGCGCGCCGTCTTCCAGGCGTTTTCCGATGCGTCCTCCACCACCGTGACGCCGCCGAGTGCCTTTTCGCGCGCGGCGAGGCGTGCGATCGAGCGCTGCGGATCGGCATCGATGATGGTCGAAGGCCGACCGCACAAATGCCAATGCACTGCGAGGCAGCTGGCCAAAGTGCTCTTGCCGCTGCCGCCTTTCATTGTCGCAACCGTAATGATCTGACGCATCGGCCACCTGCCTTTCCGTTTTTTAGTCGGTGGGGGCGAATCGCTTGGGCAGCAATCTAACGGATTCGCGTGCCGGATTCCTCAGGAGAAGAGGCCGGATTTTCGCTGTTTTCGGGGAGCCGGGGGCAGGTAGCGTTATTTGCGGCCGGTGAATTTGGGCGCGCGCTTTTCCATGAAGGCGCGCACGCCTTCGGCGTAATCGGGCGTGGAGCCCGCCTCGCGCTGCAAATCGCGCTCGAGATTGAGCTGTTGGTCGAGCGTGTTGGTTTCGGCGGCATTGAGCGCGCGCTTGATCAGCGACAACCCGTGCGTCGGCGCGCTGGCGAAGTGTTCGCACAGCTTTTGCGCTTCGGTCATCAGGGCGGCGTCGTCTACCGTCTTCCAGATCATGCCCCACTCTTCGGCTTTCTCGGCGGGTAGCGGCTCGCCCAGCAGCGCCAGTCCGCGCGCGCGGGCGGCGCCGACAAGCCGCGGCAACAGCCAGCTGCCGCCCGAATCCGGCACCAGGCCGACTTTCGCGAAGATCTGCACGAAGCTCGCCGAGCGCGCCGCCAGCACGATGTCGCAATTGAGCGCGATATTGCAGCCTGCGCCGGCGGCGACGCCATTGACTGCCGCGACCACCGGGAAGGGCAAAGCGCGCAACTTGCGCACTAGCGGATTGTAAAAGGCGCCAAGCGAGCCGCCGAGGTCGGGGCTGAAGTCGGCCTTCGCCAGTCGGTCGGAGAGATCCTGCCCGGTGCAGAAAGCGCGGCCAGCGCCGGTCAGCAAGAGTGCGCGGCACGAGCTGTCCGCTGCCGCCTCGTCGAGCGCATTGCTAAGCGCGCGATGCATCGCTTCGTTGAAGGCATTGAGCCGCTGCGGCCGATTGAGCATGACGATCCGGTAACCGGCGCGTTTGTCGACGAGAATGGACGACTCGTCCATGACTTCTCCTGAAGTATCAGCGCGACGCGCGATCGCGCGTTTTCTCTTTGCCCGCTTGCGCGATCTGCGCTGGCGCGCCTTCGCCGGAAGCAGGTTTGTTGCGGCGCGTCGCTTCCGCAGCCACCGCGCGAGCCAGCTCCGGATGGTGCGCCGTCAAGGTGTGAAAGTCTGCGACTTCGAGCACCAGCAGCGTCGTTGGTTGCGTCGTCACTACATTGGCGGTGCGCGCAGCGCCCGTGAGCAAGGCCATCTCGCCGAAAAACGCGCCCTCGGCGAGCCTAACCGGATGCGGCTCGACCTTCACTTCCACTTCACCGGAGGCGATGAAATACATGCAATCGCCGGGACGCCCGCGCCGGACCACGATCGTTTTCTCGACGAGATCGAGGCGTCGCAACAGCCGCGTGAGCTCGATGACGGCGGGCGGGTCGAGATTTTTGAGGAACGGCACGCGCGTGACCAGGTCCCAATTGCGGATGAAATCGCGCCGGCGATGCTCGGCCGCGAAGCCGGTGGCGAGAATGCCGGTCCACAGTCCGAATACGCCGAGGCCGCTGACCATCACCATGCCTGCGATCAGCCGGCCAAGGAAGCTCGCCGGCACGGCGTCGCCATAGCCGGTGCTGCTCAGCGTGGTGACCGCCCACCACAGCGATAGCGGCACGCTGCCGAACTGTTGCGGTTGCCTCTGGCCTTCCAGCAGGTGCAGCGCCACGCTCGACAGCACGAGAATGGTCAAGAAAATAACGACGACGCTCGCCAGCGCGCGCGCTTCAAGCGCGATCACGCGGCCGAGCATGGCAAGGCCGGGCACGAGCGTCGCGAGCTTGAGGATCCAGAGCGATGCGAGCAGCCAGGCGGCATACGCAGGGACGCCGAAAAGCAACGCGATCGGAATCGGCAAGACCGCCATCATGTCGATGATGCCGGCCGAGGAACGAAGGTACTTTGCTTCGGACCCCACCTGCTGGCGCAACTTGATCAGCAGTTCACAGCCATAGAGGCCGAGACAGCACCAAAGCGCGGCGAAACTTGCAAAGCGCGCGCTTTCGCCCAAGTTGGGCATGGTCATGGCGGTCATTGCCGACAGCCCGACCGCGAGCACCAAAAGCTCCAGCAGTGTGAGCGTTCTGCTTCTCAGTCGGCCGAACGGCACTATTCGCATTCGAAAAAATCCAAGCTGGCTCTGCCTCGGCAGAGCACCAGCTTCTCCCCACGCGATGGTGTGACAGCCTATTACATCGCTGCCTGCCCAGCCACCCGAAGCGGATAATGATTAGCGGGCTAAAGCGCTACGGTGAAGCCGGGCACGTCCCAGGACTCGGCAGATACCTCGCCAGAGTGCTCGGCAGGCCGCGGGCTTGGCGCAGCGGCGATGGCGGGTGCGGGGGCCACGCCGTCGAGCACGGCAAGCGGCGCGTAATCGTCAACCTCATCGTCAGACACTAGCCGCATGGTGCGGTTGTCGAGGATGCGCCAGCGGCCCTCGACGCGGGCGGCCGCGACCATATGATCCTCGTGCGCCGGGCGGTTATACACGACGACTAGGCGCAGATCGTCGCCCGCCATCCCGGCTTCAAGCAACGCCACGTATTTGGCGATGGCGTAGTCCTCGCAGTCGCCGGCGCCGGAGCCGAACGTCATCAGCGGCGACGCCCAAATGTCGGGCACGCCATATTGGGCGAGATCGCTCATCGGCCGAATGGCCAGATTAACGGCGCGATTAACCTCGCCGACGCGCGCGAGGCCGCTGCGGCTGCGGGCCGCCTCGATAATGGCGCCGAACTTGACGGCCGCCGCAGTGCAGATGGCCGGATTCGACCGACAAAGCGCCAGAATCCGCCGCTCCACGGCGATGACCGGTTGCAGGATGTGCCAGCGCGCGGCGAAACTGCCGCTATCGGTCGCTGCCAAACCAAAGGGCCCCAGATTAACCGTTACGGACGGTTGGGTGATCGGCAGGCTGGCGGGTTCAAGGGCGGCGACTTGGACGGGGTGGGCGGGTGCCACAGCCGGTGCCGCGGGCACCAAAGCAGCCGGCTGAACTTGGGACGGGGCCCGCGCCAGGGTTGCGCCGGCGCAAAAAACTACCGCAGCGGCAATAGCCGTCATGCGCGCCGCAGCGCGCAAACTCGATCGGGCCAACATTCCGACGCTCCCCGCTCCCCGGGGCGCGTCGGCCTTAAGCAGCCGATCTAACCCCCTCCGAGCAGGGGCACAGGTACATCGGAGGCCTTTTCAGGCCGGTTAAATGAGGCGAAAAATATAATGTTTTCAAAGGGAAAGGTGAATCAAGCGGTGGGGAATTGCGTAAAATTTGAAGAAACCGCTGGTCCCAGCGGACCTAAATGATTGCGGAGGTTACGGAATACCGTTTTGTTCGGTCGGAACGCCCGATTTTGACCCCGAAAGGTTGCGTATATTCACCATAAAAATGAGGGATACAGCGCAAAAAAAGCCGGTTTGCGAGTGAACTGGCTCACACTACCGCATAGCGAGATGCTATTAGTTTAGGCGGTACAGGGATCAGGACTGCCATCGGGCGGCAGCCGAACTGAAGCGGTCGAGATAAGCATTCTTTAAGCACGACCCGGCTGCCGCAGTTCGCGTTTAATTCAGGGGGAATTCGGTGCTGCGAAACCCGTCGGATCCGCACTACGGCGGACTCGACTCGCACGTTGGGCTGCAGGCTACGGCCCACAGCGCGACTGACACGATTACGATTCCCGACGCGCACCTGCTATTTTCCGGCGACTTCAAGCGCGCCGGCAACGATCTGATTCTGTCGGACAACAAACACAAGTTCGTCGTCCACGAATACTTCAAGTTCGACAAGCACCCGACCTTGCTGTCGCCGGAAGGCGCCGCGCTGACGCCCGACGTGATCGGTGCGCTCGCCGGCCCGTTGATGCCTGGCCACTACGCCCAGGCGACGACTCCACAGAGCCAGGTTGAAGCGATCGGCCGCGTTGCAACCGTCACCGGCAACGCCACGGTCGTGCGCAACGGCGTTTCGATCGCGCTCAACGTCGGCGACGCCATCCTCAAAGGCGATGTCGTCCAGACCGGCGGCGCCTCCACGCTCGGCATCACCTTCACCGACGGCACGACGTTTAAGCTCGACGCCAGCGCGCGAATGGTGATCAACGATTTCGTCTACGCTGAGAACGGAACGAATAACTCCGCGCTCATCAACCTGGTGCAAGGCTCAATTCAGTTCCTCGCCGGTCAGGTTGCGCATACCGGCGACATGCGCGTGTCCACGCCGGTCGCCACGATGGGTATTCGCGGCACCGCGGTCAACGTTCAGATCGACGCCAATGACGGAACGACACAGTTCTCGGTCATGCTCGAGGCGAGCGGCAAAACCGGCTCGTACAATCTTTATGACAAGGCCACCGGCGCCCTGCTCGGAACGGTGTCGAATTCGGGCGTCGGATGGGTGGTGAGTCCGGCCGGTCCTCTGCAAGTCGTTGCGCAGCAGTTCGACAAACCGCCTGCCCAAATTCAGCAGGAACTGGCGATCGTCCAGCAGGTGCTCAGCATCCAGGCGATCGGCCAACAGATCATCCAGCAGGCCCAGCAGCAGGACAATACGAAATCGACCGATCAGCATGGCTCTTCGATCCAGTTCAACCAGAATAACCAAAACAATGGAACGGATACGACTGTCAAAGTCGTAGTCACTACCGACACGACCAGCACGACCGGCGATACCGGTACGACCAAGACGACCCAGACTACGGTCGACACCTACGAGCAGGTGACGACCAACACGTCGACGAACCTCCCGCCGATGTTCATTGGCGGTACTGCGTTGACGCGGGTCGGCGTTCCTTCGAGCGGCCTGCCGGGCGCGGTCGACGCGATCGCACCGGACATTAGCGCCGACGGACGCTACGTCGCGTTCTTCAGTGCGTCTCGGATTCCCGGCCAAAACAACGGTGAGCCCAGCGGCGATGTCTATCTGTACGATAGACAGACCAGCCAGACCAACCCCATTCAGATCACGCACGCGGCTGGCGATGTCACTTACAGCGGCGTTTCGATCAGCGCGGATGGGCGCTACGTCGTCTATCAAAGTGATGGCGATAGCACTCATTCCTCGGAGGTCTTTGTTTACGACCGCGTGAACAACAGCAGCAGCCCCCTGACCGGTCCCAACCTTCCCGTTCAGTCTGGCGGCAATGCGCACATCGACGGTGCCGGCGATCTGATCGTGATGGAAGGCTCGGTGACGGGCCAAAACAGTGGCGTGAACGTGCTCGTCATCGATCAGGCAGGCCATGTGCTCACGCAAGTCTCCGGCAACACGGATTCGATCTGGTCCCCGGAAATTAGTGCCGACGCCCGGTTGATCACCTTCCGTAGCGCGGCGACCGAACTAAGCGTCAGCTATCCCGACGGCCTCGGCCACACCATCACCCAGACATTCAGCGAGAATTCTGGCGGCAACGAGCAGGTCTATGTCTACGACCGCACCTCGCACAGCCTGCAACTCGTGTCGGTGGCGGCCGACGGCACGACTCCCGGCAACGCCAGCAGCGGCGCAATTACCGAAAATGGCGACGACTGGCCGGCATCGATCAGCGCCGATGGCCGCTACGTCGTCTTCCAGAGCGATGCCAGCAATCTCGTCGCCGGCGACGACAATAACGCGTCCGACATTTTCGTCCGCGATCTGCTGACCGGCACGACGCAGCGTATTTCTGTCGGTGAAATTCACACCGGCAGCTACACCGGGCAGGGCACATTCCAGGTCAACACCACCGCGACGGGCGACCAGAAGACGTCATCGGTCGCGGTGCTCGCCGATGGCGGCTTCGTGGTGACGTGGGAGTCGACGAGTCAGAGCGAGGTCTTTGCGCAGCGCTACGACGTCAACGGCCACGCCGTTGGCGGCCAATTCCAGGTCAGCGGCGAGGCGACGAATGGCCAGGCCACGCCGGCCGCCGCCGGCCTCGAAGCCGGCGGCATGGTGGTCGTTTGGACGACTGCCTCGGGCGAGGTTCATGGGCAATTGTATACGGCGAGTGGTGCGCCCGTTTTGGCGCACGACTCTAACGGTAACCCCATCGGGCAACCGGTTTATGATCCCACGACGGGCCAGCTCATCCGAGCCGAATTCACTGTAAGCGCTGAAAGCGCAAATCAGCCGGCCGCCGTCACTGCTGCGTCCGACGGCGGTTTCTTCGTCACTTGGACGGGCACCGACTCCGACATTCATCTGCAGCGCTATGACTCGACCGGCGCAACCGTCGGCGGCGAGATAACAGTCAACACTGCGACTGCGGGCAATCAGGTCGATCCGGCGATAACGCTGACAGGCGATGGCGGCTTCGTCGTCGCATGGACCTCGCCGACTTTGGCCGGGACAAACGCCGCGATTTTCCTGCAACGCTTCGACGCGACGGGCACGGCGGTCGGCCTGCCCACCCAGGTCGACACGTCGCATTCGACCGACCAGAGCCATGCCTCGGTCGCGGCGCTGGCGACCGGCGGTTTCGTCGTTGCCTGGACGGTGTCGGGCGGCGCGGACGGCAGCGGCGACGGCGTTTACGAGCAGCGCTATAGCGCCACCGGCTCTCCGCTCGGCGTCGTCAAGGTCAACACCACCACCGCCGGCGACCAGAACGACGTATCGGTCGCCGGAGTGTCGAACGGCGGCTTCATCGTCACCTGGACGACGACCAACGGCACGACGGTGTTAGGCCAAGCCTACGACGCACTCGGCAATCCCGTTGGGTCCGAATTTAGCGTCGGTGCGCCCGCCGGTTCGACCGATTCAAAAGTCATCACGTTGCCGAACGGCAACATCGTTGTGACTTGGACCTCGCCCGATTCCAGCGGAACCGGCATTTCCGGACAGGTCTTCAGCGATCTGGTTACGGTCGAGGCCAACGGCGCAAGCTTCCGCCCCGAGATCAGTGCCGACGGGCGCTACGTCACATTTGCCAGCGACGCCACCAACCTGGTGAGCGGCGACACCAACAACACCGGCGACACCTTCGTCTACGACATGGTCACGCAGACGATCGAGCGCGTGTCCGTCGGTTCACTCGGACAACAGACCTTCGGCGATGCGACGCTCGGCAATGCGGTCGACGGCGGCGGCTCGATCGTGTCCTTCGGCGGCGTCGCGATTGACGGCCAGAGCTCGCTGCAATTGCAGCCCGACGGTCACACCATCAAAATCACGGCGCAGGTGTCCGATCTCGTCGGCACCGACCCGCTCACGGTGACGTTCAAAGTCGGCCACGGCAAACTCACCGGCAGCGGGCTGACGATCGTCAACGGCCAGGACGGGAGCAACGGCATACTCGTTGCGACCGGAACGCTGGCGCAGGTCAAGGCGGCCTTCGCCACTGGCCTGCTCTACACGCCGACCGGCAGCGGCAACGATGCGCTGACCATCGGCATCTCGGATGGCGACAACGCGATCTTCAGCGGCAGCATCGCTTTCACGCCGCAGGCGACACAGCCTCCGGGCGTTACGCCGCTAGCGATCGTCGACAGTTTGCAACCACCGCACGTTAATGGCGACAGCACGATCACCTTCGCCGGCGCGACGCTTGCAAGCCTCGATCCGGCCGACCATGCGGTGACGCTAACGATCAGCGTGTCGGAGGGGTCGCTTGCGCCCGCCGGCGCGGCCCCGGGGGTTTCATTCGTCAACGGGCTCGACGGCCACAACGGTACCCTTGAAGTCACCGGGACGCTCAGCGCGATCCAGTCGGCATTGAACACCGGCGTCATTTATGCGGGACCGAACGGCTTCACCAGCGAGGTGATGACACTGATCGTCAATGACGGATATTGGCAGACCACCCAGAGCTTCCAGTTCGACAACAACGGCAACACTCAGAACTTTTCTTATAGCGACGGCCCCGCCGTTCAGACGTCCGACATCTACATGGCCGATCTCTCAGCCGGCACCTCGGGCACCGTGCTCGACGACCCGGCTTACATGTCGGCCAGTGACCCGACACAGCCGCAGTTCTCGCCAGCCCCTGTGCAATTCACTGCGAACAACAGCACGCAGTCGCTCTGGATTGATCAGACAAGGGCCAACCCGGCCATCTCCAATACCCAGAGCGACTACCAGAAGTTCGGCGAAGTGTTCACCGTTCCGGGCAACCAGAGCGATTTGCACTCCGTGGCGTTGACGCTGTCGTCGAGCGGCACCAGCAGCGGCGGTGCAAGTTACTTCGAGCTCAAGCTCTATCAGTGGTCGGGCTCGGGGCCGGTCGGCCCGGCAATTTACGACAGCGGCAAGATCGCGATGGGTACGAACGGCGTCGCCATCGGGCCCACGAACTTTTCGACGTTGCTTGGTTCGTTGCCACCGCTGGACGTCGCCGTGCAGGCCGGCCAACAATACGTGTTCGAAATCGTCGGCGATGGCTCTATCGGCTTGGCCACTTCCGCGTCCAACGCCACTGGCGGGCTCTATGTCCAGTCGGGCGACGGCACCACATTCAATGCCTGGCAGCAGTCCGGCAGCGTGTCGCTCTTCAACGAGATGGATTTCCAACCCGCGCTGACGACGACAGGGACGCTGGCGTTCACCGATACCAGCGATACCCATACCGTTTCGGTGACTTCGGACTCGACGAGCTGGGGCCATCTGGTCGCCGATGTCTCGACTGACACCACCGGCACCAACACCGCCGGCGCCGTCACCTGGGCCTACGAGGTCGATCCCGCGCTTGCTGCGACCCTCGGTCTCGGCGAGGTGCACTACGACACTTTCGCGGTGACGCTCACCGACAGCGGCGGCAACAAGGTCAGCACCAACGTCACCGTCGCCGTGGCCGGCGCCAACGAAGGGCCGGTGATCGTCAGCGCCTCGCCCGATCCGCCGGCCTCTCCAATCCGGTTCGTCGGCGACGACAATGTGACCGGCGGCTATCTCAACCCGAGCACCGCGACCAGCGGCACGCTGGCGTTCAAGGACGTCGATCTCTCCGACACACACACGGTCACGGCGACGCTGACCGGCGCGAGCTGGGCGGCCGGAACCAGCAGCTTCCCGGCCGGTTCGAGCGTCGACGCTCTGCCGCCGGAGGCAAAGGCTTTCTTGTCCAACGCAATGTCGGCCTGGATTGCCCCCGGCAACGACAGCACATGGACCGGCACCGGCACGATTAATTGGTCGCTCGACCAGATCGCCGCCTACCAGACGCACTTCCTCGACTTCCTGGCGCCCGGCGAACCGCTGACGCTGACTTACACGATCGAGGTCGACGATCCGCATCTCGGCAGCAGCACCCAGACGATCACCGTGACGCTCGAGCACTCCGCGCCGGCCTTCATCGGCTGGATCGGGGGCGGCGGCGACAGCGACTGGAACAATGGGGCCAACTGGAGCACCGGGTCGGTCCCGGGTGTCGGCGACGACGTCCATATCCCCGACGACAAGGTTCTCAACCCCGGCCCTTATCACGTCACCAATTCCGGCACGGCGAACGCGAATTCGATCACGCTGCAGACCGGCAACACCACGCTGACCAATAGCGGCACGATGACCGTTGCGCAGAATCTGACGGCGCATGCCGGCAGCACGGTGGAGAATTCCGGCCAACTCACTGTCGAGTCGGCGGCGCTCAACGACGGCAGCAGCCTGGACAATACCGGCACGGCTGAGATCACGGCTGACGCGGTGCTGAACGACGCCAGCAGCATCACCAACCACGGCTCCGGTCAACTTACGATCGACGCCAGCGCGACGCTCAATGATACCAGCAGCCTCGACAACTCGGCGACGGCCGAGATCGGGACCGATCTGGTGCTCAACGCGAGCGGCAGCGTCGGCAATCACGACGGCGGCCAACTCACAATCGATGGGCACGCTACCCTTAACGATAGCGCCAGCCTGGACAACGCGGCCACAGCCGAAGTGATGGTCGACCTGGTGCTCAACGGCAACAGCACGGTCACCAATGAAGCCTCCGGCGACATCACCGTCGATGCCGGGCTTTTCCTTTATAGCGCCGCCCAGTTCAGCAATTCCGGGTCGCTGCACGTGCTCGGCGCCATGACGCTCAATGATAGCAGCGGTCTGACCAACGACAATTCGCTGACGGCCGACGCCACCTCGGTGCAGGGCGGCGCTATCCTGACCAACACCGGCACGGCGGAGGTCGGCAGTCTGAGCCTGTTCACGGGTGGCGAGGTCGACAACAACGGTCCTGCCGGCTCGCTGACGGTCGACGGCATCGCGACGGTGGACGGCGCGACGCTGAACAACAGTTACACGCTCAATGCCGGCG
>Ga0335081_10012102_pt1 | contig 13975 bp, 15 predicted proteins | sample Lox_Sample_35_FD_206713 | JGI IMG/M metagenome (GOLD analysis project Ga0335081, IMG submission 206713) | Soil microbial communities from Loxahatchee National Wildlife Refuge, Florida, United States - Lox_Sample_3.5 | ecosystem: Environmental > Terrestrial > Soil > Wetlands | place: USA... | reverse complement strand
CCTCTGCTTTCGTCATGCGATCCGGTCGCAGTCTTCCCCAGCCGGGTGGACTGGTCAACGCAGACGTTCTTGTTGGCCCGGACGGTATCGCTCGTGGCATTCGCTTTGAACAATGAATTTGATGAAAACACCTTTGGAGGAAACACACATGCGCTTGAAGATGAATTTCTTGGCTCTTTCCACAGTGCTCCTGGCAGGAGTAGTAGCTGCACAAACGGGACCGGACGCCGCCATCATGCTGAATGCAGATATGGCCGGCGCCGCGCTCCAGACCCGCACCGGCATGATGACCATGCGAATCGAGAACATGGATGCCGCCCCGGTCAAGGGCGCTCCGTTCTGCGCCACGGTGGTTACTGAGCACAACCAATCACTTTCCGACGGCAACCGCATCCACACGACTGACAGCTCGCAGTTGTGCCGCGACAGCGAAGGCCGCACGCGCCGCGAAGCCGGCTTGAACCTGCTCGGGGCCGGACCGCAGACATCCGCTCCCAAGCTGGTTACCATCGTCGACCCGGTCGCGGGCGTTCGTTATCTGCTCGATTCAACGAATAAGATCGCGCAGAAAATGCCTCTCCGAATGTTAGACGGTCCCGGAGCGAAAGGCCCTGGAGCTCCCGGTACGAAGAATGAGGAAGTGATGGTTTATCGACACGCTGGAGACCCCGGCTCCGATGTCGTCTACAACAAAATTGAGATCAGGAAGGATGACGGATCTGGCGAAGCCGCCCCGAAAAGTGAGAGCCTCGGAGACCAGACGATTGAAGGCATTCACGCCACCGGCACTCGCATGACGACCACAATCCCGGCTGGCAAAATGGGCAACGAGAAACCCATCACGGTCACCTCCGAGCGCTGGTACTCTGCGGAACTCAAGGCTACGGTGATGACCAAACACGACGATCCTTGGGCAGGAGAGCTAAAGACCGAGTTCAAGAACGTGGTCGCTTCGGAACCGGACGCCTCGCTCTTCACGATCCCTGCGGACTACAAGGTGATCGACGACAAAGAAGGGCCGATCAAGATCAGGATCGATGGCCCGGCCGCTCCGGAACAGTAAGTGACCGTAGGTCCCCACTCTCTCGCTCAGTTTGCGTCAGAGCTTGCTCTGAGGCGAACGCCGAGGGGGTGGGGATTTTGACATCCTCTGTAATCTTCGCTCCCTCTCTGGTAAGAGTCGAATCTCAAGTACTAACTGCGGCCCAATAAATACCCGCGACTTCGAACTGGTAAAATAAACAAACATGGCCAGTTCGTCTCCATTGATCCAGATTGAGCTTGCTCCGCCGCCTCGCGTGCCGAAACCACGGTGGTTGCGCGCGAAAGCTCCCGTCGGCGAGAATTTTCACAATCTGAAGAAACTGGCCCGCGGACTCGGTCTGCACACTGTCTGCGAATCGGCCCAGTGTCCCAATATTGGCGAATGCTGGAACCATAAGACCGCCACATTCATGCTGCTCGGCGACATCTGTACTCGCCGCTGCGGCTTCTGCGCCGTTCCTAAGGGGCGCCCTGAGCCCATCGATTGGGACGAACCACGCCGCGTTGCCGAGGCTGTCGCCACTCTTGGTCTGAAGCATGCCGTCATCACCAGCGTGAATCGCGACGATGACAACATAGGCAGCGCCAAGGTTTTTGCCGAGACCATTCGCGCCGTCCGCGAACTCACTTCAGACTGCCGCATCGAAGTTCTGATCCCCGACTTCCAGGGCATCGAAGAATCGCTCCGCATTGTTCTCGAAGCGAAACCCGACGTTCTGAATCACAACACAGAAACCGTGCCTCGCATTTACCGCGCGGTTCGTTCGGGCGCCCGTTACGAGCGCACCCTCGACCTGTTGCAGAAGGCGAAGAAGATTTCTCCCGGCGTCGTGACCAAGAGCGGCGTCATGGTCGGTCTAGGCGAATCCACCGAGGAACTGGTCGACGTTTTCCGAGATCTAGGCACGCGCGACGTCGACATTTTGACGATCGGCCAATATCTGCGGCCTTCCAAAGACCATCTTCCGATCGCTCGTTTCTACGAGCCCGACGAATTCGTCTATCTGCGGGATCAGGCTCTGCGCTTCGGTTTCCGCCACGTTGAGTCCGGGCCGATGGTGCGGTCCAGCTATCATGCGCACGAGCAAGCCGACGCAACTGCGTCGCCGCGGGTGGTGACTTAGCTTGCGCCCGACGTGGTTTTTCGCCACGTTTCCTCCCCTGGATAACAGAACACTCAGACCTAGTATCTCCATCGAACAAATAGCCAATCGCGAGGTGTGTCGCCCATGGTGACCATCCTCCTGGTTGTGTTGGGATTTTGCGCCGGACTTCTAGGCGCGCTCACCGGCATCGGTGGCGGAGTGCTCCTCACTCCGATCCTCGCCCTGCATTTTGGCATTCCCATCCGGCAGGCAATTGGGACAAGCCTCGTCGCTGTCATCACAACTTCGGCGGCGAGTTCGTCCATCCACCTGCAACGTCACACCACCGATATCCGCCTCGGCATGACTCTGGAACTGGCTACTGCATTCGGCGCCGCCGTCACTGCGTATCTGGTCGGCTATTTCAATCGCAATGCCCTCGAAGGTCTCTTCGCCGCATTCCTGCTCTATAGCGCAATCACGATCCTCGTGCGCGGCGGCAAGGTGAAATCCGACGAACTGGTCACGACAAACGGCGATGGCAAGGTCATCGGCAATGGCGAGATCGTCATACCTCCGTACGAGCCGAAGCGCTATCCCTTGGGTCTGAGCGCGTCTCTCGTGGCTGGCGCCCTTTCGGGACTATTGGGAATCGGCGGCGGCCCGATCAAAGTTCCCGTGATGTTCATCTTCATGAATGTGCCTTTGATGGTTGCCACGGCTACTTCAAACTTCATGATTGGTGTCACCGCCGCGGCCAGCGCCATCGTCTACTACAAGCGCGGCGACATTCTCGTCGATTACTCCGCACCCCTGGCCGTCGGCGTATTCGTGGGATCGCTTCTCGGAGCACGCTTGGCCCCGCGGGTTCACACTAAGATCGTTGTCTATCTGCTGGTCGGGGTCATGTTCTATCTCGCGGGCCACCTCCTCCTGCATCTCGCAAAGGGATGGCTATGAGCCAACTTCGCGAACCCGCTTTCGACCGTATCGTGGCTCTCGTTTTGCGCACGGGGGCATTCAGTTGCTTCTTCGTGATGCTAGCCGGGCTGATTCTCAAGATCTTTGTTCACAACGCGATCCCGGAGATCATCGAGCGCACCGGCGTTCTGCTAATGCTGGCCACGCCGGTGGTGCGGGTCATGGTCGCCTGCTACCTGTTCTTTAAGGAAAAAGACAACAAATACGGCTGGATTTCACTGGGCGTTCTGGTGATCTTAATGGTGGGCGCGCTCTTCGGAATCGGCGAGCACTAGAAGGAATATCCTGGTTCGCACCACCCCCGCTTCGCTGTCTAGAAGATATGCAGCTTGATGCTCAGATACTTTTTCGGATTTTCGCGAACCGCCTGCACCAGATCCCGCGTCTGTTCCAGCATCTGGTTGGCATTGTTATAGAGCGTGTCATCCTTGAATAGTTTGCCCATCGAGCCCTGCCCGGCTTCCAGTTGAGTGGTGAGCTCAGACAGTTTTGTAATCGTGGTGTCGAGCTTCTTGGCTAACTCTTCGTCCTTCGAAAGCTTCCCGAGTGTCCCCTTGCCGGCGTTGATGTCTTCCGTTAGCTTCTTCACATTCGAGATGGTGTCGTTGGCGTTGTTGTAGAGCGAAGGATCTTTCAGGAACTTCCCCGCGGTGCCCTTCCCGGCCTGCAAGTCGTCGATCACGCCGTTCATTTTGTCGAGCGTGCCAATGAACTTATCGTAGGCATCATTGCGGCTGATCAGCGCGCCCAGGCTACCCTGCCCGCTCCCAACCTCACTCACGATCTTTTGAAAGTCCGCGACGGTCGCCGAAAAGCGGTTATACAGCGTCGGATCGTAAATCAGCTTTCCCAGCGATCCCTTGCCGCTTTCCGCAAATGCCAGGATGCGGTCCGCCCGTTTCAGCAGCGCATCCATGTTCTGCAATGTGCTCTGGCTGGCTCGCACCACCTGATTGAAATCCGGATGCACTTGCGTCGGCAGCGTATCGCCATCCTGTACTGGATTGCCGATCGCCTGCGAGCTGTCGATATCAATATAGGTCTCACCCAATACGCCCGCCGTCTCCAGCGAGGTCACCGAATCCCGTCGCATTCCGTAGTCGTATTTGGTGCTTACCTTCATGGTGACTTCTACCGGAGTAATAGCCTTGTCTTTGTCGGGGACAATGCGGATATGGGTCACATTGCCAATATCCACGCCACTCAAACGCACGGGCGCGCCTACGCGCAAGCCCTCGGCGTTATCGAAATAGGATTTCAGGGTAATTCGCTTGGTGAAGAAACCTGCCGTGCCCGACATCAGGAACAACAGAACAGCCAGCGTCACACTCGCGATGACTACCGTGATTCCGACGCGCAGTTGTGACCACTTGAGCTGCTTCTGGCTAGGCAAACGATCTCCTCATGGCGCCAGTATCGACAGGCATCCCCCGGCGCGCCAACAGCTCAGACTCGCGACCGGATTTGTGCAGCACGCCCATCGCAAAATAATAACAAAACTGTAGCGCCAGTTACGCCGCTTTCCCCCGCAGCACCGGCACTAGAACCAAAGCCAGCAAGTACGCAACCGCTCCGCAGGCGAGCGTGGCCGTCAGCCCAAACTGAATCGCAATCACCATCGCCGATACCGATCCCAGCACACTCGCTGCGGCATTCATCGCCCAGGCCCACTCCACTGCATTGTCCGGCGCCGCTGGAAATTCCGGCGCCGGGGACGAAGCCAGAGCCCGCAGCCCCGTAGGAAACGGCATGCCCATGATGAATCCCAAGGGCATCAGCAGGACAGCGCTCACCAGCAGCCGGTATCCGAAATCAAAACCGACCAGCGCCGCCAGCCGGCTCGGCAAGAACACCACATAGAAAAGGAGTGTCCCCACAACCAGAGCCAGCGGTACCCACCCCATCTCCGCCCGCGGAATCCACAAACGCGAAAACAAACTACCCGCACCGCTCGAAAGCATTAGCAGAAATATCACCACGGTCAGTGCGTAGGTAGGATGCCCGAGAAATAAGACAAAGCGTTGGATGAACGCGATCTCGACCAGAATGTATCCCAACCCCACCGCGACGAAGTACAGCAGGGGAAGCGCAGACTGGCGCGCAGCGCCGCCCTTGAGCGCCAGCGGCAACACCAGAAACACCAGCACAGCGACAATGGAAATCACCAGCACCAGCAGCAGCACCAGCACACCGAGGTTCACCTTCCAATCGATCCCGGACCGCAGGCCTTGCTCGCCCAGAATCTGTCCCGGCTTCAGCGTGAAGAAAAAGAACGGAGCATTGTCGCTGACTGGCGAAACGTTATACGCATACCCGCGCGCGAACGTCCAAGGGTCGTTACTGGCAATCAGGTCCGAGAACGGATTCTGTCCGGGCCGCGATGGAAGGTAAACCGCGTTGAGCTCCGAATATTTCTGCAGATGATCATTGACGGCCTTCTCTTCCTCTGCCGTGAATGCCGTCTTCTTGGCCAGCACGACCACCGGAATGCCATCCGCGTTAAACGCTCCCTGCGACGCCACAATGAAATTGCGCGCCGAATCCGCCACTCCCAGCCGGTGTAATGCTTCCATCGCCACCGCAACCACCCGCAGCGCCTCGCGCGGATGCCGGAATTCCCACCGGGTAATCGCGATCATTCCCTCTGGTTTGAGATGCTCGAAATACTCGCGAAACGCCTCGACCGTGTACAGGTTGTTCTCGCTCAGCGCGAACGCGCCTGCCGCCGTCGACGCCCAGGTATCGACCAAGGTCATCTGCACCACGTCGAATCGCTGCGAGGTCGACCGCACAAACGAGCGCCCATCCGTTACGTGGATGTGTACATCCGGCCGCTGATAAAGATGCTGCGAATAATTCGCGTACCGTTCGCGCATGATGGTCGTCGCGATGATGGGATTGATCTCGATCCCAGTCACGCTTGAACTTCCGTTCGCCACCGCGCGGAGCACGTCCACGCCGCCCCCCGGCCCGATGATCGCGAAGTCGCCATGCGGCCGCAGCACATTGGCCAGGGCCGGCGGAGCGGCCATCAAGTTTTGCTCCCACAGCGTCCCGTGCCAGTGCGACAGGTCGGCGTTCATGATGTAGGTGGAGGCGTCCGCGTCGATTACCACCGCCTTCGCCTGCCCCTGCTTGTCCACTTCTACGCGCGACAGCGCATTCCAGCGCGCGAACTCCACCCATGCCGGATCGCGGTACATCCCCTTGGCATAGACGATGTCGATCAGGCGCCCCGAATAATTCGCAGCGGTGAGCGCCCCCAACACGAAAGCCAGCGCAGCGCCCATCTTGCGGCTCCGCCCTGTCTCCGACCAGATCATCGCCGCAACCGCGAGTGCAATTCCCGCGAACAGAATGACGTTGGGCCCGCCAATCCAATTCAGCAGCGGAACGATCGCGAGACAAGCCATCGCTCCGCCACACAGATCAGCCCCATACATCCGCGGAATGCGCCGCGACTCGCGCGCAAATACAACCGAAAACAGAAGTCCAGTCAAAAAGAAAGGGACCGCCGCCGCCAGATACATCGCCGTGAGGTGGCGGAAATTCTGCATGGAAACTTCCAGCGCCACCGGTACGTGCAGCACAATCTCCAGCACCACGACAACGACGATCGCATTCGTCAGGCAGATGCGGGTCGCCAGTTGCTGCGTCCCAAGATCGGCAAGCCGCCCTTTCCACAAATAGGCGAACACTCCACCCGCGCCTAACCCAAGCAGCGCGATTGAAATCGCCAAAAATGCGAAGTGATAGAAGAGGACGACCGAGAAGAGTCGCGTGAGCGCCAGTTCAAGCAATAGCGCGGCAAAGCTCGTCAAAGCCAGCCCGGCAAGCAGGGTCCGCTCAGGAATTTCAATGCGGACAGGAGTAGGAGTAAGAGTAGGGCTAAAAACGGCCATAAATAGATGGAAGGCGACAGTCTAGCAGATGCAACACAGAAGTATTTGACGGAGAATGACGCTTTTCTTCGCGTTCTCGATCTTTCCTTAGCGACCTTTTGCGGTAGAGATTCGCCCGGGCCGCGAACTAGCTCTCCAAAATCACCTGCGCGATTGCCTGCTCTTCCGTGTGGGAAATCGACAGGGCCGCGTTCTTCACCCCAAGTTTCGCCGCGAACTCGCCGGCTTTACCGTGAAATGACATCGTCGGCCGCCCGCCTGGCATGCGCGCCACTTCGCAATCGCGCCAGCGCACACCATGATTCCATCCGGTACCAAGCGCCTTCATCGCCGCTTCTTTCGCGGCAAACCGCGCCGCGTACCGTTCCACTCGGTTTGCTTTGGAATCGCAATACCGAATCTCGCCCGGCGTGTAGATGCGCTCCAGAAAGCGTTGCCCGAAGCGTTCAATCGCCTCGCGAATGCGCGGAACCTCCGCGATATCGATCCCTGTTCCGACTATCATGCACAGATGTTACAGCAACCGGTCTCCGCGATAGATAAGTGTCCCGTCAATCATTCTCGCCTCACCCATCAGTTTGTGGGGCTTCACCGGTCCAGTCCCGTCAATATGCAGCACCTCATGTCCATGTGCCACGAGCCAATCCGACACCAGCATGCGGTGGCATTGAAAGTACATTCGCTCCGCGCACATATAAGCCGTCCGCGTCTCCTCCGCCAGCCTCAGCAACTCCGCCGCGGCCTGCTCAAATTCAGGACCCAGCATGTAGTCGGCATAATTGCGGAAGCTGTCATTGCGCAGTGCAATGTTCGGCGACTCCTCCAACGTCTTCTTGCGATACCCGCCCAGCGCCTTCATCCACACATAGCGGATTCCGTCCGCCGGCAGACTATTCTCCAGGGATTCGCGATTGAACTGCGGCAGCCTCCGCGACATAGGGAACGCGCGAATATCCACCAGCGTCCGAATCTGATGCGCACGCAGCGCCTCGATCAATTCGTCAATCGAGCGCGTGGAGTGTCCGATGGTGTAAAGGGTGCTCAAGGAAAGATTCGATGCAGATCATGGAGTCGCCGCCGGAGCTAGTCAGAAACAGGATAGCCTAAGTAAGGCCGTGAGACCTTGACGACCTTGTCTTCACGGCTGAAAAGACTTCCTTCACCAACCGGCGCGAACTCAACGTCGATCTTAATGAACAGGCAGTGCTTGTCAGTGAATCGGCCCTGGGTTCGAAACTGAAGACCTCCGTCTTCAGATACAAGTCGGGCAATGCTGCCACGTGTCATGCCGGGCTTGATTTTCGCAAGGGACTCAATGACCTGCGCGATCCACTTCGAGTGTTCCACGTCAGTCGCCGCTTCGGTCGAGGTGTCCTGCGCGTACAAACCAATCACACATAGAAAGAGCAAAAAAGCCCACCAAATTGGTTTTCGCATCGTGACGATCTCCTCGTGATTACCGCCCAATTACTTCGAGAGCCTCAAAAACAAACCTGTCTTGCTCCGAAAACACGGTCCGCAAATCCAGCAGCACGCGCCCCTCCTCCACCCGCGCCACGATCGGCGGATCCGCTGCACGCAGCCGCGCAGCCAATTCATCCGCGGACAGCGTGTCACTGGTTACAGCTACCAGCCGAGTCGGCAAGGTCGAGGATGGCGCGGCCCCGCCTCCTATCACTGACTCTCCGTCGAGAATCTCCAACCGCAAGCGCGGCAACGTCCCAACCTTCGCGATCAAATCTTCCGCCCGCTTTCCGATCTCCTCTTTCGTCAGATGCATAATTCGCAGCGTCGGGATCGCCTCATAGTCCCTCTTTACATACGCCAGCAGCGTAGCTTCCAACGAAGCGTAAGTCAGCTTGTCCACGCGCAACGCGCGAAACAGCGAATTCGACCGCATCCGCGTCACCAGATCGGCGCGCCCGCTGATCAATCCCGCCTGCGGTCCGCCCAGCAATTTGTCGCCGCTATACGTGACCACATCCACTCCAGTTCGCAGGCTGTCGAGGACTCCCGTCTCGCCGCTGATGCCAAACGTCCGCAGATCCACCAGCGCACCGCTGCCCAGATCTTCCATCAGCGGCACATTACGTTTCTTTGCCAGCGCCACCAATTCGCTAACAGCAGGCTGCTCGGTAAATCCTGTAATTTCAAAATTCGACCGGTGCACACGCAATAGCAGCCGCGTCTTTTCATTGATGGCCTTCTCGTAATCGGCCACACGCGTACGGTTCGTTGTCCCTACCTCCCGCAAAACCGCGCCTGACTTGGACATCACATCGGGAATCCGGAACGACCCGCCAATCTCCACCAGTTCCCCGCGCGACACAATGACTTCACCGCCCTCAGCCAGCGAGTTCAGAGCCAGCAGCACCGCAGCCGCATTGTTGTTGACGACGATGGTCGAAACGTCCCCTCGCTCCTTCGTCTCGTCGCTCAGTAATCGCCGGAACAACCTGTCGACATGCACATCGCGCTTGCCGCGCTCGCCGGCTTCAATCTCGAATTCCAGATTCGAATAAGTCACTGCGGTCTCGCGAATGTGGTCCAGGGCCACCGCTCCCAGCGGGGCGCGTCCCAAGTTCGTGTGCAGGATCACTCCCGTCGCGTTGATGACCGGCCGCAGAGAATATTTCAACGATGATCGAACCTGCTTCGCGACGGCCTCGCTCATGTTCTGCAAAGCCAGCCTGAGAGCTGACGCATCGAGCAGCCCCGAAGAAATCTCCTGCCGTAGCCGCGCCAGCACGGCGCGCGCGGCATCCGTAACAGCCGCACCACCGTGATGGGACACAAGTGCGCTCACCTCCGACGTTCGCAATAACTCGTCGACCGACGGCAGTTCGCGGAACAACTCCGCCTTCTTCGGATTTTTCAGTTCTCGTTTCAAGATGGCACGTCGCTACAGCGTGTGCATATACGCCAGCAGGTCTTCAATGTCCTGCTGATTCAAAGTCTGGCTATACCCGGGCATCTCCTTCCGCCCCAGCCGGATAATGTCGGTTACGCGCTCGTCATTCGCCGGCAGGCCGCTGATCGGTAAATATTTATTCTGGAACACACCCTTCAGTCCAGGCCCTTTCTTGCCTTTCGTCGAATACGGCTCGTGACAGCGGTCGCAGTTCGAGTCATAAATCTTTCGCCCCGCCGCCTGCTGCGCATTCAATCCCAGTTCCGCGTCCGACTTCCGGCGTTCCACATCGCATCCGCACAGCGTCATCAATCCAATCAGAATCACTCCGCAACAGACCCCGGTTGCCCGCCTGAACAGTCCCATTTTTCTCCTCGCGCAAAGCCAAGTCCAGAGCGCCGTTTACAATAATAAAGGAACACGTTCCGCTCCCATGGCGATTGCCATCAAACGCGTCTACCAGGAACCATCCCGCGCCGACGGAATGCGCCTTCTGGTCGACCGCCTCTGGCCCCGCGGCTTGACCAAGGAACGCGCCGCCATCGACGAATGGTTTCGCGATCTTGCTCCTTCCAACGAGCTTCGCCGCTGGTACCACGCGCGTCCCCAGCACTGGGAAGATTTCCGCAAGAAGTATCTAAAGGAACTCTCGCAGCCGGCTGCAGAAGAATCCCTGCGCCGTCTTTACCAGCTCGCGCACGGCAAAAAGCGGATCACGTTACTGTTCGCGTCCAAGAATGAAGATCGCAACAACGCCACCGTCCTCAAAGAGCTGCTTAGCGGAATGCGCAAGCCCCCAACCGGCACCGGCCCAGGGGCGATTCGCGCCGCGCACAAGCGTAGAGCAGCCGCGCGCCCTTGATGAACGTTGAATTCCATGCCGCCACCATCGGCGACCTGCCCGCACTCCTCGCCATGATGCAGGAGATGCAGCTCGACGACCCCTGGTCCATCCCGTTCGTGGAGGCCGAAGCCGCCCGCGCCGTCGAACAACTTCTGCGCGATCCCTCCTGCGGCCGCCTATGGCTGATCTCCGCCGACGGCGTCCTCGTCGGCTACATCGTTATGTCGTTCGACTACAGCCTTGAATACCGCGGACGTAACGCCTGGGTCGATGAATTCTTCATTCGCTCCTCCCATCGCGCCCAGGGCATCGGCAAGAAGGCGCTCGAATTCTTCGCTTCACAGGCTAAAGGACTCGGCGTCGCCGTCGTGCATCTCGAAGTCAACCACGGCAATCCCGCCATCGAGCTTTACCGCCGCCTTGGCTACGAAGACCACCATCGCTACCTCATGTCGAAATGGATCATCCCGAAGCCTGAATCCAAGCCCTGAACTTCGCTACAATCATGCCCGCATGAGATCGGTATTCCAGTGGAACATCGGAACGCGCGCGCTCGAACTGGGCAAGCGCACGCTCATCATGGGCATCGTCAACGTAACGCCCGATTCTTTTTCCGATGGTGGCCAATTCCTCGATCACGCAAAAGCCATTGCTCACGCCGAGTGCCTGCTCGGAGAAGGTGCTGACCTCATTGACATCGGCGGCGAGTCGACGCGTCCGGGCGCGCACGTGAATGCCTCGCACTCCGATTCAAAAAAGCCACAAGCAAATCCCAAGCCGGTAGTTTCGGCGGAAGAAGAACTCAAGCGCGTTCTGCCGGTGATTTCGGCACTCAAGAAGAAGCATCCAAAGATCGTCCTTTCCGTAGACACCTACAAAGCGGCCGTGGCTCGTGCAGCCGCGACCGCAGGGGCTGAGATCATCAACGACGTCAGCGGCTTTCGCTGGGATCCGCAAATGACCAAGACCGTCGCCGATCTCAAATGCGGCGTCATCCTCATGCACATGCGCGGACGTCCCGAAGAATGGCGCACGCTTCCGCCGCCCGGAGACGTTGTGCTGTTGGTCAAACGCGAATTGAAGGAATGGGCTGAGAAGGCTGTCCTTGCAGGCATTCGCCGCGAACGCATCGTGCTCGATCCCGGTTTCGGCTTCGGCAAAAGTTTCGACGAGAATTATCCGCTGCTGGCCCGTTTCAACGATCTGCAAGCGGCGGGATTCCCTTTGCTGGCGGGCACCTCCCGCAAATCTTTCATCGGACGCACCTTAGCCCGCGACGGCAAAGATGCCCCCGTAGAGGAACGGCTCTATGGAACGCTAGCGACGGAAGTCGCCGCCATCCTAAGAGGCGCACACATCATCCGCACCCACGACGTGAAGCCGGCAGTAGAAGCCGCCCGCATCGCCGACGCCATTCTCGTCGCCCGATAAAAGCAGAAATCAGAACAAAACCGGGTGGCCGACCCTACTTTTCCGGTTTCTTGCGAAAAGTGGGTGGGGATTTTGCCTTCGCATCAATCAGAAAAACCCAGAGGCAAGTTTTCTTGGAGAGAAAAATACCATGCGGCAATCCTCTCCGCAACCGCGTCGCAACTCCGCGCAACTCTAAAATGTCCACAAGACCCAAATGGACATCCTTACCCACATCACCCAAGACTCCCGCGTCACCGTCCGCCGCAAAGGCCCGCCCGACCCCAACGGTAAATGCGTCGTCTACTGGATGCAGCGGGCCCAACGCGGCACGGACAATCCCGCTCTCGACGCAGCTGTAGACGCCGCAAACGGCCTTCGAATGCCCGTGGTCGTCTTCCTTGCCCCCATCCCGTTCTACCCGCACGCCAACCTGCGCCACTACTGTTTCCTGAACCAAGGCATCCCCGACATCGCTGAGGCGCTCGAAAGACGCGGCATCGGATTCGTCCTGCGCCGCTACCCTGACCACAGCCTGCTCAAATTCTGCGACGAGGTGAAGCCGGCGCTGGTCATTGGCGACGAGAACCCCATGCGCGAGCCGGAGCATTGGCGGCAGGTCGCGGCCAGGAAACTCAAAGTGCCGCTCTGGACCGTCGACGCCGACGTCATCCTCCCATCGAAGCTCCTCGAAAAAGCGCAGTACGCCGCCCACATCATCCGCCCGCGCCTGCAAACACATCTCAAAACGTTTCTTCACCCTCTGAAAAATCCGCACGCCAAAGTCGCATGGCAGAAGCCACCTCATCTCCAATCGCTCGAGAGTGGTGCCGACATCACCGAAGGTTGGAAACTCGACCGCTCCGTCTCCCCCGTGTCGCAATGGCGCGGCGGCAGCAAAGAAGCCCTCCGCCTGCTCAAAGATTTCGTCGCCCACAAATTGCGCGGATACGGCACCCAACGCAACCATCCTGAAGTCGATCACACCAGCCGCCTTTCGCCCTATCTGCATTTCGGACACATCAGCCCGATCACGATTTCGCTCGCCGTCGAAAAGTCCGACGCCCCCAAGGCCGACAAAGAGGCCTACCTCGATCAGATCATCACGTGGCGCGAGCTCTCCATCAATCTCGTGAAGTTCAACGAAAACCACGACAACTTCGAGTGCGGAGAACCGTGGGCCCATCGTTCGCTCGCTAAGCATGCAATCGATCCGCGCCCAGTACTCTATTCAGAAAAGCAACTGGAACAGGCCGAAACCCACGACCAACTCTGGAACGCCGCACAGATGCAAATGGTCATTACAGGATGGATGCACAACTACGTGCGTATGTACTGGGCCAAGAAAATTCTGGAGTGGAGCAAGAGTCCCGCGGAAGCGCACCGTACCGCCGTCTACCTCAACGACAAATATCTTTTAGACGGACGCGATCCCAACGGCTACGCCGGCATTGCCTGGTCAATTGTCGGAAAATTTGATCGCCCCTGGTTCGAACGGCCGATCTTCGGTCAAATCCGCTACATGTCGGGCGCCAGCACCGGCAAGAAATTCGACAGCAAGAAATACATCGAGCAGAATCTGTCGGCGTCCCTGTTTCGCTGAACCTTAACTAACGCAAATCTACTTCGGCGCCGCTGGATAAATCCCTTCCAGCGGCCAAGACGCACAGCGACATCACAAGTACGGCAAGAAGAGTTTTCATAATCGCGCAAATGATAGGGAATGCAGAAGAGCCACGCAAACTCATTTACTTTGACGGGATGATTTGTCTTTGGATAGCGAATGAATTCGATGTGA
>Ga0335081_10012101_pt1 | contig 13977 bp, 10 predicted proteins | sample Lox_Sample_35_FD_206713 | JGI IMG/M metagenome (GOLD analysis project Ga0335081, IMG submission 206713) | Soil microbial communities from Loxahatchee National Wildlife Refuge, Florida, United States - Lox_Sample_3.5 | ecosystem: Environmental > Terrestrial > Soil > Wetlands | place: USA... | reverse complement strand
TTGACGATCATCATGATCGAGCACAGATTGAAAGAGTTATTTCGGGTCGTTGACAGAGTGATGGTATTGAACTTTGGCGAGAAGATCGCCGAAGGGTCACCTCAAGAGGTGATGGGCACCGAAACCGTCAAGAAGGCCTATCTCGGGATCGAGGTGGAGATAGGTTGATATAAGGGTAAGCAATCTTAAATGTCAAACCTCAAATTTCAAATGAAGCTCTAAATCCCAATGTCAAAATATTTTCAGAAATTAAGAATAGGAAATTTGTCATTTAATCATTTGACATTGATTTGACATTTGGTCTTTGTCATTTGAACTTTATCATGGAAGAAAGATGGAACAGATGCTTTCCATTAAAAATCTCATGGTATTTTTTGAAAATGCCCTTGCCCTGAATGACCTCAGCCTGGAGGTATTCAGGGGGGAGATTGTGGGTATTCTCGGATCCAACAGTGCCGGAAAGACCACCTTGATGAACACGGTTTCCGGACTGATTATTGACATGAAGAAGAAAGAAGACCGAAGAGGGGGGGAGAGAATCAGTGTCCTCGGCGAATTGAAGTTTGAAGGGGAAGATATTCTTAATATGAAGCCAACTCAAAGAGTGAAAAGGGGAATTGTCCTGAGCCGGGAGAGGCACCCGATTTTCCGTGATAGCGATGTGGTGGAAAATTTGAAAATCGCCGGTTATTTGCACAAGAAACAGGAGGTCAAGGAAAAAATTAATTTTATTTTCCAACTTTTTCCACACTTAGAAGGAATGAAAAAGAGAAAAGCAGGGCTGCTAAGCGGTGGAGAACAGCAGATGCTGGCTATTGGTATTGCACTGGTCGCCAAACCAAGGTTATTGCTCATGGATGAGCCACTCCTTGGATTAAGCCCTCTCCTTCAAGCCGACTTGGCTCGGGCGATCAAGGGTATTCGCGTACAAGGTATCACCGTTCTTGTGACCGAACAATTTGCTAGGACCCTCCTGCCTATCATCGATCGAGGATACGTGATAGAGAACGGGATGCTTGTCGTCGCCGGTTCGAGGCAAGAGCTATTTGATAATCCCGAAGTCAAATCAGCCTATCTGGGAATCTAGTGGCTAAGGACAAAGAGCAGAGCGCATGGCACATCGCGTTTAAACTCTTTACCCTTTTCGCCTTGCGATTTGGAATTGGACCTTGGAATTACGTAGAAAATACCTCCTCTCCCCTGGCGCCTGCCTGCGCGAAGCCGCTTCGGCGAAGGCAGGGGAGAGGACTGAGGTGAGGGGGAAATGAGTGGGGGAGGGGACTTAGTCGTATTTTCATGGTCTGCGGGTGACGAACCCGTCATGTAAAATCTATTTGGGATTTAGGATTTGATATCCCAAACCCGTTGGATTAGAGCAATATCGGGTTAAGCCTGAGGATGGAGTGGATGGAGTTACTTGCCGATACCATTTATGGTTCTTTTGAAGAGGCGACAAGAAGAAATCGCAATAAGCCAGCCCTCATCCATCTTGGAGAAAGATATTCTTATTCTGAACTGAAAGAGCTGGTACTTCAATTTGCTGCTTCTTTACATCAATTGGGGATTGGGGAAGATGATCGTGTTATTTTGAACCTTTATAATCTTCCTCAAACCGTCATCGCCTGGTTAGCCCTTCAGCGTCTCGGTGTGATACCGATCCTTGTGGCTCCTGTTTATACGGCTGAGGATCTTAAGTATCTGGCCAGAGACAGTGGGGCCGAGACGATTGTGTGTATGGATACAAACCTCAGGTATGTGGTCGAGGTTCTTCCTGAGACCCCATTAAAAAGGGTTATTGTAACCAATATGATCGATCTCGTTCCCTTGTGGAAGAGGCTTATCGGCAAAGGCTTCGATCGTGTTCCGAAGGGTAAGATTCCTTTGGGGAAGGATTTTTTCTCTTTTATTAAACTTTTAAAGGGAGGCCGCCGTTCCTCTCTCCCTCCTTTCCAAAAGAGGGCTGAAGGCAGAACAGCCCTCATGCTTTACACAGGTGGCACCACTGGGTTTCCAAAGGGCGTTCCTCTTTCGGAAAAGTTTTTTCTCATCAGAGCACTCGAATGGAGGGGGGCGAGTGAAGGGGTCACCCCGTTAGGAGAATGTATTACAGTGCTCTCCGCCCCTCTTTATCACATCATCGGTGAGATGGATGGCCTGTCGCCTATGATCATTGGCGGTGAGACGGTCATCCTGCTGCCACGGGTTGTCTTAGATGCTTTGTTCGATCACATTCAGCGATACAAAGCAACCAACATGTTCGCTGTCCCAGCGATGTACCGAATGATCCTGGAACATGACCGACTCGATGATTATGATTTCAGTTCCCTTCGGTATTGTGGGACGGGCGGCGATGCCATGCCGGTTGAAGTAGGGAATCGGTGGCTTAAGAGGTTCAACATCCCTTTATACCAGGGCTATGGAGCGACCGAACTGTGCGGCGCTACTTCCCTCTCTTATGCAAAAGATGGAATTCCACCCGAGGGTTCAGCAGGGAAAATCGTTCCCACGGATCGATTTAAACTGGTGGACCCTGAGACCCTGAAGGAAGTTCCACCCGGAGAGCCAGGAGAATTATTAGCAACTTCTGACTCTGCGGTAAAAGGTTATTGGAATAATCCTGAGGAGACAGCAGAATGCTTTTTGAATATCGATGGGGAGATCTGGTATCGAACGAAAGATATTGTCCGTGTGGATGAGAACCGGTGGCTCTTCTTCATGGACCGATCCGTGGATATGATTAAACATAAAGGCTATCGAATTGCCGCTGCCGAAGTGGAAAGAGTACTCCAGGCACATCATGCTGTACTCGCTGCCTGTGTGGTGGGCGTACCGGATGCGAGTGTTGGAGAGCGGATCAAGGCCTTTGTTGTCCTTAAGGCAGATGTGAGGGGAGTGAGCAGTTATGAGCTCATGAAATGGTGCAGGGATAGGTTAGCTCCTTACAAGGTTCCCCAGTATATCGAATTTAGAGACATGCTGCCCAAATCCAAAGTGGGGAAGATGCTGAGGCGTGAAATGAGGGAAGAAGAGCGTAGGAAAGTGATGGAGTAAAGTACACGCCAGCATGAAGGAGAAGAACATGGATTTCGATATGACCGAAGAGCAGAAAGGAATTCAGAAGGCTGCTGAGGAATTTGCCAAGGGAGAATTTTATAAAGAAACCATTTTAACCTATTACCTTAAGAAAGAATATGAAAAACCATCCTAAGCCGCGATTTAGGATTTAAAGTCACATCCTCAAATGTCATTAAATATTTGTTCTTTTTTGCTTGACATACAACTTTTTTTTCTGTACTTTGCAACGAAGGCCGACTTCTTATCACGAAGACTTTTGCGATTTCAAGAGATTTCTGGATTTGAAGGATCTATTTTAGCAAGGTTCCGCGTCTTCATTGTCGGAGAAAGGAGGGAACATGTTCTATAGAAAAGTAATCTGTTTGCTCGCGGTTGCCTTTTTATTCCCTATTATTTCTTGCACCCGAATATCCGAAGCGCCAAACCAAAAGGCCGTGCAACTGGGCGCCGAAAAACTGCCCGCCTTGGACTCCATCCCTTTGGAATGGGGGAAATTGGTTTCAGTGACTACGACCCCAAGATATCAGGATTTGTACCAACTCTGGTTCCAAGACGAGAACGGCAAAATTCGAGTTGCAGGGTTTGACATCAAGGAGAGTCGTTTAATTCCTGTTGCCACAGTAATTCCTCGAAAGTAATGAGGGTAGAATGATGCAACAATTGACCAGCATCGTGTGTCGGCTTCTATTCATAGTAGCATTTTTGTTGGGCTGCCTTGCTGTTTGGGAGAAGTTAGCCCGGCTGTTTGGATATACGATTCTTGGAGGTTATTACGAGCCATGGCGGCTGTTGGAATTTTCAGCCGTCATCTTGCTCTTTGTAATAGCCCTCCAGTTGAGGGAGATCAAGATGTCATTGCGTGAAAGAGGATCCGATTAGAAATCAGTCCTGCAGGATCTGCAAACGAGGGGTGATAAGGCTCTGTCTTTTTCTGTTCCTAATTTGTGGGGCTAGCTTCTTTCAGCGTGAACTTTAAAACAGAATTGGGGATCGAAATTCTGCCTTTGGCTGTTCCCGTCTACCTCCCGTCTGGTTGAAAGCGCCTCCTCTACTGCGAAACCCGTCGTGGGAAAGAGCTTGGTCAAAATCATGCCGTGTCCACAGGGCTTGATTATTTTGGATATTGAAGGGAAGGCCAGAAATACTCTGCCTTTCCTCTTCTCAGCATTTCAATCCGTAATGGTTGGATTACGCCGCTATGAAGGAGTGTGGAGGTAGGTGTAGCTCTCGGCCCGTTTTCTGAGGAGTCCTTCCCGTAATCTTTTTTTCGATTTCTGCCTTTCTATGCAACATTTCAAATGGTAATGACGAGCAAACACCCGAGGAGATCGAGATCTGACCGCGCATAAGGAAATAACCTGCGTATGGGGCGATGAGGAGGAGGGTATGAAAGCAGCGAACATCATCAAGAAGGCGCTTGCCCAGGGACGCACAGCCCTGAACGAGCATGAATCCAAGCAGCTCCTGGCTGCCTATGGTGTACCGGTGGTGCAGGAGGCCGTGGCGCGCGATGCCTTACAAGCCGTCGAGCTCGCGCACTCCCTGGGCTATCCCGTGGTCCTCAAGGGCCTGGGGTCCACCTTGCTCCATAAGACCGAGCGGGGTTTGGTGCATCTGAACCTTTCCACCAAGGCAGCGGTCGAACGGGCCGCCCATGGAATCGCGCGCGGAGCCGTGGATGGGCTTGAAGGCATCCTCGTCCAGCCCATGCTCACGGGCAAGCGCGAGTTCGTTGCCGGTCTCTCGCGCGATGCGGTCTTTGGGCCGGTGGTCATGTTCGGGGTGGGCGGCATCTTCACTGAAGCGCTGGGTGATTACAGTCTGCGGATTGCGCCGCTCTCGACCCATGACGCCCGCGAGCAGATCGCCGAGATCAAGGCCCAGCGCCTGCTCGGGGCCTTCAGGGGCGAGCAGGCGCCGGAGATCGAAGTCCTGGTAAGCACGTTGCTCGGCCTCTCGCAACTCGCCTTCGAACACCCCGAGGTCGCCGAGGTCGACATAAACCCGCTCATCGTCGCATCTTCCGGCGAGGTCCGCGCCGCGGACGCCCTTGTTGTCCTGAGCCCGCCTGCTCAGGGGCGGCCCGTACCGCCGCCAGTAAACCCGCTCGATATCGCCAAACTCTTCTACCCACGCTCGATCGCCTTCATCGGGGCGTCGGCGACGCTGGGCAAATGGGGCCACCTGGTCGTGGTGCACACCATCAACGGCGGCTATCCCGGCGAGATCTTTCTCGTGAACAGCAAGGGCGGCACCATTGCCGGCCGCCAGGTCTACCGGTCCATCGAGGATGTGCCCCGCAGCGTGGACCTGGCCGTGGTCACCATCCCGGCCGAACATGTCCTCGAACTGCTCCCGCGTTTGAAGGCCAAGGGCATCCGCTATGTGCTCCTGATCAGCTCGGGCTTTGCGGAGACTGGCACAAAAGGTCGGCGTCTGCAGGAGGAACTCGTGGCCCTGGCACGTCGGGAGGGCCTGATCATCCTGGGCCCCAACACCATGGGCATCTCGAACCCGCACCTGAACCTCTACTGCATGGGTTCGCCCGTGCGGCCCAAGCCGGGCGGGACTGCGGTGGTGGCACAGTCGGGCAATATGGGCGTGCAGATGCTCGGGTTCGCCGAGGAGCAGGGCATCGGCATCCGCGGCTTCTGCGGCTCGGGCAATGAGGCCATGATTACGGTCGAAGACTTCCTGGACGGCTTTGAGATCGACGACGTCACCCGTATAGTCATCCTCTATGCGGAAGGCGTCCGCGACGGCCGGCGGTTCTTCGAGAGCACCCGCCGCCTGGGCCGCAAAAAACCCATTGTGCTGCTCAAGGGCGGACAGAGCGAAGCCGGCAGCCACGCTGCGGCCAGCCATACCGGTGCCATGGCCTCGGATGTGCGCGTATTTGACGCCGTGTGCCGCCAGTCCGGCATCGTGAAGGTTAACCAGTCCATGGACCTGCTCGACCTCGCCGCGGCCTTTTCTTCCCTGCCGCTGCCGCAGGGCAAGCGCATCAGCATCATGACCCTGGGCGGCGGTTGGGGCGTGATCACGGCCGACTTGTGCGCCCACCACGGGCTTTCTATCGCCGCGCTCACACCCGATCTGATTGCACGCTTTGATAAGATGCTGCCGTCCTACTGGAGCAGATCCAACCCGGTGGATATCGTGGGTGAGACGGACAATAACCTCACGACCACGATCATGGAAGAACTTCTCAAGTGGGACGGCTGCGATGCACTCATCAACCTGGGCGTGCTGGGCCGGTCGATCTTCTTCGAGGCCGAGGCAGGGGCGGTCGAGCGGGCCGATCCGAGCTACTCGCGTGATTTCCTCGAACAGGCCAAGGCCTACATACGCACCTTCGAAGAGGAATATCTCAAGCTGGTGGCGCGTCTCATGGAGACCTACCACAAGCCCATCTTCGGGGTGAGCCTGCTGACGAACGAGAAGAGCCAGACGGTCTACAGCGTGGATGGTGCGGTGTACAAACCGGTGTTCTACCAGACGCCGGAGCGGGCGGTCAAGGCCTGCGCGCGGATGTATGAGTATTACAGATTCCTCCAGCAAGCTGGCTGATTCCCATAGAAGGCTTTCAATCTATTCCAGTCCATTTTATTCATTTCAGTCCTTTTGAGTTGGTTCTATCGCAAATGTAGCACAGTGCTTCTTTGCGAATACAGCGCCACGAATTCCCTCCCCTATCTTTGGTTAAAGCGCCGCCCCAGCATGGCGCCTGCGATATTGATCCGTTGCATCTGCACGGTGCCGCCCGCCACGGCCCAGCCGCGGCTGTCGCGCAACATCCGTTCGACCGGGTACTCTTTGGAATAGCCGTATCCTCCGAAGACTTGCATCGCCATGTCCGTCACCTCTTTGGCCATTTCGTTCGAGAAGCACTTGGCGACCGACGATTCAAAAATGGACGGCATACCCTTGCCGGCGTTGGTCACGGCGCGGTAGATCAGAAGCCTGGCCGCTTCGACCTTCATGGCCATATCCGCCAGCAGGAACTGGACCGCCTGGAATTCGCAGATGGGCTTTCCAAAAGCCTTCCTTTCCTTCGCGTATTTTTTGGCCGCCTCCAGGGCGCCCCAGGCGATCCCCAGAGATTGGGTGGCGTTTCCGCAGCGCTCGATATCGAAGACCTGCATCAGTTGGGCAAAGCCGCCTTCTGGGATAATCAGGTTTCCCTTCGGGACCACGCAGTCCTCAAAGATAAGGTCACAACTGGGCATGCCGCGAAGACCCATAAACTCTTCCTGATTCCCGAAGGAGAAACCGGACGAACCCTTCTCAACGACGATCCCTCCGATCCCCGCTGCCCCCTTCCTGTCGCTCAAACGCACATAAACCATGTACAGATCCGAGTGGCCGCCGCCGGAAACGAACCGTTTCTGGCCGTTGATCACGTAATGATCCCCCTCGAGGACGGCGCAAGTGGACAGATCCGTCAGGGCCGAGCCCGCGCCGGGCTCCGTCATCCCGATCGCCATGAATTTTTCTCCTTTGGCACAGGGGGGAATGAAACGCTTCTTCTGCTGCTCGGTGCCGAACTTCTCCACCACCCGAATCGGGCCGAAGCAGCTCTCGAACACGGGTCCGGAAGCGATCGGGCTGACTCTCGCCACCTCTTCCATGGCCAGGATGGCGTCAAATGCCATCATGCCGCCGCCTCCATATTCCTCGGGAAGCGTCATTCCGATGAGTCCCATTTCCCGATACAGAGGGATGATTTCCTCGACAGGAAATCTGCCTGTCTTCTCCACTTCATCCATCAGGGGGGCGATCCGCTGATCGGCAAAGTCGTGCACCGATTTTTTGATGAGCGCCTGTTCTTCCGTGAGTTGAAAATCCATCATCGTCTCCTTTTTTTTTTGAGGGTTAACTCGTTTGAAACTGCTCGATTAATTTTCCCTTGATCACCTTGCCTCCCGGGTTTCTCGGGAGGTCGGGAACGAAAAATATTCTTTGCGGAACCTTATAGGATGCAAGCTGGTCACGGCAGAATGCCTGAACCTCCTCCGCCGTAATCTGCTCTGTATCCGGCCTGGATACGATCGCACACGCCACGATGCTGCCCATGACCGGATCGGGGAGACCGAATACCGAGACGTCAAGAATTTTGGGGTGCAAATGAAGCACGTTTTCCACCTCGACCGGATAGACGTTTTCCCCTCCTCGATTGATCATCTCCCGCGTCCGTCCGACGACATAGATGAACCCGTCGGCATCTCGATAGGCCATGTCCCCGGTGTAAAACCATCCCTTCCGGTAAAACGAGGTTGTCTCTTCAGGAGATTTGTAATATCCCTTGGAGACAAGGGCGCCGCGAACCGCAAGTTCTCCCACGGCATCCGGCCCCAGCTCTTTTCCGGTTAAGGGATCCTCGATTGTCACCTCGGAGCATAAATGGGGTTGCCCGACTGAGGTAGGATGAGATTCGCAATAGCGGTCATGAAGCAGGCTGATGACGGAGGCTTCGGTCAATCCATAGCCGTTCATGCATAACGCGCCGGGAAAGGTCCGGCGAATATCCATCAGCAGGTCCGGCGGCATCGGCGCGCCGCCATACCCGATACTTCGCACACTGTCCGGCTTGGCCTCGCGCAGGGGCGTCTTGTTGAGCAGCAGCCAGTACATGGTCGGCGTGCCCACGAGGTTCGTGACGCGGTTCACTGTGAACAGTTCGAGAAACGCTTTGGGCTCAAAGACCGGCATCAAAATGCAAGCCTGACCCAGAAAAACCGCCGGGATCAACTGCTCCTGAATGGCCAAGACATGGAAGAGCGGGGCGGCGATCAAGCAGGTCAGGGGGCCGATTTCATGTAAATCCTTAATTTGAGCGGATGCGAATCCCACCTTAAAGGCGCTGGTAATGAGATTGCGGTGAGTAATCATGACGCCCTTGGGCACGCCGACCGTTCCGGACGTAAAGAGGATGAGGGCGGTTTCATCTTCATCGACGTCAACGGCCGGGGCCGATCGCCGCGCCTGTGGAAGGTCGCTCTTCCAGTCCTCTCCAAGAACGATGTGCCTGAACGGCCGGCCATCGGAAGGCGCATCCTGTATTTTGCTTGACAGGGTTGGAGTGGAAAGCAGCGCCTTTAAATCGGAGAACAGAAGCTGCCGCTTCAGTTCCGAGGGCCCAAGCCGGGTGTTGAAGACCACGGCCACGGCGCCCAGTTCCTGAATCGCCCAGAACGCAATCACGAACCGAACCGTATTCTCCATCAGAAGCCCGACATGATCGCCTTTGCCCACCCCGGCCTCTTTGCGGAGCAGCTCCGCCATGCCCGCGGCCAGCTCCGCCGTATCCCCGTACGTGAACCGATAATCCGCCTCGATCAGGTACAAGTTCTTCTCATGAGCGGCGACACTCTCCGAGAACATCTGCCGGAGATTCCGGTACCGCTTCTTGAATGTCTGGACGGGATTTCCGTTTACCTCAACCGTTTCAATGGTAAAATCTTCGATCAGCATCGTATACTTCTTTATTTTAATGGCAATCTCTTCGATTTCCGGATAACGAACCTAATTTTTCGGACGGATACAGTTCAGGAATCAGAAATCGGATCGATGTATTTCCCTATTCCAGGGTCAGTCCTCATTTCTCTCACGGCTGTTTCTGCTCGAAAATTCCATCCAGCCGTCCGCGTGCAATCACGCCTACTGCGGATTCCTTTCCGTACCGACGTCTGATCAGATCGCCCACAGAGCCGCCTCATTTTAGGTGCGGTAGTAGTCTTCATTATCATGCCTCCCTTCTCAAGGATGAAAATACTCATCCCCGCACGACAAAACGACGACGGGTATAAACCGGCCACATTCGCTAAATGCTCTCTGATGAGGACTTCCTTTTGTACGGTTGGAGTATATGTTGAAAAAATCTTGTATGTCAAGACATCCGCGAATTTGCTGAAATGGTCCGCTCCAAAACACTTGCCCACCGGCAGGGGGAAAACCGTGGCGAACCCGCCTATCGTCGATCCTCAGAGTCATCTTAGACTAAAGACTTGTAGATACTGTTCTTGTCAAGCATCATCGGCAAACCCATGAGAAGATCTTCTCCAGATCAAGGGAGGTCTCCAATAAAGGGGTAGGGCCTAATAGGGTCTGGTACAAACTGACGAAATATGTTAAGCGTTTAAAGGAGGCAAAAACAAATGGCAATTAAGACAAACAGTAAATCCAAGCCAAGACGGATTAAGGAATGGCATCCTGAGAGTGGCAAAGGCGAGAGACCACTTGATGATTGGAAGCGGCTTATGTCTGAACCTTATGAACAAGAAGTAATCAAGACAGAAAAAGACCCTAAGAAGCCATAAGTAAGTTAAATACACCAGATGCAATAAATATCATTTTTCAGGTTTCGTAATGAGTAGGCCAAGGGGTGAAAAAAATCAGTTTATCACGATTGGCCTACCAAATTGCCTGGACCAGTTATTTTCGAAAATCTCTCTGCATTGAATTCCAATTTCTCTGCCAGGGTGATGAGATTGGGAGAGAATAGCTTCGGGGTCCCGTTCTCCCACCAGCACTTCTCAATATCCCCAAGGGCACAGCCCGTTGAAATTGCAGATAAGCAAGTGTACCCGTTATTTCTCCCCATCGGCTCATTTTTGAAAATTGGCAAAGGGATATTTCGTTTGCTTCTTCCTGTAATCACCAACCCACCATTTTAGCGAAGCATACTTGATTTCTATCGGTAACCATGGGTGGTCGATTTCTCTTGACCTACTTACTCCCTTTTTGTATATTCAACCCATCCCAAAGCAAGTTCTTATCAACCAACATCAACTGACGCGGGGAACGCTGGGTCATCGTCCGGATCATACGCGGCTTTTCTTAGGCCTTCCAGGCTGGGGTCGATTGGAATCGGCATTGACGTTGATGCCCCCCACGGGGCGGCTTCTGACGCATGTGGCCCGCCTCGCTCAGGGAGCCGGCAGGTTGCGCTCGACGCCCTCGCCGAGGCCGGGACGGAGAAACGTATTTGGAGAGAGTGTTCAATTCTGATGGTCTCGTGTCCCCGGCGTGGGACGTGTTCGGGAGAGCCAAAGTGACGCCCGGATCACAACTCCGTCAGCTCGGTTCTTGCGTTACGTGGGTGGGCCCGGTCGTCCTGGGGACTCTCGTACCTCTGCTCGCGATCCTTGCCTCAGGCCATACTCTCGCGTGGAGGGACACCGCGAGCCTCTTTGCGCCGGTACGTCCTCTGGTGGTCCAGGCGCTGCTCCAGTTTCGGTTGCCCCTATGGAATCCCTACGAAGCGTGCGGGGTTCCCCTGTTCGGCCAACTTATGCACGGCGTGCTCCATCCTGTCTCGGTTCTCGGCGCGCTTTTGGCGCCGCAGGCCGACATGGATCTCTTCATCGTCGCCCATACGGTGCTTGGGGCGACAGGCGCCGCCTTGCTTGCCCGGCTCTTGGGATGCTCGCCGGGAGGGGCTTCAGTCGCAGGGCTTGCGTACGGACTGTCAGGGTACCTGCTTTCCATGAGCTGTAACGTCCAGTACCTCGCCGCAGCAGGCACCGCACCATGGGCCGTTGCCGCGCTGCGGCAGGTGAGGGGCGCCGCCAGCGTGGCGATCGCGTCGTTCGCTATCGCCGCCCTGCTCTTTGCCGGGGACCCCCAGTGGGCGCTCGTTGCAATCTGCCTGGGGCTAGCCTTGGCTGCCGAGGGAGGAGGCAGAAGGGCCCTTTTGCTCGCTGGTGGGGCAGCCGCGCTGGGAACTTTGCTCGCGAGCATCCAGTTGCTTCCGACCTGGGCCTTTCTCGCTCAATCCTCGCGTGGGGCCTCCGGCATCCCCTCCGTGGAGCGTCTCCAATGGGCGCTTGCGCCGGCGCGGATTGTCGAGTTCGCGGCTCCCGGTTTTTTCTGGGGTCGGCCTGGGGTCGAGGCGGGCGCTCCGGTGTTTCAGCGGCTCGGCGGGCCGACCGTTTACAACATGCCCTTCGTGCCGAGCGTCTTCCTGGGAGCTCCTCTTCTCGCCTTGGCTGTGGCAGGAGGACGGGTGGGACGGATCGGCGGCACTCTTGCGGCTGCAGCAGCCGTGCTCCTGTGGGTTGCGATGGGTCACCACTTGGGCTCGGAACAGGCACTTCGCGCCGTGCCCGTATGGGGTTCTTTCCGATATTCGGAGAAACTCATCGGTCCTTTCACCTTATGCGTTGCACTTCTCGCGGGTGCGGGCGTCGACCGCCTGGTGCGGGCGCACACCCGCGGGTGGGTGGCTGCTGTCTTCGCTTCGGCACTCGCAGCCGGTGCCTTAGCGCTCTGTGGCGTAACCGGTACGGGAGAAGAGTTGCTCTATGCCACCGGTGCCGGTGACGCGGCGCACCTCGCCCAAGCGCACTTGGGCGTGGGCTTCAGCCACGCCTCGCTCAGCCTCGCCGGTTTGGGAATCATTCTGCTTGCAGTCCTTCGCAGACCGACGTGGAGCACCTTGTTTCCCTGGCTTGCGGCGGCGCTGGTCTTCTTGGAGTCCGCCGCCGCGTCGCCTTACGCCCTCCATGTGGGAGTCCGCTGGGCGCGCGAGACGAAGCCGCTGCAGAGGATCGCTTCTTCATCCGCCTCTGTGCGCCTGGCGACCCCTCTCATGGCGAATGGTGCCAGGGCTCTCCCTGGGCTCGACAATCACGATAGCATCCTGGCGGCCGAGTCTCGAATGGGCGTCCCGGCGCACAACGTCGCAGGACGAGTGGATCAGATCTCCACTTACACCGGGCTCACCCCGCGCAGGGTAGAGAACGTCTTCGCAGCGCTTCAAGGAACGTTCGGCCCTGTTTGGTGGCAGGCGCTTCGCCGATTTGGCGTGTCGCACGTGGCAGCCGGGACCCCGATAAACAACCGCGACGCCGAGATTCTCGCGGCTGCGGTCGCAGGCGGGATCCCCGTCCTGTTCGATGCGGTCTGGGGTTTCGCAGTGTGGGAGGTGCCTCATCGGCCCTGGGCGAGCTTCGCGGAGACCGTGCGGTCGGCCTCCTCCGAGGGCGAGGCCTTGGCGCTTCTCCTGACTTCGGCCAAGGGCGAGCTGTCCGGTGTCGTGGCCGAGGGGGACGTGCCCCACCGCCTGTCGCCGGGACGGATATTCCGGATCAAGCGCGAGCCGGAAAGGCTTTACATCGAGGCCGAGAGCAGCGGTGAAGGACTCCTGGTCGTCAATGATGCTTGGTGGCCCGGGTGGACGGCGCAAATTGACGGTAGCCCGGCACCCCTCCTACGGGCTGACTGCCTCGTTCGGGCCGTGCCCTGGCCGGGTGGCAAGCATGTCGTCGAGATCAGCTACCATCCGTTGGAGGTTCGGGTCGGGGCCTCGGCGAGCGCCGTGGCCCTGCTGTGGCTAGGGGTGCTCTTCGCGATCGGAATTCGCAAGCCGAGGGATGCGCGCCGTAGGCGGTGAGGTGACCGACTCATCGACAGAAGCCTCAAGACCCGTGAAGCTGTCCGTGGCTCGGGCCTACGAATTCGCCCACAAGGCGATTTCCTTGGATGACTCTAATGCAGCCGCCTACAGCGTTTTAGGTGTGCTCTACGGCCTGAAGTGAGGGTAAGTAACTTGTGAAAAAAGACCCCCTCATTTAATCATGGGTATTTCTTTCCGTAATCGTCAATCCTCAGAGTCATCTCAGACTGTAGACTTGTGTACTCGCCAAATTTTACTATTAACCTGCTTCAAAACATTAGAAAAAGGAAAATCGTTTAGTAAGCTGAAAGAGTGATTCTTGGACGTTCCTTTAAGTTAGCAGATTTCAATCTTAAATCAACAAAAAGCGACAGACCTGTCTCACATTCTTTGAGAAGCAATTTAAGACTTTTGTGTAAATCTCTTTCCCTTATGGATTCCATTAAAAATAAAATCTCTTTAATTTCCAACCCTTAAATTTGGCATATAATATGCATTCCTAA
>Ga0335081_10012100_pt1 | contig 13977 bp, 15 predicted proteins | sample Lox_Sample_35_FD_206713 | JGI IMG/M metagenome (GOLD analysis project Ga0335081, IMG submission 206713) | Soil microbial communities from Loxahatchee National Wildlife Refuge, Florida, United States - Lox_Sample_3.5 | ecosystem: Environmental > Terrestrial > Soil > Wetlands | place: USA... | reverse complement strand
GCCCCTCCCGAGAAGACGTCGCCGGGGATCCCGTCGGCGTCGGCGAACTCACGGTAGTCGGAATAGGCCACGTAGATGTTCGAGGTGGAGACGTAGATGGTGGACGAGGGGCCGGTCAGCACTGAGAGGGTGCTCTGGGCTCCTGTGGCCATGCTCACGCTCGTGATCACTGTGTAGTCGCCGATCTGCATGTCGTTCGGGGTGTAGTAGACCGACGAGGGCGCCAGTGCTGTCGTAACCCCGTTGGAGGTGATGTAGGGGAGGACGCCCGACGCGTTCCCGGTCGCCCACTGGTAGGAGGGCTGCTGGACTATGGCGTATAGGTACCCCTGGGTCATGCGCGCCCCGACGAAGTTCCCGGCTATCGTCACGTTGCTCAGGAGCTTGGGGGCAGAGAGGTTGGTGGTGTCGTAGAGTATCAGCCCGTTGTAGGTCGCGTTGGTGTTCCGCTGGTCGACGACAAGGAGGCGGTCCTGCGCTGTCTCGATGCCGAGGACGGTCGCGCCTGGGAAGGACAGTGTGGACAGGACCGCAGCTGAGCTAGGCGGGTAAGCGTTGATAATGGAGACGAACCCGCCGGCGCTGCCTGGGCCGTTCGCCCGCACTATTTCTCCGCCCAATGGGACGACCACGTTGGAGCCTGACCCGCTTGCGACGAAGATGTGTGTCCCGTCCGTCTTGACAAAGTCGAGCTCGTCCACCCCCTGGACCTGGACGTTGGTCCCCGTGAAAGCTGGGGTCGAGGCCGAGTTGGCGGCCAGGGAGGCCTGTGCCCCGGCGGCGACCGTCGAGGCGGAGGTGGCCATCGCGGTCATGGTCTCCGTGGTCGTCACCCCGACTCCGGCCACGGGGCCTCCTGCGATGGTCCTGACGCCGCCGAAAGCCAGCACCGGACCACCGACGAAGCCCCCGCCTCCGTACGTGTCGTAGTTCTGGGCGCTCTTCGCGTTCGCCGTTATGAAACTCTCGAGCGCGGCGTAGCTCGAGAAGGAGCTAAGGCCCTGGGAGAAGGCGCTCACAGGAGTCGAGGATCCTTGGGTGGTGGTCTGCCTGGGCTGGACCGGGCGGCCTGATAATACGGCCAGGGCGGCCACCGCAGCAGAGACTGCGAGAATCGTAATGACAAATAGAGCGACCCCCTTGCTTCCGAGACCTTCCTGCGCTGGTTGCATGGTGTCTGCTGTCGGAGCCAGGTGAGTAAAACCCAGGCCAGAGAACGTGCCGTTCTATGCCCAAGAACGCGAGAATTACAAGTCTCGGCCAGCGTAGAGAAGATTTTCTCAAGAAATTGGTTCGGATCAGCCTACGACCAGTATGTAGGCCCCGACCGAAGCTATGACGAACCCGACCGGCGCGTCGTTGTACTTGGGTGGCATGCGTTCGAGAGCCTTGGCCAAGCCGGCCGAACCTAGGAGGAGGAACGACAGTAGGGCTAGGACGGAGGACACAGCGAAGACGGCTGAGGCGCTGAGGTCTGGCGAGAGCGCCGCCCCGAGGACGGCGAAGCAGTGGAAAGGCCGGCCCAAGGTCCCCTCCCCCTCTGACAGCTCGTCTCTTGTCTCTCGCTCATAGTCCTCGACCTGGTGCGAGGTCACCTGCCTGACCCCGTATAGGAGGCCTACTACCATCATCGCGACCCCCGTCGCCTCTGACCAGCTGGGACGCCTGCTGCGAGACGGTGAGCCCGATGTAAAGGACGGCAAAGCCAAGGACGAGGGAGAGAGCGACATGACCCACGGCCGTCATCAATCCCACCTCCAAGAGGCGGGCGCGGTTCCACTTCGCGATCCTCCCGAGGATGATCAGAGTCGCCCAGTGGTCGGGGGCGGACATGTGGAGGATGCCCACCGAGGCCGCGGCCAGCAGAAGGGGGTTCCGGAGAGACCATGGGGATGCTTCCGCTACGGCCGCGTGGCCATCTTCTTGAACTCGCTTCTCATCTCGCCGAGTTCGCCGCCGAATCGTTTGAATATGTTTAGCCGGAGAAGAAGGGAGATGACAGAGAAGCGTCCCAAGCTCCTCGTGGCCCAGACGCCGAATCCGAGGGAGGACTTTGAGCCCCTGAGACGCTACGCGGACATCTGTTGGCTGGACGAGATGGACGAGCGCGAACGAGGGCGAGTCCTTCCACAAGTTGAGGTCGTCTATTCCCACGGGTGGCCAAAGGCCCTGGACGAGGAGGCCGTGTCGTCGATGAGGCGGCTCCGGCTGTTCCAAGCTGGCAACGCAGGCGTGAACGGGATGCGCTTCGACCTCCTAGGCAGGGATGTGGTGCTTTGCAGCAACGCTGGGGGGTACTCGGACGAGGTGGCGGAGTTCGCCATAGGGATGATGCTAGCTGCGGGGAAGGGCATTGTCAAGTTCGACAGACAGATCCGGTCCAGGACGTATGCGCGGATGGGGCTTGACGAACTTGGGCGGCGGGTAACTTTCTTCAAGGGCAAGACCCTCGGCGTGGTCGGCTACGGCGGGATAGGAAGGTCGACCGCGAGGCTCGCGAAGGCTCTCGGGATGGAGGTGATTGCCTTCGGGAGGCACCGCGTGATGGAGAAGGGGGTCGAGCTGGTACGGGGCCGACGCGGGTTGAGCAGGCTCTTGCGCAACTCCGACGCCGTCGTCCTGGCGGTCCCGCTCACCAAGGCGACGAGGGGTTTGATTGGTCGCGAGGAACTCTCCTCGATGAGGCCAACCGCAATCTTGGTGAACGTGGCGCGGGGCCAGGTGGTCGAGAAGGAGGCGGTCTACAGGCACCTGGTCGAGAACCCGAGTTTCACCTTCGCCACTGACGTTTGGTGGCCGGAGGGCGGCGTGGAGTCCTTCGACCCTGACCTCCCGTTCAACGAGCTTGAGAACTTCTTGGGGACACCCCACGCCTCAGGTCCGAGCGCGATAATCACCGGCAGCGTCGCGGAGGGAGCGATAGGCAACCTTCTTCGCTACTTCAAGGGCGAGCCTCTGAGGAACGTCGTCGACAAGTCGGAGTATGTGTGAGCCTCAGTAGCCTATCTCCGAGCTCGGACGGAGGTGCCGCATCGACTTGACCCTCCCGCACCTCTTGCAGCGGTAGACGCCCCTCCCCCTGGGATTATAGTCCCGTCCGTCGACAACCGCCTCGTGCTCCGTCCTCATCATGCATTTCTCGCAGTACCTGTACTCGGCCATCCGGGGACGCGCCGAAACCTCCTGACGTTATATAAGAAACCGCCGCTGCGAGGCCCCGAATGTCAGGCCTGCTCTTCGTAGGAATCGCGATCATCCTTGCGGGGATATTGGTAGTGGTCTTCGCGACGATGGGCGGCAGCCAGGCAGACGAGAGCGAGGGGCGAACCAGGGTGCGAGGTGGAGGCGTCATCATGGTCGGCCCTATCCCGATCGTGTTCGGGTCCGACGCCAAGTGGGCGAGCGTTGCGATAGTCCTCGCGATAATCCTCATAGTCTTGGTGCTCCTCTCAGGGGTGCTGCTCGCGCAATGAACCCCAGGCTCATCTGGGTCGGACTCGCCCTCATATTCCTGGGGTCGCTTGTCGTGATCGTCTCCGCCTCGGGTCCGGGGAGCTCAGCTTCCGTCGGCGGATTCGTCCTCATCGGACCCATACCGATTGTCTACGGGAGCGGCCCTGACTCGGGGATTCTCGCGGCCGTGGCCGTCGCTATTTCCTTGGCTGTTCTGGTGCTCTACGTCGCTTCTTTCCTTTTCTGGTGGGGCGGCAGGGGCCGAAGGACAGAACCCGAATCCGATTAGCCTATATACATCCTGCCGAGGTTCGGAAACTAGCATGCAGAAGCTAGTCCCGATAGTCCAGTTCACGCCGCTGGCGAAGCAGAAGCTGACCGAGGCGCTGAAGGAGCAGGACGAGGCGGGCTCTTACCTGAGAATCGACGTCTACGCCTCCGGCGGATGCGCGTGCAGCGGAGGTTACAGTTACGGGATGCAGTTGGCGGACAAGCCTAGGACGAACGACGTCGTCGAGGATGTGGACACCTTCAAGGTCGTGACCGACAAGAGCAACGCCGACATCCTAAGGGGCTCGAAGATTGACTTCATCGACACGATGCAGAGGCAGGGGTTCAAGATCGAGAACCCGAACGTCCAAGGACAGGGCTGCGGCTGCGGTTCCGGCGCAGGCAACCACTAGTAGATCATCTCGTCGCTTATCCTGAGCTTCCTGCTGGCACCCAGGAAGTAGGGAGCCTCGAGCCCCTCTCTTTCCGCAGCCTCTATCGCCGCGAGCTGGACGGCGAAGACCAGCTGGAAGACCCGGCCGACTCCAGCACCTTGGGGGCGGAGCAGGGAAGATGCGAAGCGCCCCTTGAGGAGTCTCTTGTTGAGCAGGCCGCCCCTCGTCTCCCCCGGGGCCTCGAGTACGTTCACCCTGTCACCGGCGGAGAGGGAGAAGAGGGGCATGTGGCTGAACTCCTCCAAGAGCGAGGCCTGCGCCCTCCCGCCCAGGAGCTCGTAGACCTTTGCCGCGCCATACAATCCGACGGCGTAGTCCTCGTTGTTGCCAACGAAGTGAGTGACATTCCGGACGGCGGCGACTCGGACCCTCTTGGAAAGGCTGGCGGCCCTTGAGATCTCCCCTTCAAAGTCGCACCTCGGGTCAACCCCGCAGATCCTGAGGACGGCGGAAAGGGAGAGAGAGAACGATGCTATCCCGGGAGACTTGGCTGTTGGCCGGAAAGGCAGCTCGACGACTTCGTCGACGACGGCTGCCAGGCGGCTCGCGGGGTTGCACGTGATGCAGGCGGTCTTCGAGGCGACTCCGCGGAGGGTGGAGGCGAGCTGGACGTTGGTCTTGGTCTGGCCAGAGATGGATATGATATAGACTTGCCTTCCCCTCGACCATCCTGCCGACGCCAACAGCGAGAGCGGGTCGAACGCGGAGACCTTAGGGCCCGCGATGAAGGAGGCGCAGAGCGCCGCCGCGTACGAGTCCCCCGCTCCTACCAAGATTGGATTCTCTTCCGCCCGCTCAATCGTTACGGAAGAATTCAGGAAGGAGCGCAGGATCGGCGGCTGGTCCTTGAACTCCTGGCGGACAGTGAGCAACGTAGCGCGGTCGCTCAACTAAGGCTTGGGGAGCGGAACCTCCTTTAAGGCTTCGAGGAAGCTAGCGGCGCGGCCTCACGCCAATCTTCTCGATGAGGCGTCCGAGCTCCGAGTCGTCTACCGCGTCAACCCGAAGGTAACTGAGGATCTCGTCTTCGCTCATTTGCAGCCGCTTTGCTTCGTCCACTGTGTACCGGTACGCCTCGATCTCGGTCGGGCGGTCGACGTACTCGAAGGTCTGGTCGAAGAGGTCCTTCCCGTCGAGGAACTGCTTGACGTGGACTAGGACGTGGATGACGTCGAGATAGAGGCAGTTGATCTTGGCCGTCGCCAGGTACCTGGCCCCTACGCAGACTGCTCCTGTGTTGTGATCTAGCCAGATCCCCCAGTCAGAGTCGATGATGGTGACCTTCAGGTGCCTGACCACCTTGGCCATGCTCCTCTGGGAACCGAAAAGCCTAAGGAGCGTAGGAGAATTCTCGGCGCCAATGAAGATCTGGGTGAACTTGTACTCTCCCAGCCTTACGCTTCGCTTCGCCTTGAATATCTTCGGAGCCAAGTGTGGCCTTTGCAGCGCGGAGGCGACAAAAGAGGGGAACTCAATTTCCGTTGACGCGTGAGTTACAGAAACCCCTCGGAGGCCGGGCTCCGTCTCAGGTGGAAGCTTGACCGTAGTCTCGACGAGCGGCATACGCGGGGTGTACAACTCCGACCTTGCTCCGGAAGAGATATCGGAGTACGCGAAGAGGTTCGCGGAGCTCGTCGGTGGAGGGGTCGTCCTGCTCGGCAGGGACACGCGGACTACAGGGCCAATCATATCACGAATAGTGACCAGCGCGGTCCTTGGAACGGGGGCCGACCTCGTGGACTATGGGGTGATCTCGACACCCGCCATCTTCCGAGAGAGCAGGGTTGGTGGAAAGCCGGCCATCATAGTCACGGCCTCGCACAACGAGCCGGAGCTGAACGGGCTAAAGTTCGTAATTCAGGGCAGGGGAATCAACCAAATGGAACTCGACCAGATATTGGGCAAGCCGAGGAAGGGCGACGGCCAGGTCGCCCCCGGGAGGCTTGCCGCGTCGGAGGGTTTTTCGTACAATAGGGAGCTCGTCGCCATGACCGGCGAAGAGTCTGCCAAGGGTGTCAAGGCAGTGCTCGACCTGAACGGAGGGGCGGCGATAGGGCACGCCCCAGAAATCCTTAGGAAGCTTGGGTGCAAGGTCTCCACCATCGGCGACCTGAGCGGGAGGTTCCTCAGGACGATAGACCCGACGAACGACCCGCTCGAGTTGCTCTGCACCGCGGTAAAGAAGGAGGGGGCTGACGTCGGGTTCGCGTTCGACTGCGACGGCGACAGGCTTGTCCTTGTGGACTCGGGGGGGAGGAAGAGGACGGGCGACTACATGCTCACGCTCGCCCTCAAGGAGGCGCTGCCAAGGCTCGAGAGGAAGGACGTCGTGGTCTCTGTGGACACCACGCAGGCCGTCGACCACGTCGTCTCTGACGCCGGAGGCCGGGTCTACAGGGCAAAGGTGGGAGAGGGCAACGTCTTCGGGCTCATGGCCGAGAGGGGGGTGCTGCTGGGAGGGGAGGGCAGCAGCGGAGGTCTGATCGACGCGAGGTTCAACAACTGCAGGGACTCGTTGGTGGCCGCCGCGATGATAGTCGGGGCTCTCGGGCGGAAGGGGACTAGGCTCTACGAGCAGGTCAGGACGTTCCACATCGCCCGCGAGAAGATGGAGATGGCCCGGGGTAAGGCGTTGGCGGCGGTCAAGAGGCTCCAGAAGGAGAACCCCGAGGCCGACTCGCTCGACGGCCTGAAGTTCAAGACCTCTCCGTCGTCGTGGGTCCTCATAAGGGTCTCGAACACCGAAGACGTCGTCAGGGTGTCTGCCGAGGCGACGAGCATGAAGGAGGCCGAGCGCCTCGCCCGATCATACATGCTGAAGGTCAAGCGCGCCGGTGCTTGACATGCTGGATGAGTACGGCGTCATTAGCCTAATCACAAAGGGCTTCGGCGACCTCCCCCAAGGATACCTCCCCATAGGGGACGACGTCGCGCTCATCCCTCCGGGGAGGCAGGCCGAGGGGGTGGTGTTGAAGTGCGACATGCTCGTCGGGAGGACCGACGTCCCCCCGACAATGTCGTGGAGACAGGCCGCGCGGAAGGCGGTCGCCATGTGCGTCTCCGACTTCGCGGCAAAGGGCGTCCGGCCGAGCGCCTTCATGGTCTCCCTAGGACTTCGCAGAGGGACCCCGGAGCGTCGCGTGGCCGAGCTGGCCGCGGGGCTGCGGGACGCGTCCCGCGAGTGGGGGGTGAGGCTGGTCGGAGGGGACACCGGCGAGGCCGACGACCTGATAATCGACTGCCTGATGGTGGGCTTCGCGGAGCGGGTAGTGAGGAGGAGCGGGGCCCGTCCGGGAGAGTTCGTGGTCACCACGGGCACATTCGGCCAGACTGCGGCAGGCCTGAAGATCCTCATGGAAGGGGCGAAGTCAGGTGAGGGCTTCAGGAAGGTGGCTGTCTCGTCGGTCTACACGCCGAAGCCCAGGCTCCGTGTCGGGATGGCAATCGCGAGGTATCTCTCTTCCTCAATCGACTCCAGCGACGGCCTCTCGATATCGCTGCACACGATATGCGAGATGAGCGGGGTCGGGATCAGGCTCACAGAGACTCCCTTCGTTCCGGGACTGGCGGAATTCGCCTCCAAGAACTCGCTCTCGATGGAGGACCTGGCCCTCTACGGCGGCGAGGAATACGAGATAGTGGGGACCGTTGGCAAGAATCGCATCCAGGAGGCTAGGAAGGCTGCGCGAGAGGAGGGAGGAGAAATCAGGATAATTGGGGAGACCGTCACTCAGGCAGAGCTGAGGGGGGTCGCATTCCCCGACGGGAGGAGGGTGAGGAGGAAAGGCTGGGTGCACTTTAGGAGCCGGCCGTAGGTGGGCGTCAGGCCGCCTTTACTGCCTTTACGAACCTCTTCGAGGTCGAATCCGCCTTCTCCTTGGTCTCGGACTCGACGAAGACCCTGACGATTGGCTCGGTGCCGCTGGGACGGATGAGCGCCCAGGTCTTGTCGTCGACCCAGACCTTCACACCGTCGACCTTCTCGACCTTGCCGTCGCCCTGTCTCTCGATCGTCTTCATGATGTCGCGCACCCTCTTCGGGTCTACTGGGACCTTGGTCTTGGTCTGGTAGAACCTCGGGAAGGCTGCGGACATGAGCCTCGACAAGGGCGCTGCCCTTGCCGCGATGAGCTCGAGCACCATCGCCGTGGTCATCCCGCCGTCCCGGGTTGGTATGTGGGTCGGGAAGAAGCCCCCGCCGTTCTCCTCGAACCCCATCAGGGCCTTCCTCTCCATGATTGTCCTGGAGACGTCTACGCTCCCCACCCTGGTGCGGATGACCTTCGCGCCACGCCTCTTCGCCACGCTCTCGATTATCTGCGAGGAGCTCACGGGCGTTACCACGGTCGACTGGGGGTTCTTCTCGAGCATGTAGTCCGCGATGAGCGAGCCGCTCTGGTCTCCCCAGTAGATGCTCCCTCCTTCGTCGCAGAATATCGAGCGGTCGCCGTCCCCGTCGTAGGCCACCCCGAGGTCTGCGTTCGAGGCCCTGACGGCGACCGTCAGGTCTCCTAGGTTCTCTGGGATCGGCTCGGGACCGCGACCGGGGAAGTTCCCGTCGATGACCGAGTTAATCGTGATGACCTTGCACCCGAGGGCCTCGAGGAGGTAGGGGACGGCCAGCGACTGCGCCCCGTTTCCCGGGTCGACCACCACCTTGAGTTTCCGCTCCGCTATCGCCTTCGCGTTGACCTTCGAGATTATTCCGTTGATGTACGTCCTGATGACGGACTGCTCTGGCCTTGAGGCCCCTACGTCCTTCCAGTTGGCCTTGTTTGCGGAGCCGTCCTCGAATATCTTCTCGATCCTCTGCTCGTCGAGCCTAGAGACCTCCACGCCCTCGGGACCCATGACCTTGACCCCGTTGTACTGGGGCGGGTTGTGGGACGCCGTGATCATTGTGGAGCCGCGGTATCCGAGCGCCTTGGTGGCGAACTGCAGCGCCGGGGTGGGGACCATCCCAGCCTCGGCGATGTTCCGACCGGAGCTCATCAGGCCGGCGGAGACAGAGGAGAGAAGGACCTCGCCGGTGAGTCGGCCGTCCCTGCCTGCAAGTATCTCTCCTTCGGCGAAATACGTCCCGATGCTCTCGGCGAGCTTGATCGCGAAGCTCATGTCGCCGGTCACCCCGGGGATGAACCTGACACCGTTGGTTCCGAATAGCTTCCCCTGGGGGACTAGCACGCCACCGGTTTCCCAGCGGGCCTCATAAAAGGCGTTCAGATGGGGAATTGGACATTATTGAGCCGTTTGACCCAAGAAACGCAAGATGTGTACGGTGAATACGCTATTGATACATGTTTCTTGGCCGTGCAGCGAACTCTGGCGCGCCCCACCATAAACACTTATGTCGAATCTGGCGAGCGTCGCTTGGGGGCCCGTAGCTCAGCACGGATAGAGCGCCAGCCTTCTATCTTCTTCGCGAAGTGAGGGGAGGGAGCTGGAAGCCGCGTGTTCAAATCATGCCGGGCCCGCCATCCTCTTCGCCCCGTGGTGCTTGCAGCCCACGAAGACGAGGTCGATGAACGGTGTTTCCTTCTTGGTCTTCCGAAAAGTCCAGTCCGAATAGACGCTCGTCTCGTCGAAGCCTACCTCCCGCATAGTCTGGAGGATATCGCGTGGGTCGTAGAGTCCTAGACGGTGCGAGTCACCCCTCAAGACGAGCGTCTTGGCGCCATCTTTGATCAGATAGGAGAACGTTATCTGCCCGATGTCTCCTTCACGCTTCGAGATGCCAAGCCTCGCACCCATCACCCGGCCGTCGTCAAAAACGTCTTCCCCTCTGTAGCCGTCGACGAATGCCTTCTTGGTGAAGTGGGTGTCGAACACGACGACCCCGGGGATGTCCAGGCGGTCGAAAAGCCCCTTGATAGTCCGCCTCAAATCTGCGAGGGTGAGATTGTAGGAAATCGAGCTGAAAAGGCATACCGCGGCGTCGAACCTTCCTTCGACGGTCGCGTCCAGGTCTCTCATGTCGCCCCGGACGAACCTCGCCCGGCGCTTCACCTTGTCGCGGGCTACCCTGAGAACATCCTCGCTGATGTCGACGCCGGTGACCTCGTAGCCCTTCGCGGCGAGTATCTCCGCGTGGCTCCCCGTTCCGCAGGCCACTTCCAAGATGCGCTTCCCTCGAACCCCGCAGGACTGGAAGGCCTTGAGAAGGAATCCCACCTCTCGATCATAGTCCTTCCACCAGTAGATTTTGTCGTAGTAACGAGCCAGCCGGGAGTAAAGCTCGAGCCTTCGAGCACTCGATGACCGCAACCTAGCCGACCTTGTGGCTGTTGGCCAGGCGCTTCCCCATCCTTGCGACGGCGTCTTTGAGGGTCGCGTCCTGCTTCGGGAAGGCGAACCTGACCTGCGACCGTCCCATCCCCCCAGTCGCGTAGAAGCTGGAAGCCGGCACCGAGGCGACTCCGCCATCTCGTACCAAGTTCTCGGCGAAGGAGTAGTCGTCGCCCTTCCAAACTTGGCTGAAGTCAGCCATGATGTAGTACGCCCCCCTGGGCCTCGAGCAGCGCAAGCCCAGGTCCTCCAGCGATCTGAGCATGAAGTCCCGCTTCTTCGCGTAGACCTTCGCCAGCCTCGTGTAGTAGCTGTCGTCGAGCCTCAGAGCTTCGAGCGCGGCCCTCTGGAGGGGCGTCGGGGCGCAGACGGTGAGGTAGTCATGGATTGTCCTGATAGCGTCCGTAAGCGCTCTGTCCGCGACCGTGTAGCCGACGCGCCAGCCCGTCACGCTGTAGGTCTTGGACATGGCGGAGATTGTGACAGTCTTGTCTGCCATGTCTCCTATGGTAGCCAGGCTGACGTGCTTCTCTCCGTCGTAAAGTATGTGCTCGTAGATCTCGTCGGTTATCGCGACCACCCCGCGATCCTCGCAGAGGTCGGCGATTGCCGTCAGCTCGTCTCGGGAGAACACCTTCCCGGTTGGGTTGTTCGGGGTGTTGATGATTATGGCCTTGGGCCTTCTGCCGGCCCTTGTCTCGAACGCCAGCTTGAGCTTCTCCTCGTCGAAGGCGAACTCCCTCCCCTCGAGGGGGACGAACCTGACCTTGGCGCCGGAAAGTATCGTCGACGGGATGTAGCATTCGTAGAAGGGCTCGGGGACTATCACGTCGTCACTTGAGTCGGTCAGTGCGACCATGGTCGCGACCATGGCCTCCGTTGCGCCGCAGGTCACGGTCACGTTGTCTTTGCCGGTGGCTTGGATCCCGTTGAATCGCCTCGCCTTCTCGGCTATCGCGTCTCTGAGCTCGGGGGACCCCCAGGTGACCTCGTACTGGTTGTAGTCGTCTCGGATGGCCTTCGCTGCCGCGGCCTTGATCGTCCCCGGGGCGGGGAAGTCCGGGAAGCCCTGGGAGAGGTTGATGGCGCCGTTCAAGTCCGAGAGCCTTGTCATGTCCCTGATTACCGATTCGGGGAACTGGCTGACCCTGGGCGCGACGAACTTTCTCTTCGAGGCCTGGCGCACGTTCGCTCGCCCGGGCTCCCACCGGGACCCAAATGAAGGTTTTAGCCGGGATCGAGTCGGGATTTATAGGAGAAAGGCGCCCGTCAGGTGGGCTTGAAGCTGTACCTGGTGGCGGTCGGGGTGTTGGTCTCGCTCGCCGGTGCGGTGTTCACCCTCCAAGGGCTCGGCATCGTCGGCCCGACCTCCTCGTTCATGTACCAAAGCCTGACATGGGTCTACGATGGGCTGGCCGTCTTCGGGATAGGTGTCCTGACTACCCTTGTCGGTGTGTGGATGGACCGCCAGAAGATGTAGGGGGAGGGCTTGCTCCCCCATCTCCCTACCTACCTGCGCCTGACGACCAGCTTCTCCGGGGTCTCTCTTAGCTTGAGCCGTGTCTCGTAGCTCGTCCCGTTCCGGACGAACTGGATGGAGACCTCGGTCCCAATCTCCATATGGGAGAGCGCGACGACCAGGTCCTTCATCCCGTCGACCTTCGACTCGCCTATCTTGACGACGATGTCTCCCACCCGGAGCCCTGCATCACGCGCGGGACCCTCATGGAGGACCTCGGCAAGCAGGACGCCCTGCTCGACCGCCAGGCCGTACCTCCTCGCGACGAACTTGTTGACATCCATTCCTGAGATGCCGAGCCATGGGCGGACAACCCTGCCGTTTCGGGTTATCTGGTCGATGACCCTCTTGATCGTCTCCGAGGGTATCGCGAAACCCATCCCTTGGGCGAACGGTATCATCGCGGTGTTCATGCCTATCACCCGGCCGTCCAAGTCCGCGAGGGGGCCTCCGCTGTTCCCGGGGTTGATGGCCGCGTCCGTCTGGATCAGTCCCTCCACGACGAAGTCAGTGCCGGGGAGTGGCCTTCCCAGCGCCCCGATCAGACCCATCGAGACGGTAGGGGCTCCGGGGAGCCCCAGCGCGTTCCCAATCGCGAGGACTATCTGGCCGACCTTCAGGCTCTCTGAGTCGCCGAGCGTGGCGAATGGCAGGTGCTCGGCGTCCACCTTGACGAGGGCGACGTCTGTCGCGGGGTCGGTCCCTATGACCTCCCCGATGTAGGTTCTGCCGTCCTTCAGGTTGACCTGCACCCTGGCGGACTCGTCGACGACGTGGTTGTTGGTGATGATTATCCCCTTCGGGTCGATGATCACCCCTGACCCCTGTCCCTCCACGGGGACTACGCCGAACCTGTAGTCCCTGGTCAGCCTGGTGCTGTCTATCCCGACCACGCTCTCGCTGAGGTTCTCGACGGCGCCGGTGATTCTGCCCTCAAGTTCTGTGAGTCCCATGTCAGCCACTCCCTGGTCTCACCAGGGCGGCCTCACTGGGGGTCCGGGCTCGGGGATCGAGGGTCTTTGGGGCTCTCTTGGCTCCATTGGCTCACTCCTCCCTCCCCGTGGTGGGGGTGACCTCGAGCTCCACGACGCTCCCTCCTCTCAGGACGGAAAGCTTCGCCTTCTTGCCTATTGCATCCTCGCCCAGAAGGCTCGTCAGGTCATCCGAGCTAGACGTCTCCTGGCCGTTGAACTTCAGGATGACGTCCCCGAATGACAGGCCTGCCTGCTTCGCCGGAGTGCCATTCTCAACGGAGAGGACCATGACACCCGCCTCCTGCCCTACCCGCACGTCTGAAGAGACCTCCTCAGGGAGGGGGACAGGGTTGGACATTATGCCTAGGTAGGCTCTCTTGAACGGCTTGCCGTCGGCGAGCCTCGAGACTACTTTGGAGATGGTGTTCACAGGGACCGCTATTCCTCTCTTGGAGAAGTAGGCCACGTTCATGCCGATCATGCGGCCAGAGGCGTCCACAAGGGGGCCGCCGGAGTATCCGGGGTTGACCCGGGCGTCGGTGATGACCGCGTCTTCGATGCTCATGCCCCACCATCCGCCGACGCTCCTGGCGGCGCCGGTGACGATCCCGGAAGTTACGCTGGGGCGCGAGGCGAACGGGTTGGCGACGGCGAGTACGAACTGTCCGACTTTGAGCGCGGCCGAGTCCCCCTTTTGGATGGGGAGGAGCGCCTCCTCGACCTTGAGGACTGCCACGTCCGAGCGCCTGAGGCGCCCGGCGACCTTGGCCGAGAGCTTCCTCCCGTCCTCTGTGGCGACGCTCACCTCGTCGGCTCCTCTCACCACGTGGTATGCGGTGACTATGGTGTGCTCGTCCCACGCGATTCCGGAGCCGTTGCCGTGGCCTGAGCCTATGCTCAGGACAGAGCGACCTACGTCCTCGGCGAGCCGCTCAATCTCGCCCGAGATTGTCTGAAGTATCCCGATTGAACTCATTGTCAGCTTTTCACTGGAGCCTCCTGGGGACGGGGGATACTTGTT
>Ga0335081_10012099_pt1 | contig 13978 bp, 15 predicted proteins | sample Lox_Sample_35_FD_206713 | JGI IMG/M metagenome (GOLD analysis project Ga0335081, IMG submission 206713) | Soil microbial communities from Loxahatchee National Wildlife Refuge, Florida, United States - Lox_Sample_3.5 | ecosystem: Environmental > Terrestrial > Soil > Wetlands | place: USA... | reverse complement strand
TCCCTCTCCCCCCCCTCGACGATACCGGATTGTAATCCTTCTTCCCATTTATAGACATTCTACATTGAAGCCTCCATGAACGGCATGTTTGGCTGCGGCGAGGGAGACATCATCCAACCCCCCAACCCCAACCGCTACTTCACCATCCGCACCGCCGACATCGTGATCCCCTACATGCCCGCCTGGCACCTCTTCTGGGACTACTGGATCATCACAGACTGTGCCCGTGAACTCGGTGGCTGGGAAGAACAACAAGCCCTTACCATCGCAACTGAAATCGTCAACACCTTCCGTCGTAATGACCGTTCCTCCATCGACAAATGTCGTGCCATTGCCCAGAAATTCCTCGGCAACATGACTCACAGTCACAAGATTTACGAGGCTGCCCCAGAGGACGTGCTTGTGACTGGGATTGGACATTGTCATATTGATACCGCGTGGTTGTGGCCTTTTGATGAGACAAAGAGGAAGGTTGCGAGGAGTTGGGCTACACAGGTCGATTTGATGGAACGATATGAGGAACATCGGTTTGCCGCATCGCAGGCACAGCAGTGGAAATGGCTTGAACAACATTATCCCCTTTTGTTTGACAAGGTCAAGAAAAAAGTCGACACGGGAAAGTTCATTCCCATTGGAGGCACTTGGGTGGAGATGGTATCCTTCCCCCATCTTCTCATATTGACGCGCAGGACACGAACATGCCGTCTGGGGAATCGTTGGTGCGACAGTGCATGTACGGTCAACGGTTCTTTGAATCACACTTTGGTTTCAGGTGTAAGACGTTCTGGTTACCTGATACCTTTGGATACAGCGCTCAATTGCCGCAAATCGTTCGTTCCGCTGGTATGCACTACTTTTTCACGCAAAAGTTGTCATGGAATAATATCAACAAGTTTCCCAACACCGTATCCCCCTAACCCAGTTCTCCCATCGACTCCGATCTAAGGTGTATGTGTAGACATTCAATTGGATTGCCCTCGATGGAACGCAAGTTATTTGTCATATGTGTCCCTCTGAAACGTACAATGCTCAATGTCACGTCGGGGATATGATCCGCTCAGTGACACAACATAAGAACCTCACGGAGGACAGGACGAGTTTGTTGGTCTTTGGGAATGGCGATGGCGGAGGAGGTCCGATCGCTCAAATGTTGGAAAAGATGCGTCGTTGTCGTGGGGTCAGTGATACCATCGGTCGTCTACCAAAAGTCACCATGGGGTACTCACATCGGTGGAAGAGAGGGGGGTTGACAATAGATCCACTGTCGACCAATTCTTTGAACGAATAGAAAAGAAGTCGGATCATGGCAAGAAATTGGTTAATTGGCATGGTGAATTGGTACTCTCCACCGCTCCTTTCTTTTCATGCTGATTGTTCAGTACTTTGAACTTCATCGGGGAACATATACGTCCCAGGCTCATACGAAGAGGAGTAATCGGTATTCTGAGGTGATGTTGAAGGATCTCGAGTATTTGGCAACATTAGCCTCGATCCATGCAAAGGATTACAACTACCCCAAAAAGGATTTAGATGAGATGTGGGAAAACGTCTTGCTGTGTCAGTTCCATGATGTCTTGCCAGGAAGTTCCATTGAAATGGTGTACGAAGACGCGAGTCATGTCGCTCCCCTTTCTTAAGGGGCTTGCTGATTGTTAGTTATATGCGAACGTGTTTGCCACCGGAGAGAAATTGGTTTCGGAGGCATTGAATGCGCTGGGAGTCAAGGATTCGGCAACCCGCAAAAACGAGAAATTGCCGGTCGCAATTAACACCCTTCCATGGCCTCGCTCCGAAGTGGTCGCATTGAACCAAGGAGAAGGACTCGGCGCGCAAGAAGCAGGAAATAAGCAATATGCAATTGCCTCGACAAATGCCTACGGTACAACCGTCCTCGACCCCATCGACATCCAACTCCAAATAGTTGGCAAAGGCGCTACAATCACCAAAAAGGATGACGGAATCTTTATCTTGGCAAATGGAAAACTTCAAGTCACCATCCAAGGCGGTCAAATCCTCTCTCTCCTCGACGTCGAATTAAATCGCGAACTCATCCCTGAAGGCGAAAAGGCAAACCGTCTTATTCTCTATGATGATCAGCCTCTCTACTGGGACGCCTGGGACGTGGAACTTTATCACTTGGAGAGCCCGGAGGAACTTGGGATGGGCAAGACGAGGGTTACGGAGGAGGGTCCCTTGCGTGTCGCACTCCTTGTTGAACATAAGATTAGTGAGAGCAGTTGGATTAAGACTACGATTAGTTTGGATGCGTATATTCCTAATACGCAAAATTATGGGGAGGGATTTAAGGATCCGTTGAGTTATTTGCAGTTCGAGTGTGAGGTTGAGTGGCATGAGAACCGAAGGTTTCTAAAGGCGGAGTTCCCCGTGGATATTTATTGCGATACCGTATATCCCCCCACCTCCTTTCCACCTCCTACTTTACATTTGTGGCTAATAGGAGGCCTCTTATGAATGTCAATTCGGAATTGTCAAGAGACCAACGCATTATAATACGACATGGGACCACGCGAAATTCGAGGTTGTCTGTCACAAGTGGGCGGATCTTTCGGAATTTGGCTACGGTGTATCCATCCTTAATGATTCGAAATATGGATTTGCAACACTGGGAAATGTCATGAGATTGAGTCTGTTGAGAAGTCCAAAGGCCCCTGATGGTCATGCAGACATGGGCAGGCATTTCATTCGTTATGCTTTGCTTCCTCATCGTTCGTTCCCCCCTTTCTCACTAGTCCGCAATGGTAATAGGTAGGTGGCGCTCTCAGCGAAGCCGCAGTTATCAGGGCAGGACATAATTTCAACCATCCATTGCGCGTGGGACATGTCTGCTCCATCAGGGATGCGAAAAATGTCAGCCAGGTCTTGGAAAGTATTCAAATTTCTGGAACTCCGAATGTTATTCTCGATACGATCAAACGCGGCGAGGATGACCACGACGTCAGTTCAACTCCAATAAAGAAGCGGGATTCTCAGAATGTCGTCTTACGGGTTTACGAGGCGTACGGTGGCAAGGGTAAAGCGATCATTTCAACGTATGACCGTTTTGTCGAATTCGGCTGACAGGGTAGATATCTTCCAATTAAAAAGGCTTTTCAAACCAATATCCTCGAGGATGATGGAGATGAGATTGATGTTGCTATTTCTCAAAGACTGGGCAAGAGGACGGCTAATATTGATATTACGCTCAGGCCATTCGAAATAGCCACCTTGAGACTCGAGATTTAGCGAAAGAAAAGGTGCTTTCTAGCTTTTGGGATAGGATTGAATTTATTACATCGAATCGTACCACCAGCAGGGGGGAAACTAACCTACCGTCTGAATTCTGCCAACTCTGCGAAACCTTACTTTTTCAGAATATCTAATTATCACAGATTCATCGTGTCGATTTTGCGCAGTTTATCCGTTGTGACTCCTTTTCCGGTCCTCCGAAATTACACCTTACACGTGTAAAGTGGGGGAATGTCGCCCGACCGAATATCAACTAAACCCCCTGTCAGGTGTCTCAAGGGCGCTATGCGAAGTGTAACCAGGCAGTGTGAAAGCCTGTTTCTCTCTGGCAGTCCTAAAACATAGAGGTTTTGAGATGTTGAGACTGGACCTCAACTGAAGATGCCATCTCCTGGTCTTAAGCTGTTGAAAATTTATGATGTTGTGAAGGACGAAACATTGCTGGTGGACTTGGTGGATGAAGAATTGAACGTTGAAAGTTTGGTGTCAGCAATTAAGGAGAGGGGGAAGAGAGTCGGGAATGCTTTCCAGCAACTTGGCCTTTACTCCACCAACGGCCAAGAAGGAAAAGATGCACAAATCTTGGTTTTCAGGAACATGCGACTGGGCCCTGGCCGACTTCCGGAAGAACGCTTGCGCGAAACCTCAGAACTGATTCACATTGTTCCGGCGGATGTGGACCCTCATGTAACTTTTTCCGTGACAGTCAAGGTACTGAATCTCATGACCCTTTCTGACTGTTGTAGCTGACCGGCGGGAGAACTGTGAGCAAAATTGACGTGTATGGCATTCGCTACTCAACGACGGTGGAAGAGCTAAAGCTGAAGTTGTTTACAATCTGTCGACTTCGACCTTCCAAAACAGTTCTTGAGACGGGGGATCAGATTTTATCCAAAGAAGAGGCACCATTATTGCATTACGGAATAGGCCAAGGGGCCATCTTGGTTGCAACGGAAGCTACCACGTCGAGAGAGGACAGTCCATACAAAATGAGGATATTTGTGCGACCGAGTATCGGGTACAAGTTCAAATTTTTGTTTCTGATAGGTTAGGAGAACTCAGGTTCATTGGGTAAACGGAGACGATACTGTCAAAGTTCTGAAGGAGATGATGTATGAATGGACGGGTATTTCGATACGACATCAAAAGATCGTATTTTCGGGCCAGCAACTGGAAGATCACAAAACCCTGTCCGAATACAATATACAACGGGATAGTACTCTCAACGTACTAAGAGTCCGAGGCGCTGGCGAACTTGGGGTTTGTGATGTGGCGGGGAATAGACGTGGGGCAATGAATGAAATGGAACTGAATCACTTTGGATATCTGTTGGGGAAGGTCGTCGACACGTTTCGTCACCAGAAGTTACCTCATGAGCCGGCATATTCCCCTCGAGACTGCCACTGATCCTCAGCGAGTTCGTTATCTGTTCGAGAGATGGAGAGATCAAATTGTGTATTCAGGCCAATTAAAACCTGATGACATTAAGGTAGGCCTTCGCTCATATCTGAAATTCATTTGTAGAAGCATCAGTTCGAAATATCGTCTACCCAATTTTTCGGTCATGTACGTCCTCAACCGCAGAACGAGAAATCGGATCAATTCCTGAAAGCGTTCTTGCCCGTGCTCTGGGTTTCGCAGGAGGTCCTCAAACAACTCTCAGCTAATCCGACTTGGCCGGGGCCATTCGAACGAACCAACCTCCTCCAACTGCGATGGGATGACGAAGAGGCCTTGCAGGCTGAAACGGCTGAAAATACTCGATTGCTGCTCAAAAAACGTGCGGCAAAAAGGCAGAGTCCGACGAAACTAAGGAAAGATTTGCCGAAATGGTCAATCCCAATCTCGGGCGCCGTCTCAAAGAGAGGCTCCTTAAAGCCCTCGGGGAAGGAAAAATCTGGAAAAATAGGGCTTTTGAAAAGGGTGCAAAGGTTATTTATAGCTAGCAAATGAACGTATTGTCTGAGTTAACTTTGAAACAAGCGAGAGTCAAAAATGGGGAAATTTTTGAGATGTCCTGCTTCGTTTCAATTCCAATGCATTGCAGCCATGAAATATGTGACCCCATGTTAAAAGTTCACACCTGTAGCTATTGGATGCGGAAGTTCATGCTTTTGCGTTTGAGAAATTCGCCACACGTTTGCTGATGAGATGAATCACGATCACCAACGGTAATTGACTACCCACGAGACATTTCCAACGGAAAGTTTTTCAGCCGCCTCGGTTGGCCGATCAGCTCCACCCATTCGCCATGGACCCAAACACGCGAGAGCAGCTCATCAACCCTGTCGTCCCAGAAAACATCCGTAAGCTCCCTTTCTATGTAGAAACATCTAACTCTTCCAGTTCATAATAACAAAGTAGGAAACCGTTACCACGATGAAGTGCTGACGCTCCAGATTCTCACTCGGACGCATGCGCAGACATCGCTCATACTAGGACTTGCAGCCGGGATTCTTGCTCTGTCAGCCTGGCAGGGCTTTCTCTTCTATCTCTTTGGATATTTTGCTGTGACGGCCTGTGTGCTATCGAAAAATGGAGACCTGGCGGGGACGAAGCATTGGCAGACAAGTTATGAAGTTTGGAGTTCCCAGATTTTTGGGGGGTTACTCAGTTTTATGTTGAGCTGGACCTTAAGTTATGCACTTGTCCACGGTATTCAGCCACTGGTTCTTGCTTCTAATGTGCAGTATACGATTGAATATCCGAAGAACAGAATATCGGACATAGCTATCGGCATAAGCAATTCATAGAATCTAACTGTTTCAATTCGGGCTCTGATTCAGGCTTCGGATTTCAACTCAGAAATCCTGCGGGATCCCAGTCCATCTTGCCAACCCGTCGGCTTCCCCCAAGGTGGATCTATGAATCGACGCTCCCCTCCATTCTTCTCAGCAAACCCTTCCAATATAGCAATGTCTTCCTCCGACAACTCCACCGTGGTGAAATTCTCCTTGATCCTGGAAGGCGTGACGGATTTAGGAAGAACGCACACCCCGCGAGCAACTAATGTTAGTTCGCCTTCATCGGAGCAAATACGTTGCCATGAAATCAAGATTTGACTAACAGAAGCGTTATACTTGTCGGCCATTGCTTTGAGAGTCAGGTCCTTGAGGAAAGGGGAATCAGCACTTCCAAGCGGTGAGTAAGCTTGCATTAGGATCCCCTCCTTTTTGCAAAGCTCCAAAAGTTCTTTCTGGGGCAAGAGCGGATGACATTCCACCTGAATTTAGCGCACTGAATTGCTATACAACAACCTGGTTGACGGCTGGCGGAATCCTGGCCCTGCCAAGCAGGAACTTCAAGTAGGGGATGGACATGTTGCTCACTCCGATCGCCTTGCATTTTCCTTGGTACACCAGTTCTTCCATGGCTTTCCAGGTATCACAATAGCCCCATTCGGATTCATCCAGGAAATGACGATCCCCATTGGGGAGCAAAGGAAAGGGTTCTTCCGTGGCGGGCAACGGGATAGGCCAATGCATCAAAAATACTCTTAGTAAGTCGATGGCATGTACACAGACTTTACGATCAACAAACTCCAATCGCAGATTTTTCAGGGACTCTTCCAGACCTTGTGCTACCCTTGTGTGATAGGTCCCCCACAGTTTGGTCTATTCGTCAGTAGTGGTAGAAATAGATATTGCAATTACCGTAATGAATATTTCGGACCTCAGTGTTTTGCACTCATTCAATGCTTTCCCGATCTCTGCTTCATTTCCATATGCCCACGCTCTATTGTGAATGTCAGCGCTTTACCGCAAATCGGCCAGCAACCCATCGATATGGCGATAGCCCACGTCATCGATAGCGTAGCGTACAGCCTATGGCTCCGTTAAAATTCGATTCAGGCCCAGTCTACCCTTCCGACTTCGCCCCTCCCGCTCCTCCATGTGCCGAGTCCAATCGCCGGGATCTGGGCACCACTGTTCAGCTTGAATGTGGTTGGATACATCCTGCGAGATCAAGCCCTGAGCTTAGGTGATGAACCTGTCGGACGGGAGCATGTCCGCGTAATCGCCGAGGGCTCGTGTTGTGAGGGTTGGGTCAATTTGGATGGTTTGGAATCATCACGTGGTCCTAGAAAGCCACTGGGCAGCCTAACAGAACCTTCATCATCTTTCTCATCGCGTCATGGCCAATAACTTGAATCTCCCCACGACAGTTGGGGTATTCTGCGATTTCCTCGATGGCGAGTCTGTAGCACCCTATGGCGATATGGGCCCCACTGTTACCGACATTCTTCAGAGAACGGTCCGGCTTGCAATTTACCAAGAGCTTTCTACCAGAACACCTGGGGACGGCACGGACGAATTTGAGTTTTTGCACAGTACGGTCTTCTCTATGCTGCACCCCCTTTTACTTCGCGCCGAAATCGCCTCTGTTCTTGCCCCAATCGCCGGCAATGTTGCGCTCGTAGTTCGCCGCGCGTGTGCTGCATGGATCCACAGTTTCGCTGCTCACCTCCCCCAATCGAGTGACGAGAAGTCCAACGTGCTCTCAAATCCGCAAGTATTGAGCTTGATCAAGAATCTACTCCAAGATTGTGACAACGGAGAAACCCCTGCTCAAACGGAAGAGTTTCGCCTCATCGAAATTTCGCGAGAATTGGTGCTCTGCATGCGTCGACATCTTACGGATCTGAAAGATGTCGAAGAAGCGGCACGAGGGTTTACGGAGCTGCGTATTTCTGTTCGTGGAATGAACTTGCAAGAAGGCCTGGATGGGGATCTCCTCTCTTGGGGAGGATGGCAGGATGCTTGGAAGCAGCCATTCCGGGGGCAAGCCTTGGCTGCCTTGGAAACTAAACTCCAGCTCAACGCCCATGCCATCAGGACTGATTTCAATAAGGAGCAAATGTCTCGTATTATCCCAGTGGTGCAAGCCTCTGGGACAGGGAAAAGTCGATTGGCAGAAGAGTATGGCCTTTTTCCTTGCTGTTTTGATGGCCTACAGGTATGTCAAAAAAAATTTCGCAGTCATGGTCTCTTTCAAGAACGGCTCGAGCTTTCCTAGTCGTGTATGTCTTTAACATGGTCAACTTCTAACGATAGGATTCCTATGTCTCGGAGTATTTCAGAAACGCTATGAATCTCGGGAGTCGTCTTGTTTTAGAAACTCCCTCTAAACCGACGGAGTTGCCCGATTTTGATGATAAAGACGTCAAGGATCTTATCCTCAAGTTGAATGATGATGCCATTCAAAAATTGGAGGAGTCTGTTTATCATGGGAAATGGCAGTTCGCCGTATCGCCCTTTTATACCAGCTGTCTAAATTTTTTGTCCAGAAGCCTGATAAATGTGCGGTACCGATGCCATGGGCAGCTGGAGCACGATTGCGCATCGCATGTTTCTTCGTGGGCCTTTTCAAGACCATGGTTGATTATATGAATCACGGAGTCTGTGACCATGTCGGGAAATGGCGCACTCGTTTTCTACATTCTCGAAGTAATGCCCTGGTAGAGAATCGCAGGCAATTCTGTTGCGACGTTGTCACAGTAGCTCTTCATGAATTACGCCCCGGAAGCAACAACCGTAAGACGATGGAGATTTGGTTGAATCAAGGCCCGGAACCTAACATTTCCAACGATGCCATCAACGACGAGATCAAAAAGATTCTCAAAGAGCCAATGGACTCGTTCTTCACGCATCCAGTCACCCTAGAATGTCTTGCTCAGTCTACAACGCCGTTTTATGGAGCGACAGGAAGATCCACTCCCAAAGACGAGGTTGTGCCGTTTTTATTTATCATCGATGAGGCCGCGTACCTGTACCAGTCAAACTACATGCATAGTTTCATGTGGGTTCTGGACCAGCCTATCATGTCAATCCTGACCGAGATGCGAACTCCGGCAGCATCCAACTTCTTCGTTTTGATGTTAGGGACACATTCCCAGATCTCTCACTTTGCACCTCACTATACTTTCCCGTCCGAACGATATTTTACGGGAGAACAACATATTCCGTCGGTGTTTCTCAGTTTGGACTGGGATACTGGTCTACATTATTCCAATGCGGAATCATTGTTTGATGGGAGTTCTCACATCGAGAAATTGGTTCAGTGGGGAAGACCTCTGTGGTCTGCTATCTACCACGGACAGCGTCCAAACCCAGTCCAAGCGTTGGAGTCTGACAAAATGGATAAGACGGATCTAAGAAGGTGTGTGTGGTATGCTGCAAAAAAACTCTTGCCTGCGAAACAGGATTATTTCAACCCGGAACAACTCGATTTGTCCGCTTTTGCCGTTTTAGCAATACGCTTACATCTCGACCTCGATTTTGTATTTCCCACTCGCGCGAGCAAACTCGTCTCATCTAAGATGAGGTGGCTCATTGACGTTGATCCACGCCGAAAGTATATTGTTACCACATACGGCAGTGAACCTCTTCTCGTTGAGGGCGCCGCGCTCATCATGAACAGCCACGAACTCTACAGAGCGACCCCAGACCCCCTCGTCAAGCTGCTTACGGATTTCAAAGATCAGCTCAACCAAGGATACGTTAATAGAGGAGAGAATGGAGAACTGACAGCGCGTTTGCTTCGTACTAACCCGGTCATTGGGATTGGTCTAATTCTGAGTTCTCTTGGCAAAGGATCAAGCAACGCGGGAATTATGGTGGAAGGACCGGGATTTCCTCAACCTTATCTCTGAACGACGGAGACACGTTTTTGTTGAAAACGATTTCCGCAGGGCTGCAAGAAACGGCGATAATCCGGAGTATTATCTCCAAGAGGCCACCATGTTTTATGAATACCCATCAAGTCCCCATGCGTTCTACCATCGCGCGGTCAAGGTGCAAGGTATCACCTGGTATTAATTCTGTTTCTAAAGAAGACTTTTTGAGGACATTTTTGAACAAGAATGTATTTGAACAGCTTGAAGCGCATTTCGAGGCAACCAAGAAATGGAGAAGTCTCGACAACGCGTACGTCAATTTCACTCACTGGGCATTTGTGCGCGGAGATCACGACAGCGTCCCATATCAGAAGGAGGGTTTTTATTTGAGTTGGCTTCGACATAACGCGTATATCTGCCAATCCAATTTCCCGGCCATCGATCTCGTAATCCCAATCGCGTTTCGAAACCTCAACGACGTCGTCAGCCCTGAAACCATGTCGTGTATCGTCATTTCTATCAAGAACTGCGAGGGCACTGAAGGGTATCAGATGGAGTTTCTTTCCAAAGAAGCAGTTGAAGGGGTCATTGTCCCTGTTGAAACACGACGGAAAAAACGCAAAATTATCAATGAAGCCACAGCGGAGGACAACGACCAAGACGAACCCAAAACCAAATACACTCACTGCGACCACAATCTCAATGTCAGGTTAACACTGCATGCGTTGAAGTTCATCAACCCTGACGGCGTCACCTCTGCAACTGGTGACGATGAATGTTGGATCAGGCCGACCGAAGACAAGCCGTACATTGCATTTGCCATGAGCATGGGAGAGACGGAAAGGGAGCAAAATCTCTTCGTTGCAGAAAAAGACGTACGTTCTTACATGTCTCCCTCTTATTCTTAGGCTCTGGAGAATTCACATCGTATTGCATTTGCCTTGAGAGGGCTCACGAATACATACGACTTCCGCGGTATCTTGTTGAAGGAAATAATCAAGGAGATCAACATTCGACATGATAGGTCAGGAACTTATCCCCAGTCTGCATTGGAGTATCAGGGCGAGAAATGGTTGGCGGATCTTGCTCGCGCACCTCTCGATGACAAGTACCGATGTTTGAAGGTACGCCTTTGAGCGACCCAATTGATTTGTATTAAGTATTTCCATTATCATGTGTGTGGCTAACTGTAAGTTGATTAATGTGTTACCCATAGTCTTGGTTTATATGCATAGCCCTCATATTTGTTTTTCTTATCATTTTGCTAAAGATTGCTGTAAAGCTATCAGTACTATTCAGTTTATGTGCATAGCCCTCATATTCATTTTTTTTTTATCATTTTGCTATAGATTGCTGTAAAGCTATCAGTACTACTCAGGTCAGCCGGGCCCAGAATTTTGGCAATGACAATATGTCCCAATCGACGTTACACAGTGAATTTGACCTACGGCTGTCGTACATTAGGTTGGAGGTTGCAAGACGGGGCATTTAATATCACAAGGTACCTATTAAAATTGACCACAACTCCCTCATAAATATTGACCACAATTTCGAATTAACCATGAACAAATTATTATCAGGGGTAGACAGGCAGTTTAGCAGTTGTGACTGCGCTTTTAAAATTGTCGAGAGAAAATTTTTACGTTATTTTGTTGTTGAGGATGCCTTGTCCACTTCTTTATTCGAAAGAATGCCTCACCAAGAATGATAGAAAGGCAACTCACAGTTCTGAAAGATACTCAACGAGGAAGGCTATGAAAGAAGCTCTTATATCGATGCCAACAGAACCAGATAGAATCTCATGACTTCTTCACTGAACATCCAGATATATGGAGTGATGCAAGGGTAGGTACCCCGGGACCCCTCGATCCGCTCTCTAAACGCCACGGGAGATCGAGGTATCTGATTTTGCTCTTTCGAACCATGTGTTCGGAATTTGCTTGTCATGTATCATTGTGGAGACATAGCGCAGAAAAGTGACAGTTCGGTTCAACCAAACGAAGGCAGCTAATTTACCTTTAATACGGAAAAGTCTCGCTTTCCCACCGTTCTCGGATCGTACTTTGGGTACCCGCTGCGAGGCGCGAAACTAGTCCAACTCTCTCAACTCGATTCAATCTTTCACAGAACAAAATTGAAAGCGTTGCATTCCGAGAGCTCCAGGGGCTTTTCACGGATGGACGGGGCACAAGTCCCTGAGCCCCCAATCCCTCTCCGGAAAGCATCTCCTTCCGGGCTCAACAATTCGATCCCCCGTCAAGGACGCTCGCATATTTTGTTCCTAAACCCAGTCCCCATGTAGCATTCGAAACTCGTCTCTCTTGGTTTCAATGCATCCGCGGCGCTCGAATTAGCCTACGTACCTTATCCATTCTTCCCATGTTCCGGTGACTTTGATGTTCAACCACGGGTAAGAGACGGACCGCTATACCTTCCAGCCATTGAGATGGAAGTCGGGGCCCCTTTAAGGAGTATTCTAGACCCACCAGGTAATCTGGGTCATGACAAGGAGTGCGGATACGGATATCCGCCGCCCGGTGGGTTGAAATAAATGCAGCAGCGAAATGTGCGGGTCGCCGACGCTGGATACATTATGAGTTCTTTGAATATACCCATCTGAAGTGCGCGAAGCGGCCTCGCAAAGAAAAAGATGCCATGAAGCTCGAATGGGTCAACGATGAAAAGATTATCAGTTAAAACATAGGCCTTGAGATGCCCGACACACCGAGAATTATATCTCCAGTTTCTTACTTTCTGATGACAGAAGAATCTTCAGATCCGCATAAAATTGAATTCTACCATACGTATGTGGGAAATCCAGCACATTCGCTCTAGGAGGAACACAAAGCACTTTACATCAGCTCGAAGTAGGTCTTGAAAACATGGGCAGGGCATGTGACGCACACCGCCCGAGACTCTCTTATACGCAGAGACAAAGCCTGGGCTTCCGTATTCTACTCTCAGTAATCCAGGGGCACGGGATTAATACCACTCACGTTTCCCGTGTTCTGATCGGCTTCGGCAAAATGGATCCCTATTGTAAGACGTCGGCACTTGGCAGGAATAATGTTACCATCTGATGACTCCGCTGGTCCAACATTATTCTGCTATAAGCGGGGGGCTTCTTTGGTAGAATTCTTTCTGACGGAAGTTCCAAGTCGTCCGCGTGGGAGTTGGACTAGGGGAAGACCAGGGATACAAGAACTTTCTTGTTCATGAGACCATTTTCGGGAAGGTCAAATCAGAGCAAATCGTTGACTCAATCTCATTGATTGATTTGACGAATACGGATGTCTCTTCGGTCCACTCTCCGGCTCTGGAAGTGAAAGTTTCAGACGTCCGAAGTTAGAGCCAGCTAAAAATACATTACACTTTTTCAATCAACTCTGTACATCCGGTCCGATATTTCCTCCATTTACATAAAATGATACACAATACAAATATGAATAGAATTGCATTGTCGGTTGAGTGAATCGTTGTGGTCCATCCACGTTGCGGTAGCTTGTGGAGATATTTATGGTGGAGTCGGAAACTGTCGCAGGGAATGCGACCCCACCAGATGTAAATTCTTCGGTCTCAATGATGTCAACTTGGACCAATGCTTTTGTTGCGTTTTTCACGATTCCTACATCTTACTCATAGCAAAAATTGGATGATCAATAAGAACGATTTTTGATATTTACAAGACCACCGGGAATGCCATCTCAAAAGAAAGCGCAGAGAGCCAGAACATTTTAAATCATACCTCATAAACAGTTCGTGATTTGCCTGTAAGTATCACTGGTTGCACCCCCGGATATCCCAATCCTTCATCCTTGAATTCATTCCGTCGCTTCATGGCAAGGATATCCTCCACAGAAGGCTGCTTCATCTTACCTCTTTTGAAAGGATTTGAAAGGGATCGTTTGACGCCAGATTCCTGTTGTGGGAGCTGCTCATCATCGATCTCGTGCGGGGCTATTGACAATGAATCCGATGGACTACGGAAACCTATTGGCGGAAGTTGAGGTGTGTTCCCTTGAGATTGATTTTCCAGAAATTCTTTGCTCGGGGTGTGCAGGTGGATAACGAGGCCTCCGTTGTCGGGTGGTGTTAATGACGATTTTCGAAAACTGT
>Ga0335081_10012098_pt1 | contig 13978 bp, 11 predicted proteins | sample Lox_Sample_35_FD_206713 | JGI IMG/M metagenome (GOLD analysis project Ga0335081, IMG submission 206713) | Soil microbial communities from Loxahatchee National Wildlife Refuge, Florida, United States - Lox_Sample_3.5 | ecosystem: Environmental > Terrestrial > Soil > Wetlands | place: USA... | reverse complement strand
AGATCACGATTCCCGAGCTCGGGACGATCCGGGCGGCCGCCCCGCCGCTCGTCGTCATCACCTCCAATCGCACGCGCGAGGTGCACGATGCGGTGAAGCGTCGCTGCCTGTACCACTGGGTGGGCTATCCCGATGCGGCGCGCGAGCTCGACATCGTCCGCCGCCGCGCGCCTGAGGCCGCAGCCGCACTCGCCGCGCAGATCGTCGATTTCGTGCAGTCGTTGCGGGCGCTGGAGCTGTACAAGCTCCCCGGGATCGCCGAGACCATCGAATGGACTCGGGCTCTGGTTGCGCTCGATGCCGTGGCGCTCGATCCCGAGACCATCGATGCCACACTCGGCCTGCTGCTCAAGTACCAGGAAGACCTCCTGCGAGTGCGCGGCGCCGAAGCCGCCCGGCTGCTGGCGGAGGTCTCGCAGCGGCAGCCGGCGCGAGCGGCCCGGTGAGCCTCGAGCTCGACGGGTCCGCGGGACGCCACTTCGCCGACAATGTCGTGCACTTCGTGCGCGTGCTGCGGGCCGCCGGGCTGCCGCTCGGCACCGATCGCGCGCTGCTCGCGCTGCGGGCGCTCGCCTGCGCCGGCACCGAGTCCCGCGCCGTGTTTGCGGCCGTTCTGCGCACCTGTCTCGTGGACCGGCCCGAGCACCTGCCGCTCTTCGAGCAGGCACTGGCGGCGTTCTGGCAGGATCCGGATCTGCTCGGCCGGCTGCTGCGGCTGCGCCTGCCGCAGGTCACGCCGCAGGTCCGTGCGGCTGTCCGCCCCGCGAGTCCCCGTCTTGCGCAGGCGCTGATCCAAGGCAGCGCGCCGCGCGCCGCGCCGCAAGCCGCGGACCCAGCCGATGCCGCAGTCCCCGCGGGGCTCAGCTGGTCCGATCGTGAGCGGCTGCGCAAGATCGATTTCGAGGCCATGACGATTGAGGAGTGGCAGCAAGCACGGCGCCTGGTCGCAGCGCTCGACCCGCTCCTGCCGTGTACGGCGACGCGCCGCCTGCAGCCTGCCGCTCGAGGCGCCATCGCGATGCGCCGTGCACTGCGTGAGATGGTACGGCACGGCGGCGAGCTTGCCCGACTGCCGCGGCGCCGGGCACGCACGCGACGCGCCCCGCTGGTGCTGCTCATCGACATCTCCGGATCGATGAGCCGCTACTCGCGCATGCTGCTGCACTATGCGCAGCAGCTGTGTGCCGGTGCGGGAGCCGCGGATCGGCGTGTGCAGGTGTTCGTCTTCGGGACGCGCCTGACCGCGGTCACGCGCAGTCTCGCCAGCCGCGATCCCGATGCGGCCCTCGATGCCCTCGTGCGGAGCGTGGACGACTGGGCCGGCGGCACGCGCATCGCAGGCTGCCTGAGCGAGTACAACCGCCGCTGGCTGCAGCGCACGGGGGGTGCCAGCGCCGTCGTGCTGCTCGCGACCGACGGCCTGGATCACGCGGATTTCGAGGCGCTCGCGATGCAGACGCGACGCCTGCGGCTCGGGTGCCGGCGCCTGCTGTGGCTCAATCCGCTGCTGCGCTACGATCGCTTCGAGCCGCGTGCCCGCGGCGTTCAGGCGATGCGCCCGCACGTGGATCGGCTGCTGCCGATGCACAACGTGGCGGCGCTCGAATCCCTGGGCAGAGTGCTGGGTGTGGGATCCCGCAGGCAGGACTCCCCGTGGAGATGACCGGTGAGCGGACCCTGCCGGTGAGTCGCGACGCTGCCTGGCATGCGTTGAACGATCTCGAGCGGCTTCGGGCCGCGATTCCCGGGTGCGAGGCCATCCTCGCCAATGCCAACGGCGGCTATGACGTTGCCATGAATGCGGCGATCGGCCCGGTCCGGGCCCGGTTCAAGGGCACGATGACCCTCGCGGACGTTGAGGCGCCGCACCGCTACACGCTGCGGTTCGAGAGCCAGGGCGGCCAGGCAGGCTTCGCCCGCGGCGAGGCGCGGATCGCGCTCGAGGACGGCGCCTCGTCCGCGCAGACCACCCTCCGCTACGTGGTCGCGGCGCAAGTCGGTGGCCGCCTGGCGCAGGTCGGCTCGAGGCTCATCGATGCAGCGGCGGCGGCGATGGCGGATCAGTTCTTTGATCGGTTCGTGCGCGAGCTTGCCTCGCTGCCGCAGAGCCCGACGGCCGCAGCGGCCGCGGCCGCCCCCGGGGCGCCGCAGCCGGCAAAGCTCGGCCTGTGGGCGCTTGTACTGCGATTGCTGCGGCACTTGCATCAAAAGTAACATCCGCCTGCACCTACGACGGGAGGCTTGAAGCGATGCCACTCTTTGGAATTCACGGTTCGAGCGGTACGGCTCTCGCGCGCGCGGTCCTCGGCTGCACGGTCCTCGCGCTCGTTGCGGCAATGCGCCCCGCTGCGGCGGATGAGCCCTCGATCACCCTCACGACGCTGCTCGATCGCGCGCAGATCGAGGACATGCTGGTCGCATACTACGGACAGCTCGGTGCCGGCCGCAGCGACTTCGGCACCTACTACGTGGAGGACGGCGTGCTCGATGTGAACGGCATCCTCGCCAAGGGCAAGGTCCCCATCGAGGATCTCTACAAGAGGATCGGGGCTGGATCGCCGCGGCGCCCGGGGACCTTTCGCATGCTCCTCACCAATCCGAGGATCGTCGTCAACGGCAACACCGCGACCGCGGATGTGATCTGGACGGGGGTGAACTCGGAGACCGTGAAAGCGGCGCCGCAGTTCATCGAGCAGGGCCGCGAGCATGACGAGCTCGTCAAGCGCAACGGCCACTGGTACTTCAAGGTGCGCGTGATCACGAGCGACGGCGGCCTGCCGCCGATGTTCGAAAAGACTTACAAGCAGCGCTAGAGGGGGCGCTTGCTCTCGCGCGCGCTGCTCGCGTCGCTGCTGCTCGCAACGGGCGAGGCCGCCGTGGCGAGCGGTGACTTCGCCGATACGCTGTACCGCAACGGCTCGATCTACACGGTCGACGCGCACGACTCGGTGCAGCAGGCGCTCGCCGTGCGTTCCGGCATCATCGTCTACGTCGGTGCCGATGCCGGCGCTCGCGGGCTCATCGGCCCGAAGACACGGATCGTCGATCTGCACGGGCGCATGCTCATGCCGGGACTGGTCGACGGCCACCTGCATCCGCTCGCCGGCGGCAGCACGCTGCTCGCGTGCGATCTCAAGTACGCGCGGTTGACTGTCTCGCAGCTGCAATCGCGCATTCAGGCGTGCCTGGATGCAACGCCAGCCCGCGAGCCGGATGGCTGGCTGCTGGTGCGCAACTGGTTCCAGGAGGCGATGCTCGGGGGCGCGAGCACCTCGCGCGCGACGCTCGATGTCCTGAGCACACGGCGCCCGATACTCGCCCTGTCCTCCTTCGGTCACACGGCGCTTGCCAACTCGCGCGCGCTCGCGATCGCCAAGGTGACCGCGGCCACGCCCGATCCGATCGGCGGGCAGGTCGGCCACGAGCCCTCGGGCCAACCCTCCGGGCTGCTCCAGGATGCCGCCATACAGCTGGTGCAGCGAGCAGTGCCGCCGCCGACACCGGCCGAGAATGTCAGGGCGGCCGAAGCGGCGCTCGAGGCACTGCGCGCCCAGGGTGTCACGAGCTTCCTCGATGCGGCGGCCTCGCCCGGGACGCTGGCGGCCTTCTCGGCGGCGGAGCACGCCGGCCGCTTGACGGCCCGCGCCCATTTCGCGGTGCTCATCGACCCCACTCAGCAGGATGATCCCGCCAAGGCGGTTGCGTACGCGCGCGATCTCGCGGCTCGCTATGACCAGGGGCCGCTCACTGCAACACCGCGCCTCACCGTGCGGAACATCAAGCTGTTCCTCGATGGCGTGATCACCGCACCTGCAATGACGGGTGCGATGCTCGAGCCTTACTTCGCCAAGGGCGGTACACCGCAGCGGCCGCAGTGGGCGCCCGGGCGCGAGCGCGGACCGCCGGTCTACTTCGCAGCCCCGGCGCTCAGGCGGCTCGTGCTTGCGGCGGCCGCCGCCGGTCTCGAACCGCACATGCACGCCGACGGCGACCGCGCGGTGCACGAGGCGCTCGATGCCGTGCAGGCGCTGCGCGAGCAGTTCCCGGCGGCGCAGATCCGCGCCGCCATCGCGCACGATGAGATCGTCGATCCGCGGGACTTCGGGCGCTACGGCCTGCTCGCGGCGGTACCGGTGCTGTCGTTCCAGTGGGAGAAGCCGGCCCCGGACACCGTCGATGGCGCGAAGGACTACTTAGGGCCGGCGCGCTACCGCTACATGGAGCCTGCTGCGTACCTTGCGGATGCTGGCGCGCGCATCGCCTATGGCAGCGACTGGCCGGTGGACGCCCTGGATGAGTGGTTCGCGCTCAAAGTCGGCGTGACCCGAACCAACCGAGCCGACGTGGAAGCACAGTACCGCGGCCGCTTGAGCGAGGACCGCGGGCTCACGCGCGCCCAAGTCCTGCGAGCGATCACGCTCAACTCGTGCTACGAGCTGCATCAGGATGATCGCTTGGGCTCGCTCGAGCCCGGCAAGCTCGCCGATCTCATCATTCTCGATCGCAACGTCCTCACCGTTCCCGCCGAGCAGATCGCGGATGTGAAGGTGCTGGAGACCGTGGTCGGCGGTCGCACCGTCTACATTGCGCCCGAGCGACGCTCGGGGCTGAAGTCCGACGGGCCGCCGATCGCCACGACGGGGGAGCCGGGGCTTCGCGGCAGCCACCTCCGCGGGGATTGAGCGCCATAGAGAACCACGAGGGGAATGCCGAGCGCTGCGGCAACGTGCGCCGGCCCGGTGTCCAGGGAAATCGCGCCGTGCGCCCGCTCGCATAGCGCAAAGAACGTCCGCAGGTCCGGGGCGGGCACGAGCACGGCATCCAGGGCCGCGGCGGCCTGGATCGCCTGCACGACCGGCAGCTCATCGGGCGCGCCCGGGCCACTTTGCGGGGCAGAATGTCGCAGATGTAGATCGGCGCCGGGTGAGCCGCGCGGAGCGCGCGCGCTGCGCCCGCCCACTGCCGGCTGAGGAGAAACGGGAAGTGCCGGTCGAAGGACCTCAGACTCGCGACGTCGGGATTACCGGCATAGACGGCTGGGTTCCACGAGCCCGCGCCCATGACATGGCAGGGCGCACCGAAGCGCTCACGCAGCACACTCAGCACTGCGGTGAGCGTGACCATGTCACCGAGCCTGCCGAAGTAGATTACGCTCGGATGCCGGATGCGCGATACGTCCTTTCGCGCGACAAGCATTGCAGGCCGGAGAGTCCGCGTTGATGTCTCACCGTGCCGGCGCACGGTTCATGATTCGCTCAGTCTCCGCCCGCGTCGAGGCAGGTCCGGTGTTGCGGCTGGCGAGCCCGCCCAACGGCGGCTCCTTGCTGAAGGGCTCCGGATCGCCCGGGCGAAGCTTGAGCCCGAACAGTGTATGCATGCCCGGGTGCCGACCGAGCCCGCCGTAGAGATCGAACCCGCGATCGAGCCAGTCGCGCAGTGGATCATCGGCGGGGAGCGGCGGGGTGGTCGCGATCGAGGCGGTCCACAGGAAGATGGCAAGCGCACGATAGTCGGCGTAGTTGGGACGCTCACCGCCGAGCCACCTGCTCTCGCGCAGTAGCTGTCGGAACGGCTCGAGCGTCGGCGGAACGAGCGGCAGACGGTCTTCGCGACCGGCCTGCACGTCCTCGATCTTGCGCCCGAGCATGTTCTCGCGGCTGCGAGTGACGTACTCGTGATCCTGCGCCAAGGACAGATCCCGGTAGTCCTTGATGTAGCAGCCGAACCACGGCGTGACCGCGGTGCGCCACAGCCAGCCCTCGAGGAACTTCGTGAGCACCTTGACGCTCTGGTCGGCAAGCAGCCGCGGCCGCTCCGGGTACTGCTCATCGAGGTAGTCGGCGATCAACCAGCTGTCGAGCACCCAGCGCCCGTCGTCCACGATCACCGGCAGCCGCTCGGAGTGTCCTGCGGTGCGCTCCAGGATTCCAGTGAAACCGCCCGGCACGATGTCGATCTCGAATCCCTTGTGGGCGAGCGCGTACTTCGTCGCCCAGACGAACGGGCTGATCGTGCAGCCCGAGGCGAGCTGCAGATCGTAGAGCGTGATGCGGTTGTTCTTGGCCACCGGTGAATTCCCCGTCGAAATGGCGCGTCCTTCTATAGTAGTTTACCTGACACAGGCGCGGCCGCGCACGCGGCTACGGCTTCTTGGGTAACATACCCGACTCACAACACGAGAGGAGTTGCCATGCTCGCAGCGCGCCGACACATCCTGACGACCATCTTCGTGAGCCTGGTCGTGCTCGGCGTCGCGGACAACGCGCGTGCCGAGACGGTGCTTATCACCGGCGCGAATCAGGGCATCGGACTCGAATTCGCGAAGGAATACGCCGCGCGCGGCTGGACCGTCATCGCCACTCACCGACGCAGCACCACGCCCGAGGAGCTCGCCAAGCTTGCGGCAAAATACCCGCGGGTTCGGATCGAGCGCATGGATGTGACCGATGCGGCGCAGATCGAGGCGCTCGGCGCGAAGCTCAAGGACGTGCCCATCGACATCCTGCTGAGCAACGCCGGACTCGTCCGCACCGACCCCCTCGACAAGCCCGGCGGCAACACCAATCAGATGTTCGGCACGCTCGACTACAAGCTGCTCGATGACTTCGTCCACACGAACGTCGCCGGGCCGCTCAAGATCGCCGAGACGTTCATCGGCAACGTCAGGGCGAGCCATCAGAAGAAGTTCGTCGCGATCAGCTCGGCGGCAGCCTCGGTGTCGGTGCCGCCGTTCATGCCCAACGGCTCACCCGTGCCGGATCACTACTGGTATCGCATCACCAAGGCCGCCCTGAACAGCGCCATGCGCCTGCTCGCCGCGCAGTTCAAGAGCGACGGCGTGATCGTGGTCATGTTCCATCCCGGAGGCGTGCAGGTGGAAAGCTTCGGCAACGCCCGCTTTCCGGGGTTCGTGCCGCCCGAGGAGGCGATCGGCAAGATGATCAAGACCATCGACCGCCTCACCTTGAAGGACAGCGGCCGCTTCATGGACAACGACGGTACCGACCACCCCTGGTAGGTAGATCAGGCGAGCTGCGAGGCGCGGCGCTCCACGGCGATCCCTGCGCGCGCCGTCGGGTCGGAGTCGCGCCAGCGTGACCCGGCTCGCAGCGGATCGCCGATGACCTTGAACGGGAAGGCCATCATCAGACGTGCGACGCTCGGATCGGAGGCCATGCGCTTCACGCCTTCGATGTCCTGCAGACGGCGCTCCCGATCGCTCTCCTCCATCATGCGCTTGTTCTCCGTGGCGCCCGGCGAGGTGACCTCCCAGAAGATCCGACGCCGCTCCGCGCTGTAGCGATCGAGGATCGCCTCGGGCTCCTCGCCCTTGAGGACTGCCGCGAGGAGATCCGAGAGAATCATTCCCGTCCATACCCCGGTGGTCAGTCCGAGCCCGCCGCACGGATTGGTTGCGTGCGCCGCATCGCCGGCGAGCAGCACTCTGCCGGCACGCAACGTGCTCGCGCAGCGCTGATGGATCGTGTAGGGGCGCGCGGCCTTGATGCGATAGGCGGCGCTGCGCGGAATGAATCCCGCGAATTTTCCGGGCAAGCGCTCCATGAAGGTCTCGGCGGGCTGCTCAGCGTCTTCGTGATAGGTGAGACGCCACAGCCCCTCGCTGTCGAGCTGGGCCACGACCCCGCCGTACACCGGGTCGCAGATGAAGTTCGATTGCTGATAGCCATACGCCGCCATGTCGCAGTAGATGTTGGTCGCGACGAAGCGGTTCGGCCAGGTATGACCCTCGAACTCCACACCGAGCAGCTGGCGAACCGTGCTGCGTGCGCCGTCGGCCCCGATCAGCCAGGCGGCCTTGAGGTGCCTTGCGCCCGCGGGCGTCTGAAGCTCGGCCACCACCCCTGAGGATGTCTGTGTCAGTCCCACGAGCCGGTGCGCGAAATGCACCCTGGCGCCCAGCTTCACAGCATGGGCCATGGCGATGCGAGCCACCACGTCCTGGCCGCAGTGCAGCTGGTAGTCGAAGGTGATCCCGGTCATGCAGCCCATCGACAGCACCGGATGGAAATCGAACTCGGGCGCGTGAAAGCCGAACGAGCGCACTTTGAGACTGCGGGACTCGAGATCGGCCAGCAGACCGAGTTCCTGGAGCGGCACGAGGGTCGATGAGAAATAGACGGCCGCGCGCGGGGAGTCGTTGAGATCGGTCTCGGCCTCGACGACCGCCACCGCGACGCCCGCCTGGGCCAGGGCGACTGCCGTCAGCAGCCCCACGGGCCCCGCACCGACGATGAGCACTTCAACAGAGTCCATGGGCTCGAGGCTACCTGGGCCGGGGCGGTATGAAGCTCGGCTGCCAGTCCTCCTGCGCCCGATTGATGAGATACGCGTGGATGGCCTGAGCCTGCTCCGGTGTCAGCACGTCCTTGAAGCCGGCCATACCCTGCTTCTTGCGCTCACCGTCGAGCACCACCGCGTTGAAGCGCGCGTGCTGCTCGGCCGTGAGGTGGCGGAGGTCCTTCACGCCACCCACGGCGTTCATGCCGTGACAGGTCTGGCAGATCTGGCTGTAGAGCGTGGCACCCTCGAGAACCTGCGCCCGCGGCTGCTCGCCCGCCGGCGGGGGCGGAATCTCGACCGACGGCGGCGCCGGCGGCAGCTCGCCCTTGGCATCGAGCGCCAGCACGATGAGCCGCGCCGGACCGACCGTGAAGGGCTTGGGCTTGTCGAGGTTGCGGACGATGGCGCTGTTCCAGCCGGCGTTGAAGGCGATGTATTGCGTGCCGCCCACGCTGTAGCTCATCGGCCCGCTGACCGGCACACTGCCGACGGGCAGCTCCTTCAGCTTGCGCCCGTCGCTGGCCCGGTAGATCGCGATGGTTCGCTCGATCGTGCCCTCGACCAGCAGGTTTCCGGCAGTCGTGAGCGTACCGCCGTTGCCGGGATGCGAGTAGGGAATGCGGTATGCCTCCTTCTGACGCACCGGGTCCCAGGCGAGCATGTAGCCCTTTTCGTTGCCGGCCTGCTCATTGAGCTCGCGGCGCAGCTCCGGGTAGTTGGTGACGCCGGCGCCGATCGTCGTGCGGCCGAGGTTGAACTTGAACTCCCCGTCCGGCACTCGGGAGCTCACCCACCACTGCTCCTGCGCCGGTATGTAGACCAGCCCCGTGAGCGGGCTGTAGGACATCGGATTCCAGTTGTGGCCGCCGCCGGGCCCGGGCGTCATCAGGTGTGGCTTCACCTGCAGGTACGACTCGGGGTTCACCTGCGGGCGACCGCTCTTGAGATCGACGCCCTTTGCCCAGGTGTTGGGCACGTAGTTGTTCGCCGACAGCAGCTCGCCCGTCGCGCGGTCGAGCACATAGAAGAATCCATCCTTGGGCGCGTGCATGATGACCTGACGCATGCGGCCGTGGATCTTGAGATCCGCAAGCACCAGGGGGTTGGTGCAGTCGTAGTCCCATTCCTCGCCCGGGATCTCCTGGTAGTGCCAGGCGTAGTGGCCGTCGCTTGCGTTGACGGCGACGATGGAGCAGAGGAACAGGTTGTCTCCGCCCCCCGGGCTGCGGAAGGCCTGCGGATGCGGCGAGCCGTTGCCGGTGCCGAAATAGACGAGCTTGAGCTTCGGGTCGTAGACGATGGTGTCCCAGTTGTTGCCGCCACCGCCCTGCTTCCACCACTCCCCTTTCCAGGTCTTGGCGGCCATCGCCATCACCGAGTCCGATGCCGCGCCCTCGGGTGCCTTGGCGGGATCTCCGGGGACGATGTAGAAGCGCCAGGCAAGCGCGCCAGTGTCGGCGCGATAGGCTGACATGTAGCCGCGCGCGCCGAAATCCCCGCCCGCGTTGCCGATGACGATGAGGCCCTCGACCACGCGCGGGGCACCGGTGATCGACAGCGGCTGTCCCGGCACGAGAGTCTGTGTACTCCACACCGGCTTGCCGCTCGCGGCATCGAGTGAGATGAGACGCCCGTCGAGCGTGGCGATGATGATGTGTCCCTGCCAGGCCGCGAGCCCGCGGCTCACCGGGCCGCAGCAGGCGAGCCGCGCCCACTCGACCGGGACTTGTGGATCGTATTGCCACAGGAGCTTGCCGGTAACGGCGTCGTAGGCCGAGGTGAGATCCCAGGCGGAGATGTTGTAGAGCACCCCGTCGATCTCGAGCGGTGTCGACTCGACGCCGCGATAGGTGTTCAGATCGCTGTACCAGGCGACCCCGAGTCGCGCGGCGTTGGCCGTGTTGATCGACTTGAGCGGGCTGAAGCGCTGCTCGCTCCAGGTGCGCCCGACCGACATCCAGTTGCCGGGCTCGCGGTCGGCCTGCTCCAGACGCCGCTGGTCGACCGCGGCAGGGGTGGCGGCCGCGGCGCTCGCGGCTTCAGGGGATGCGGCCGATGAGGCCAGCGCCGGCGCGATGGCGATGAGCCACGGCGCAACGCTCGCGCAACGAACTCTCCGACCCATCGCGGCTAGCCTCGCGGTCCGCCCACCCAGGGCGATGGCATGAGATAAGGCACCGTGCTGTGCACGGCCTCGATGCGGTAGATCCGGCCGCCCCGGATCTTGAACACCTCGATCAGCCCGAGTGAGTTCGGCGAGGTGAACGGCGCTTCGCGCGGCTGACCGTCGGTCGTCTTGAAGCTCACGAAGTGCGCGCCATGATCGATGAATCCAGTAGCCACCACGACGCCACGCTCCTCGTCGACGAGCTCGAAGCGTCGCGCCCGCACCTCGTCGTCGTAGCGGTACAGCCCGAGTTTGAACTGCGCCTCGCAGCCCTGCGAGATCGCTGCCGCACCGAAGGCGCCGCGCGTGGTCGGCAGTCCGTTCTCGGTGCGCGCACAGTCCGGATCGAAGCGCGTGCGGATGGTGCCGTCGTTGCGCTCGAGAGTGCTGAAGTAGCCGTTGGCGAGGGCGATGAGCCGGGCGCGCGAGGTGCGCTCCGCCGGCGCGAGCACCTGCGCGAACGCCTCATCGTGCGTTGCCTTGCCGGGATCACCGAACGGACCCGCCTCGCCCTGTCCGCGGATCACCGCCTCGACTTCCGTGATGCGGCGCTGCTCAACCTTGAGCCGCATGCCGTAGTAGGCGGGCTGGCCGTGCTCTTGAACCTGTCCCAGCCATGCGACGTTGCCGGTCGTGGGATCGGCGGCGTACAGCGGCGCATCCGACCTGGCGGTCACGGATCCCCATTGCCCCTCGCCGAGCGGAAGCGGCACGCTGTTCTCCGTATAGCGGACGTTCTCGCCCCAGGGCAGCCCCGACGGATCGTGCGCGACCAACGCGCTCATGTAGTCGTCGGCAAAGTGGATGAGGCATTGGCGATCGCACGCCGCGGCACCCCCCGCGGCGGTGGCCGGCCGCTTTGCAGCTGGCGCAGGCGCGGCGGCCACCCATGGCGATGACATGAAGTACGGCACGTAGGTGAAGATCGCCTCGATGCGGTAGATGCGGCCGTTGCGGATCTTGAAGGCCTCCATGAGCGAGAGCGAATTCGGCCACTTGAGCAGCGTTTGATGCTCCTTCCCATCGGTCGTGGCGTAGTGATCGAAGCTGTTGTCGTGATCGAAGAAGCCCGTCGCCACGACGACGCCGCGCTCCTCGTCGATGAGCAGGTAGCGCCGCTCGCGCACGCGCTTGTTGATCCGGTAGGTGCCCAGGCGAAACTGCGCCTCGCATCCCGGCACGATCGCCGCCGCCCCATAGGTGCCGCTCGTGGTGCTGATGCCGTTCTCGGTGCGCTGACAATCCGGATCGAAGAGCGTCAGCACATCGCCGTCATTGCGTGCGATGGTACTGAAGTACCCGTTTGCCACGTCCCGCAGCCGCTCGCGCCCGCGCCGCTCGGCGGGGGGCAACACCTCCGCGAAGGCTGGATCGTGCTTGAGCTTTGCCGGATCGCCGAAGGGTGCCGGCAACCCCGGCTTGCGCTCGATGACCGTCTCGATCTCCCGGATCTGCCCCTGGCGCACCTTGAGGCGCATCGCGTAGTACGCAGGCTGCCCGTACTCCTCAACGATCCCGAACCAGGCAACGTTGCCGGTTTCGACATCGGCCGCGGTCAGGGCGTCGGTCGCCGCGCCGCTGATGCTCGCCCACAGTCCGGCCTTGCCGAGCGGCAGGACGACATCGTTCTCGGTGAGCCTTGCATCGGCAGCGAGCGGCGCGCGCCCCGGATCGTGGTGCACCAGCGCATCCATGTAGCGCGAGGCGATCGCGACGAGGCAGTCGTGGGCGCACTCGCGCGACACGAACGCGCTCGCCTCGCCGGGCGCCTGCGCGGGGGCTGGAGCCGCGGCAACGCTCATGACGAGCATGAGCCATCCGGCCTGCAAGCCGGAGACGGTATGTTTCATCGGGCCCCGTGACGCGCGGTGACCGCGCCGTGACTTCTTTGGGGCTACTATCTTACCTCCCCGGAGCAGGAGTCGTACGCATGAGGGTCCGAAGCGTGGATGCGGCGCGGGTGCTGGGGCTCACCCTCGTGCTGCTCGTGGCCCGCGCAGCCGCTGCGCCGCCGACTCATCCGGCGCAACCGGCCGCGGCAGTCGCGCGCACCGATCCCAACTCGCTCGCCGCCCATGCCCAGTTGCTCGAGAAGCGGCGCGCCGGGCGCATCGATGTGTACTTCCTCGGCGACTCGATCACGCGACGCTGGGGAACGGCCGACGAGCAGTACCACGAGTTCTACGCCAACTGGGTCAGCAACTTCCGCGGCTGGAATGCCGCCGACTTCGGCTGGGGCGGCGATACCACCTGGAACATCCTCTGGCGCATCGAGCACGGCGAGCTCGATGCGGTGAATCCCCGCGTGATCGTGCTGCTCGCCGGGACCAACGACCTCACGGCGGACTCGAGCGCTGGGATGAGCGCCAGCGAGATCATCGCGCACACCGTGGCCGGCCTCACCGCGGTCGTGCGAGCGTGTGAGTCCAAGGCTCCGCGGGCGACCCTGATACTCACCTCCATCACACCGCGCACGGACCATGCGGAGCTGCTGCCGCTCATCGCGCGCATCAATACGCAGCTCGCCCGGCTCGCCGACGGGCGCCGGGTTCGCTACCTCGATCTCACCGGCCGGCTGCTCGATCCTCACGGCGCGTTGCGTCCGGGCATGCTCGCACCCGACGGCCTGCACTTCGCCGTGGGCGGCTACGCGGCCTGGGCGGATGCGCTGCGACCCTCGCTCAGGCAGCTGCTGGGGCCCCGAGCAAGCGTCGATGCCGCACCGCCGCCGAGCCGCGATCCCGGAGCGCACTTCCCTTCCGCCGTGCATTAGGGCGAAATACGCGCGAACCCTGTTAGCGCTACCTATGCAGGTGATGCTCGTGATGCTACTGCGAAGCCGATGGTGTCTGATTGTGCTGCTGGCCGGCGCGAGCCTCACGGCCGCGCACGCCGAGGATGGCTACGAGCTGTGGCTGCGCTATCCGGCCGCGGGCGCGCACCTGCAGGAGTATCGCGAGGCAGCACGGCAGCTGGTCCTCGGCGTCGACCCCTCACCGCGCATGCAGGCGGCCCGTGCCGAGCTCGAGCGCGCGCTGCAGGGCATGCTGGGGTCCGCTCCGCCGCTGTCGCCGCGCGTCACGCAGGACGGGGCGCTGCTCATCGGCACGCCGCAGTCGCTGCCCGAGCTGCGCACGCTTGCCGGTCTCGAGCGCGCAGGCGTGGAAGGGTACGTGATTCGAGCGGTGCGGATCGAAGGTCACCGGGCGATCGCCATCGCCGCGAACAGCGACCTCGGTGCGCTCTACGGCACATTCGCGTTCCTGCGCCTGCTGCAGACGGAGCAGGCGCTCGGGCAGCTCGACATCGCCTCGGCGCCGCGACTCGAGCGACGCGTGCTCGATCACTGGGACAACCTCAACGGCGTCGTCGAACGCGGCTACGCCGGCCGCTCCCTCTGGGACTGGCAGCGGCTGCCCGCATACGTCGACCCCCGCTACACGGACTACGCACGCGCCTGCGCCTCCGTCGGCATCAACGGCAGTGTGCTCAACAATGTCAATGCCGATC
>Ga0335081_10012097_pt1 | contig 13978 bp, 11 predicted proteins | sample Lox_Sample_35_FD_206713 | JGI IMG/M metagenome (GOLD analysis project Ga0335081, IMG submission 206713) | Soil microbial communities from Loxahatchee National Wildlife Refuge, Florida, United States - Lox_Sample_3.5 | ecosystem: Environmental > Terrestrial > Soil > Wetlands | place: USA... | reverse complement strand
GAGGTGCTCGGTCGCTCCGCAACCTGAGCGCCCGCCCAGCGCAAACCGTCGGCTGACGACGATCCACCCGAATGTCCGCTGAGATTCCGTCGCGGACACCTCATGGTCAGGGAGGATCGACTCAACGACTGCGCGCGACCGTCCCGCTGCAGGTGCCCCGGGCCCTCCTCGCAAGTGCTGCTCCGCGCGAAAGCGCTCCTCCGCGCCGCGGTCGTTGCTGAGGAGCCTTTGGTCGGGTAGGCCCGGCGCCTTGCGGCGCCGGGCCCCCCTCAGAACCGGACGTGCCCGTTTCCGTGCATCCGGCTCAAGCGAGTCCTGTTGGCTGGCGGGTGGGGTTGCAGGTGAGGTGGGTGAGACGGGGTTCGGGGGTGTCCGTGCTGGCTGTGTCCCAGACGACGTCGATCGTCTTGCGAGTGGTGGCCAGCCAGTGCTCCCATTCGCGTGGGGTTCGGGGTTGGTCGTGGTCGGCGAGCAGGGTGCTGTTGCAGATCGCGCAGTGTCCGTCCTGCTGGCGGTAGAGCCGGCGGGCGGTGTGGTTGATCGGCAGCGGCGTTTTGCGTCGTCGCCGGACCCAGTAGTCGGCAAGCTCGGGGTCGTCAGGTGACGCCCTGAACGTGACGATCTCGTGTCGGACGATGCGGGTCCAGGCGAACCGGTGGAGGTAAGCGCCGGTGTGGCGGTCACCGAAGACCCATCGGTCGCGTCTGGCCTTATTGAACCTGCCGAAGTACCGGGCGAACACCCAGTACGCCGGTTTGGTTGAGTGGCTGAACCTGGCCCACTTCCATGTGAGCCGCCACAGGTAGTGATCCAGCGTGCCGAAGGCGTCGGCGGATACCTGCGTCCGGTAGTAGTTAGCCCAGCCGCGGATGATCGGGTTGAGCCGTTTGAGCACCGCGGTCGTGTTGGCTCCTCGGAGGGAGCGCAGCTCGTCGCGGAGTCGTTTCCGGATCCGTCGGAGCGCCGGTTTGCTCGGTTTGATCAGGAGCTTGCGTTGGTAGCGGCGGACGTTGAATCCGAGGAAGTCGTAGCCGTCGTTGAGCGACACGACCTGGGTCTTGTCGTCGTTGAAGGCCAGGCCTCTCGGCGTCAACCACTTCGCGAGCCGTGCTTTGACCTCGAACGCTTCCTGCCGGGTGTGGCAGTGCACGACGTGGAGTCGGACCGAGGCGCGCTACCGATCTTTCGAGTCGGCGCGTTTCCTCGGCCCGCTCCCCGAACCGGACGTGCCCATTACTGAGCATCCGGCTCTCCACAGGCCCATCTCGATGGTTGCTTCGATCATGCCGCGCTCTGCCATGGCGAAGGGATCGCCGCTCCCCGGTAGCGATAGCGAGTGGTCCGCACCGCGCCGGGGTTAAACAGCGTCACTCCGTCATCCGCCGGCCACCACCCGTCAGGGCAGTAGCGTCGGCGGAGCTGCTTCCAGTTGGACCGGCGGTGCTTTCGCCGCAACCAACCAATGACTCTGCGCCACGTGAAGCCGCGCAGGTATTGGAAGGTGCGGCTGGACACGCCGGCCCGGAAGTAGTTGGTCCAGCCCCGCAGCACAGGGTTGAGGCTGTGCAGCAGTTCTGCGAGCGTGAGGTTCGTGCCTTGACGGGTCAGCGTCCGCACCTTCTCCGTGATCGCGCGGAGCGCTTTCTTGGAGGGGTAGGTGTAGATGTATGACTTCGCCGTTCCTCGCTTGACCTGACGCTGGATGCGCCACCCCAAGAAGTCGAGGCCCTCGTCGATGTGGACGACATCGGTCTTCTCCTCGGAGAGCCGAAGCCCGATCGGGGAGAGCACCGCTGCCACCTCGTCTCGCACGGCTTGCGCGTGCGCCTTGGTGCCAGACACCATGACCACGAAGTCGTCCGCGTACCTAATAAGCCGGTAGTTGGGGAGTCCGTGGCGGCGACGTTTGGCCCGCTCGACTCGGTCATCCCAGCGCGCGGCGAAATGCTCGTCGAGCGCCGAGAGGGCGATGTTGGCCAGCAGCGGCGAGGCGATGCCGCCCTGCGGGGTACCGGTGATCGTGTCCCTGACGGCGCCACCCTCGGTGAGGATGCCGGCCTTGAGGAACGCCTTGACCAATCCCAGGACGCGTTTGTCTCCAACGCGATGGCGCATCCGCTCCAAAAGAGCAGAGTGCGAGATTTCGTCGAAGCATGCCTTGATGTCGCCGTCCAGCGCCCACTTGTAGGAGTTGGACGCCAGAAGGCGGATTTCGGCGACCGCGTCGTGGGCTCGGCGCTTGGGGCGGAAGCCGTAGGAACACGGCTTGAAGTCCGCCTCATAGATCGGCTCGAGCACCAGCTTCAGCGCGCCTTGAACGATGCGGTCCCGAACAACGGGAATTCCTAGCCTTCGGCGTTTGCGCGTCTCGGGCTTAGGAATCATCCGCTCCCTGACCGGGAGCGGCTCGAACCGTTGGGCTTTCAACTCGGCCCGCAGGTCTTCAAGTAATGCCGCAACGCCCCGCCCGGTCTCAATGGCATAGGCGGTCTGTCCGTCCACGCCGGCCGTGCGGGCGCCCTTGTTACCCCGTACCCGACGCCATGCCACAAGCAAAAACGCCGGGTCGCACACGAGGTTGTACAGGTCATCGAACCGGCGATCAGGATCGTCGGTCGCCCATCGATGCAGCTTGGTCTGGATCCCCAGTACCCTGGCTTCTGCCTCCTTCGGCGTCGGCCACGGAGCGCTCGTGTTCACAAGCGACCTCCTGGCATTCCAACTCCACGGCTGCGGACTTGCTGCCTCCCTTCGCCCTGTGGACGGGTTTCCCGTCCTCCCTGGTGGGTCGCGACTCCCACGACTAGTACGGAGGCTCCGTCCCGCCTTCGGATCATCAGTCGACGACGGACCCGCCCACTGGCGACCTGGATGGCCAGCCAGGAGGGCGACCCGAGACGGTTCCCACGTTCACTCATGCGACCGGTTGTCGAGGTAGGCGCCCAGCTGTGCCCCGGCAGCCTCGCCATGGCTACGCCGCAGTCCTTCACCATGGCCTCCGGGCCGGCGATTTCTCTCGGCCTTCGGAGTCGCCCACCACGACTGATCGGTGGGCGCGCGCTGCTGACCGACCCATGTCCGCCAGGTTTGGGGTCGGTACGCCGCTTACGGGGCTTTGCCGCTGGTTCACTCTCGTTACACCTTCTCGTCTCGATTGCCGGACCCAGGCCGTCTGGCAGTCCCGGCCTGTCCCGTCGTTGTCGGGGCTGCTCCCGCCCTCCCTTGCATCTCCAAGGTCAGGCTTCCCCCGTCTTCTAGAGCCTGCTGCGACAGGCTCACGGCGGAGTCCTTTCATCTCCGCCCGGTCGTATGGCGCCTCGTGGCGCACGAAGTCATCTGCGTATCTGATCAGGACCGGGCAGCCCGCTTTGACGCGATCATCCGCGCCGTATCGGGTTCCGGCGATCGTTTCCATCCCGTGCAGGGCGATGTTCAAAAGCAGGGGGCTGATCACCCCGCCCTGAGGAGTTCCCTCCTCGGTGCGGGAGAACCTGCCGTTCTGGACCACGCCCGCTTTCAACCACGCGCGGATCATCTCCCTCGCGGGAAACGACCCGACCATCGCGAGGATGTGGTCGTGACCGATCCGGTCAAACGCCCCGGCCAGGTCCGCGTCGAGCACCCAGGTTCGCCTGGGGTTCTGCTTGGCGGTCTGAAAGATCGCCTGGATCGCGTCGTGGCAGCCTCGGCCGGGCCGGAATCCGTAGGACTTCGGCTCAAACCGTGCTTCCCACTCGGGCTCCAGCGCGTTCAGGACGCGCGCCTGGTGGACGCGGTCAAGAACGACGGGGATCCCGAGCGGCCGCTTTTTCCCGCCCGGTTTGGGGATGAACACACGTCTGACCGGCAGCGCCTTGAACGGCTCACGGGAATCCTGCACCCTTTGTGCCAGCTCTAACTTGGCTTTCGGGGTGAGCACCACCTCGCCGTCCACTCCTGCGGTCAGACGACCCGCGTTGCGCTCGGTCACCCGCCGCACGCTCACGAGCGTGTTCGACCGGGACCGAAGCATCAACGCCTGCAACCGGCGGACCCTTGGGAGGTCCCCCGCTTTCGATGCCGTGAAGATCCGCTGCCGCAACCTGCGTACGTCCCGCTCCGCGCGACGCCAGTCAACCTGGCTCCACGCAGAAACGGCGTCCTCTGGTCCACTCACCACGACCGCGGCCGTGGCGTCCAGTTTGTCCTCGGGTTCCGAGATCACGTCGTCTTCCTCTTCACAGACTCACCTGACCGCGTCAGCCCGCTCTCGCGGCCGGGCAGCAGCCCGGTTATCCGGCCGGTTCATCCACCACCCGCCAACTGGAGAGCTGGCATCCGGGTCGTGGCTTCCCGTTGCCTTTCGGCCACCGGCATTCGCTTCTCGGTCATCCTGTTCCCGGCGAGGAATTGGGCCCTCCTCACGGTCGGCTTACCGGCCAACCGGCCGGACCTCGACGGGGTTTCCGCGTTCCGCACGCATGAGCAGCGACCGGGGTGGGCGCCCTCTATACCCCGGGGACGATGGTGCTCATCCCGACCGATGGCGACTCACGGCCGGCATCCGCCGCTTCGCAGCGGCCAGTCCCTGCACCTCGCCACCGTCCCACCGACGAGGATCTTGCTTTACGAGGCATCAACGAGGGTTCAAGCTATTCGCCCGTCCGGTCTTCCCCAGCCTGTGGCCGCCCGGATGGAACGGGCCGCCCTTGGGCCTGAGCCTCGGGCTTCGCACCCCATCGACCAAGAGCCGACAACGCACGCCGAGGTGGGGACAGGCCAACTGAGCACGGACCTGGAACTACCGCTCAACTCACATCAGTCGATCTCCAATCCGATAGTTCACTCAATACGTGCGACCTCGCGTCGCACGTCGCCAATCCGATAGCCGTTTCGGAGCGGCTGAGCGACGGAATGCGATAGTCGCGGAGCAGCGCCGCTGGTCTCGCTGCTTGCGGTAGCAGGGCACCCTCGATGTCGAAATCCAGGAGGCGAACTGACGCAGAGACGAGCGTGAGTCTCGATTGATTCCCGCCCGCGAGCGCCGCGTACGCTTTAGGGTCTGCGCGATGCCCATTTCGATCGGTGATTCGTGGCTGAAGTACGAACGCGCCGCCGAGCATTTCAACGCGCTCGCGCTCGACACTGAGGCCTACCTCGAAAGTGGGCCTCAGTGGTCAGTCGCGGTCCGAGTGCCCGAGGCAGGCGTACTAGAGCAGGAATTCGAAGTTGATCCGCCACCCCCGGCTCGACTGGGAACGATCGTCGGCGACATAGCGCACAACCTGAGGTCCGCTCTGGATGTCGCCGCCTGGCAGCTCGCTCTTGATCACGATGAGGCCAACGCGATCAGCAATCAACGGAGGGTTTACTTTCCGCTCTACTCGGACCCCCACCAGTTCAGAGGTGCCAAGAGCCTTCAGTTCTTCAGCGACCAAGCGCGAACGGCAATTGAGCGTCATCAGCCCTTCCACGTAGGGAACACGGCGCTCCTGTGGCTGCATGAGATCTCGAACGCCGATAAGCATCGGGTGACAACGTTCTCGCTCGCGGGCATGGGGGCAATCTCGGGAGACGACTCGGGGGTCACGGCATTCTCGCCACACCTCCGATTTGGCTCGGCCGATGGGCATCTCGGGTTGATTGGAATACGTGCGATGATTGCCGCAGTGGGTGCGGTGCTCCAGGATCTAGACGATCAATTCGGTGCCGGGCCGCCCGACATCGACGCGATCTTGGACGACCTCCCGGATAAGCCGTAGCTCGCGTTGGGAACCACCGAACCGTCGCCATTGGAGTAGTCCGCTCCGCTCGGGCAAGAACACAAATTCGGTGGCGGATGTGTAGGAGCAATGGGCGCTCAGGCGGCCGGACCGCATGGTTGAGGCGTCCCGCAGCAGCAGACTCCGGTGGCAAGCATCCGTGGTGACGCACAATCGGCCGAAGGAGCTGGCCGCGGCTCGCCTGCAGCAGGCACGGCTCGTGACGTGGCCGGGAGGCCTCGGGGCTCGTGCGCTGTCTGGCCAGAGCGCGCGACGCCGAAACAGCTATTGCCCACCGAATTCTCTCGGCACATATGTCGCAGTCTGCGCCGAGTACTCGTAGAGCGAATCGCCATCGCCTGTGAAGAAGACCGGTGACAGCGGCTCCGCGCCGGGAGAGTTGGTGATGAAAGTGTCGGCGCGGTGCTTGCCCGACAGGAAGTCCTCCTCGATCACGACGACCGCGCTCACGTAGGGGTGATCATTGCGTAACTCGCCATTGCGGCCAGTAGCCATTTGTGCTGGGCCGGTGAACGAAGCCACGACCGTCAGGTCGCCCCGCATCGCGGCGATGATCTCGATCGGCCGCATCAAGCCGACGAGCGCACGTCCGGGGTCCGTTAAGACGACGACCAGGGGCAGTTTGAGCCCCTTGGCCTCTCGCAGCTTCCGCGCGGCGTTGTGTATCTGGCCACGGATCGGCTTCAGAGTCTGCTGCTGGGAATAGGAGCCGCTGGCCCTAATCGGGTTCGACTCCAGAGCAAATTCTTTGACCTCCGTCAAGCAGCGGTGGCCATTTCGCTCAAGGAGATACTCGGGTCGCACGCCAATCCCCAGGTCGGGCTCGTGCTCCGGGGAATCGAACCCACGCTCGGCGAGATAGCGCTCAAACATTAGATCGCCAGCAGTCCGCTGTCCCATACCCGCAGCCTAGCGCTCCGCCCGTGAGCTCGCTCAGGCGATGACTGGCCACTGGCCGTCGTCTGTATGAGCGCTTTCGTCGTTCGGTTGCGCCGGTGGTGCGCCTGCTATGGCGACGATCCGGCACTCCGACGGCACCGGCCACGAACGCGGTCACCCGCAGTTATCGAGCGTTGAGATCACGGTGCACCGTGTCGCGGTCGAAGCCTGCGTCCTCGAGCTGGCGGACGATCATGCCGACGTGCTTCTGGCTCAGATTCTGTCTCCCGTGACCAGGAACCGTGATCACGACGCCGGATTCGTGGCGGAAGCGCCGATGGCTCGTAGGCTTGCCGCCGAGTTCGGCGAAGCCGTGATCGAGTAACCAGGCCGTGAGCGCTCTGCGGGTGACCGTGCTCATCTGGGGAATTCTCAGACCTAGCCGGGTCACGGCGCGCCGCCCCGTTCGTGCCGCTGGCAGGGGCTAAGGGGCCGCCGCTCCCGGGCTTCCGCATCCACTGGACAGAGCGGCGGTCGTGGGGTTCGCCACGATACGCCCCGTTCTCGTCCGCTGCGGAACCCACGACCGGCCGGAACCTGGTGCCCGCGTTCTTGGCGGAGCAGCAGCGCGAGCGTTAGCTCGCGGAGGAGGTCTCAGCTAACACCAAGCGCCGCCAGCGGTGCGCTCCGTCGCCAATGCACTCGCGCGGATCCGTGCTCGCGTGCTTCGCAAAGCAATCGCACACGTCCAGCGCCGATCGCATCCGAGTCACGCCTATTCCGGCCACGACTCTGCCATGGCCGGATTGCTCAGGGACCGGTACCACACGTTAGTCGAGCGTGCGTCCGAGGTCCCCGCCAACTCGCTCCTCGAACGCGCCAAGCCGGGATGCCACGATCTTGTTCCCACGAAAGAACAGGGCCGAACGGGCCGGGCTCGGTTGCCCCGTCAGCGCGCATCGCGAACGGGGTCGGCAACTTACGAGAACAAGACTCCCTGGATGGTCTCGATTACGTCGCCGACCTCCTTGACGATCGAGTTCAGCAAGCCCACAGCCTCGTGTCCCACACACAGCTCATGGTCGATCCCAGTCGCCAGCATCACGCGAGGGTCCACCGAGACGCCCGGCCTGACGCCTTCGAGGTCGAACCGGAGAAGAACCTCGCCCGGCTCGAGCTTGGCTGTCGGAAACGTCTCGATCTTGTCGGCTTCGATTTCCTTCCCGCCGACGACGACACGGTGCCCGTCAGCAACGGGCCAGACGATCGCCGGATGCACGAGGTGGTGTCGATACTGCCCGGCCAACTTGTGGAGGATCCAAAGCGCTGCGTTGCCTCCGTGAAACGGCTGGACGGCTTCGATGGGGTCGGTGTACCTCGACGGGAGCTTCTTGAGCCGATTGTCCTTCCGATACAGCTTCTCCCATTTGTAGATCGGGAACTCGACCGACTCCGGCCGGAACGGCTTTCCACCGTCCTTCGGCGTCTCGAGCAGCGACGGGTCGTCGCGCACGGCCAACAGCGCCACCTGATAGGCCGTGTAGTTCAGGGCAGCGCGGGCGTGATCGAGAAACGCCCCCAGGAGGCGGGCAAGCTCGGTCAGCGCGAGCAGTTCGGCTTTGGGGTCGGTGCGGCTGTGGAACCGGACCTCCCACCGAGCGCCGTTCCACTCGGCCCACAATCGGTAGGGCTCCGTTCGGAAGAACTCGACGCTACGGTCCGCGAAGAGGTGGCCGTGCATGTCGGCCCAATCAACGCGAAGCCAAGCGTCCGTCAGCGGATGGGAGGCCTGGGCCGCCAAGCGGCCCATCGTAATGCCGGGCGGTCCTACTCCGAGGTCCGCCAAACAGCCATCCGCCAACGGAGACACACTGATCCTATGGCGGATGCTCCCGGTCACGTCGATGTCGTCTACCTCCCGTATCTCCCGCTCACAGGGCGAACGGTCGTCGGCGACTGGGAGCTGATCCCGAGGTCGGAGTTGCGAACGGCCGACTGCCTGGACGACGGGGCCGAGGAGCTCGCTCGCGGGCTCAGTCAGATGTATGTCTTGCCGAGAGAGCCTAAGACCTCGGCGGGTGTCTTCGCGCGGCCAACCGACGGGCGCATCGGGGACGAGGCCCGCGACACGCAGCGATTCGCGGACCTTCGCCGCGCCTGCGTCACGGCGGTGCTGGACCCCAATCCCGACCCCACGCTCCCGGACGAACAGAAAGACTGGAACGCCGGGCATTGGATGCTCAGCACCGAGAACGCGACCGTCGTCGGCCACGGCATAAACCGCGACGGCTACACCGGAACCAACATCGGCAGCCGATTCCCCTCTCTCCACATCGGCGTGTCCGTGCTAGATCAACCTGAAAAGCGCAACGGCCAGCGCGGCGAGGTTCTGCCCCCAGCCGACCTGCGGATCCCGACATGGGCGGCGAAGCACTTCGATGCCGAGTACGCCACCGCAGTCTGGGAGTCGATCCGACGCGGGGACGACGCGGCTCGCCGGTTGGGTCGAGCGATCGACTGGCTCGCGCTGGCGACGCTGAACACCACGTCCATGACCAACGACGTGCGCGTCCCGGCGCTGCGGGCCGGGCTCGAGGTCCTGCTAGATGAAGATGACTTCCTCGAACTGGCGGACCGCCTAGCTCGACTCGTCAAGGACGACTCTCAACCGGTCGAGCGCAGCTGGCACAACCGCAAGGGCAACGCAGCCAAGAAGGAGCTGAGCGACGTGGCCTGGTGGTGCGTGCGCTTCTCGTTTCTACGGAACGCGCTGATGCACGGCAGCCCGGTGGCGGCCGATGATTGGTTCCACGGCGAGGATGTGGTGTCACACATCGACCTCGGCGACTGGTACCTACGCCAAGCCATCAAGCACACCGTCGCAGCCGATGGTCACGCCAGCATTCTCGAAACGCCCCTCTACCGCGCGATCCTCGCGGCCGTCATCGCTCGCAACGAGACTCAGGCGGAGTCAGACGGCTCGTCGCCTGCTTGAAGGCGCGGCGACACGGTTAGGATCGCGACGTGAGGCCTGACCGACGCAAACGGTCACACGTCGCTGCTGCCGCCGTGGCTTCGGTCAGCGTCCTTACTGCTTGCGGGTCGTCCACATCGCCCAAGTCTTCAGGCTGGACCCCAGCAGACCCAGGCGTCCTACCTCGTCTCCTGCCACAAGCTCCCTCTTAGGGTCTCAAGGGCGTCACAACGCCTGAGAACTAGCAACGATGGGTCGTGAGCCTGAAGGCAATGGTGGGGAACTAGTGTCAGATTCCTCCGCAGAGCCCCCGAGTTCTGGAGGTCAGTGCGCAGATGCTCGCCAAAGCGTCTGGCTACTCATTCACCCAGCAGCGAAGGAGGCGTGGATTCCGACGGAGTGCGTTCTCGGCTCGCCGGCGATGACTCTTCACCTGACTGCCACGTGCACGCTGCGAGTCCTGTGGCGACGCTGGTACGCGGCCGACCAGTGTTACGGGAACGGCCGTTGGCGCGGCACCATGATCGGCTGCGGGCGTCGGGGTTGCGCCGACGCAAGCTCGAGATTGGTGACCGCCGCGACGTCACCCCATGAACCGCGGGCGAGCTCCTCGACCGGACAGCGATCCTCGCCGCTGCACGATTCGCCGGCCGCGGTGTGGCGTGCATGGTGGAACGCATCGAATGGCGAATCGGCTCGGATGAGGAGCCAGTCGCCGTCCCTTTCCTCACCATTGAGAGCGAGCATAACCTCTGGCAGCCGCGGCGGACGAGCTTGTCCGTCGCGCGTCTGAACGAGGAACAGACGATCGAGGCAGCTGACCTCGTCTCCAGTCGGATTCGTGTTTGCGAGCCAAGCCGCGCACTCTCTGTGATTGCCGGGGCCCCACAGGAGGTCCGTGGGGTAATGCGTCAATTCGTATCGGGTGTCGAACTCCATGAGTTCGGCGTCGTCCCAGATGCCGAGGACGACAATGTACCGCCAGTCGTCGCCGTATTGGTCGCGTTGGTCGCGGATGTGACTTGCTCGCATCGTCACCAACGATCGGTCAGCGCGATCGTCGACGTCGCCGTCGGACCAGCCAATCACGAGGACCTCGCGTTTGAGCGGGGCTGGGTAGAGCCGGCCGCCGGCTGTGAGCGTTCCCCAGAGGCGGTTGATGATCTCCGCGAGATCACGAATTGCCGCTGCCGACTGATTGGGCATGGTTAGCTGGTGACCTGCTCCATGTGCAAAGTGGTTGCGTGCGGGCCGGAACACTCGTTGCTCGAGGAGGCGGTTGCGCTGGCCCTCGAGGAGTTGTTGAGCGCGAGCCCAGCTCAGCAGTGGTGCGAGTGTGAGCGGCATCGAGACTGGCGTCCCACCGGGCCGTGGCACGAGCTGGCATCGGGCATGCGAGCCACCGCGCCGGAACGCCTCCGAGATCGTGTCGAAGTTGGCTGCTGGAAAGGTGGTTGCGGTGCCGGCGCGATTGACAATTGGGATCGCGCTTGCGTAGAACGACACGAACCGCTCTCGTAGCGCCATCTCGAGGACGACCCAGCGGAGTTCGGTGACCACCGTGTATGCGTCGTAGAACAGGACGCCGTAGCTGTGGAGGGACCGGAGCCGCTCGAAGCTCAACGTGACGGGCTCGGGGACGTCATCGAGGAGGTCAGCGCCAGCGATGGCGGCCTGTTGCATCTTGGTCGCCTGGTCCGCGGTGAGCGGGGCGCCAAGCCCGAAGGGGCCGAACAGCAGCGTTCGTTCATCGGGCGCGATTAGCTCGGCAAGGCTCCGGATCTCCATCGTGCCAGCAATGATGCCGTTCGGGCACTCCCGACCATCAGGACCACCACAGGTATGGGCGACGATCGCATTCATCAGCGGTTGTCCGCCCCGGTGGCGCTACTGCTTCGGCGACCCTCCGCTCGTCCGAGTGCTGGCGAGCGAACGCCCGTCGTCACCTGGCGTGGTGGTCCGGCCGACGGGTTACGTGGCCAGCGCAATGACGAGCCGCGGCGGGCCGCTACCCGCTGGGCTCGCAGGAGTCCGAGAGCGTCTCCGGTGCGGCATTCGAGTGGGGGAACGTTATTCGCGTGTAAAAGCGGTCGCCATCGCACCCGCGGCGAATGCGCGACAGCCGCGCCATGACATCGCCCCAAAGCGGGCCGCCCATCCCCGGCTGAGTGTTCCGCACCTGGCCCGTGAGCGTCGTCTTGGTTTGGCCCCACGACAACCATCGGAGGTCGCGAAGAGCGTTCTCGTTTGCGAGATCCTCAGGGGATCCCCAGATTGTGCAGTTGTGCGGGCGTGCTCTCGCCACGAAATAGCCGCTGAAGGTCGGCCCGGGCGCTTGATGCCAGCAGTTGACGTAGACCATCCCGCCCGGGTCGCCGAACGCTGGTTCCGCCCCGACGGCCGCTGGGACACCGGCAAGGACCAGGATGCCGGCGAGGACGAGACCCGAGCGTTTCATGGCCGCCAGCCTAACGGCACCGGAGCGCGGGAGCTCGTTCATTGGCCGCTAGCGTGCGCCGGTCGCCGCAAGCACCGGATAGTCGCCGGAGCGGTCGTTGGCCCCGGAATGTTGTCGGCGCGAAAGGCATCGTCCGCCGAGCGGTTGGTCTCACTCATACGGAGGGAGCGGAAGCACGGTCCGGTCGAGCGTCGATGGCTCGCGGAGAGCTAGCGGGGCTCGTCGGGCTCAAGCACGTCGAAGTTCCGCCATTACCCGGAGACATCGATACACGTCTCCCTGGTTATCCGATCGAATTGGCGGCTCTGCCGTCGGAGCACCAAACGCTCCGAATTGGCTGCATCACGGGAGATGTACATCTTGTGCTTTTCAAGCGAGAGCGGCGCGGACGCGATAAGCCTGCTGAAGTCCTCAACCGGGAAGATGAACAGGTCGCCTCGATACTCATCATCCTCGGACACGACGTCGGCCACGAACAGATCGGGTCGCGCCCCGTCAAACTCTCTCGGTTTGAAGAACCGCCAGGTCGTGACGTCGAAGAGGGCCTGCTCCCACCTTGACCCCACCCGATACAGCTTCCCGAACTTCACCTGAATCTCTCGATACACCACCCGGTCGTTCGCCGGGCGGCGAAGGATCAGATCGACCTTGTCGACGTCTAGAAAACGGCTGTACGGGTTCTAGCCTCGCTGGAAGAACGCGAACTTCGCAATCGTCTCGCCAAGGATTTCTGCGTGCCCGGCTTGTCGACGGCGGACTGCTTCGAAACTTGCAGCTGTCCCGCCCACGCCGGATTGCCCGAGATTCCGGAGCCCTTCGTTTCTTACCTTGCGGGTTCGGTCGGCTATAACGCGCTAATCATCGTCGGCCGTCTTCGGTGCTGCAACCCGCCCGGCCGCGAACGGCAGCAGCGGCATGGGGCTGAAACGCTCGTCTCCGCGGAACGCGCAGAGGAACTGCAGCAATCCTGACGTCGGAGATAATGCCAGCCGTGACCGACGACGGACAAACGACATGGATCGGTGATAACCCGGCGCCCGAGGTGGCGGCTAAGCAGCTGCGGGACGTTGTCGCGGAAACCGCACGCTTCGAGACCGGGCGTCTCGTGACACCAGAGGACACCGCATTCTTCGGTGCAGTACGTGCGGTGATGTCGGACATGGAATACGTCGCCTCTCTCTATTGCGGATGGGACGGAGAGAACCGGCGTCGGATCCAGACCGCCGGAAAGACGATCACGTTCATGGACGAGGTTCTGGCGAGTGCCACTGGGAACCCGGGCTACTCGACCTACGGTCGTCATCTATATGAGCTCTACCGCTGCGGCCTCATCCATCAGCGCTTGCCCAAGGTTCTGAGGTCGGTATCGGCTAGCACGCAGCTCCTCGGTTGGGCGCTGATGTACGCCCGCGTCGACCGGCTCGGTCCGGAGCGCCACAACGTTGAGGTCGAGCACTTGCGGCTTCAGGTTGTCGATAACGATCTCGCCTTGCTCCCGGTGTCGGTGCTGGCCATCTACGAGGACTTCCTCACGGTATGCGAGCACTTCGCGGGCTCCTGGAAGATGAGGCCGCGGCTGGAGGATCGGAACTGCTTACCCGGTGGTGGCAAACGTGGAACGCGCTGGGGAGTCCGGAGGACACTGACCTCACCTGGTAGGCCAGGGAAGCCGCCCTCCGTCTCCCTTCTCTGAGCGTGCTCGACGATGGACCACGTTGCACCCTGTGTCAAGGCCGGTTGAGAAGTGACCCTTTTCTGCCGGTTGAGAATTGACCCCCCTGTTGGGGTGGATGACGGAGCGCCCTTCGGCGATGAGGCCGAGCCCGTAGGGCGAGGCCGAATCGGCGATGGGCGCTTTAAGCGCCTTGATCGGGGGGGCCGGTCGGGGAGCGGCGCGTTGTGAGC
>Ga0335081_10012095_pt1 | contig 13982 bp, 13 predicted proteins | sample Lox_Sample_35_FD_206713 | JGI IMG/M metagenome (GOLD analysis project Ga0335081, IMG submission 206713) | Soil microbial communities from Loxahatchee National Wildlife Refuge, Florida, United States - Lox_Sample_3.5 | ecosystem: Environmental > Terrestrial > Soil > Wetlands | place: USA... | reverse complement strand
TGCCGGTGCCGAGCGGCCCCGGCAACACGTTCGAGCCCGATCTCGGCGGCCTCGGGCCGACGTTCCAGCTGCTGCTCGAGAAGCAGCTCGGGTTCTCGGTGTTCCAGGACGACGTCGGCCGGGCCAGGAGCGAGGGCATCGAGGTCCAGGTCAAGCACTCGGTCGGGCGGTGGTTCGGCATCCTCGCGTACACGCTGTCGCGCGCGCAGCGCACCGACGCGCCGTCCGCGAAGGACTACGTCGGGATCTGGCGGCCGTTCGAGCTCGACCAGCGCCACAACCTGAACCTCGCGGGCTCGGTCGCGCTCGCGCACTGGCGCCTCGGCGCGCGCCTGCAGATCGTGTCGGGCGATCCGTACAGCCCGACGGTGTGCGTGAACGGTTGCCGCCAGCTGCCGTGGGCCGGCACGCTGCCGACGTTCATCCAGCTCGACCTGCGCGCCGATCGCCGGTGGGAGCGCCCGTGGGGCGCGATCAACGTCTACATCGACGTCCAGAACGCGACCGACTACGGCAACGTCGAGGGCCGCGAGTACGACAGCGATCTTCGCGCCGATCGCGACATCCCCGGGCTGCCGATCATCCCGTTCATCGGGGTCGAATTCGTTCCGAGCTAGCTCAGGCCTGGCCGATGTGGCCGTTGCGCCGCAGCTCCTCGAGCTGCGCGCGCAGTTGCAGGTCTTCGAGATACTCCTTCAAACCCGGCCGCGCCTTCAAGTACGCCGACCACGCGGCCCGGACAAAGGTCTCGACATCGACGTCGCAGGCGGCGCCGGCCTGGTCGAGCTGCTCCTGCCATGTTTTCTCGGTGGTCACGATACTTCTCCTTGCATCAACAGAACCATCGCCGGCCTCCCCCGCAACCGACCAAACGGGGAGCCAAACTCGTGGTAGAGCAACATCATGCGCCGCACGTTCTGCTTGATCCTCGTGCTCGCCGTGGCGTGCGGCGGGGCTCAGAAGCCATCCACGCCGCCGCCTCCGCTCCCGGCCGATGCCAAGCCCGAGCCGGCGACGCCACCGCCTCAGGCCAAGGCCGACACCAAGCCGGAGCCGCCGCCCGAGCCGCCCAAGCCCACCGGGCCGATCGAGACCACGATGCCAGCGGCCAAGGTCACGGTGAAGCTGGTCGCGCCCGGCAAGGGCAAGCGCCAGGCGCTCAAGCTCACCGCGAAGCCGGGCAGCAAGCAGCAGGTCGAGCTCGCGATGGACTTCTCGGGCAAGCAGAGCGCGCCGGCCGAGCTCGGCGGCGTGCAGGAGCAGGTCGCGCCGACCGTGGTGCTGGTCGGCGACGCCGAGGTCCAGGACGTCGACAAGGACGGCGCGGCGAAGTTTCAGCTCACCGTCACCGGCGTCGACGCCAAGGACCAGCCGGGCACCAAGACGCCGGCGGCCGAGTTCAAGGCCGACCTGGTGACGCTCAACGGCATGACGATCGCGGGCACGACCGCGGCCAACGGCACGACCGGCGATCTCACGCTCCACATCGAGAAGCCCGACGACAAGTCGGACAACGCGGTGCAGATGGTGAAGCTGTCGCTGCTGCCGATGTGGCCGGTGCTGCCGACCGAGCCGGTCGGGGTCGGCGCGAAGTGGCAGGTCGCGTCGGTGCAGAAGATCGCCGATCGCCTCGAGGTCACCAACACGGTCGACTGGGAGGTCGTGGCGCACAAGGGCAACACCTGGACGCTCAAGGGCACGTCGAAGCTGACCGGCGCCGACCAGAACATCGACGGCGCGCAGTTCGGATCGATCGCCGGCAATGGCACGATCGACGCGACGCTGGTCGACGGCGCGTTCGTGCCGGCGACCAAGATCTCGCAGACCACCGACTTCACGGCGACCGCGAAGACGCCGGACAAGACGGTGTCGCTGCAGTTTCACCTGCTGCAGGGCAACGCGGTCACGCCGAAGCCGTGAGCTCGCCGCGCATCTGCGCGATCCGGTCGTGCATCGCGGTCTTCGCCTCGTCGGGACCGACGATCCACGCGTGACGGCCCAGGCCGAGCACCCAGCCGGTCACCCACTCGAAGCCCTCGCAGTCGATCAGGATCTCGGCGGAGCCGTCGTCTTGCATCGTGACCTCGCCGACCGGCCAGGTCACGCCGATCCGGGTGACCGCGAGCGGATCGAGGTGGACGCGCACGGTGACCGCATCGGCGCTCGGCACGTACAGCCGCTCGCGCCGGTAGGCCTCGAGGTCGAAGTCGATCGGGCGATCGAACCGCACCGGCGGGGCGGTCGGGCGCAGCGCCGCGATCCGGTCGATGCGGAACGTGCGCACGTCGCCGCGCTTGTGGCAGTAGCCGACCACGTACCACTCGCCGGCGTGGTGGACGATGCCGTACGGATCGACCGGGCGGCGCTCGGCCTGGTGGCGCGACGCCGACACGTAGTCGAGCTCGAGGCGCTGGCGCTGGCGCGCCGCGGTGACCAGCGTGCGCAGGTGGGTCGCGACCACCGCATCGGGCTGGGCCACGACGGTCGAGGTCGCGAGCGTCTCGGCCTCGCGCGCGTCGCGGCCGAGCGCGGCGAGCAGCTTGGCCTCGGCCGACTGCATCGCGGCATCGAACGGCGCGATCCCGCTCTCGCGCAGCGCGCGGATGCCGAGCAACAGCGAGCAGCCCTCGGCCGGGGTGAGCCGCAGCGGGCGGGTCAGGCGGTGGGCGAGATCGACGAACACCCGGCCGTCCTCGACCGAGACCAGCAGGTATTCCCCCGGATCGCCGTCGGGCGGGCCGACCTGGGACAGCAGCTCGAGATCGGCGAGCAGCTCGTCGCGATCGGTGCCGATCAGCTTGGCGAGCTGCTCGACCGTCACGCCCTCGCGATGCTTGGCGACGTACGGCACGATGAACAGCAGGCGGCGCAGCCGCTGCGAGACGTCACGCGACATCGCCGCCGACCTCGTAGTGGGTGTCGATCGCGTCGAGCTCGCCGGCGATCCGCGCGCGCAGCCGGTCGCCGCGCACCACCTGGATCGCGCCCTTGGCGGCGAGGATCCGGCTGACCGCGAACTCGGGGTTGGCGCAGTCGAACGTGATCAGCGTGCGCGCGCCGTCGATCCGCTTGACCGCGGTCGGTCCGAAATCCTCGTTCGCGACCTCGGCGGCCTCGGCGGTGAGCGCGAGCTGGACCTCCTCGGCCGGCTCGCTGGTGAACGTCCACGGCGAGCGCGTCGCGTAGGCCTTGACGTCGAAGTCGGCGGGGCGCTCGAAGTCGGGCGACTTCGGCCTGGGCGCCATCACCGCCTCGCGGATGCGATCGACCCGAAACGACCGGATCTCGTGGCGGAGGTGACACCAGCCGACGACCAGCCACGCGCCCTCGCGGTAGACCATCGCGTACGGATCGACGTCGCGCCGCGACACCATGCCGGTCGCCGCGGTCTGGTAGGTGAGCGTCACGCGCTTGCGCAGGCGGGTCGCGGCCTCGAGCGTCGCGTAGATCTCGCCGAGCTCGGGCCGCGCGGGCGCGGCGCGCTCCGGAAAGTGCACGAGCACGGTCGGCGGGTTGTAGGCGGGGCGCGGGAACTCGGTCGGCGTGTCGGGCAGCTCGGGCAGGTCGAACGCGAGCTTCTTGAGCGCGAGGTCGACGATCTTGGGATACGCGCCGCCCGGCATCGCGTGCGCGACCGACGCGGCGAGCACGAGCGCCGAGATCTCGTCGGGCGTGAGCCGGACCTCGGGCATCTTGAAGCGCTTGAGATCGATCACGTAGCCGCCGTCCTCGAGCGAGTCATCCTCGTCGGGCGTGACGTAGCGGATCGGCACGCCGAGCTCGAGCAGGTCGGCCTTGTCGCGCTCGAACGCGCGCAGCCCGGCCTCGATGTTGAGCGTCTGGTAGGCCGGGAACTGCTCGCGGATGTCGCGATACGTCACCGGCGTGCGCGCGCGCAGCAGGATCATCACGAGATCGAGCAGGCGCTTGCTGCGGTCGCCGCGGCTCGCCGCGTCCTCGGGCTTGGCCCGGGGCACGAGCTGGTGCGGCTTGCTCCGCGGCTTGGCCGCGGTCTTGGGCGCGCGCGTCTTGCCCCTCGTGGACGGCACGAGGCCCGTTCTAGCTCACGACCCCGGCGAGCGGAAGGGACCGCGTCGAGTAACCCGCCCGGCGTGCGACCGCGGGCCGGCGTGGCACGTCCGGACCGGCATGAAGGCGGTGAGCGCGTCCGACCGGTTCGGGGAGGTCACCAGCGTTCATCCGGTGTGCTGAGCCTTCGCGCCAGTGCGGCTGACGGCACGAGCGCGCCGGGCCGAAGCCGCGCGCTCGCGGGCTGGCTCACGACCTCGCGCTCTTGCCACGTCGTACCGTCGGCGGGCGGGCCGAACGCCGCGAGCGCGTCGTGGTAGTCGGCGATGTCGCTGCGCGCGGCGATCGCGACGGTGAGCGAGTCGAACGGGCCCGCGGCGAGATCGGCGGGGAGCTGGGGCAGCGCGAGCGAGGTCGTGCCGGGCGGCGCGACGAACCCCCACGCGGGCGTCGACGTCGAGGTCGACGACGACAGCGACACCGCCAAGGCCGCGTAGCTGCCGCCGCCGGTGAGCTGCCAGCTCGCGCCGCTGGAGGTGACCGCGAGCGCCGAGGCGGTCGGCAGATCCGGCGTCGTGAGGTCGAGCGTCACGGTCGTGGTCGTGCGGCTCGCGAGCATCACGCCGGCAGAGCTGATCGAGTCGCTTGCCTCGGCCTCGGCCACGACGCCGACCTGGTCGCCGAAGCTGGTCGGGATCGGCAGGTCGCCGGTGGTGAGCCCCGGCGCGTACACGGCCAGGTCGTCGCTGCCGACGAACACGTCGCCGGCCACGACCTCGGCGATGCCGGTCGTCGTGACCGTCAGGGGCTGCCACGCCAGCGCGTCGGTCAGGGCGATCGTCGGCGCGCTGCCGGCCACCGGCACGGAGCGCTCGCCGTAGAGCGCCAGCGTGTCCGTGGCATCCGCGGCGGCGCCCAGCACCGGGATCGACGAGCGCCCCGCGGGGAACTGCACGTCGACCTGGTCGAGCGCGGTGGTCTCCGCGGCGCTCTGCGGCGTCGTGACGATCCACCCGGTCGCGCCGGCAACCTCGGGCAGGGTCACGCTGGCGGAGCCGAGCTCCAGCGACAGCGGCCCGGCGGGCGCGTCGATCTCGTCGCCGGGCGCGACCGCGAGGCGGGTGTCGAGCTCGACGAGCGAGCCATCGTGCAGCGCGATCGTCACGCTGTCGCCGTCGTGGATCGCGACGGACAGCTTGTCGGTGATCGGTGCGCGCGACACCAGCGAGCCATCGGCGTGGTGGACCAGCACCTCGGCGGTGCCGCTCCAGGTCGGTTGCGGGTGGAGCACGACCGTCGCGTGATCGGAGCTCGGGCCCGGGCACGCCGCGCACGCGAGCAGCCAGGATAGATGAAGAAGTCGTTTCATGGCCGCTCGCACAGCAGCGGCCGTGCCGCGCCCGGCCTCGCGATCTCGGCGGGTTCCGGCGCGCGAGGCGCGGCTCCGGTCGGCGATCCGCGACCGCGATGTCAGGGCAGTGGTACACCGCGGTCGACATGTGGCAAACGCTGGGACGGACCGACGGACGGGCGCTGGTCGACGCGCGCGTCCAGGCGCACTGGGCGGCGCAGGTGGTCGCGGCGATCGCGGATGCGCGGCTCGCGGCGCGCGACGACGATGGCCATACCGCGATGACGTGGCGCGATGGCGCGCTGCTCGGGGAGTCGTTGCCGGACGGCGCGCGGACCGGGCTGCGGCTCGCCGATCTGGCGCTGATCGCGGTGGGCGACACCGCGCGCGCGAGCTTTCCGCTCGCGGGCCGGACGCTCGCGGACGGCCTGGCGTGGGCCGCGCAGCAATGGCCGGGGCCGCCGGCGCGCGTGCGGGACTACGCGATGCCGGCCGACGCGGTCGGGCGCGGCGCGGCGTTCACGGCCGACGCGGGCGCGCTCGCCGAGCTGCGCGACTGGTACGCCTGCGGCGCGGCGGTGCTCGGCGAGGCGCTCGCCGGCGAGCCCGCCGCGACCGCGCTGCGCTGCTGGCCGCACCACTTCGATCTCGGCGCGATCGTGTTCGTCGATCCGGCGGCGCGCGCGTCGAATAGCCCGCAGGTCGGCGTCGGGCTGTCGCCGGGCGATGGCCACATCGCCGAGCCGTACTTCTACGTCACCGCGTACCCGATGCCGGCCGAGCCCGAGCTGCCCGCGCTGGCCGGCGGCGGCACGTGGTTTCGCGACGGCTTCACCGGCGCGGTGCTGACCGCCCGCCATCTGGCCGAGGTCGACGGCGAGGCCGCGCGGTTCGAGCGCGCGCGGGCGTTTCTCGCGTCCGCGATCGCGGCGGCGCGCGGCCTGGTGCGCTGATCACGCGGCGAGCGCGTCGCCGAGCCAGCCGCGCAGCGCCGGCAGCTCGCGGGTGAACAGCTCGAAGTGGTCGGGATCGAGCGGATCGCCGTGCGCGCGGCCGACCACGCGGACCGGCGGGCAGGTCGGGATGCGCCGCGCGATCCGCTCGGCGTCGGCCGGCCGGCACATCCAGTCGCCCGCGCCGCAGAACGCGGCGGTCGGCACGGCGATCGCGCCGAGCGCGGCGAGGTAGTCGACCCCGCGCAGGCTGGTCCACCGCCCGCGCCGCGCCCAGCCGGTGAGCTGCTCGACGTAGCCGCGCGACTCGTCGGCCGTGCCCGCGCGCAGCGCGCGGATCGGCGCCCTCCCGACCAGCGCGGTCACGCCGCGATACGCCGCCATGATCGCGCGGCGCGCGGCGGTCTCGCCGAGCCACACGCTGGTCGCGGCGAGCACGAGCCGGCGCGGCGGCGGGATCCGCCCGGTCGCGATCGCGGCGCACGCGACCAGCCCGCCGAGCGAGTGGCCGAGCAGCGCGGCGTCGGGCACCGCGGCGACGATCGCCGGCAGGTCGAGCTCGACCAGATCGTCGAAGCTCCAGTCGCCCTGCCCGGCGCGCGGTGGCTGCGACCGGCCGTGGCCGCGGAAGTCGGCGACGTGGACGTCGAGCCCGGCGGCGGCGAGCGCGTGCGCGAAGCCGCGGTCGCGGCGCGCGCCGAAGTAGCGGCCGTCGGCCATCATCGCGTGCAGGCACACCACCGCGCCGCGGCGCGCGCCGGTCGCGCGCACGCGATCGACGCGCAGCGTGACGCCGTCGGCGGTGCGCACCGCGAGCTCGTCGCAGCTCAGAAGTAGTACCGCACGCCGGCGCCGGCGTTGAACGCGGCCTGCAGCTTGCTGCCGCCGAAGTCGTACTCGCCGACCCCCGCGATCTCGATGAACGCGTCGAGCGGCACGGTCTTGAAATCGAACAGCATGCCGATCACCGCGCGCACGCCGAGCGCGAAGTGGTTCTTCTGGCCCTCCGCCGCGCTGTAGTCGATCACGCGCAGGCCGGGGCCGAGATAGACCGGCAGCACGTAGCTCTCGCGATCCTGGAGGATCCACGGGTGCCACACGTAGTCGGCGTGGACCTGGAAGCCGCCGCTGACGAACGCCGAGCCGATCGCGGCCTGGATCGCCTGATCGTCTTTCAGGTAGAGCTTGGCGCAGATCCCGGTGGGCTCGCCGAGGATGATGCCGGCCCCGAACGCGCCCTTGTCGACCGGACGGCCCTTCTCGCCGTGTGCCTCGTCGTCATCGGCGAAGGCCCGAGGGGCGAGCGCGGCGAGCGCGGCGATGGCGAGCACGACTCGGCGCATGGCGCGAAGCTAGCGCGCGACCGTGACGTCACGCAAATTTCAGAAATTCGAGGCCGGCGTATGATGATCTCGATGGTTAGCGTTGGCGCTGCGCTTGCTCGGATCGGACGCATGCGACCGCTCGCGATCGTCATCGTGGCATTGTGCGCGTGCGGCACGCCCGGCGAGGGCCCGCGGATCACCGGCGACAGCTGCGCGCTGTGGTCGAGCTCGGGCAACTGCAGCGCCCACGCCGGCTGCCAGTGGCTCGGCACCGGCTGCGGCTGTCCGCCCAACGATCCGTCGTGCGTGTGCGGCCAGGGCGCGTGCGTGTCGAGCGACGGCGGCAGCGGCCAGGCGGCCTGCAGCTGCGGCGCGGACGACGTGTGCTTCGAGCAGCTCGGCGGACCGGTGCACGCCTCCGGTCCCGAGCTCGAGTGCGGTGGCGTCGACCCCGGCACGGGCGATCCGTGCACGCGCGTCCAGGGCGAGGGCCAGTGCAGCGACAGCAGCGCGGTCCGCGGCCTGTGCCTGTGCAACGACGGCGCGCTCTAGGCTTTGAGTAGCCGCGCGAGCTTGTTGCGGCTGATCCCGAGCGCGCGCGCCGCGGCGGACTGGTTGCCGCCCTCGCGGTCGAGGATCGCGCGGGCGTAGCGGCGCTCGGCCTCCTCGAGCGAGATCCCGGTGGGCAGGTGGACACCATCGACCGGGAGCGCCGCGCTCGACACCGCCGGCATGCCGACGATCGAGTCGCCGGGCGCCGCGGTGCGCAGCCCGAGGTCCTTGACCGTGATCGTCGGGCCGGCGGCGAGCACGACCGCGCGCTCGATCGTGTTCTCGAGCTCGCGCACGTTGCCGGGCCAGGCGTAGGCGACCAGCGCCGGGCGCGCGGCGTCGGCCAGACGCAGCGGGCCCTTGCGATAGCGCCGCGAGAACTGCTGGACGAAGTGCTCGGCGAGATCGGTGACGTCGTCGGCGCCGCGCGCACGCAGCGGCGGGATCTCGACCTCGACCACGCGCAGCCGGAAGTACAGGTCGCTGCGGAACTGCCCGGCCGGCGCCATCGCGGCGAGGTCGCGGTTGGTCGCGGCGACCAGCCGGACGTCGGCGGTGAGCGTGTCGCGGCCGCCGACCCGCTCGAACTGGCGCTCCTGGACGAAGCGCAGCAGCTTGCCCTGCAGCGGCAGCGGAAGCTCGCCGACCTCGTCGAGGAACAGCGTGCCGCCGTTGGCGGTCTCGACCTTGCCGATCACCCGCGCGTCGGCGCCGGTGTACGCGCCGCGCTCGTGGCCGAACAGCTCGCTCTCGACCAGCGCGGCGGGCAGGGTCGTGCAGTCGACGTGGACGAACGGCGCCTCGCGCCGCGTGCTGTTGACGTGGATCGCGCGGGCGAGCAGGCCCTTGCCGGTGCCGGTCTCGCCGTGCAACAGCACGGTCGCGTCGGTCTGCGCCGCGCGCACGATCATCTCGTAGACCGCGGCCATCGCGGGCGAGCGCCCGATCACGTGGTTGAACCGGCCGCGCACGGTGAGCCCGCGCTGGGCGTCGCCGCCGCGCAGCGTGGTGTAGTCGAGCGCGCGGCCGATCTGCTCGGCGAGCACGCGCACGAACTCCTCGTCGCGCGTGGTGAACGCGCCGTCGCGCTTGTTCAGGACCTGGAGCACGCCGCGGATCTGGCCGCGCCGCACGATCGGCGCGGTGAGCATCGAGGTCGTGCGATAGCCGATCTGCTGCGCGAGCTCGCCGCCGCCCCACCGCGGATCGCTCGCCGCATCCCGGATGTTGACCAGCTCGCCGCCGTCCGCGACGTAGCCGACCACGCCGTGGCCCTGCGGCACGCGCAGCTCGGGCAGCTCGGGCAGGGTCGCCACGCGCGACCGGATGTCGCCGGTCGCGCCGTCGATCAGCCACAGCGTGGCGCGATCGGCGCCGAGCGCGCGCGCGACGCGATCGGCGAACGTCGCGAGCATGTCGTCGAGCTCGACCTCGCCCGCGATCATCGCGCCGAGGTCGGCGAGCAGCTCGAAGCGTTGCTCGTGCTCCGACATGTGGAGCGCCAGCATCGCACGGTTCATGCAGCGGCGGCCTTCTCGGCGTCGCGCGCCGACAGCGTCATGCCCTCGCGCGCGGCGACCGTGCCGGGCAGCGCGGCGCGCGCGTCGGCCTCGAGCGCGGCGAGCTGGGCGTCGCTGCGGTTCGGGTCGTGGTGGAACAGCACGAGCTGCGGCACCGCGGCGGCGCGGGCGAGCTCGACGCCGGCCTGCCAGGTCGAGTGGCCCCAGCCGACCTTGCTCGGATACTCCGCCGGCGTGTACTGCGCGTCGTAGATCAGGATGTCGGCGCCCGAGGCGAGCTTGGCGAGCGCCGGATCGACGCACGCGAAGTGCTCGGTGTCGGTCGCGTAGACGATCGACTGGCCGGCGTGCTCGAGCCGGAAGCCGTAGACCGGATCGGGGTGGTTGAGCCGCGCCATCGTGACCTCGATGTCGCCGATCGTGAAGTGGTCGTTGCTGCGCAGCTCGCGCGTGGTCACGGCGCCGCCGAGGTCGTCCCACGCGATCGGGAAGAACGGCGCGCGGAACAGCTCGCGCATCGCCTGCTCGAGCGGCATCACGCCGTTGGGGCCGCTCGCGATCTCGACGCGATGGCCCGGCACGTAGACCGGCGTGAAGAACGGCAGGCCCGAGATGTGATCCCAGTGCAGGTGCGACAGCAGGATCGTCGAGTGGCGGATGCCCTGCGCCATGCGCTCGTTGCCGAGCGTGCGCAGGCCGGTGCCGGCGTCGAGCACGATCCGGGTGTCACCCGATCGGATCTCGAGGCACGCGGTGTTGCCGCCCGCGGTCAGATCCGCGCCGGGCGTGGCGATCGAGCCGCGCACGCCGAGGAATCGAACGGTGAGATCGTGGGTCATGGATGCCTCCCTTGCCCCCACCATCAGCAGCTTCGGTGCCAGCGCTAAGTGGCCGTCGCGCCTGGCGTCATTTCGAGCTGCGCCGGGCAGGTGCTTCAAAACGGAGCGACGCTGCTGACGTTCGGAGCGACCGCACGGCGGGTTCGCTAGGCCGGGTGGCGCGACAGCGCGTGGCGGCACAGGCCGAGCAGGTCGCGCGAGCGCTCCGGCGCGATCGCGAGGATCGCGACGACGTAGGTCAGCGCGCCGGCCACGATCTCGACCGGCAGCTGCAGCCACGGCGAGTCGCCCGCGATCGCGCGATGCACGCCGAGCACGGCGCCGGCCATCACCGCGCACGCGGCGAGCGGCTGGAAGAACCCGATCGCGAGTCGCGAGATCGAGGGGCCCTCGTGCGCGACCATCGCGATCCCGCCGATCGCGGTCGCGCCGAACGCGATGCCGACCGCGCACGCCGACGCGCGCACGCCGAGCGGCGCGAGCAGCGCGATCCCGCCGAGCAGCACGACCAGCTTGCCGAGCTCGAGGAACATGAGCCGGTTGGTCTTGGCCTCGGCTTCCATGTACGCCGACAGCACCCACGAGATCGGGCGGAACACCGACAGGCACGCGAGCACGGTCAGGAGCGGCGCGACCTCCTGCCACTGATCGGCCGGCAGGATCGCCGCGATCAGCGGATACGCGACCAGGCCCAGGCCGACCGCCAGCGGGAAGATCACGATCGACAGCAGCGCGGCGGCGCGCTCGAGCGCGGGGCCGCGGCGCTCGCGCGGCAGGTTGGTCATCGACGGCAGCAGCACGAGCGCGATCTGCTCGCCGACCTGGATCGCCGGGATGTCGGCGAGGTTGTAGGCCATGTTGTACGTGCCGCACGCGGCCGGGCCGAAGAACCTCGAGATCGCGAGGTTGTCCCAGTAGCGCGACGCCTGGTGCGCGATGCCCTGCGCGCCGAGCGGCACGCCGTAGCGCAGCATGTCCTTGAAGCGCGCGGCGCGCAGCCGGGTCGGCGTCGCCCAGCTGCGCACGCCGGCGGCGCGGAGGAAGATCGCGACCACGATCGTCGACTGCGCGATGTTGCCGGCCACGATCGACATCCCGCCCCAGCCCGCCGCGGCGAGCGCGAGCGTGGTCGCGGTATAGGTGAATTCGCCGACCGCGAGCGCCACGCCCGACGGGCGAAACTCCATGCGCTTGGTCAGCACGCGCTCGGGCATCGCGCCGAGCCGGCGGATGAAGATCGCGAGCGCCATGCCGGGCACGTAGACCGCGGCGTGCGGCGCGTCGAGCAGCGGCGTGAGCCGGCCGCCGATCAGCGCGATCGCGCCGATCGAGATCGCGCCGAGCACGACGTAGGCGACGGTCGCGTGCCAGGTGACCTCGGCCTCGACCTCGCCGTGGCCGCGCACGACGGTGTACTGCCCGAACCCCCAGATCGTGAGCCAGTTGGCGGTCATGCACAGGATGGTCGCGTCCGAGACCTCGCCGATCACCTCGGGGTGAAGGAAGCGGGTGAGCACCAGCGTGCCGAGCACGCCCACCGCGCGCCCGCCCATGCTCGAGATCACCGTCCACAAGGCGCCGCGCGCGGCTTTGTGCACGAGTGACATCGTCGGCGCATCGATGTGCACGCGCCATGCCGGCGAGGATCGTGAGGCTGCGTCTCACGCAGCGTGCCTACAGCCAGCGGCGCAGCCGGTAGGCGAGCCAGGCCAGCGCCTTGCGCCACCACGGCAGCGCGAGCCACGTCGCCTCGTCGAAGCGCGCGCAGCTCGCGGCGTCGGCCTCGAAGCTCGCGACCAGCTCGTGCGCGACCGCCGGATCGAGCAGCTCGACCGTGTCCTCGAGGTTGTTGAACCGGCTCTGCGCGTCGAGGTTGTAGCTGCCGATCATCGACCACGTCGCGTCGACCACCGCGGTCTTGGCGTGCATCATCGCGCCGCGCCAGGTCAGGAACTTCACGCCGCGCCGCGCGAGCCGGCGCAGCACGTAGAGCGTCGCCCACTCGAGCAGGCGGACGTCGGAGTGGCCCGGCACGATCACGCGCACGTCGACGCCGCGCCGGACCGCGCGGACCAGCGCGCGGCGCAGCCCTCGGTCGGGCAGGAAGTACGCGTTCTCGATCAGCACCTGGCGGCGCGCCGCCTTGATGACGTGGAGGTAGGCGCGGCGGATCGCCGGCTTGTGGCGGCGCGACGTGTTCTCGATCAGCCGCGCGAACGTCGAGCCGCCGGCGCCGAGCGCGGTCGATGCGCGCGGCGGCGCGCGGTAGGTCGTCCCGCCCGCGCGCAGCCAGGTCCGCCGGAACAGCCGCGCGAGGTCGAGCACGATCGGACCGCGCAGCCGGCAGTGCATGTCGTGCCAGCCGGCGCCGCCGTCCTCGACCGCGGCGTACTCGTTGGCGACGTTGAGCCCACCGGTGAACGCGACCGCGTCGTCGACCACGAGGATCTTGCGGTGATCGCGGTGCGAGAACGACGAGCGCGCGCGCCACGGCGCGAGCGGGTTGAACTCGATGATCCCGACCCCCGCCGCGCGCAGCTCGGCGAGCCACGCGTCGGCCAGGCCGAACGAGCCGACCGCGTCGTAGATGACGCGGATCGCGACGCCGGCGCGCGCGCGGTCGAGCAGCGCCGCCTTGAAGCGATCGCCGGTGCGATCGGCCGCGAGGATGTAGGTCTCGAAGCAGATCGTCTCGCGCGCCGCCGCGATCGCCTCGAGCATCGCGGGGTAGGTCTCGCCGCCGCCGCGCAGCACGGTGACGTCGCAGCCGACTCGCCAGCGCGCGGCGCTGCGCGCGAAGTGCTGCAGCTCCTGCGGCAGCGCGACCGTGATCGCGTGTGACGGTGCGTCGTCGATCGGCTCGGGGACGCCATCACCTCCGGGAGGGCGAGCGGGCGCGGCGGTCATTCCGTGTAGCGGATCCCGATGATCGTGAACGTGATGTCGCCCTTGGGCCGGCGCACCACGACCTCGTCGTCGCAACGCTTGCCGAGCAGCGCGCGCGCCACCGGCGCCTCCATGCTGATCCAGCCGCGATCGACGTCGGACTCGTCCGGGCCGACGATCCGGTAGGTGACCTGCTCGCCGTCGTTGTCCTCGAGCGACACCCACGCGCCGAAGAAGCAGCGCGTCGGATCGCTCGGCGGCTCGCTCACCACGGTCAGCTCGTCGAGCCGCTTCGACAGGAAGCGCACGCGGCGATCGATCTCGCGCAGCCGGCGCTTGCCGTAGATGTACTCGGCGTTCTCCGAGCGATCGCCCTGCGCCGCGGCGTCGGCGACCTCCTGCGTCACGCGCGGCCGCTCGACCGTCCACAGCTGATCGAGCTCGGCGCGCAAACGCTTCGCGCCGTCCGGCGTGATGTACATCTTGCGCTTCGCGGCCTCCTGGTGATCGCCGCCTCGGGCCCGCGT
>Ga0335081_10012094_pt1 | contig 13983 bp, 12 predicted proteins | sample Lox_Sample_35_FD_206713 | JGI IMG/M metagenome (GOLD analysis project Ga0335081, IMG submission 206713) | Soil microbial communities from Loxahatchee National Wildlife Refuge, Florida, United States - Lox_Sample_3.5 | ecosystem: Environmental > Terrestrial > Soil > Wetlands | place: USA... | reverse complement strand
TAGTGACGTTCGGAACACGAAGCCGTTGATCTCGCCCCTCACTCTCAGTTGCCCGCGCTTTCCCCAGAGCTTGGAAACATCGAAGGGGATGCGAACGATCACCCAGTTCAGTGCCCCGCCGCCGCGTTCGAGCGTGGCTTGGAACGATTTCGCGGTCGGCTTCGGCATTGCTTCTATGCTATGTCAGGCAGAAGGAATTTTTTCGCTAACCCGGCTGCGCCAGTGACCGCCTCGGCCGCCAGGTAGCCGCTTCGCACCGCGCCTTCCATGGTGGGAGGCCAGCCCGAGCGGGTCCAGTCGCCGGCCAGAAAAAGATTCGCGAACTTAGTAGCGCTCGCGGGCCGCAGTGGTTCGATGCCCGGCCGCGGCGAAAACGTCGCGCGCACTTCCTTCACCACGTGCGCCTTTTCGAGCTTCGCTTCACGCACGCGCGGCAAGAATTCAGCCAGCTCGCGAACCGCTAGCTCAACCACGTCGTTGCGGCTCATGTCCAGCAGCGAACGGGATGCGCTGATCACGATTTGCAGATAGCGCCCGCCGGACTTGTTGAACATCCACTGCACGGTTCGATCCAGCAGCGTCGCGTGCGCCAGCTGCGTCACGCTGCGGTCGAACCACAGATGAACGCCGGTGATCGGAGAATGCTCGAAGCTGTCGAGCGGCAAATCCAGTTGCGGCAACACGGCCGGGACGCGCTCGAACGGAAGCGCCGAAACATAGTAATCCGCGGCGCGCTCTTCACCCTGCGAAACAACCGCGCGCACCGAATTGTTCTCGATAATCGCCCGCTCCACCGGCGCCCGCGGATGCAATCGCACGTTGCCGATGCGCTTCCACGCTTCCGAACCATACAAGTCGCCCAATGGCACCGCCGGAACGCCCATTTCGTAGGAATTCGAGCGCGCCAGGAATCCCAGCCAAAACACTTGAAAACCGTGGCTGGCCGCCATACGATCCAAGTCCTCGTTGATCGCGCTCACCAGCACCTGGCTCCAGAAGCGGCGGATGGCGCGCTCGGTTTGGCGTTTTTCACGTAACCAGTCGAGCATGGTGATACGCTCCAGATCGCTGCGCCGGCCGTGCTCGCGCCGGATGGCGAGCAGAGCGCGCGCGATGGCGAGTTTATCGCCGCTATCCAGGAAATGCAGCTTCCAGAAACTCCCGGTGAAGTGCAGCGGCGCGGGCAGCCGGCCGGCGCCCAAGGTCGAAATCCGGCCCCCGGGCTCGATGAAGTAAAACTGCTTATAGAACTTGATCCGGTCGGCCACGCCCAGCCTGCGGTAAAAGTCCATCAGGTTGACGCAGCACCGCAATAGCACGTGCTGGCAGTTGTCGATCACTTCCCCCTCGCCGGTCTCGCCGGGAATGCTATAGGAAGTAGCGCGTCCGCCCAAGAAGCCGCGCGCCTCGAACAGATCCACCTGGAATCCGGACTCTCCGAGCGCCGCTGCGGTGGCCAGTCCGGCTAGACCGCCGCCAATCACGATGGCTGTGGGCATCAGAAAAATGAGGGGGGCAGCGAAGGTCTAAGCTACAGGCACGTGAGCACGATGGCCGCCGCCTCCGCCGCTGTTGATTAGCAAAACGGCGATGGCCAGCACCACCACGATAAAGATAACGTCGGATAAATCAAATTGCATCGGTCCTCATTAGTCTGCCCGATTCGTCTCGAAGTTGACAAGCTCTACGACACCTAGTACGAGGCGGGTACTCTCGATTCGTCCTAAGGTAGCACAGCGCCCACGTTTTCGAGGCTTACAAATTCGCGGCCGCATGCCGCATGCCGGCGGCGCGCGCCACAACGTTTTCCATCAAGCGCAGGCCGCAGTTACCCTCTAACGTCAGCATGGATTCTGGATGAAATTGCACACCTTCGATCGGCAGATCGCGGTGCCGGACACCCATGATCACGCCGTCGTCCGATTCGGCCGTGATTTCCAGGCATGCCGGGAAGGTCTCGCGACGCGCGAACAGCGAATGGTATCGGCCCACCTGGAACCGTTCCGGCAGGCCTTCGAATGCGCCCCGATTGTGGTGCGTGACCATGGAGGGCTTGCCATGCATCGGGTAATCCAGTACGCCTAGTTCGCCGCCGAACGCCTCCACGATTCCCTGCAGTCCCAGACACACACCAAACACAGGAATGCCGGCCCGGGCCGCGAACTTCACCAGCTCCGGCACGCCGAAATCCTCGGGGCGTTTGGGGCCCGGAGAAATCAGGATCAGATCCGGGTTGATTTTGGCGATCAGCTCGGCCGGGATTCCAGCGCGGTAGGTCACCACTTCGGCGCCGGTCTGGCGCGCGTAGTTCGACAGCGTATGGATGAAGCAATCGTCGTTGTCGATCAGTAGCAGCTTGACGCCCTGGCCGGGTTGAGCGGACGCAGCCGCTGGAGTGCTGGCCGCGGGCGCCGGCCGCAGTGCGCGGAAGAATCCGGTGGCCTTCATGCGCGTTTCCTGCTCTTCGAGCGCCGGCACGGAATCGTACAGCAACGTCGCACCCGCGCCGTAACGCGCAATGCCATCGCGCAGATGAATGGTCCGGATCAGGATGCCGGTGTTGATGTCGCCGTTCATCGACAGCATCCCCACCGCGCCGCCATACCAGCCGCGCGCGTCTTTTTCCAGGTTCTCGATGGCTTGCGCCGCGGCCTTCTTGGGTGCGCCGATGATCGTCACGGCCCACATGTGCGTGAGAAACGCATCCAGCGAATCGAAACCGGACTGCAGAATCCCCTCCACGTGATCCACGGTGTGGAACACCCCCGCGTAGGACTCGATCAGCCGCCGCCCGATCACCCGCACCGAACCGGGCACCGAAACGCGCGACTTGTCGTTGCGGTCCACGTCGGTGCACATGGTCAGCTCGGATTCTTCCTTGGTCGAGTTCAGCAGTTCGCGAATGGCTTCGGCGTCGCGCAGCGGTTCGCCGGTGCGCCGCGCGGTACCGGCGATGGGGCAGGTCTCAACGCGATTACCTTCCACGCGCACAAACATCTCGGGTGAGGCGCCGATCAGTTGCTCTTCGCCGAGCTGCAGGAAGAATTCATACGGGCTGGGGCTGGCGTGCTGGATGCGCTCGAACAGTTCCGACGGGCTGTCGGAGAAGTTGGCCTGGAACGTCTGGCGCAGCACGACCTCGTAGTACTCGCCCTGCCGCATGCCTTCGCGCACCGTCTCCACGTTCGCCATGTATTCCTCGGGCGTGTGGTCGGCGCGAATCTCGTCGGCGGCGCTCCTGGGCGCTTTCCGGATCGCGGCGCCAATGCGCGGCAGAGCCTCGGTGGAGACACCGTCGCGCGCGAAATCGTAGCGGAAGCGCTCGATCTGTTCCTTCTTGCGGTCCATGTAGTAAATGTCGTCGCACAGGAACAGGTGCAGGTCTTTGGTGCCTTTCCGTGGCAGCTTCAGCTCGATGGGATCGAATTGGAACAGCAGATCGTAACCAAACGCGCCCACCAGGGCGAGCCGCGTGTCGTTGGGATTCGAAAATTCCTGGATCAGGCTGCGCAGAATACTGAATGCCGACGGCTGTTTGCTGCGTTCTTCTTCCGGGAAAAGCTGCGGCAGCGGTTTCAAACGCCCGTGCAGACTGCCGTCCGGACGCGCCGTGAATTCCTCCCAGTGCGGATGGCTTTCCAGCACGGGCCGGAGTAGCCGGTTGATGGCCTCGCCGCGCTTGTTGAGCGGCCGGAACTCGACCTCGCGCCCGGCCGCGACCATCTCCAGCGGCGGGCAGATCGCCGCGACGTCCCAACGCGAATAGCGCTCCGGATATTCGTAGCCGGAAGAAAGGTAAATCCCCCGGTAGCGGTCCAGCTTATGCAGCAGGGGCTTGAGGCCCTTCTTGTACGGAATCGCCGACGCTGTGCGTGTAACAGTGATGCCGCTGCGCGTGGTGTAATTCAGCTTGGACATAGGGCCGAGCCAGGAAGGTCTGAGTTCTCAGCATAGCACCACCTGACAGTGAATGTGCCATCTTAATTCCTCCCCAAACCAGACAGCGCTCGCCTCGTCTAAAGTATGTGTAGAAGGCGGAGGTATCAACCATGCCCGAGAAGTCCGATCTCCCGCAAGGCACTTTGGACCTGCTGATCTTGAAAATCGCCGCGCTTGGCCCGGTGCATGGATACGGCATCGCGCAACGCCTGCAGCAAATTTCCCGCGATGTGGTGCAGGTCCCGCAAGGCTCGCTCTATCCCGCCTTGCATCGCCTGGAGAACCGCGGCCTGCTGGTCGCGGATTGGAAGGAAACCGAGACCGGGCGCGAGGCCAAGTTCTACCGCTTGACGCGCAAAGGACGAGCGCAGCTTGAAGCCGAAACCGCAAGCTGGAAGCGGCTGAGCGAAGCCATCGGCCTGATCCTCCGAATGTCGGAAGGCGGCGCGCAATGAAATGGTGGCGACGTCTGCTGCGCCGAAGCGAGATGGAAGAACAACTCGACCGGGAGTTGCGCTTCCATCTGGATCAGCACACCTCTGACCTGATGGCGCGCGGCCTGAGTCCGGAGCAGGCGCGGCGTCAGGCCCGACTCGGCCTGGGCGGCCCGGAGCAGGTGAAAGAACAGTGCCGCGACGTGCGTGGCACACGCTGGCTGGAGGATCTGTGGCAGGACGCTTGCTACGCCTTGCGCACGCTTCGGCAGCGGCCCAGCTTTGCCGCCGTTACGGTCTTGACGCTGGCGCTCGGCATCGGCGCGACCACCGTCATGTTCACCGTAATCAACAGCGTGCTCCTTAAACCGCTCGCTTTTCCGGATCCCGAACGCCTGGTCACGGTTCACGTCCACACCGAGAGATTAGGCAATCCCTGGGGTTTCTCTTATCCGGATTTTCTCGACCTTCGCCACGGCACGCGAACTCTAGCGCTTTTGGGGGCCTGGACCTACGGCGGAGGCACCGTGAGCAAGCCCGGCGAGCCGGAGTACGTCGACGGGCGCCAGATCTCGAGTGAACTGTTTTCCGCGTTAGGCGTTCCTCTGCTGAAAGGCCGCACGTTTCTCGCCGAGGAAGACCGGCCCGGCGGCGCACCGGCAGTCATAATCAGCTACGGCTTTTGGCAACGGCGCTTCGGCGGAATCGGCCAGGTGATCGGTCTGCCGCTGGTGTTTGGAGGAAAATCCCGCACGATTGTCGGAGTGGCGCCGGCTGGTTTCTCTCTAGACGGAGAAGTGGATGTCCTCACGCCGCTTGGTCAAAACACGGAAGTGCGCATGCGGAACCGTATGGCCCGTTTTATCCACCTGGTTGGCCGGCTCCAGCCCAATGCGACTTTGACAGAAGCCCGATCCGAACTCGCTCTAATCGCCGCGCGCCTGGCGAAGCGATATCCCGAGTCCAATGGGAACCTGGGCATGTCCGCCCGGCCGCTGCGGCAGGACCTGGTCGGTAGCGTGCGGCCGACGCTCTGGCTGCTGCTGGGCGCGGTCGGCATCTTGTTGTTGATCGCCTGCGTGAACGTCGCCAGTTTGCTGCTGGCTCGCGCGGTTTCACGCCAGCGGGAACTTGCCATGCGCGTGGCGCTCGGCGCGGGCCGGACGCGTTTGGTGCGGCAATGCCTCACTGAAAGCGCGGTGCTGGGCCTTTCAGGCGGCGTCGCCGGTCTCGCCCTCGCTCTTGCGGCGACGCGCCAGTTTGTGACGCTGTGGCCGGGTAGTCTTCCACGCGGAAACGAAGTCGGGCTGGATTGGCGTGTGCTCGTGTTCGCGCTGGCGATTTCGCTCGCAACCGGTATTCTGTTCGGCCTGGCGCCCGCCTTGCGCGCTCCGCAGCGCCACTTGGAACACGCCCTGCGTGCGGGAGGGCGCACCATCGGCGTAAGCTCGCGCCGCTTGCACAGCGGGTTTGTCGTCGCCGAGATCGCCCTAGCGGTGGTGCTGTTGGTCGCCGCCGGCCTTCTTGGGCGCACGCTGCTGCGCCTCTCCTCGCTCGACCCCGGCCTCAACGTCCAAAATGTTTTGACTGCGCGTGTGGCGCTTTCACCTGGCGTGCTGGCAAATCCCGCGCAAACGCGCGCGGCCTGGAACGATTTTCTGAACCATGCGCGGCGTGTGCCGGGCGTTCGTTTCGCTACGCTGGCTGACATCATCCCAATGCGCGTCGGAGAAAACGTTTTGGACTACCGGACGACGCCGATTGCGCCGCCCGCCAACCAGGAGCCGCTCATGCTCGCCTCCTGCGTCACACCGGACTATCTGCGCGTCATGGGCATCCAGCTCCTTCACGGACGATTTTTCTCGGAAGACGATCGTCTTGGCAGCCCGCCGGTCGTCGTTATTGACGAAAACCTGGCGCGGCATGCGTTCGGCCAGACCTCGGCGGTTGGCCGGCGCCTGTGGAGCCGCGCCCTGCGCAACTCACCCGTTCAGGTGATCGGCATCGTGGGACATGTCCGCCACTGGGGACTCGCCGACGACGATCGATCGCGGGTGCAGGACCAGATGTACTACCCCTTCGCTCAGGTGCCGGACAGCTTGATTCGTTTCTTTTCGAGCGTGATGTCGGTCGCCGTCCGAACCGATATCGCTCCGTTGAACGTTGTGGAAATGCTGCAGCGAGAAGAGCGAGGCACTATGGGCGATCAAACGCTGTACGAAGTCCGGACCATGGAGCAGCTGGTCAGCGCCTCGCTGGCTCGACAACGCTTTCTCCTGCTGTTGTTCGGAGTGTTTGCGGGTTTGGCTCTCGCGCTTGCGTGTATCGGCATTTATGGCGTGCTGTCATACCTCACCAGCCAGCGCGTGCCCGAGATGGGCTTACGTATGGCGCTGGGCGCAAACGCCGGCGACGTCGTGCGGCTGGTGTTGCGGCAGAGCCTGGCTATGATCTTCCCCGGCATATTGGCGGGTGCGCTGGGAGCTTTTGCGGCCGCACGTATTATGGCGAAGCTGGTTCCGGGAATTCAGGCTCTGGAGCCGGCAACACTCCTGATCATGACATTGGTTCTATTGATCGCCGCGCTGTCCGCGAGCTTTCTTCCCGCGCGCCGCGCCAGCCGTGTAGACCCGCTGAACGCGCTGCGTCAGGACTAGAAAGACAGCGTCAGTTCGGCTTCCACCTGGTTGCGCTGCGTGCGAGTGGTGGGATCGTCGAAAATCGGCGTGAGCCAGCGAATGTAGCGAACCTCGGGAATGACGCGTATGCCGAAAGGATCGATGAACTGCGCGCCCGCGCCTGCAACGACTCCGCGCGCCTGCTTATGCGCGGCCTGGACCGTGTTGAAGGTGCAACACGTATTGTTGCCCGAGGCATCGGTCGCCGACAGCGAGCTCTTGAGGTTCTCGACATCGCGCCATGCGCCCCCGCCTTCGACAAACCAGCGTTTGCCCGCCGTATGCCGCCCCTTGCCGTACCAACGCACCGTCACCGGCACATCCACAAGGCGAGCGCGAACGTCCACGCGGGTGCTGGTGGTCGTGGTCGTGGTTTGAGGGACAGCGTTGATGAAAGTGGTCACCGTTGTTGTCTGGCTATTGGACTCGATGTAACCCGCCCGCCTCAGGAAACCTCCCACCGCGACCGCGAAGTGCTCCGTAATGGCCGCTTGAACGGTCAACCCATAGCCGATCCTCGACGACGCACCGCTCGTGCTGAGATCCGTCTCCGTAGTAGTTGCCGAGTTTACGGTGGTGGTTGTGGTACTGCTGCTGCCCTTCACCAGACTCAGTCCGACAACCGAAAGGGTCGCGCCAACCGAGAGCCGCCGGACATAGGTGTGCAGACCTTTGTCGGCGCTGCTGGAAGTGGACGAGGACGAAGTGCTCGTGCTCTGAGAAGAACTGCCCGTGCTCTGAGACGAGCTGCCAGTGCTCTGAGACGCGCTGCCAGTACTTTGAGAAGCCCCGCCCGTGCTCTGCGCGGCGAGCAGCGCCGCGGTACACAAATACGCGGCAAAAAGACATACTCTTGGTTGCATGTTCAGATGATCTCAGTAGACGGATCGTACCCCGTTGATGGTTGCAAAGGATTAAGGATAGCGCGCGGCCCCCGCTGAGAGCAAAAAGCACACCGGGCCGCGCTGGCACGCCCGCGCGATTAAGCGCCATTGAATCTTACTGCGCTGGCGCGTTTGATTGCAGCGTTCTTCTTGAGCTCCGCCAGCACCGCATCGGGAACGGGCTGATCGGTCTGAACGACAGCCACCGCCTCGGCGCCGGCCTTCTTGCGTCCCAGCGAGAAGGTTGCAATGTTGATCTTGTTCTTGCCTAGCACGTCGCCGATAAAGCCGATCACGCCGGGCACGTCCTCGTTCTGTAAGAACGTGAGGTTCCCTTCGAGCGGCGCTTCGCATTGGATGCCTTCCACCTGGACCAGGCGCGGCTGGTCCAACAGTACCGCTCCCTCCACGCTTGTTTGCCCCGCGTCGGTTTCAAGTTCCAGCCGGACGGTGTCGGTGTGCGCGGCGCGCTGGTCATGCCGCTCGGCCACCGCCAGACCGCGATCGGCGGCAATCTGCATCGCATTTACCGAATTCGCCTTGCGCGCCAGCGAGCGCTGCAGAATCCCAGCTAGCCCCGCGTTGCGCACCAAGTGGGTGTTGAATTCCGCCAGCTTGCCGAAATATACGAAGCGAGCGGTCTGCGGATTGCCGTTGGCAATGTAGGACGCGAAGTTACCCAGGCGCTCGGCCAGCCGGCTATAAGGTCCCAGTGTCTTGTATTGCTCCGGCGTCAGCGCAGGCAGATTGACGGCATTCAGCGCGACGCCGTTCTGCAGATAGTCGACGATCTGCTCGGCCAGCCGCACGCCCACCGTCTCCTGCGCTTCTTCCGTGGATCCGCCGATGTGCGGCGTAGCGATCAATGTTTCCATCTTCAGCAGCGGATCGTCCGCCGAGGGAGGCTCCTGCTCGAAGACATCCAGCGCCGCGCCCGCCACTTTGCCGGATTCGAGCGCTTCCCGCAGCGCTTGCTCGTCGATCAGCTCGCCGCGCGCGCAATTGAGGATGCGCACGCCCGGTTTCATTTTGGCGAAGGCCTCGCGCGACAGCATGCGGTGCGATTCCGGCGTCAGAGCCGTGTGCAGCGTGATGTAGTCGCTTTGCTCGTAGAGCGTGGGAAGATCCACCAGGTCCACGCCGACGCTCTTGGCGGTCTGGGAGTTGACATAAGGATCATTGGCGATGATCCGCATCTCGAAGGCAGTGGCGCGCTTCACCACTTCCCGCCCAACGCTGCCCAGGCCCACGATGCCGAGTGTCTTGCGGCGCAGTTCCGTGCCCATGAACTTGCGCTTCTCCCACTTGCCCGCTTTAGTGGAAGCGCTGGCCGCGGGAATGGAGCGAGCCATGGAAAGCATGAGCGCGATGGTGTGCTCAGCCACCGACACCGCGTTGCCGCCGGGCGTATTCATCACCAGCACGCCCGCCGATGTCGCTGCCACCAGGTCCACATTGTCGACACCCACGCCCGCGCGGCCGATAACGCGCAGCTTGGGCGCCTGCGCTAAGACTTTGCCATCCACAATCAGGCCGCTGCGTACGATCAGAGCGTCGGCGTCGGCCAAGTACTGCGTGAATTCCTTGGGATTGGAGGTGATGACTTCCCACCCCGGCTGCGCGCGAAGCAGGCTGACTCCACCCGCAGCCATCGGCTCGGCTAACAGGATTCGCATGGTGTTCGGATCAGGCGCCTACGGTTTCTTTCGCCAGCGCCGCATCGGCGTAAGCATTCTGCACCGCCGCCACGCCGGTTCCGAATTTCACCGGCACGCCGTTGGCCGCCAGGATGATTTCCAGCTCCGCAATCACCGCGAACAGATCGGCGAAATCGAAATAGCCCAGATGCGCGATGCGGAAGATCTGCCCTTTCATCGAGCCCTGGCCGTTGGCGATGATGGAGCCAAAGCGGTTGCGATATTCCTTGACGATCACACCGGAATCCATGCCCTTGGGCGGCTTGATCGCGGTCACGGCCGCGCAGGGCGACTCCGGCGAGAACAGCTCCAGCCCCAGCGCACCGGCAGCCGAGCGCGTCGCCGCCGCCAGCTGCTGCGCGTTGGCTACCAGCTTGTCCATGCCGAGCGACTTGACGTATTTCAGCGCTTCCGCCAGCGCCAGCAGCAGCGATGTATTCGGAGTCCAGCTGGATTCGCCGCCGGCCGCATTCTTCTTCTCCTTTTTCAGATTGAAGTAGTAACGCGGCAGCTTGGATGTTTCGGCGAATGCCCAGGCCTTGGGGCTGATCGACAGGAACGCCAGGCCGGGCGGGATCATGAAGGCCTTCTGCGAGCCGCCGATCACCACATCCAGTCCCCAGCCGTCGATATCGAGCGGCATGGTGCCGAGACCCGTGATCGCGTCGACTACGAAAATCGCGCCGGTTTTCTGAATCGCCTGGCCCATGGCGCGCACGTCGTGTGCCGCACCGGTGGATGTTTCGGAAGCCTGCACGAAAACGCCGCGCACGTTGGGATTCGCCGCGAGAGTCTCGGCCACGCGCTGCGCGCTCACCGATTTGCCATATTCCTCGCTAAGCACGATGGCGTCCAGCCCGTACGCTTTGGCAATCTCGGCCCAGCGTTCGCCGAATTTCCCCGCCACGCAAACGATGACGCGATCGCCCGGCGAGAAAAAGTTCGATACCGAGGCTTCCATTGCGCCCGTGCCCGAAGCCACCAGCGCCAGCACATCGTTGGAAGTGCCCATGACTTCCTTGAGATCCGCCAGAACCGAGCGGTACACGTTGCGGAAGTCGTCGGTGCGGTGATGAATGTCGGATCCCATCATGGCGTGCAGCGCCTTGGGCAGCAGCGGAGTGGGACCGGGAGTCAGGAGACGTTGTTTCTTGATATACATGAGAGGAAACTCCTAGGATACCAAACACTCATGGCCTTACTCGATCGGATTCAGAGCGACATGACGGCCGCCATGCGCGCCAAGGATGAAGCGCGGCTGGGCACCATCCGGCTGATCAAAGCGGCGCTGAAAAAGCACGAAGTGGACGCGATGAAACCGCTGGATGAGCCCACCGAAATTCAGGTCTTGAACACCTTGATCAAGCAACGTCGCGAGGCCGCGGAGATGTTTCGCAAAGGCGGCCGGCCGGAGCTGGCCGACAAAGAAGAAGCCGAGCTGAAGCTGATCGAGTCCTACATGCCGGCGGCGCCCAGCGAGGAAGAGATTGAGGCCGCGATCGCAGCGGCTCTGGCCGAAACGGGCGTGACGTCGGCGAAGCAGATGGGCGTGGTGATGAAAGCCGCGCAAGCGAAACTGGCAGGCAAGCGGGTGGACGGCAAGGCGCTAAGCGAAAAAGTCCGCGCGCGGCTGACGTGACGAAAGTGCTCTCTCGGAGGTGATAGACTCTAGATATGGATCGAAAGAAGCGACTCGAAACGGCCGCGAACAAGCTGGCTGATATCCTGGAGTCGCACCTCGCCACGCTCTCGGCTGCCGAGCGGAAGAAAAAAGAGCGCGCCTTTCACAAGGTGGTGTCTACGGTCGAAACTCGCGCCAAATCCGGAGCGCCTCCAGCAGTTCCGGGGAACCGTCGGTCAGTCCGGCGGCCCGCATAGCGCTGAGGAACTCCTCCTCTGTTGCAATTGTCAGCAACTTTCGCATATCGGTTAGCCTCTCTGTGCGCTTCCGCCTCGCCTCCAGATCGATGGGGCGGCGTCCACGCCGGGCCTCTTCCCGCATCACTTCATCCAGTTCCTTCTTCCGCTTCTCGTTCATATTCAGTGAAGGCCTCGCCCTAGTCGCTCCCTTTCAATCGGAACTTGCTTCCAGGAAGGCGCTCGAAAACGTCCAGCCTTTCTCAGCAGCATCGCGCGAAGTGATTCCGAAGGCGCTTTGCTCCTGAACTTCCAACCCGGCCGCCAAGATGGGACTGCGGCAGGCACGATAGGATCGATTTGTGGAACTCGATTTGGCCGGGAGTTCGCCGACGCGAGATGCCCGTTAAAGAGGCGACGCAGCCTAGGAACCGGTGCCCCACACCTGATGGATTTGGCCATACTATCTCCTCCATTGTGCCAGTAGTTTGCTCCAAAGCAGCCTATTTTCAATTAGTTAACATTTTGAAAACACATTAAAGTTGGTTAACCAGACGCCAGGATCGCCAAAAACGGCCAATGAAGGTATTCTGTTCCTAATAAATCAACCCGCGAGGTACGGACATGAAAACGGCTTTGCTCGTCGTATTCTTCGGTACGATGGTCGCCGCAGCCGAGGATCCCTATTCCACCGGCAGTCTCCAAAACGGCCGAGCCTGGAACACGGTCTTCTCCGATGGTATGAAGGCCGGCTATCTTCTTGCCTTCCGAGAAGGAGACGCTCTCCTCGAATTTGGTTTGACGGCCAAAGTTTCTGATGGTTCAGCCACCATTACGGTATTGCACAATGGAGAGCCTGTAGAGTTTACGGGTTTTCTTCCCAAAGGAATGACGCTGGGAGAAATCAGGGACGCGATTGATCTCTTCTTCAAAGAACCAACTAACGCCCCGATTCCGATAGCTTACGCAATTCTATACGTTAAGAGAAAAGCCGAAGGTGAAAGTGAAGCGAGCCTTAAGGAATTTGAAACCAAATTACGCCGTGGCGCGGCGTCCACTGAACAACCGAAAAAATGGGGGCAACGAAAAAAGCCGCGTCGAACGAAGGGATCGGTCTTCCTACCGCTTCTCTACGAGGCGACGAGCCTAAAGTTCCCCTCTGAATCCAAGGACTCCAGTTTGTATGCGCGGTCTTGGACCGTCACCGGTATAATACAGCCCCGCTCCGCGGCAGCCGACAAGTCCTGCCACTTTCCTTCGGTCTTGTCGAAGTTTAGGAACCGTCCTGACAGTGGCTCGCGTCGAATCAATTCAACGTCGGTCACACAAAGATCGACCTCGTAATCGAGGAATGGTTTGCCAGCTGCCAGCGCCATGCTGATAGTCAATGTATTTTCCCTTAAGCGCTCGCCGGATATTTTTGCACCAGCCCGAGAAATAGTTTAGCTCGGTGTGAGGCCCCTTCAGCTTTTGGACTCCAAGCGCTCGGCGCGAGCCGGCACGGCCGTTGGAATGCGAGGTATCCTTGTGCGATCCTTGGTCCAAATGCTTCTTAGAAAAAAGAAGCCTTCACCGGAGGAGAAGGGCGATATGGTGGGTGCCTTCCTTCCCGGATTGGCTGCGCTTGCTGCCCGCCAACTGGCAAGTCAGATCCCCCAGATTCAGGACGGGCCGTACGCGGAAGGGGACATCGACCTTTTGTTGGAAATCATCGCGTTTTACATGCACCTAGCCAACCGTATTGGCTTCAGGGAACTTGGCGCGGAACGATGCGCCCGGTTCAGTCACCGCCTGGTGGTTGCCGTAGGTATTGATGTGGCCACTTCGCTCAACAAGGGTCTATCGAGCGTTCAGGTGGTTGCGGAGCTCAGAGACAAGTACAACGAGCGGGAAGAGTACTACGCGCGCTACAAGCAGTTCCTTCCGGAGGCGGACCAGCCAACCAAGAACACGCTTTTCCATGAATTCACCAAGGTCATTTTCAATCGCTTCGTCCGTTCGAACGATACCTTTGATCTCCTACTCGTCGAGGGGTTGCTCTCTCCGGAGATAGCTTTTTTTCTTAAAGAGACGAACGATGTGATGAAGAGGTAGGAGGAAGATCTGTAGGAAGCACCTCGACGAAAATTGCTCCTCTGCCCGATTCAAATGAGACCCTCTCTGCCTGATCCAACGATACATACCCGCGTTGATCGTAGAGTCCGGTCGGGCGCGCGGACTTGTGCGCGGCCATCTGCTGGCCCACCTTCGAATGTACGTCCGTGCTTGCCATTCATCGGTCGAACGTCACCATCTCAGCGAGCAGGATTGGAAAGGCGTTCGCATCTGCATCCGGAATGCCTTCGCTGTGTGACAACGGCCAATTATCTTCCACCTGAAACATCCAGAATCGCGCCGGTCACGTACGATGCCTCGGGCGATAGCAGCCAGAGAATTGCTGACGCCACTTCTTCCGGTTGCCCGCCGCGCTGCATCGGGACCTGCGCCTTCACTC
>Ga0335081_10012093_pt1 | contig 13984 bp, 10 predicted proteins | sample Lox_Sample_35_FD_206713 | JGI IMG/M metagenome (GOLD analysis project Ga0335081, IMG submission 206713) | Soil microbial communities from Loxahatchee National Wildlife Refuge, Florida, United States - Lox_Sample_3.5 | ecosystem: Environmental > Terrestrial > Soil > Wetlands | place: USA... | reverse complement strand
GAAATCCGCCCAGATCCGCTCCTGACCGCAACTATCAATCCCGATATTCCCCCAGAACTTCCCGTCGACCATGACCGGCATGTTGAGATTAGTCTTAATTCCCAATTGCTCAAGCAGCCTTTTGACGCCACCCGTCGCAGTCCGCGCATGGGTGCTGACAAATCTTCCTTCCCTGAGAGGGGCCTCCCAGGCCGAAATCTCTTCGGTCTGCAGCCGCGGATTTTCGAAATAGCTTTCGTCGAGCCTGAAGGCGACATTGGCGCTCTGCCAGAGATAGCGGAGGATCGGCGCGCCGACATGGCTCACAGGGCGTTCCATCACCAGCATGCGATCGGCACCGATCGTCGCGCTGACCGATTGCAGGGACTTCTGGATCGCTTCGTCGAGACCCGGCGCGGTTAAGAACTCGGTGGCGCTGAATGCCACGGCATGCAGCAAGGCATCGCGCTGCAATAGCTGCTGCGCGGCGCGCTTGCGCTCGGTGATGTCGCGGAAGAACCAGATGCGGCCGAACGATTTTCCGGTCGGGTCGGGCATCGGGCCGGAATAACGATCGAGGACGCGGCCGTCGGTAAGCTCGACTTCCTCGTGCGACCGCTCCTCTGGATGGGCGTAAAGCTCGTCGACGCGTCGGACGAAGCCGTCTGGATCCTTGAGCAGTTTGAGGACCGATGCAATGGCGCGCGCGTCGTCCTTGAGCGCGACCACGTCGGCGGGAATATTCCACATGTCGATGAAACGCTGGTTGTAAAGGACAATCTTGCGGTCGTTGTCGATGACCAGGACGCCGTCGGGCGCGCTCTCGACCTGCGCACGGAGCATCGAGTTCATCACGCGGATACTGCGTTCCGCCTTCATGCGCTCGGTGATGTCGCGGAAGAACCAGATGCGGCCGAGGACCGCATCGCCTTCGCCCCGAATGGAGCTGCCGTGATATTCGAGGACTCGCCCATCCGTCAGTTCGACCTCATGCGCGCGAACGGTGGCTTCGGGGTGGTCGCGCAGATATTGGATGTCGTGCAGGAATTCGCCTGAGTTCTTCACCTGCGGCAGAGCTATCGATAAAATCTGTTCGATCTTGATCGTCCGCTCGATTTCTTCCGGGACAGAGAACAGGCGGACGAAGTTTCGATTGAAGGAAGCGGTCGCCGTATCCGTCCGCGCGACCAAGACTGCGTCTGGCGCGCTTTCGATCTCGGCCTGCAGCAACCGGTTGGCGAACTTGAGTTTGTCCTCCGCCGCTTTGCGCTCGCTGACGTCGCGGAAAATGCCGAGCATGTAGGGCTTGCCGCTCAGGGCGATGGGTGTGATGGCGAGGTCGACAAAGAACGTCGATCCGTCCTTTCGCTTCATCGGCAGATCGCTGGCGATATTAGTTTCGCCCTTTATCTGCCGTTCAATGCCGCGAGCGATTTCGGGCAGGGCATCGGCGGGATGACAATCGGCAAGGCTCAGTCCGGGCAATTCGCCGCTGGTTCGACCGAGCATCCGGCAAAAGCTGGGATTGCCGGCGAACACCTTCTTGGTCTGCAAGTCCAATAGCGCGATGCCATCCCGGGCTTGGTCGAAGATCGCTCTGAATCGCGTCTCCGATTGCTTCAGCGCTTCCTCCATTCGATCGCGCTCAGTTACGTCCATGTACGTTCCCAGCACGCCGAATATTTCGCCGTCTGGCTTGCGCAATGGAACCTTGCTGGTCAGGAGCGCTATCGTCTTCCCGTCGGGGGTTGTCTGGGGCTCCTTGATGAGCAGCTTGCTCCGGCCGGTGTCGATGACTTCACGGTCGTCTTTGCGGTATTGGTCCGCCTGTTCGTGCCATCCCATCTGGTAGTCGTCTTTTCCGATGACGTCCTCTGGGCAGGTAAATCCTGCGTCGCGCGCAAACGGTTCGTTGCAGCCCAGGTAAATTAGGTCCTTATCTTTCCAGAAGATTCGCGCGGGCACCGTATCGAGAATAGCTCCGATGATCTGCTGCGATTCCCGCAGCGCCGTTTCCTCCTGGTTATGCTGCCCGATCTCGCGCGCGGAAGCTTTGCTGCGCTCGCCTCTTTTTCGATTGTGTGCCCGCCGGTCAACCGCTCGCCCTTTCGTATGATTTTTCAATTCGTCAGGCATGGTTCCCTCTTTACAGGCTGGAAGGTTTTGCGGCTCCTTGCGCCGCCGATGACGATTCGGTCTTGGAAACAGGCTTGCGCCGGATGTAGGACGCCATGACGAAGCAACTCGGCGGTTTGCGTGGCGGGGACAAACGCCAGTTCGCGATCGCGCTGCAGCGGTAGCGCATTGCTGCGCCGCAGGCGACGGGCGAGACCATTGCTCTGGTTCATCGCGCACCCTCGCGTGTCGCAGCCGTGGCCGGGGCAAGCGTTTCTTGCCGCAGCAGCTCGGCCGCTTTTGCCGCCGGCACCGGCGGGCTGAAGTAAAAGCCCTGCACGAGACGGCAACCGGCCTCCTCAAGCAGTTTGAGCTGCGACTCGGTCTCGACGCCTTCGGCGATCACGGCGATGCCGAGCTCGCGGCCGAGGCTGATAGCCGCCCGCACGATGGCGAAGTCGCCGGTGTCGGCCTGGATGTCCTTGATGAATTCCTGCGCGATCTTGATGTGGTTGACGCGGTAGGCGCGCAAATAGCCGAGCGACGAATAGCCGGTGCCGAAGTCGTCGATCGCGATCGCGATGCCGAGCGCATGCATGTGCTCGATGGCTTCGCCGTGTTGCCGTGTCGTCTCCATCAGCACCGACTCGGTCAGCTCGACCTCGATCGCCTGTGGCTCGACGTTCCAGCGCCGCAACGTCTCTTCCAGTTGGCGGTCGAAGGCGGGAGTGGATTTGAATTGCTCGGCCGAGACATTGACCGACACGGTCGGCAGCAGCAGGCGCGCCTTGCGCCATTCGACGATCTGGCGGCAGACCTCGTCGATGACCCACTGCCCGAGCACCAAGATGGTTCCGTTCGTTTCGGCGATCGGGATGAATCGCTTGGGCTGCAGCAGGCCGTGCTGGGGATGATGCCAGCGCACCAGTGCCTCCAGCCCGACGATCCGCCGCGTCTGCAGGTCGACCTGCGGCTGGTAGAACAATTCCAGTTCGCCGCGCGTGAGGCCCCGCCGCAGGTCGCCGCCCAGCATGACTCGTTCGATCGTTGCCGCGTCGAGCGCTTCCGAGTGAAAGTGGAACTGGTTGCGGCCGAGTTCCTTGGCGCGATAGAGGGCCAGATCGGCTTGCTTGATCATCTCCTCGGGGCTCGCCACCTCCGGCGTGAACACGGAAATTCCGGTGCTGGCCGTGATGTGCAGCTCAGTACCGAGATCGTAAGGCTCGGCCAGCGCGCTCAGGATGCGGGCGGCTAAATTGCCGGCTTCGGACGGCTCGGAAACGTGGCTTTGCAAAATGGCGAATTCATCGCCGCCGAAGCGTGCAATCAAATCCGCCCCGGACAGCCGCAGCGCCACCAGGCGTTCGGCCACCTTTTTCAGCAGCTCGTCGCCCTTCGAATGGCCGAGGACGTCGTTGATATCCTTGAAGCGGTCGAGGTCGATGTAATGGATGGCGAATGCGGGGCCGCCCTTGCGGGCCGTGTCGAAAGCCCGTTCGAGCTGCTCCATGAATCCCTTGCGGTTGGCGAGGCCGGTATCGGCATCTATTCGCAAGTAGCGCGCGCGCTCGGTTTCCGCGGTCTTGCGTTGGTCGATGTCGATCAGGATGCCTTCGATCGCCACCAGCTCGTGTTTGTCGTCGTAGAGCGGACGGCTGCGGCCCTCCACCCATACATATTGCCCGTCGGTCTTCCTCACGCGCAGTTCGCGGATGAGCTCGGGAACCTTGCCCGAAAGAATGCGCGCGATGTCGAGCCCGGCTTCTGCCCGTTGCTCCGGATGGAAAAGCTCGAAATAGCGTGTGGGCGACGCCAGAAGATCGGCGGCCTCGTAGCCGTAGCGCTTGACGTTGTGCGAAATGTAAATGAGCGAGTAAGGAGGCTTCGCGGACAGTCGATAGAGCAGGGCGGGACTGTTTTCGATGATGCGGCTCGCATCGGCCAGCTCGGCGAGATCGTGGGCCAGGCCGAGCGCAGCGCCGATCAGCTCGGCCAATGTCTTGATGGTGTCGAGGTCGGTGGTCGACCAGGGCCGTTCGTGCACGCAATCGTCGAAGCCGATCTGCCCCCACCATTGGTGGCCGACGAAAACGGGCGCGATCAATATCGACTTGACGCCCATGACGTGCAGGACGCCGCGGAATGGCTCCTTGGCGTCGCGCGCCAGCAATCCGAGCGTGTCGCCTTTGGCGAGGAAGGAGACCAACTGGTCGCGATCGAGAGCGGCGGCGTCGACGCCGGCACGCGCCATGCGCTGCGCCGCTGACTCGATCCCCGGCGCATCCCATTCGTAACGGAGAGCGGTTCGCGCGCGGCCTGTCGGCTGCGCCTCGTTTTCGTAAAGCTGGATGCGGCCGACCTCCGCCGCGGCTCCGATCAGTTCCAACACTTTCGGGATCGATTGCTCCGGTCGAAGCGAGCGCAAAAGCTCGGTCGCGGCCGCCGCGATCGCGCGACGGATACGGTCGCCGCGGGTGAGCTCGTCGTGCGGCGTCAACTCGGTGCCGGGCGGTTTGTGCTCGTGCAGCCGGCGTCTAGCCAAATCCGTGGCGCTCTTACGCATTGAACACAGCCTCGCTGTGCGGGCATTCGTGCGCCAGTAAATTCTACAAGAAATGCGTGTGCAGCTTGATCCGAGTCAATAATGTTGCGCACGCGGTAAGAAGTTAGGGAAAACGGTATGAATCTCGAAGTACAGATCGCTCAATTTGAAAATAGTTTGATTATACCAGTCGAAGTTTTTTCGGGATTATATTACTACTCTGCACGGGCCAGAGACTTTAACTGCGATTTCGCTCATGAACCGCCGTGCAACGGGCGCATTCCGGTTGATCGTGTAATGCGTTTGCAAACCCTGCAAATTCGCCGCGTTCCGATCAGCTACTGAAATCCAACATAACAGTGCGAGCTTTTTCGTTCGAACTGAAACTATGTCGCATATAGCACGCAACTATGAATATATTACCACCGCATGAAAGCGTCCTGGTGGTATTCACAATAGCGCAACTTGGAAAACAACCTTTGAGGGCATATGAATTAATTCTACACTCATAGGCTGTGGAAAGTGCAGGCCCAAGAAAGAGGGGCAGGGCCCAATGAACGAGAAAAACGCAAAGACCAACAAGAGCGAGCACGGACAAGACGACGAGCTCACGCGGAGGCGCGATGCGCGTGAGCAAAGAGCCGCCGAGGGTCATCTCAAATCGCAAGTGATCAAAAGATCCCTTGTCGTCGGCGGTCACAAGACCAGCGTGAGTCTGGAGGACGCGTTCTGGGACGAGCTGCGAGCGATCGCGCACAAGTTCGGTGTGCATCTTTCGCAGCTGGTCGGCAGCATCGATGCCGAGCGTCAGCACAGCAATCTATCGTCGGCGATTCGCTTGTTCGTGTTTGAATACCGCAGTCACATCACCAACACCGATGGAATGAGCCCAACCGCTCAGGCAGTGTTGGCGGGCATCAAGCGCCTGGGTGTGATGCACTAGGCTGCGACGGTCTGATCGCCGTCGTTGGCGCGTCAACGTGTCGGTTCGGCGTGTCCGATGACGCGTTTGATCGCCGGCGCCCGCGCGCGCAACGCGCGCTCCAGCAGATCGACTTTTTCATGCACCGCCTGCACGCTGAGCGAGGGATCGACGCGGCAATGGAAGTTGACGATCTCCCCCTCGTCGGTTTCGCGCACCCGCACATTGTGTACGTCGCGAATCGTGCGGCCTTCCGCCGCTAGTTCTGACAGCGCGATGCCGACGGCCTTGATGCGCTCGGGCGGCGCCTCGCGCCCGTGCGCCTCTTGCGGCTGCAACGGTTCGATATGCGTCTCCACCTCGACGCCGGGTCCGAGCTCGGCGGCGATCGCTTGCTCGAGGCGATCGGCCTGCTCATGCGCCGCCTGCAGCGACATCTTGCCGTCGACCTCGAGGTCGAGCGAAACCGCCAGCCGATCCATCAGTTCGTGCACCGTGACGTGGTGCACGGCGAGCGCGCGGTTGCGCGCGATCACCATGACGCGATCGAGGATCGTCTCATTGTCGAGCGCCACCGGGTCGGTGGTCACCGTCGGCTCGGCGCCCGGCAGTTGAGTACGGATGGCGGCGGCGACTGCGTCCTTGACCGCGGTCACGCGGTCAATCGGCATGGTGCGGCTCACCGCCACGGCAAGATCGATAAAGGTCTTCTCGCCGACTCCACGCGCGCGCACCCGCTCGATTTTGACCACGCCCGGCACCTTGGCGGCGATCGCCGTGACCTGTCTGACGATGCCCGCCGGTGCCACGTCGATCAGTGTGTCGATGGTGCGGCGGCCGAGCCGCCAGCCGGCAACGCAGACCATGAGCGCGACGGTAAACGCCGCCGCCGAATCGGCCCACCAGAGGCCGAGCCGGATGCCGATCAGGCCGATGAGCACGGCCAGCGAGCCCCATAGATCAGACGAAAAATGCAGGGCGTCCGCTTCCAGCGCGTGGCTGGCGGTTTCCGTCGCGGTGCGTGACAGCGCGCGCGAGCGCAAAAAATCGACCACGATGGAAACAAGGATAACGCCGAACGCCCAAATCGTCGCCTCGACCGGGTGGCCCTCATGCGCCAACAGCCGCTTGCCTGCTTCCCAGATCACGACGCCCGAGAGCAGAAACAGCAGCGCGGTTTCCGCCAGTGCGGAGACAGCTTCGATTTTGCCGTGGCCGTAATGATGCTGCTCGTCGGCGGGCTTGCCGGAGATGCGCACGGCCGCGTAGGTCATGATCGTCGCGCCGAGATCGATCAGCGAGTGACCGGCTTCCGATAGGATCGCCAGCGAGCCGGTGGCGAAGCCGACCAGCGCCTTGGCGATGGTCAACCCTGCCGAGGCCGCAATCGAGGAAAGGGCGACTTGTTCCTTCTGGTCCTGCATCCGTCTTGCATGTAGCGCAAAAGGGGCCGGATTTCGACTCGCAGTCTTACACGTTGATCGGCTTGCCGTCGGCGGCGGCCGAGCGGGTGAGCGCATCGAGAATGCTGATATTGGCGAGCAATTGCTCTGTCGTGAAACGGTAAGGCGCGCGGCCTTCGATTGCGTCGGCCCAGGCTTCGAAATTCAGCCGCACCGTGTTGATATGGCTGTAGCTGCGCGTCTGTCGGTTCCCCTCGACATCGCAGTGGACGAAGCTCGACGGAATGCCCTTGTCGACGTTGCCGCCTTCCTGCACTTCGACCCAACCCTGATCGCCGAACAGCGTGAAGCGGCCGTAGAAGGGCGGGGTGGACAGACAGGTGATGCGGCCGCGGGCACCGTTGGCGAAATCGACCTCGGCAGAGACGAAATCCTCCGAGGGCGGCGGGAAAATCTGCGACGCCGTGCGCGCGGCGACCCGCACCGGCTGGCCGGCCAGCGAGACGAACAGGTCGCCGAGATGGATGCCGAGCGCGGTCCAGGCGCCGGCCGGCGCATGCTTCGGATCGCGCCGCCAATTGGAAGGATCCATCTTGCGGAAATTGCTGTGGCTGACATTGGAGTCCATGTGCAGCAGGCGGCCGAGCGTGCCCTGTTCGAACAAGCGGCGCATCTCCTCCATGGCCGGTTCGTAACGGCGCTCGTGGCCGATGCCGAGCACGCCGTTGGCCTTGGCGCAGGCGCTGACAATGCGCTCCGCGCTGGCTTTGTTAAGCGCCAGCGGTTTTTCGCAGAACACCTGCTTGCCGGCAGCGAAGGCGGCGACCGCCATCTCCTCGTGCAGCAGATGCGGCGTCACCACGGCGACGGCGTCGAGATCGGAGCGCTTCAGCAGTTCCTTGTAGTCCATCACCAGGTCGAAGCCGTGCGAGCGGGCGAACGGCGCCGCGATGTTGTGGTCGATGTCGCAACCGGCCACGACCTTGAAGCGCGGGCTGTCCGCGAGACAGGCGACGATCTGCTTGCCCCACCAGCCGAGCCCGATAATGCCGATCCTGATCATGGTCTATTCGCCCCTTCCTTTTCCGGGGCGACAATGCGTGGCCGCCGCCGGTTTCGCAACGTTCAACTCCGGCTCAAGCAGACTTGAGCCGCAAAGTTTGCCGACATGCTACAGTCGGCTCTCCCGCCGCGCGTCTACTCCCAGGTCCTGATGGCTTCCTCGCTCAACGTCCTCCTCTGCGCCGCGCTCGCCCTTCTGCTCTATACGTGCATCGGCCTGGCACTGGCGGCACGGCTGGCAGCGCGGCCGCTCGCACTCCTGCTCGCCCCGGCACTCGGCTGGGCGGTGCACAGCGCTGTTGCGCTGCCGCTCTTTTTTACCATTGGCATGTCGCGGCTGACCGTGGCTGCCGCCTTCCTGGTGCCTGTGGTCGCCACGCTGGCGGCGTTGCGGGCAAGCAACCGGCGGCACGGCGAGGAGCGGGTGCTCGGCCGTCCCGTGCTCGCTGCGCTGTTCGGCGCCGCCTTGCTGGCCTGGGTGGTCGCTGCGGCCGTGCTGCCGAAAATCTCCGCCGATGGTGTCGCGTTGGCGGCGCCGATCTTCGATCATGCCAAGATCGCATTGGTCGATGAAATGGCGCGGCTCGGCGTGCCGCCGGCAAATCCGTTCTATGGCGGCGCGGGCCCGGCGCGACTGTCTTACTATTATCTCTGGCACTTCAGCGCGGCCGAACTGGCCGTTTTTGCCAACGTGACCGGCTGGGAGGCCGACGCTGCCCTCACCTGGTTCACCGCCTTCGCCTCGCTGGCGGCGATGATTGGTTTTGCCATTTGGCTAAGCGGCCGCGCCTGGTCAGGCATCTGGGTGGTCGCCCTTGCAGCCACCGCCTCGCTGCGCCCGCTGCTCTACGCGCTGTTCGGCGTCGACCGAACCGAGGCGGTGACCGGCTGGCAATCCGGCTTCGCCGGCTGGCTGTTTCAGACGACCTGGGCGCCACAGCACACGGCTTCGGCGGTCTGCGCCGTGCTCGCCATCTTTATCCTGGTCGAACTGACGCAGCGGCCGCGGCTGCTGACGCTGCTCACCTTCGCGCTGACCATGGCGGCGTGCTTCGAAAGCTCGACCTGGATCGGCGGCATCGTATTTCCGCTCGCTGCGGCGCCGGTCGCCATGATGATGGTGGAAAACGCCAAGGCGCAGCGCTGGCGCATCATTTTCCACGTCGCGTGCGCGGCCTTGATCGCCCTGCTGCTGATCGCGCCTTTTGTCTACGACCAGTTCGTCATGTCCGTGCTGCGCGGCGACGGCAGCCCGGTCGCGCTGGCGCCTTATGACGTGCTGGTCGGCAGCACCGGGACGACGATCGGCTGGCTCGCCAATCTGCCGGCCTATTGGCTCATCTTCCTGCTGGTCGAGTTTCCCGCCTTCTATCTGACCGGCGTCGTTACGCTCTTCCTTCTGCTCAGAGACCGCTCGCTCGAGGCCGAGCGCAAGAGCGTGCTGTGGGCTCTTGCCGTGCTGCTGATCGTCAGCCTGTGCGTGGCCTGGCTGCTGGTCAGCACATTCGGCGACAACAACGATCTCGGCTGGCGGGCTGTTCTGCCGGCGGTACTGCTACTCATCGCCTTCGCGGCGGTCGGCCTGTCCCGCCTGATGCAACAGCCGAAGTCGCTGTTCGCCATTGCGGCCGTGATACTGATCCTGCTTGGTGTGCCCGATGCGGTGATGATCGTCTATGGCAACGTCGTGGTGGCGCCCGATGCCTCGGCCAAGATATTCGCCGGCACGCCGGCGTTGTGGCAGGCGGTGCGCCGCCAAGCGGCGCCGGCGGAACGCGTGGCCAACAATCCGTTTTTTCTCGAGCACCTGACGCCCTGGTCGGCGAACATTTCGTGGGCGCTGCTTGCCAACCGCAACTCGTGTTACGCCAATGCGGCGCTAGTCAATCCGACCGCGCCGCTGCTGCGGCTCCGCCGCGAACTGATCGAAGCGCAATTCACTCGTGTCTTTGCCGGCCAGGGCGACGCCGACGATGTTGCAGACCTGGCGACGCGCTATCGATGTACGGTCGCCGTGCTGACGCCGCAGGACGGCGCCTGGAGCCGCGATCCCTTCGCCGCGAGCCCTTATTACCGCCTCGTTGAGAGCAGTGCGTCCTGGCGGATCTACAAGCTGATCACGCTGGCGCGGCGGTGACGCGTCGGCGCTAGATGCCGGCGTACCAGTTGAATCCCTGCTTCGACCAGAAGGTCTCGACGAAGGTGTTGGTCACTTCCATCGCGGTCACCCACTTCGCGTTCTTGAAGCCGAGCTTGGTCGCAGTGCGTAGCCGCAGCGGGAAGCCGAACGGGTCGGTGATCGTCTCCTTGGCGTATTTCGTCGCGAGGATCGTCTGCGGGTGCAGCGCCGTCGCCATGTCGAGGCATTCGGTGTAGTCGTCGGCGCAGCGGAAGACGACGTAGCGCGCCTTGGTGTCGGCGCCGACGCGCTCGAGGAATTGCCGCAGGTTCGGCCCCGACCACTGGCCGATATAGTCCCAGCCTTCGACGCATATGTGCTTGATGATGAGTTCTTGCTCCGGCAGCTGGTAGATCCGCTGCGCGGTCCAAGGGGCCTTGTCCTGGATGCGGCCGGAAAGCTCCAGCTTCCAGGTCTGGCCGTTTACCGGCTTGACGTCCTCGACATCGTAATAGGCGTTGAACCGCGGCGGCTTGACCACCTGGTCTTCCCGGTAGGTTGGCGCCAAGTGGTTCGGACGAAACAGCAGTTCCTGGACGCCGTCGTTGAACGCGGAGACCGCGCGCAAAGCGGACTGCACCGCTCCGACCTCGCTGACGTCGCAGCCGGTCAGCATGGTCAGCGCACCGAGGCTGACCGCGCCGCGCAGGATGCCGCGCCGGTTGATCTCCTGCACCAGCTTCTTGTTCTCACGTAGCGGGCTTTGGTCGACGCCGCCTTTCGGCCGTAAGATGGAGGGCGAGGGTGTACGCAGCATGAGAGCGGATCCGCTATTGAGCAGGCGTCGCAAGGGGCGCGGCGTCGGCCGGCTCGGCGGTTGGCTCATGCGGCCCGCCGGTGATCATGGCGCCGATGGTCTTGGGCACGATCAGCGCCAGCGCGACGTGGACGACAAGAAAGCCGACGATGGCGACCATGCCGAAGAAATGGATGAGCCGCGCGCTCTGGAAGCCGCCCAAGAGATAAGTCAATTCGGACAGCTGTATCGGCTTCCAGATCACCCAGCCGGTGAGGACCTGCAGGACGATCACCAGTATGATGCCGACATACAGCAACTTCTGCACGGCATTGTAATGGGTGATGTCGTCATGCGCGAGATTGAAGCGCAGCGCGGCACGAATCTGATTGATGACCTCGCCCGGCCAGATCGGCAGTAGTTTGCGGCGGAAGCGTCCGGTGGTTAAGCCATAGGCGAGATAGGCGAGGCCGTTGAGCATCAAAATCCACATGGCGAAAAAGTGCCATTGCAGGCCGTATTGCGCCCAGATGCCGATCACCGCCCAATCCGGAAAGTGCAGCCAGCCGAAGATGACCTCGTCGTCATAGATGCGCCAGCCGCTGCCGATCAGGATGATGATGGCGACGGCGTTGATCCAATGCATCGTGCGCACCGCGCCGGGATGTAGGCGCCGGCGATGACGTTCAGTTGATTTGACCGCGATCACGTCCGTCATGGATGGTCCCGACGTTGATGCACGCACATGTGCAGCAGGGGCGAAATGACGCGCAACACACGAGTTCGTGTAAGACCAATGCTTGCCGGTCACGCAGTCTATTGGATGACGGCCGGGCTCGCCATCGCGGCGTTCTGCCTTTCCAGTGCTCCGTTGCGCGCCGCGGAGCCGCCATCTGTTTCCGGCAGCACGCACCAGCTGGGCGCGGCGCCTGCCGCCAACAATGACGAACAAAAGCTGACGCCCGAGCAGAAGTTTCAGAAACGGTTTCCGCAGCCGGTTAAGGTCGGCGACCTGATCGGCCTGCCGGTGCTCGACGATGACGACTGGACGATCGGCTTCGTTCGCCAGGTGGTGCGTTCGCCGGACGGCAAGGTCTTCCTGATCGTCCCCTACAATAAATGGTGGAGCTGGACGGACACCGATTGGGGCAAACGACCCGTCGCGGTCCCGATTGAAGCCGTTGCTATTCTTGCCCGCCAGATCGACGCAGTCGACATGCCGCGGGCCGATTTCGACAAGGCGCCGACCTGGCAGGCCTCGCTGGGTCAGCCCATTCCTCCCGATGAAAAGACGCTGATTGCCCTCGGCCGGCGATAGCCGGATTGATGGAACCTCCCGGATGCATTTCCCGTTAAGGCCCTGCATGGACGACCAGACCAAGCCTCGGTTCAGCCCACAAACGCTCGTCGCCCAGGCGTTCGGTGCTTATGAGCCCGTGACGCGTGCGCTCGTCCCCCCGGTACACATGTCGGCGACCTATTTACGCGACCCGGACAACGGCTATCGCGCCGGCTATGTCTACGGCCGCACCGACAACGTTTCGGTGCAGCAGGCGGAGAACCTGATCGCCGCCTTGGAGGGCGCCGACGAAGCTTTGTTGTTCACCTCCGGCATGGCGGCGGCGACGACCGTGCTGCTGGCGCTGGAGAAGCCGACGCACATCGTCGCCTCGCAGGTGATGTACTGGGGCTTCCGCTCCTGGCTGCGCGATATCGGCCGCTACGGCCACCGCGTCACGTTCGTCGAGACCTCCGATCTCGACGCGGTACGCGCCGCGGTCAAGCCGGGCGAGACCGGACTGCTGTGGATCGAGACGCCGAGCAATCCACTATGGACCGTCACCGACATCGCGGCGGTGTCGGAGATCGCGCACAAGGCTGACGCCACCCTCTGCGTCGACTCCACCATCGCCACGCCGGTCTTCACCAAGCCGCTCACGCTCGGCGCCGACATCGTCATGCATTCGGCGACCAAATATCTCAACGGCCACTCCGACGTCATCGCCGGCGCGCTTGCCACCTCGCATGAGGGCGCGCTGTGGGAGCGCATCCGCAAGATGCGCGGGCAGCACGGCAATGCGCTGGCGCCTTTCGATGCCTGGCTGTTGCTGCGCGGGATGCGGACGCTGGACGTGCGCGTGCGCGCGCAGGCAAAGAGCGCCGCCTGGCTGGCGGAAAAGCTGGTCGGTCATCCCGCGGTGGCGGAGGTGCTTTATCCCGGGCTCGAAGGTCGTCGCGGTTACGACGTCGCCTTGCGCCAGATGAGCGGCGGTTTCGGCGGCATGTTTTCCATTCGCGTCAGGAAGGGCGAGAAGGCGGCGATCGCGGTCGCGGCCAAAGTCGAATTGTGGAAGCGAGCGACGTCGCTCGGCGGGGTGGAGAGCCTGATCGAGCATCGCGCCTCGATCGAAGGCGCCGGCTCGCCATGCCCCGGCGATCTGCTGCGGTTTTCCGTCGGCCTGGAAAACGCGGAAGAACTCCATCTTGACCTGACGCGCGCGCTGGCGGCCGCCGCTTGACGGGACGATGACATGAAGCCCGTCGCCGTTGCGATCATCTGCAAGACGCCCATTGCCGGCCAGTCGAAGACCCGGTTGTCGCCGCCGCTGCGGCCGGAGGAGTGCGCGGAGATTTCCGGCTGCTTCATCCGCGACCTGTCGGCGACGATCGCGACTGTCGCCGAAGGCGGCGGCATCGCCGGCTGCGCGGTTTACACGCCGGCCGGCTCGGAGGCAGCGCTGCGCCGTTTGCTGCCGCAAGATTTCCACCTGCTGCCGCAGGGGGAGGGCGATCTCGGTGCCCGCCTGCTCAAGGGCACCGCCGATCTGCTCGATGCAGGCTACGCGGGCGCGATCTTGGTCAACTCGGATTCGCCGACACTGCCCGCGGCCATTCTCTGCGCGGCGGCCGAGGCGGTCCGGCAAGGCGACAATGTGGTGCTCAGCCCGGCCTTTGATGGCGGCTATACCTTGATCGGGCTGTCGCGCCCGCACGCGCGCTTGTTCGAGGACATTCCCTGGAGCACCGACGTTGTTTATCAGATCAC
>Ga0335081_10012092_pt1 | contig 13984 bp, 13 predicted proteins | sample Lox_Sample_35_FD_206713 | JGI IMG/M metagenome (GOLD analysis project Ga0335081, IMG submission 206713) | Soil microbial communities from Loxahatchee National Wildlife Refuge, Florida, United States - Lox_Sample_3.5 | ecosystem: Environmental > Terrestrial > Soil > Wetlands | place: USA... | reverse complement strand
GTTATTTCGTTTGCCCTTGCCGGCAGCGCTGTGTCGGCTGCTTTTGCCGAGACGCAGTGGGAACGCAATCACCCGCGCCGCGATTAGGTCAATGACCGGCTTGCAAACCAGAACCGCCGGATCAACCGTGAACTAAAAGAAGGCGAGATCACGAAACAACAAGCTAACCAACTTCACCGAGAAGACCACGCGGTTCGCCAAGAGGAGCGCGACATGGCCAAAATCAACGGCGGCCACATCACCAAGGGCGAGCAAAAGGTGCTCAATCGCCAGGAGAACGCCGTCAGCGGCCAAATTGGGCGGTAAACAATTTCACGGCGGCCGCGCGCCGCAACGAGGGCCATTTTAAGCGCGGTCGAATGGATTATTTATTTTGCAGTTATTGCCGCCGAATAGCGCGTGTAGAACTGCGCCACTCGCTGCTGCCACATTTCTACGAAGGCGCTCGATGGCAGGTTTTCGACCGATTTCCAGATTTGTTTGATGGCCGGCAGCGTATTCTGCCAAATGGCGCGCTTGCACCACTTCTCGCCTTTCTGCCGACCCTCATCGGTTGCGCACATCGACTTCCATGCGATGCGCTCCGGATGGCTGACATGTTCGGCGGCGCCTTGGGTTCCCTGCTGATGAATCAAATAAAGATCGCTAAGTGTCGGTTTCTTATGCGTCTGTATCTCAAACAGTATGGCCGCCGTCGTGAATTTGTAAGCCGCGGCGATGGCATTGTCGCGCGGGCTGGTGATCGTTCCGGAGCCGTATTTATCGAACTCATAATTGCTCAATTGGAATAGACCGATATAGGAGCCGGTGCGCTGCTTGGGATCGAAATCGGATTCGATCTTTGCAACCGTCTTCATGAAAGTGAAATCGATACCCAAGGCGTCGGAGGCACGCTTTATTTCCTCGATCGGCGTGCCAACCGGAATGTCCTTCAGCGTCGCCAAAATTGTATCCGCCGGTTTCTGATCGGGCGGGACTTCCGAATAGGCGTAATCGGCGAGATACACCAGGTCCTGTTCCGCTTGGCTCGTCTCGGCCGAACGCGCATTGAAGAACGGATGGTCTTCCGCAGTCTTTGTTTGTTCAGCCGGCGGCAGCGACGCGATCACGATCGTTTCATCGTCGGGCTTTTTCGCCTGCGCTAGCCTGTCGGACTTCTGCGTGCGTACTATGCCGTCCGGCGTTGCCGTATCCTTGGGGAACAGCACCGGTTCACGTCCGTAAAATGGATAGATGACCGCGATCGCCAAAATGATAAAGGCGAGCTGCAGCGCCCTTATGATCATCCCCCAGGTCCCCGACTCGTCCGCAGTCCGTGCCTACCGATTCACCGCGGCCCCCTGTAAGTCAGCATAGCACAGCAGAAATGTGGCGATTGTCACCAAGCCGCCACAATGCAACAAAAAACGCTCCGCCATGGAGCGATCCCCGCGCGGTGGGCAATCTCGCATCAATTGGATGCAAATCCCTTACAAACCTGCCGAAACGCGCCATTCAAGGACTGATTCGCGCAATTATCGGCAAACGGACTTCCCACTAAGACAATGCGGCAACGCGGCAATGCCGACCTATTTTGCGCTGACCTCCAAGAGCGCAAGCAGACCCTCCAATAATTGATTCGGCGATGGTGGGCAGCCGGCAATGTGCAGATCGACCGGCACAACCTGCGACACGCCACCGACGACTGCATGGCTGCCGGAAAAAACTCCGCCATCCTTGGCGCAATCACCGACCGCGACCACCCATTTTGGATCGGGTGTCGCGCGATAGGTTCGTTCCAGAGCCTCGCGCATGTTCTTCGTTACCGGCCCGGTCACCAGCAGCACATCGGCGTGCCGCGGCGAAGCGACGAAACGCAGTCCAAAGCGCTCCAAATCGTAAAAAGCATTATTGAGAGCGTGAATTTCCAGTTCGCAGCCATTGCATGAACCGGCATCCACTTGCCGTATGGCGAGGCTGCGGCCAAGGCGGCGCCTTGCCGAGCGATCGACCGCGGCGGCGAGTTCTGCAATCCCGCTGTCTTGCGGCCGAGGCGCGCTTTCGGTCAGCGGACCACGCGTGAGGCTTTCAAATAATATCCTGCGCATCACATTCCGTCTTTGTTGCCGCGGTTTAAACCTGCGCTACGAGTCATGCCCCGCATACGAGCAATTGAACGATTTATTGCAGAGTGGAAAATCGGCGACGATGTTGCCTTCGATGGCGACTTCGAGAAGCGGCCATTGAAACCAGGATGGATCGCGCAAATGACAGCGCGCAATGTGACCCGCCTCAACCTGCAAAGAAACCAGCACGTCGCCGCGGAAGCTTTCGACCAGCGCCAGCCCTTCACCGCTGCCATCGGCGAGTTCGATCGCGATCGGCCCTTGCGGCAGGCGCTCAAGCATCTGCTCGATCAATGCAAGACTCTGCTCGACTTCGCGAATGCGAATCCAGACACGCGCGTTGACGTCGCCTGCGGTGAGCACGGGAACCGTGAAATCGAGCCCGGAATATGGCGGATAGGCAGGCGTTTTCCGCGCGTCGAAATCGCGACCACTGGCGCGTCCAACAAATCCCGCTGCACCAAACCGCCGAGCGATCGCGCCGTCGAGTATCCCGGTCGCGGCAGTGCGGTCTTGCAGCGAGGCAGTATTATCATAAAGCTCGATAAGCAACGGAAATCGATCTCGAATTTGCCGTACCAGGTCTCTCAGGGTGGTAACACCTTCACTCCTTAGATCGATCGTGACGCCGCCGGGAATCACGCGATCCATCATCAACCGGTGACCGAAACAGGTCTGCGCCGCTCGCAGCACCAGCTCGCGCAGAATCCCGCAATGGGCGTGCATGAGCGCGAATGAGGCGTCGTTGCAGATCGCACCGATGTCGCCGAAATGATTTGCGAGACGCTCAAGCTCCGCCATCAGCGCGCGCAGGTAATGCGCTCGCGGCGGCGACTCGATGTCCAATGCGGCTTCGACCGCTCGCGCAAAGGCGATTCCGTAAGCCACGGTGCTATCACCGGACGCGCGGGCCGCGAGCCGCGCGCCACGTTCGAGCGTGGCGCCTGCCATCAGCGATTCGATTCCTTTGTGCACGTAGCCAAGGCGCTCCTCGAGCCGGGCCACCGTTTCGCCCGCCGCCGTGAAGCGAAAGTGCCCGGGTTCGATAATGCCGGCATGCACTGGTCCGACCGGGATCTGATGCAGGTTTTCGCCTTCAACCGGGAGAAAGGCGTAAGTTTGCGGCACCGGCGCAGAGCGCGCACCGAGGGGAAATCGCATGTCCCAGAAGCCGAGATCGAGCCAGGGTCGCGAGTCAGGAATTCCGATCGATCGTAGTCCATAGAGGCTGTGCAGCGCGCGTTCGAGGCGGATTGCCGGTGCGTGCCGCCTGCCGACGGACGGAAACTCCAATTCTGGGCACGCGAGGCTCAGGACCGCGATGTCGCGACTCTCGTCGCCTATCAACGCCATGTGCACGGCGTAGCCGCCCGATTCGCCCCACAATCCGAGCAGTGTGGCGCGCCCGTCGGCGAGCTCGTCTGCCGCCGCGCTCCAGAGCTCGCGGGCGACCGCCACGCGCGGCCAAGGCCGATGAGTTTCTACGGCCTTACCCTGCGCGACGATGCTTTGCAGCGACGGCATCGGCTTATCCCAACAATTTGGCGACGGTTTCAAACCAACCGACCAGTGCCGGCGGCAAGTAGACGCCTGCGATCAGCACCAGACCAAGATGCGCGAACATCGGCACATAGGACGCCTTTGCCTTTTCGCTTGGTCCGCGGGCTTCGCCAAAGGCAATGCCGTTCAGTCGCAGGAACAGCGCCGCAAGGCCGACCAGCATCCCGAACACGAGCACGAGCGCGAGCGCTGGCGCGCGGGCGAAGGTCGAGCTCACGACCAGAAATTCACTGGTGAAGATCCCGAGCGGTGGCAGTCCGGCAATCGCGACGACGCCCAGGATCAAGGTCCAGCCGAGAACTGGATGGGTCTCGGTGAGACCGCCCATATCGGCAATACGTTGCGTGCCTTTGACCTGCGCGACATGACCGACCGCGAAAAAGATTGCCGATTTAGTGAGCGAGTGCATGGTCATGTGAAGAAGACCAGCAAAATTGGCGAGCGGTCCGCCCATGCCGAAAGCGAACGTGATGATGCCCATGTGCTCAATGGACGAGTACGCAAACATGCGTTTGATGTCGCGCCGCCGATAGAGCATGAAGGAGGCGAAGACCAGCGAAACGAGCCCGAGCGTCACCATCAACGGACCGGGAGCAATCGCCGCCGGATTGACCGCAAGCAGCATCTTGAATCGCAACAGCGCATAGAGTGCCACGTTGAGCAGAAGCCCCGACAACACCGCCGATATCGGCGTCGGACCTTCTGCGTGGGCATCCGGCAGCCAGGCATGCAGCGGCGCAAGTCCGATCTTGGTTCCGTAACCGAGAAGCAAAAACACAAAGGCGACGTCGAGCAGAGCGGGATCGAAGGCGCCGGCGTGCGCGACCAGCACGCTCCAGACCATCGCGTCGAGCCCCTCGCCGATCACGGGACGGGCGGCCATGTAGACGAGGATCGTGCCAAACAGCGCGAGCGCGATGCCAACGCTGCCGAGGATGAAATACTTCCACGCTGCCTCGAGCGCCTCGTGAGTGCGGTAGATTCCAACCATCATCACGGTGGTGAGTGTTGCCAGCTCGATCGCCACCCACATCAGTCCGATATTGTTTGCAATTAGCGCCAAGTTCATCGCAAACATCAGGACCTGGTACATCGTATGATAGAAGCGCACGAAAGGCGGCGTCAGTCTTCCAATCTCAAGTTCGTGCCCGATATAGCTCGCGCTGAAGATGCTGGTGGTGAAGCCGACAAAGGTTGTCAGAACGATAAACGTGCCGTTGAGATCGTCGACCAATAAGTAGGGGCCGGGCTGTGGCTTGGCAAAAAACAACGACATTGAGCAGAGCAAGGTGAGCCCAGTCGCGGCGATATTCGATCGAGCGGCAATGCGATAGTCTGGCAGAGCGGCGAACACCACCGCCGCAATAGCCGGAATTCCCAGGACACCGGCCAGGGCGTTAAACATCATTGCCGCTCTCCGCGAAAATCGCTGAGAATCTGCACGTCGACCGTGTCAAACCGCTCGCGGATGCGGAACAGAAAAATGCCAACCACGATAAAGGCGATTAAGACCGAGAAGGCAACGCTGATCTCCACCACGAGCGGCATGCCTTTGGCGCCGGTTGCTGCAAGCACTAATCCATTCTCGAGCGACATGAAGCCGACCACCTGACTGACGGCGTTGCGTCGCGTCACCATCATCAACAGACCAAGAAGAACGACGGAGAGGGCAAAGGCGAGATCCTCGCGCGCCAACGGATCGGCCTCCTGCGTCACGCGCAGCATGACCACCATGGCGAGAGCGACGAGAGCCATGCCCGCGAGCATGGTGATGCCGACGCCGACTACCTTCTCGATCTCACGATGGATACCGAGCCGCACGATGATGCGATGAAGCGCGACTGGAATGATCATGGCCTTGAAGATCAGCGCGATCGCCGCGGTGATGTAGAGATGCGGCGCGTCCTGAACGAAGGCTTGCCAGGCGACGGAGGCGGCCAGCACTACCGCGTGTAAGGCGTAAATGTTGAGAAGCGCGTAGAGCCGGTCCTGGTAGAGTTCGAGCAGACTGACCAACACCAGCGATCCGGCAAGCAGATGCGCGATATCGAAACTGATACCGTTCATCAGAAGCTCCCCGATACGAAGCGCAGTAGCGTCGCCAATAATCCGAGCATCAGTGCCGCGCCGAGGAATTCCGGCACCCGGAACACGCGCATCTTGGCGATCGAGGTTTCGAACAGTGCCAACAGCACGCCGCCGACGGCGAGCTTAGCGACGTAGGCGGCGATGCCAAGCGCGAACGCCGGCAATGCGGCGCCGCTTGATTCGATACCCCAGGGCGCGAACAAGCAGGCAATCAGCGAAACGTAAAGGACGAGCTTGAGCCAGCTTGACAGTTCGATCAACGCCAGATGGCGGCCGGAATATTCGAGCACCATGGCCTCGTGGACCATGGTCAGCTCGAGATGGGTCGCCGGATTGTCGATCGGGATGCGGCCGTTTTCGGCGATTGCGACCATGATCAATGCAATCAGCGCAAGTGCGAGCGAGACGCGCAGACCAACCACAGGTGACGCCATGAAGGCGGACATGGTGGAAAGCTGCGTCGAGCCGGCGATCAGTGCCAGCGTGAATACGATCATGATCATGGCGGGCTCGGCCAGCGAGGCGATCATCACCTCGCGGCTCGATCCGATGCCGCCAAAGCTCGTGCCGACGTCCAGTCCTGCAAGAGCGAGAAAGAAACGTCCGCTGCCGAGCAGCGCCGCGATTGCGATCAGGTCCGCCGACCACGAGAACAGAAGTCCGGTGCGGAAAGTGGGAACCAGAGACGCCGCGACCCAGGTCGCAGCAAAGACGAGATACGGAATGACCCGGAACAGCCACGAGGCGTTGTCCGCCAGCACGACGTCCTTGCGCATCAAGCGCACCAGATCGAAATAGGGCTGGATGAGCGGCGGCCCGCGCCGCCGCAGCAACCGCGCTTTTACCTTGCGCACGAAACCGGTGAACAGCGGCGCCAGCAGCAGCACCAGCAGCATCTGCACGCCCTGAATCGCCAAATCGCGGATCAAGACCATAGGGCCAGCACCAGCAGCAGGAGCACGAGCGTGCAGAATACGAGCGTCAAGAATTGTCGGATGGTGAGAAACTGCAGATGATTGAGGCGATCGGCTACAGCGCCGATTGCCTCGGCGAGCGGCGCGTAGATCCATTCCCAGATGGGATCGTGCAGTTCGACGGTCAGCCGCGCCGGCCGTGTGTCGTCAGGCGGCGCCATTTCCGCGGTTTCGCGGGCGCGGAAAACCACGGTGCCGAATACGCGACGGATCGGCTGCGCAAAACTAGTCGCCGAATATTGCGTCAACAAACTGGCATCAGGATAGCCGCAATCCCAGGCTGGCGCTCGGCGCAAACGATCAGAAGCGAGGCGATGGATGGCCAATGCAGCGAGCGTGCCCGATGCGGCTATGAACAAAAAGACGAGAAGCCCGTCATAAGAGCTGCGGCTCTCGGCAATCGGTACGATCGACAGCCATTGCGCGCCGATCTGCGTCGGCATGCTTTTGCCGATCAGAAACGAACTGATAGGCGCCAGCGCATCGATGAAAATACCCGGCAGAATTCCCGCGAACAGACATAGGCTCGCCAGAACCATCATGGCCACTCGTGAAAACCAGTCCGTTTCCAATGCTGCCTCGGCGGCGCGCGTTCGCGGCCGGCCGAGAAACGTGATCCCATAGGCTTTGACGAAACATGCCGCGGCCAATGCTGCAGACAGCGCCAGTAATGCGCCGATCGCCGGGACCAGCAATTTCAGGCCCCATGACGGCAATTGCGGCGACAGCAGAATGGCTTGAAAGGTCAGCCACTCGGAGACGAAGCCGTTCAGCGGCGGTAGCGCTGAAATAGCAGCACAGCCAATCAGAAAAACGAACGCGGTCTGGGGCATGCGGTGAATGAGACCGCCGAGATGCTCCATGTCGCGTTCTTTGGTCGTGGTGAGCACCGCACCGGCGCCAAAGAACAGCAGGCTTTTGAACAAGGAGTGGTTGAACACGTGCAAAAGCGCTGCCGTGAGCGCCAATGCGGCGGCGAACGACATGCCCTGTGACTTGAACGCGAGCGCGAGCCCCAGGCCAATGAAGATGATGCCGATATTTTCTACCGTGTGATAGGCAAGGAGTCGCTTGAGATCGTGCTGCATCAGCGCATACAGCACGCCCATGACGGTGGTGATGCCGGCGACCGTTAATATCACGATACTCCACCACCAGGACGGCGCGCCGGCGAGATCGAAAACGATCCGGACGAATCCATATACGGCGACCTTAGTCATCACGCCGCTCATCAAAGCCGACACATGGCTGGGAGCGGCCGGATGAGCGAGCGGCAGCCAGGCATGCAGCGGTACGAGTCCAGCCTTCGAGCCGGCACCGATGAGCACCAGCAGCAGCACCAGCGCCCCGGTAGCCGCGGCCGGATGCGCCGCGCGCATCTGCGCAAAGGCATAGAGGCCGTCCGAACCCGCCAGCAGACCGAATGCCAGCAGCAAAGCGAGCGTGCCGAAACTCGCCATCAATAGATAAACATAGCCGGCGCGCACATTCTCCGGCACGCGATGATGCGAGATCACGAGCGCCCATGACGTGAGCGACATGAATTCCCACGACAACAAGAACGTAAAAGCATCGTCGGCGAGCACCACAAGCGTCATGCCGGCGAGAAAAGCCGGGAAGAAAGGGACAACTCGCTCCGGCACGCTTTCGTGCTCGCCATAGCCGACTGCGAACAGGCTTGCGGTCATTGCGCCGAGATTGACCACCGCGAGGAAGAAAGCGGATAGTGCGTCAAGGCGCAGATGCGCGCCGAGCCACGGCAACCCGACCGGCAGCGTCAGTGCTTCGGGCACTCGCGCGGCGAGGAGATGCGTCAAGGCCGCGGCCAATGAAACTGCGGTTACGAGCATGCAAGCGACGTAAATGAGCCGCCCCGCATACGGCGCGCGCGTTAAAAGCACTGCGAGCACGGCGAGCGCCAACAGCGCGGCAGCGCAGACAAGGGCCACGCTCAGCATCATGAGACGGGTGCTTTCAGCCGCACGCCCCGGCCACCGTTTTGGCTTGTTGTGTTATCGGCGATCAGTTCGATGCCCAGGGCATTGAGCGCCGCAACCAGCTTCATCAGCGAATCGACGTTGCCTCTAATGACGCCCTCGCTTGTCTCCATGCGCTGGATGGTCGGCAGCGACAGCCCGGCGGCTTCCGCAAGACGGCGCTGATCGATGCCAAGCAGCGCGCGTGAGGCACGAAGTTGTCCGGCGGTGATCACAATGGGCGTATGGAAAAGGCTCAGATGTGAATAATGATGCTTAAAACATCATTTTTCATGATTCAAGCAATATTTCTAACTGCAGCCCTGTGACCTGGGGACAACCGCGATCAGGCGACCCGAATGACGATTTTGCCGAAATGCGCGCCCGCCGCCATGTGCCGATAGGCGGCTTGGGCCTCGGCGAAACCGAACACTTTGTCGATCACCGGCTTAATCGCGTTTGCTGCGACGGCGCGGTTCATCGCTTCGAACATCTGCGTCGAGCCGACCGAAATACCCTGCACATTGGCGCGGCGGCCAAAGATCAGCGCCGGATTGAGTTCGGTGGCGCCGCCGCTTAGCCCGCCAATGAGCGTGACTTTGCCGCCGACGCGAATGGCGCCGAATGAGCGCGTCAGCGTCGCGGCGCCGCCGACTTCGACGACATGATCGACGCCGGTTCCCCCGGTGAACTCCATGGCCGCTTTTTCCCAATCCGGTGTCGTTCGGTAGTTGATGCCAAAGGCGGCGCCGAGGGCTTTCGCGCGCGCAAGCTTTTCGTCGCTCGAGGACGTGATGATGGCGCGGATGCCCATCGCGCGCGCGAATTGCAATCCGAAAATTGAAACACCGCCGGTACCTTGCAGCAGCACGGTATCGCCGGCCTTGAGCTTGGCGTGCTCGACCATCGCATGCCAGACCGTAACCGCCGCGCAGGGTAGCGTCGCGCCTTCCTCCAGCGACAGGTGCGCCGGAATTTTTACGACGCCGTCTTCTTCGAGCACGATGTATTCAGTGAGCATGCCGTCAATGCCACCGCCGAGCGCGCTTTTGTGCGTATCGGCCGCCGGCGCGCCGCCGCTCCAGCGCTGAAAGAAATTTCCGGCAACGCGATCGCCAACTTTAACCTGCGTCACGTCTGAACCGATTTCGATCACTTCGCCGGCGCCGTCAGAAAGCGGGATAAGATTTTCGCGCACCGGCATGCGATAGCTGCCGCGAGCAATAGCGAGATCGCGGAAATTGAGCGAGCACGCCTTCACTTTCACCAGCACCTGCCGATGGGCGGGCTTAGGATCGGGGCGATCGACCTGGACGAGCGCTTCGATCCCGGCGCCGCCTTTGGGCAATTGATAGGCGCGCATGATTTTCCTCCCTTGAATGGTGGCCGGAGCTAGCGTTTCGGCTCGTTGAAAATATTCTTGCGCTGCCGCGGGCGCGGCTGACTTGGCCGGCGTTGCTGCCGGTTAAACTGCTGCTGCGGCGTCCGCTCAGGTCGCGGGTTCTGGCCGCCAGGCGGGCGCTGATTGTTCGGACCTTGCCGGCCGGGCCCACGCAAGCGCTGCCGCTGGATCAGCATCTGGCGGCCGATCGTGTGGGTGAGACTGAGCCGCTGCAAGGCGCCGCGATCGCGCGTAGCTTCCGCCGCGGCAATTTGATACGGCACCGCGGCGAGGCGGCCGCCGGCACCAGGTCGCAGCGCGAATGCGCTCGCGCCCTGAGTGAGCGCGCCGAGATTCGCGCCCTGCCGATCGAAAACCTCGATGCGCCCGACATGTCCGTCGGTGTCGGGATAGAGCTTGACCGTCGGCGCCGCGGCGCCGCCAGCCGGCGGCACCTCGACGATGCCGGTCGTGCCGCGGATACCGAGCGTCGCCTCGGGCGTTGTGATTTTCATGTCCCCAGTCTTGGCGACGAGACTGGCGATGAAGGACGCGGTGCCGGTCGCCACGTTGAACGAGGCCAGATTGCCATGACCGCCCTGCTGATAGACGAAGGAGTCGATCACAATGCGGGTATTAGCGGAAAGGCTGAAAGTCGTTTCGTCATCGAAAGTGATGCCCAATGAGGAATTCACATCGGTCTGCAAAATGTCCTTTGCATAAATGACGTCGGCGACCTTCAAGGCCGCGCGAGCAGCATTGCCGCGCGTCACTGTTGCACTGCCGGTCATGCTTGCGACTTGGCCGATCGAATTATCGGCGGTCGCCGGCGCGGGCTGGTTCGCCGGCGCAGTGCCTTGACCACGGCTCGCAAGCGGCCACAGCGCCGGAAAAGCCGCTGCGCTGCCGGTTAGCCATGCGATGAATTCGCGCCGCTTCATTGCCCGCCCTTGCGAGCACGCATGGTAACGATCCAAAGCGGGGTCGCAATGCCCTCGTGCGATCACTGCAAATATGCGGCAAGCTCGCGCGCGCCGGGCTTTTTGATTTCTTCGTCCATGCGCGCGTCAGTGGCCCCGATTAGCTTCGCGACGACGTTGTTGCGCTGGGCCACGGGATTATCGGCATAACCGCTCAGCCGGAAAAAATTTGCGGTAGGCACCTGGTCGCGCCACGATGCCGGCATCGTCACCATGTCGAAACCGTTGCCGTCGCCAGTCAGGTTCATCATTTCGAGTTCGGCTGCGGTAAGCGTCCGCGAAAATCCCTTGCGGCGTGCGAACACGACCGAATCCAGAAGCTTTTGCGTCTGCAGCATCGGTCCGACATCGAGATCGAGATTAAGGGCGTGCACCCCAAGCCCTTTCGTCGTATTTGCCAAAATCTCGTGTTGACCCCACGCGTCCGGTACACTGCGCGCGAAGGCGACCATCCTGCGCAACACGCCGATCTTGCCGTCGAGCGGCTGATACTCGGCGCCCGAGGTTATGACGGATTTGCTCTCGAACTGCTTGATGAACTCGTCGCCTTTTTCGGCCAGAATTTCCACCGAATTAGTCGCCAACAATTGGTTGTAGCCGAGCGCGGTGGTGATGGCGCGACCGTGCTTGTTGTATTCGAGCCCGGCCTCGATGTCGTAACTGCCGTTTCCGGTCGCCTCGAAGCCGTAAATCCGGACGATCTGCTCCCGCGTCAAACCTGCTGCAAGCGCCACTTTGGCGTAGCCGCGCTTGAACTCGATCTCGCTCTGCGGAAAACGCGGGATGAATTTGAATTCCTGACGAGCCGCCGCGAGAAAATCGGCGACGACCGGCACATAGATCCGAGGCGGCGCAACTTCGGGCTTGAGCGGATTTCGCGGCTTTGGCGGGCCGGTATAGACCGGCGGCTGCGTCAGCACGTAATCGGAGATCGAAACCGGCTCGCCACGCGCGCGCTTGGCATTGCGCAATTTTCGTTTATCCGAAATCAGATCCCAGTACGCGCTCGATGCCGCGGTGAAGCTTTGCCAAGCCCTGTTGTATTCCTCTAGTGCGCGGCGATACTGCACCATCGCCGCAGCGAGCTCTGGCGACGGCGCACCAGCCGGTCCGGCGTTTTGAGCGGCGGTGGGCGAAGCCCAGGGCGGTGCGAGCGCGATCGACAGGACCGCAGCCGGCAAATAGCGCCATGTGAGATGTATGACAGCATTCACGATCTTATTCTCGCGCAGCGTCGGGGGGTGCGATTCGACCCCGCACGATCTAATAACCGATTCTATGACGCAACGAGGGCGGCATTTTTTCCGTCCTCGTCGATTCCGATCAAGCGCCACATTGGACGAAGGCGTGTCCGCGCCATCGAAACGGTTCGTCAACCATGGCCGCTGAATTTGATGGGCGAATGGCGGGGGCAATGGTCTCGGCCGCATATAGCGCCGGAAAAACGAACGGCCTTAGCCCGAGGGAGAGAGCCAAGGCCGTTCTGATGTCGGTTGGTGCCCCATCGAAATGCCCCACCCCGACACTGCGGGTACTATGCCGAACCGAAGTTGACCGATCGTTGACGCAAGGTGAGTGCAGCTAACCCTCGGCGCATTGCCGCGCCGCACGTGGTAAACAAGTTCTTTCGATGAGACACCTTGCCGACGTGCGGCCACGATCGACGGCACCAAGTTTCGGCGTTACGGCGTTTGCGTCGCGCGCGACAGGTTCTTGGCCGCGAGATCGGCAAGATAGCGGCGCCAATTTTCCTCGTGGTCGCGGCCGAGCTCGAACAAATAGTCCCAGCTGAAAATTCCGGTCGAGTGCATGTCGTCGAATACCAGCCGGACCGCATAGTTACCGATCGGATGCAGCTCCAGAATCTCGACATTCTGCTTTCCGGCAACCGTCCGCCGTTCACTCGGGGAATGACCCTGAACTTCGGCGCTCGGGCTGCATACGCGAAGGTATTCGGCCGGCAGATCGAACTCCTCGCCATCATCGAAGGCGACCGTCAACATCTTCCGATCCTTGCGCAGGCGCAACTCAGTCGGCCAAGGACGCGACGAAGAATTCATCGTGGACCCCGCAACACCGCCTCACCGCTTTCGAAACACAAAACGCGACACACGGGGATCAGTCGAGCGTGATGTGTCCGTCGTCGATCACTTTCTTCCATTTCTCATATTCGGATTTGGTGAAGGCGGCGCCTTCGGGGAGTGTCGTCCCGCGCGGCGTCAGGCCGAAGGTCGCGAATGAGGCCTTGAGTTGCTCATCCTTGAGCGCTTTGGCGATCCCGCTGTTGAGCTTGGCGAGCACGTCGGGCGGCACCGTCGCGGGCGTATAGATGCCGAGCCACAGGTCGACCGCATAACCCGGCAGGCCCGCTTCGGCGACGGTCGGAAGATCGGGATAGACCGGCGAGCGCTCGCTTCCAGTGGTCGCGAGGGCGACGACGCTGCCTTTGCTGGTGAACGGCAACGCGCCGGCGATGCTGGAAAACAGCATCTGCACTTTGCCGCTGACCAGATCGATATAAGACGGTCCGACACCTTTATATGGCACATGAACCGCTTCGATGCCGCTGCGCTGCGCCCACATCGCGGCGGCAAGATGCGGCGTCGTGCCGACGCCGGCAGACGCGTAGTTCAGCTTGCCGGGATTGGCTTTGCCGTAGGCCACGAGATCCGCGTATTTCTTGATCCCGAGCTGCGGCGCGACAACGAGGACTTCGGGCGAGGAATTGACGATCGAGACCGTCACGAGGTCCTTGAAAATGTCGTAAGGCATCGACTTCTGCATGATCGGATTGATGACGTATGCGGGATCCATGATGACCAGGTCGTAGCCGTCCGGCGCCGAATGCGCGACATATTCGACCCCGACAATGCCGCCGGCGCCCGGACGATTCTCGGCCACAACCGTTTGCCCTAAAACC
>Ga0335081_10012088_pt1 | contig 13985 bp, 11 predicted proteins | sample Lox_Sample_35_FD_206713 | JGI IMG/M metagenome (GOLD analysis project Ga0335081, IMG submission 206713) | Soil microbial communities from Loxahatchee National Wildlife Refuge, Florida, United States - Lox_Sample_3.5 | ecosystem: Environmental > Terrestrial > Soil > Wetlands | place: USA... | reverse complement strand
TGGCGTACGTCAGCCGTACGCCAGGCCGCACCCGGCACATCAACTTCTTTCGTCTGCCGTCCGGCGCGCTGCTCGCCGACCTTCCCGGTTACGGGCACGCCGCGGTTTCCGCCACCGAGCGGCGGCGGTGGGGCGCCTTCCTTAGCCGATATCTGGCGGAGCGCCGATCGCTGGTCGGACTGGTCCTGGTCATGGACGCGCGCCATCCGCTCACGGCGCTCGACCGGCGGATGCTCGAGTGGTTTTTGCCGACGGGCCGCCCGGTGTACGCGCTCCTCACCAAGGCGGATAAGCTCGCTATTGCCGAACGGCGAGCCACGCTGGCCGAGGTCGAGTCGGTTCTCCTGCGGGATTTCATCGCCCGAGGCGCGCGCGTCGCAGTTCAGCTCTTCTCCGCGGTGGATGGATCGGGGCTCGCGGAGGCCGAAGAAGCGATCGGCGCGTGGCTTGAAGGGCCACGCGCCGATCGCGGCTGCGCATAAAGAAAGGCCCCGCCATCAAGGGGAGTGACACGGGGCCGAAAACGCTCCGCGATCGGTGAAAACCCACAATCACAGAGCACCCGCTCAGGGAGGAAAGCGGGAGACGTTACAACCGTCCGTTGGGATGGACCGCGCTTCGGCGAGCGAGTTCCGTTGCATCGTCCGTGCTTTGTCGATCCGGTAGCATGGGATAAGATCGGCTCATGCGCTTCACCGGAAAATTTCCCGAGCGCCGGCCGCGGCGCATGCGACGCGACGAGTTCTCGCGCCGGCTGATGCGCGAGCACCGGCTCGCGGCTGAGGATCTGATCTATCCGGTGTTCGTTCAGGGCGGAACGCGGCGCCAAGATGCCGTGCCGTCGCTCCCCGGCATCGCGCGAAAGAGCATCGATCTGGTGCTCGTGGATGGCGAGCGGTGCCTGGAGTTCGGTGTGCCCGCGCTTGCGCTGTTTCCCGTGATCGGCACCGAGCAGAAGTCGCTCGATGCAGCCGAAGCGTGGAACCCGGAAGGGCTCGTTCCGCGCGCCGTGCGCGCGCTGAAGGACCGCTTTCCCACTCTGGGCGTCGTCACCGATGTGGCGCTCGATCCGTACACCAGCCACGGCCAGGACGGGCTTCTCGACACCACCGGCTACGTGGCCAACGATCTCACCGTCGCTGCGCTGACGCGGCAAGCGCTGTGCCACGCGGCCGCGGGGGCCGACGTGGTCGCGCCCTCGGACATGATGGACGGTCGGGTCGGTGCGTTGCGCGCCGCGCTCAACCACGCGGGCGCGGAGCGCACCCGCATTCTCGCCTATTCGGCGAAATACGCATCCAACTTCTACGGGCCGTTCCGCGACGCGGTCGGCTCGGCCGGCAATCTCGGCGGAGGCAATAAGTACACCTACCAGATGGATCCAGGCAACTCGGACGAAGCGCTGTGGGAGGTGTATCTCGATCTGCAGGAAGGCGCTGACATGGTGATGGTCAAGCCGGGGCTGCCGTATCTCGACATCGTCCGCCGGGTGAAGGATACGTTCGGCGTGCCCACCGCGGTGTATCAGGTGAGCGGCGAATACGCGATGCTCAAGGCGGCGGCCGAGCGTGGCTGGCTCGACGAGCGTGCCTGTGCTCTGGAAGCGCTGACTGCGTTCAAGCGCGCCGGTGCCGACGCGATCCTCACCTACTTCGCGCTGTCGGCGGCGGAGTGGCTGCGGGCGTAGGCTACGGCGATCCGAGCAGCGACCTGAGCTGCGCTGCGGTCAGGCGCTCTTCCGTACTGCCCGAGCGCTCGCGCCGGGGACGGTTTCGGCGCTGCTGCGGCGACAGGATCACCAGGCGCACTGTAGCCGCGGGGGATTCGATCCTGAGCTGCGGCACGCTTTCCGACCCTTGGGCCGGCATCTGCGTGTAGGCGACGCCGGCGTTGATCAAGTCGAGCTCGACGGCCTTGGTGTCCTCCGCTTCCAGCTCCAGCCGTACTTCGCTGTGCTCGGTGGCCCATCCAGCGGCGACCGCTCCCGTCAGCACCGGCGCCCAGCGCGAAAGGCGCTCCATCCAGCGCAAGGCGTCGGAGCGCTGAGCCCGCAGCGACACCGGCTGCGTCGTTCCGCGAAACAGGCTGTTGTAATCGCGCAACGCCTGCTCCACCTCCTCGTTGCCGGGAAGCGACTCCTGCGCCGGCAGCCCCAGCTCGCGGCACGCCTTGCGTTTCGCCAAGCTCCAGTCGGTGAGACCGTGCTCGGCGATAAGGCGAGCGGCGGCCTGCGCGATGCGGGTGCGAGTGCGAAGCACGCGGGGCGAGTCGGAGCGAGCCACGGCGAGGGCGCCTGAGCGGGCTAGAAGAGCTGGTTGCGGACTTCGCCGGGAACCCTCGCGGTTCCGGGCGCGAGAGCGTCCTCGCGCAGCTTCGGCGGAAATTCCGAATAGAAGTATTCGACGATGCCGGAACGATCGTCGGGCTCGCGGAATCCGGTCTCGGGATTGATGTGCGCCACCAGGACGCCGTCCGGCGGGGTGAGCGGCAGCTCGGGAACGCCCTTCAAGACCTTGCCCATGAAGTTCATCCAGATCGGCAGCGCCGCGACCGCGCCGGTCTCGTTGGTGCCGAGCGTCTTCGGCTGATCGAAGCCGATCCAGGCGATGGCGACCATCGAGGCGTTGAAGCCGCAGAACCAGGCGTCGACGTTATCGTTGGTCGTGCCAGTCTTCCCCGCGAGATCCTGGCGGCCCAGCTGCATCGCCCGCGCCGCGGTCCCGGCGCGGACCACGTCGCGCATCATGGTCGTCATGATGAAGGCGTTGCGCGCGTCGATGGCCCGCTCCGCATCCTGATCGGCGACCGCGGGATGAGCCTGCGACAGCACGTTGCCATGGCTGTCGAGAACCTTGTCGATCAGGTACGGCGTGACGCGATAGCCGCCGTTGGCGAACACGGAGTACGCCGCCAGCATCTGCAGCGGCGTCGCGGCGCCGGCGCCGAGCGCCATCGGCAGGTAGGGCGGGTGCAGCTTGGGATCGAAGCCGAAGCGGGTGATGTAGTCTTGAGCGTATTGCGGACCGATCGCGCGCATGACCCGCACGGTGACCAGGTTCTTCGACTTCATGAGTGCCGTGCGCAGCCGCATGGGCCCTTCGAACTTGCCGTCGTAGTTCTTCGGCTCCCAAGGCTCGCTGCCCGTCTCGGAAGCATCAAAGTACAGCGGCGCGTCGTTGACCACGGTCGCGGGGCTGAAGCCCTTCTCCAGAGCCGCCGAATAGATGAACGGCTTGAACGACGAGCCCGGCTGGCGGAAGGCCTGCGTCGCATGGTTGAACTTGTTGCGGTCGAAATCGAACCCGCCCACGAGCGCCAGGATCGCTCCATCGGAGGGCCGGGCCGAGATCAGCGCCGATTCGACCTGCGGCAGCTGGGTGATCTGCCAGCGACCCTTGTCGTCGCGTGCAACGCGAATGACGGCGCCGGGCCGGATGCGCACGCTTGCCGCGGCCTTGTCCGAAAGCGAACGGGCCGCGAATTTGAGCCCATCCCCCGTCACGACCACGGTTTCGCCGTCGCTCAGCACTGCCTTCACTTCGGCAGGCGTGGCGGCGAGGACGACGGCCGCATCGAGGTTGTCGCTGTCGGGGATATCCTGGAACGCGCGATCGAGCGCGCTGTCGAGCTCGGCCGGATCGCCGGGAAGGCTCACGAAGCCCTCGGGCCCGCGATAGCCGTGCCGGCGATCGTAGTCCATCACGCCGCGCCGCACGGCGTTGTACGCCGCTTCCTGGTCAGCCTTGCGGATGGTGGTGACCACCGTGAGCCCGCGGCTGTAGCTCTCTTCCCCGTAAGTGTCGAAGATCGTCTGCCGGACCATCTCCGCCGCGTAGTCGGCGTGCGCGGACACGTCGCGCAGCACCGGATGAACGATGAGCGGCGTTGCAGTGGCCTGCTGCCATTGGGCGTCGCTGATGAAGTGCAGCTCATGCATCCGCCGCAGCACGTAGAGCTGTCGGCCGCGCGCCCGTTTCGGATTGGCGATCGGGTTGTACGCCGACGGCGCCTTGGGCAATCCGGCGAGCATCGCCGCCTCGGGGATGTCGACTTGTGACAGCGGCTTGCCGAAATAGACCTGCGAGGCGGCGGCGAACCCATACGCCCGCTGACCGAGGAAGATCTGATTGATGTAGAGCTCCAGGATCTCGTCCTTGGTGAGGTTCGCCTCGATCTTGTAGGCCAGCAGCACCTCGCGCAGCTTCCGGGTCAGCGTGCGCTCGCGGGTCAGGAAGAAATTGCGCGCGACCTGCATGGTGATCGTCCCGGCCCCCTGTTGCGTCCCGCTCGTCACGTTGGTGAGCGCAGCCCGCAGCACCGACAAGTAGTCCACCCCGCCGTGCTGGTAGAAGCGCTCGTCCTCGGCTGCCAGGATCGCCTCCCGCATGACTTCCGGGACGTCCTTGATCTTGACCACGGCCCGGCGCTCTTCGCCGAATTCCCCGATCAGCTGGTCATCGGCTGAATAGATTCGGAGAGGCACCTTGGGCTGATAGTCTGTAAGCGCTTCCAAACTTGGTAAAGTCGGATAAAGCAGCGCTAAAACAAAGGCCGCCAGGAGCCCCCCAACCAGCGCGAGCCCGGCCAGGACCGAGCCGAGGTAGATGAGCCAGCGCTTTAGCATGGGTGAATGAAACTTACCTTAGGCCGGATCCCGCCCCGATTATAGGGGGGGTCGAGAAGCCTTGAAAAAAAGAAATTGCTATGGTTTATACTTGCTGCTAGCATTTAATGTAGTTTATATGTATTTGGTCTAAGCTTCCCATGCTGAAGGAAAAATTCGACTCCGCGTTTTCGTTTCTCGACACCAGCGCACCCCCGCTGATCGGCGTCGACGTTGCCTCGACTGCCCTCAAGCTGGTCGAACTCTCGGAAGCCGGGAAGGGCGCGTACCGGCTCGAACGCTACGCCATCGAGCCGCTGCCCAAGGACGTGGTGAGCGACGGCAACGTCGCCAACCTCGATCAGGTCGCAGACGCCCTGCGCCGGGCGCACAAGCGCCTCGGAAGCCGCAACCGGAACATCGCGCTGGCGCTGCCCGCCGCCATGGTCATCACCAAGAAGATCATCGTGCCGGCCGGTCAGACCGAGGACGAGCTGGAGCTGCAGGTCGAGACCGAGGCGAACCAGTACATTCCCTTCGCCCTGGACGAGGTGAACCTCGATTTCCAGACCCTCGGCCCGGCGCCGAACAGCCCGGAGGAGGTCGAGGTGCTGATCGCGGCCTCGCGCAAGGAGAAGGTCGAGGACCGGGTGGCCATTGCCGACGCCGCTGGCCTCAAAGCCCGCGTCATGGACGTCGAGTCGTACGCCACCGAAGAGGCCTTCAGGCTCGTCGCGCCGTCGCTGCCCGCGAACGGCCGGGATCAGAACATCGCGCTGGTCGACATCGGCGCGCACGTCATGCATTTCTACGTCCTGCGGAACAATCAGATCCTGTTCTCGCGCGATCAGGCATTCGGCGGCAATCAGCTCACGCACGAAATCCAGCGGGCGTTCAACCTCTCGCCGGAAGAGGCCGAATCGGCGAAGAAGAACGCCGGCCTGCCCGAGAACTATGACGTCGACGTCCTCCAACCGTTCATGGAGACGCTGGCGCTGGAAGTCACGCGGGCGCTGCAGTTCTTCTTTACCTCGACATCGTACAGCCAAGTCGACCAGATCGTGCTGACGGGCGGCTGCGCGCTCATCCCGGGCCTGGACGAGCTCGTTGCCAAGCGAGCCGGGGCCAACGCCATCGTCGGCAACCCCTTCGCGAACATGGCGGTTTCCGACCGGATCCGGCCTCGCCAGCTCGCCGCCGAAGCGCCTTTGCTGCTGATAGCCTGCGGACTTGCCTTGCGGAGCTTTGACTGATGGTCCGGATCAACCTCCTTCCCCACCGCGAGCAGCGCCGCCAGGCCCGCCAGCGGCAGTTCGTTTCCCTGGCGATCGGCCTGGCCATCCTGGGTGTGGCGGTTGTCGGCCTGGGGCACGTCGTGATCGCTGCCTGGATCGAGAATCAGAACGGGCGCAACAAGCTGCTGCAGACGGAGATCGCCAAACTCGACGAGCAGATCAAGGAGATCGACCGGCTGCGCGACCAGACTCAGGCGCTGCTCGCCCGGAAGCAGGTGGTCGAGACGCTGCAGGCCAACCGAACCGAGGCCGTCCATCTCCTCGACCAGCTCGTGCGGCAGTTGCCCGACGGCGTGTACCTGAAGTCGGTCAAGCAGCAGGGGGCGCGCGTGACCCTCGTGGGCTACGCCCAGTCCAACGCTAGGGTCTCCACGCTGATGCGCAACATCGAGAGCTCCCCCTGGCTCACTTCGCCTAATCTGATCGAAATCCGCTCGGTCGCCCTCGACAAGCAGAAGGTCAACGAGTTCACGCTCGCGCTCCAGATGAAGCGCCAGGCTCCGGCGCTGAACGCCCAGGAAGCGGGCAAGGCGCCGGCGGGCAAGGCGGCTCCCGCCGCCGGCGCGCCCGCCAAGGCCCCGCCCGGAAAGACCGCTTCGGCTTCCGCTCGGGGACCGCAGTCATGACGCTCGACGACATCCGGCGGCTCAATATTCGCGAGGCGGGCAGCTGGCCGCTCCTGCCCAAGGCGGTGGTGCTGACGCTCATCTTCGTGCTCATCGTGGTAGTCGGCGCGCTGCTCGACTGGCGCGACCAGCTCGACACGCTCGACCGCGCCCAGGCGCAGGAGGTCAAGCTCAAGGAGTCGTACGCGACGAAGAAGGCCAAGGCCGTCAACCTCGAGCTCTATGTGCAGCAGCAGCGCGAGATCGAGCAATCGTTCGGGGCATTGCTGAAGCAGCTCCCGAACAAGTCGGAGATGGATGCGCTTCTGACCGACATCAACCAGGCCGGGCTGGGCCGGGGCCTGCAGTTCGAGCTGTTCAAGCCGGCTAGCCAGGAAAAGATGGCCGACTTCTACGCCGAGCTGCCGATCGCCGTGAAGGTGACCGGCAATTATCACGACATGGGCGCCTTCGCGAGCGACGTCGCGCAGCTGCCGCGCATCGTGACGCTCAACGATCTGGCGATCAACAACGACAAGGGTACGCTGGTCATGGACGCGGTCGCGAAGACCTTCCGCTATCTCGACGAGGACGAGATCGCGAAGCAGAAGCGCGCCGCCAAGGACGTCAAGGGGAAGGCCAAGAAATGAAAGCCCGGCTGCTGCTGGGTCTCGCGCTCGGCGCGCTGGTCGCCGGCTGCGGTGGCGAAAGCCATCAGGACCTGCGCGCCTGGATGCAGGAGCAGGGCAAGGGCGCGAAAGGCAAGCTCGACCCGCTGCCGCAGGTCAAGCCCTACGAGCCATTCACCTACAACGCGTTCGACCTGCCCGATCCGTTCAAGCCGCGCAAGATCGAGCCGGTTAAGAGCGGTGGCAGCCTGGCGCCCGATCTGACCCGCCGCAAGGAGCCACTCGAGGCCTACCCGCTGGAATCGCTGCAGATGGTGGGCACGCTGCAGAAGGGCAAGTCGACCTATGCCCTGGTGCGCACGACCGAGAAGGACATCTACCAGGTCAAGATCGGCAACTACATGGGACAGAACTACGGCGTCATCGTCGGCATCAGCGACAGCGAGATCAAGTTGAAGGAGTTGGTCCAGGACGGCACAGGCGACTGGACCGAGCGCTCGAGTACTTTGCAGCTTGCGGAAGCGGATCAAAGACAGGAGCGAAGAAGATGAGCCCCTTGCCATCAACCGATCCACGACGCCTACGCTGGTCCGCGGCGGCGCGCCTCCTCGCGCTGGTGGCGGGTCTGATCGCGCTCGGCGCCGGCGGCGCACTCGCGCAGAGCGCCAACAGTCTGGACGCGCTGTCGGTGTCCAAGGCCAGCTCCGGCCGCACGGTGGTCAAGTTCACGCTCAAGTCGCCGCTGCCGAATCCGCCGGCGGGCTTCGCGATCGCCAATCCGCCCCGCATCGCGCTGGACTTTCCCGATACCGCCAACGGCCTGGGCAAGACGGTCCAGGACGTCGGCGATCCGGCGCTGCGCAGCGTCAACGTGGTGCAGGCGGGCAACCGCACCCGCGTCGTGTTCAACCTGAACAAGCCGCAGTCCTACGAGACCCAGGTCGAGGGCAACACCGTCGTCGTGACGCTCGCCGACCAGCCCGGGGCGGCCGCGACCGTCGAGCCTCCGGTGGTGTCGCGCTTCGCCGAAGCCAGGCCCGGGGAGACCACCCACGCGCTGCGCGACGTCGACTTCCGGCGCGGCAAGAACGGCGAGGGACGCATCATCGTCGACCTCTCCGACAACAACACCGGCATCGACATCCGCCAGCAGGGTCGCACGCTGGTGGTCGATTTCCTGAAGACCGCGGTGCCGCGCAACCTCGAGCGCCGTCTCGACGTCGCCGATTTCGCCACCCCCGTGTCGACCATCGACACCTTCGCGCAGGGCGAGAACGCGCGCATCGTCGTCGAGCCCCACGGGCTCTGGGAGCACTCGGCATACCAGGCCGACAACAAGTTCATCCTCGAAGTGAAGCCGATCCAGGAGGACCCGAACAAGCTGGTGCAGGGGACGCGCCAGGGATTCAAGGGCGAGAAGCTCTCGCTCAACTTCCAGAACGTCGAAGTACGCGCGGTGCTCCAGGTGATCGCCGACTTCACGGGACTCAACATCATCACCAGCGACACGGTGACCGGCAGCCTGACGCTGCGGCTCAAGGATATTCCGTGGGACCAGGCGCTGGACATCATCATGCAGACCAAGGGCCTCGACATGCGCAAGAACGGCAACGTCGTTCTCATCGCGCCGCGCGAGGAGCTGGCGGTCAAGGAGAAGCAGCAGCTCGAGGCGCGGCAGCAGATCAGCGAGCTCGAGCCTCTCCAGACCGAGATGTTCCAGCTCAACTACGCCAAGTCGAGCGACATCCTCAACATCATCAACGTTGGCGCCCGCGGTGCCGGTGGCGGCGCGGCGGGCACGGGAGATCGCTTCCTCTCGCGCCGCGGCTCGGCGTTCGTCGATCCGCGCACCAACATCCTGTTCGTCACCGACACGGCGGCGAAGCTCGAGGAAGTGCGCCGGATCATCCGCCAGATCGACACCTCGGTGCGCCAGGTGCTGATCGAGAGCCGGATCGTCATCGCCAGCGACAAGTTCAGCCGGCAGCTCGGGGTGCGTCTTGGCGTGCAGACCGGCTTCACGCTGCAGAAGCGCTACGCGGGCGGTATCGGCGGGTCGCTTTCGACCACGCCGGTCGTGACCTGCACGGGCACGACCTGTACCCGCGAGACGCGGACGCAGACGCCCTACGAGCTCGCATCCGGCATCGCCAACGCCGGCTACTCCGACTCGCCGCAGCTCAACGTCAACCTGCCGGTCGCAGGGGCGGCGGGGCAGTTGGCGCTGACGCTCATCAACCTCGGTAGCGGCAACCTGATCAACCTCGAGCTCTCCGCGCTCGAGGCCGACACGCTCGGCAAAGTGATCTCGAGCCCGCGCGTGGTGACCGCCGACAACCAGAAGGCGCACATCGAGCAGGGGACGGACATCCCGTACATCATCCAGGGCACCAACAACACCGTGCCGACGGTGCAGTTCAAGAAGGCGGTTCTCTCGCTCGACGTCACGCCGCAGATCACGCCCGACAACCGGATCATCATGACGGTCGAGATCCACAAGGACTCGGTCGGGCAGATCATCAACATCGCCGGCAGCCAGTATCCGTCGATCGACACCAAGAACGTCACCACGCTCATCGCGGTCAACAACGGCGACACGGCGGTGATCGGCGGCATCTACGAAGAGACGCTCACCAATGGCGTGACCAAGGTGCCGTTCCTCGGCGACCTGCCGATCATCGGCTATGCCTTCAAGAATACCGACAAAGAGGTCGAGAAGACCGAGCTTCTCATCTTCCTTACGCCGCGCATCATCAAGGAGTCGGTGACGGCGGTTCGCTGACTCCGAACCAACGACGCTGCTCGCCGTTGGAGGCGCTGGCATTTCATGGGGGCAGGAACGTGAGACCGCGACGAGTCTTGCGCAGGGATGCTCGGCATGTGCGCCAGCGAACCCCCATGGCGTTGTTCCTGGCATGCGGGCTTGCTTGTGCGTGGGGCCTTGTCGCTGCGGTGCATGCTGCTGACTTGGGCGTGGGATTCGTGAGCGACAGCGAGGCAAGGATCCAGGTCAACGGCGGTACGGTCACCTTCCTGGTGTCCGGCATTCAGAACACGTCGAACTCCACCAGCGCGACGCTGCGCCTGGAGCTGTGGGCTGCCGCCAGCCCTCCGATCCCCGCTACCGTGATCGGCACGGTGCCCCAAGGCTTCAAGCTTGCGCAGCTCACACTCGGTACCTTGGGACAGGGACAGCAGTTCGCCGACATCGAGTCCCCCAAGCTGCCATTGGGGACTCCTCCTGACGGTGTCTGGTCGTACATCCTTTTCCTCACCGAATTCACCGGCGCCGCGACGAACGATGGCTTCACGGCGGCGGACTGGGTTATCGAACTGAGCGGAGTGACGATTGGGACGCCGCCACCTCCCGCGCCCCCTCCCACGGCGACTGGGGTTGCCGTCGAGTATTACAACGCCCCCTGGGGTACCTACTTCATCACCGCCTTCCCGGCGGAGATCGAGGCTCTCGATGGCGGTGCCTTCGACGGCGCCTGGCAGCGCACAGGCGAGACTTTCAGTGTCTGGCCAGAGCCCCCTGCCGGTTCCGCACCCATGTGCCGTTTCTTCAGCGATGTCTTCGCTCCCAAGAGCACGCATTTCTACACCTACCTCGTTGGCGAATGTACGGCGCTCAAGGCGAACCCGGCCTGGGTCTACGAGGGCGTCGCCTTTCACGTGCTGGCGACGGATGTCAACGGTCTTTGCCCCAGCGGAACGACTCCGTTGTACCGCCTCTACAACAACGGCATGGGCGGCGCGCCGAATCATCGCTATACGACCAAGGTGGAAATCCTCGACGCGATGCTGGTTGCCGGCTGGAGTTTCGAAGGAAACGGGATCACGAAGACGTTCGCGTGCGTGCCCGGCCAGGGGTAGATCCGCACTTCTTTCGTCGCGGACTGTACGCGCTGGCTGCGAGCCGCCTCGCGCCTCGCGCTTTGCGCCGTAGGCAGAACCGTTTGTTCACAGGTAGCGCCTCGCACCGGCACCGTCGTTGCACTACAATCGGCCGATGCAGCTGCATCGGGGCAATCTATTTCTGGTCGGCATGCCGGGGTGCGGCAAGTCCACTCTCGGACGCCTGCTGGCGAAGCGACTGAACAAGAGCTTCTGCGACGCCGACAGCGAATTGGAACGGCGGCTCGGCGTGTCCATACCGCTCATCTTCGAGCTGGAGGGCGAGCCGGGCTTTCGTGATCGCGAGGAGAGGGTGCTCGCCGACCTCGTCGCGCTCACCAACGTTGTGCTGTCCACCGGGGGGGGCGCCGTTCTGAGGCCGGCGAATCGGGAGCGCCTATCGCAGGGCGGGACCGTGCTCTACCTCCACGCTCCTCCCGGGACGCTGTGGGAGCGCACCCGCCGCAGCAAGCACCGGCCGCTGCTTCAGGCGCCCGACCCGCTGGCGCGTATCCGCGAGCTCTACGAGCTGCGCGACGCGCTCTATCGCGAAGTCGCGGACTTCGTCGTGGAGTCGGACCGGGAGCAGGTAAGCCGGCTTGCTCACCGTCTCGAGCAGCAGCTCAAGTCCGCCGCGCGCGCGTGATCCGGCAGAAGCTGACCGTCGATCTCGACGATCGTAGCTACGCGATTCACGTCGGGAAAGGCGTACTCGCCGAGGCGGGCCGGCTCATTGCGCCTCTAGTGTCGCAGCGAGCCGTCGTGATCACCAACCCAATCGTCGCCGAGCACCATCTGGCAACGCTGCGTGGTGCGCTCGCCGCGGCCGCCATCGAAAGCGACGTCATCCTCGTGCCCGACGGTGAGGCGCACAAGGACTGGAATACGCTATACGCTGTGCACACGCAGCTCCTCGAGCTGGGAGCAGAGCGCTCGACCGCGCTGGTCGCTCTCGGCGGCGGCGTGGTCGGCGACCTGGCCGGCTTCGCGGCGGCTACCTACCAGCGCGGAATCCCTCTGGTGCAGGTGCCCACGACTCTGCTCGCTCAGGTCGATTCCGCCGTCGGCGGCAAGACCGCGGTGAATCATCCGCTGGGCAAGAATATGATCGGCGCGTTCTATCAGCCGCGCGCCGTGATCAGCGATACCGGCGTGCTGCGCACGCTGCCCGATCGCGAATACCGCGCCGGTATCGCCGAGGTCATCAAATACGGCTCGATCCGCGACGTCGCCCTGTTCCAATGGCTGGAGGCGAACGTCGAGGCGCTCGTCGATCGCGATGCGGATGCCGTGGCGCACGCGGTGGTGGAGAGTTGTCGCATCAAGGCTGCGATCGTCGCGGCCGACGAGCGCGAGAGCGGCGAGCGGGCATTGCTCAACTTCGGTCATACCTTCGGCCACGCTATCGAGACGGCTGCGGGCTACGGGATCTGGCTGCACGGAGAAGCGGTCGCGGCCGGCATGGTTCTGGCGGCGCGTTTGTCCGGGCTCGTGTGCGGACTGCAGCAGGCCGAAGCCGACCGGCTCGTCGCCCTCGTCCGTCGTGCCGGACTTCCAGTGAATCCGCCGCGCTTGGCTATCCCCGAGTGGCTCGAGTCGATGGCGCGGGACAAGAAGGTCACGGGGGGCGCGATGCGCTTCGTCGTGCTCGAGCGCCTCGGCCGCGCGCTGCTGCGTGACGACATCGCGAGCGAGCACGTCGTCGCGGCATTGAAGGGTGCTGTAACACGCTGACGCGGCGATGTGCTCGCCACGGTCAAAGAAAGACGGCGCCCAAGGGCGCCGTCCACGTTCCTGCAACGCGACGCGTTTCAGCTACAAGTAATATTGAACGAGGTTGTCTGCTGAGGAGAAGCCGAGTCCCCGACGAAAAAGGTATACGTTCCGGCGACCGGGAACGCGCTGATGAGCACGTAGCCGGCTGTAGCCGGTGCTTGGGGGTTGATAGTTGGGGATGACCCGGAAGGTGCGGTAGGTGGTACCTTGACCGTGATGTTGTACGACGGCGTGCCGCCTGTGATAAGTACGCTAGCCGTGTTCGCACAAGAGACATTCTGGTTGCCCGGCACGCCCTGCAGCGCCTCCACCACGGTCGGCGGCGTGCTCGTTCCCGGGTTGTTGATCAGCGTCGCCGTGGTCTGCAGCCCGACCGCGTCGAGGATCGAGAAGACCAGCGGGTTCACGCAGGCCCCATTGGTGATCGCGGTGAACGGCTGGCCGCTCGCCAGAACCGTTGAGTTGATCAGCGTGACCGAGTTCGGAAACGTCGAAGTTACGCGGTAGGGCGGGGTTCCGCCGTAGATGAAGTAGTCGATTCTGAAGCCTGACGAGCATTGGGTATTGTCGGGCCCGGTGATCGTCGCGGTGGGTGGAACCACCGAGAGCACCGCCGAGCCGTTGATCGTCTGCACGATCGTGAACTGCGCGGTCTGCTGGTTGCCCGTGGTGAGCTCCGTGGCGCGCAAGAGCGCCGGCTGGGTTGGCGCGCTGACGCTCGCTTGCAGGACGACCTGGGCCACGCCGAACTGGTCGGAAACGACGGTGAGCGTCGCCACCAGCGGGTTGGCCGGATCGGTGGTCTGAATCGCGAACGCGCCTGAAACGACATCGAACTTCACCTGCCGACCGGGAATGCCGACCCCACCGGGACCGGTGACGGTCACCTTCGCGGTCGCGGTCTGACCGGAGCACACCGTGTTTGCCCCGCACGCGCTGGATGCCGGCGTGACGGTGAGCGAATTGAAGATGGGCGCAGGGCTGACCGTGACGGTGGCCTGCGTCTTGGTACCGACGGAATCCTGCACGGTGATGACGACCGCGGTGTTGGCGCTGACGTTGGCGGGCAGAAGCACCACCGTGCTGTTCGTGACCGATGCGCTGAGCGGCAGGACGGCCGTATTCGCCGAAAACACCGCGTAGGGCGGGATGCCGCCGGTGATGGTGAGGGTCGCCGGCG
>Ga0335081_10012087_pt1 | contig 13986 bp, 11 predicted proteins | sample Lox_Sample_35_FD_206713 | JGI IMG/M metagenome (GOLD analysis project Ga0335081, IMG submission 206713) | Soil microbial communities from Loxahatchee National Wildlife Refuge, Florida, United States - Lox_Sample_3.5 | ecosystem: Environmental > Terrestrial > Soil > Wetlands | place: USA... | reverse complement strand
AATTACTATAACGGCGTACGCCCCCACAAGGGAATTGATGGCTTAACACCAGAAGAAAAATTGATCGAATATTTTTATCCCGAAAAACTGTAAACAACGGTCGACTTTCTTACAAATCAGATTTAAAGAAAGGAGGATAATATTATGCCTGACAAGGAAAAAAGTGGAGACACAACTACCATGGTTCGTTTCGGTATGGTAGTCGCGGATTGGTGTGAAAGATGGTTCCCCGATGCGCTTGTTTTTGCCATTCTTGCCGTATTTATCGTTTATGTTGTGGGCCTTTTCCTGGGAAACAGTCCCGTCAAACTGGCGGTTCTATTCGGCACCGGTTTTTGGAGTATCATACCATTTACGATGCAGATGGCCTTGATTATTGTGGGCGGCTATGTTGTTGCCAGTGCTCCCCCCGTTTATCGACTTGTTGAGCGGCTTGCCGATGTTCCAAAGACGCCGCGTGGCGCGATCACATATGTGGCGCTTCTGTCGATGTTAAGCTCACTTATACACTGGGGATTCTGTTTGATATTCAGCGGTTTTCTAGTTACCGAAATCTGTCGCCGTATCAAGGGCATCGATTACCGGGCAATGGGTGCCGCCGCATTTTTGGGCGGTGGGACGATCTGGACGTTGGGACTTTCATCTTCGGCAGCCCTTCTGATGGCGACCAAGGGATCAATTCCGGCCGACCTCTACAAGATCACCGGCTTCATCCCTCTAACCCACACGATATTTACCTGGCAGGGTGCCGCCATGGCTGTCGTCATTTTGATTGTTTCCCTCGTGATTGCCTATTACACGGCACCGTCCAGTGGGAAAGGCCATACGGCAGAGGATTACGGCATCGAATTAAAGCCACTATCCGTTCCGTTGGAACCAAGAAAGCTGCCAGGAGAGTGGTTTGAATACAGCCCCATAGTGGCTGTCCTTATCAGCGTCATAGGATTTGCTTACCTGGTGGATCTGTTCGGTACAAAGGGGGTCATGGCAGCACTGGATCTAAACACGATAAACTTCTTCTTCATCATGCTGGCTATTCTCTTCCACTGGCGCATTCGTTCCTTTTTAAAAGCGGTTGTAGGAGGTGTAACGGCCTCTGCTGGCGTTCTTATCCAGTTCCCATTCTACGGAGGCATTCTGGTCATGATCGCAAAATCGGGTATTTCCGATGAGCTTGCGAGACTCCTTGTTTCTGTATCTTCGCCGGATTCATTCCCTGTTCTGGTAGGTGCCTACTCGGCTGTTCTCGGGTTATTCGTTCCTTCGGCGGGCGGAAAATGGCTGATCGAGGCACCCTATGTGATGGCAGCGGCAAATACGCTTCACATTCATCTTGGATGGGTCGTTCAGATCTACAACGCTTGTGAGGCATTGCCCAATCTGATCAATCCCTTCTGGATGCTTCCCCTTATGGGGTTGCTGAAGATGAGGGCGAGAGAAATGGTCGGGTATTCCGCCGTACAGTGCATGTTCCACGTCCCGGTCGTTCTCTTTTTGTGTTGGCTCTTCTCCAAGACCTTTACCTATGTGCCGCCTATTTTCCCATAAGAGGTATATAGGAAGTATGCGGCATGAAGAATTGAGGATTAAGAGAGCAGAAATCGGGGTGTCAGGCTTTGTGATATTGATGAATGACGCCCCTTTTTCTGTGCTTCTAACGGTTTAAGCTTCAGGTTAAGCGTTCCCACACGATAGTATTGGTAGACTCCACTCCGCCGCGAAGCATGGGCGGCGTGCGTAAAACAAGCCGATCATCCTCGAATCGATAATAGCGCACTTGATCGGTGCCCACCCAGTTCGGTATGGTTGAAGCGTCGACACGATTCACGATCGTGCTGTTTTTGGAATGAATGGACAAAGAACCATAGTAGGCGAGATAGCCCTCAAATGCCTGCCGCATTTCGTCATCGGATGCGGAGTGAGGGTCGACCGACGGAAATCTGGGCCGGTCAGGGTTCAGGACTTGAAAGGCGAAACGACCCGGTTCGAGGTGGGCTCGGCCCTCTGCATTCTCGCCGAAGGGGTAGCTTATCTGCCCATCCGCCGTCCTGGCTATGCAAGAGACGAGTCGCCAGGTACCAATAATTTTGCATGTAATGTCGGTGCTCATGTCGTGACTCCTGTAATGTTACTTTTCTAATTTTCACCGATACCACATTTCCAAGCGATAATAAACTAAAGAAGAATCGATTTCACTGATGCGATCGCACGGTTATAAAGTAGAAGAATTATAACCAAAATACGATAGAAATAATTTTAGACAATTTGAATCCGGGTAAACAGGTTAATATGGCTGGTAGCGCATATTACTACATAAATTCATACCTGCCCATCATGGTCTACTATACTTGGGAGCATGTGAACAACCGGTCAAACAAAATCGACACCGAAAAGACCGATACATACAGCTATGATCTGGTCTATCGCCTGCTGTAAAGAGCCCTCACTGCGAAAACTACAGATATGATCGTTGAGAATACCATCATGGTGTTTTTCTGATTTTGTTCATTTTTATCTCTTTGTCAGATTGTATCTCTTCACTTGCCCCAATCACTCATCCTTCGGTGGAAAAGATGGGATCTCCCAAGTGCCTGGGGAACCCCTAAAAAGCGATTACCCTGACATATAAAGCCATTAAGTTAACCCTCACCTCACTGGATACTTATTGCTCAATTGCATACTCACATGTGTATATATTTTATCCATTTCGCACTTAATACAACTGCATTGCTCTAATATTATTATAAACATATCAAACAATATCAACGATTTATATATTCAACTTTTTTTGGTGTATTTCTTGCTTTTAGATTATCGATCAAGGGCCGTCACTTTTTATAAACCGTCTCAGCATTGCTATTTTCGGTGAGCAGCCGCTCAGTTTTCTTGGTGAATTTGAGGCGCCCAAAGCAGATCATCGTGTAATCGGCAGATGAGGGAACCAAAGCGCCGAGGAAAGTAGGTCCGTAAACCGTGAAAGTTATGGAGCAACGAGCAGTTCGAATCATGACCCTGAGCGTAATCTTTCTGGTCGTGATCGGTAGCATTGGTGCATGGTGGTTCCACGCCAGCTGGGGAAAGAAGGTAGCATTATGCACGGCGCACATAAGACGAAGTGACCTGATAGCCACGATCAGTGCTTCCGGAACAGTCGAACCGGAGGTTGTCGTCGACATCGGTGCTCAGGTTGCGGGAATAATAGTCAGCCTTGGTAGGGATAAGTCCGGGCGAGCCGTTGACTATGGTTCGGCCGTTGATCAGTACACAGTACTGGCGAAAATTGACGATTCACTTTATGCTGCTGCCCTGGAAACGGCCAAGGCCCAATTGCAGCAGGCTGAGGCAAACAAGATCAGCGCGGATGCCAACGTACTCCAGCAGAAAGCCAAGTTGCTGCAAGCGAAGCAGGATTGGGATCGTGCTCAGAAACTGGGCCCCTCTGATGCGCTGTCAAAAAGCGCATACGACCAGTATCAGGCCAATTACGAGATTGCGAAAGCCAATGTGGCTGCGGCTGAGGCCGCTGTAGAACAAGCGAAGGCAGCCGTGGCTCAGGCCAAAGCCAGCCTCGTGAGCGCGCGGATCAACCTCGGTTACTGTACCATCAAGTCGCCAGTAAAGGGAGTGATTATTGACCGGCGGGTAAATATCGGCCAGACCGTTGTGTCAAGCCTGAGCGCGCCAAGCCTGTTCCTCATAGCGAAAGACCTTAAACGAGTTCAGATCTGGGTATCAGTTAACGAAGCTGACATCGGCAGTATTTCTGAAGGCCAGCCGGTGACATTCACCGTGGATGCATACCCAGACAAAATTTTCCAAGGGCAAGTCGGCAAAACTCGTCTAAATGCAACGATGACACAGAACGTCGTTACCTATACCGTCGAGGTTAATACCAATAATGACGATGGCAAACTGCTGCCCTATCTGACAGCCAACGTACAGTTCAAAACCGGCCGACGGCAAGGTGTCCTCGTGGTGCCGACTGCAGCGCTCCGTTGGTCGCCGCGGTCTGATCAGATCGCGCCCGACGTCCGCCAAGCAGCTCACGCTCCCACCAGTTTATTAATGCGGGACGGCAAGGGCGCCGGTGCCGTCGGGGTCTTGCAAACGCATGGAACCGTTTGGACCGAGCAAGATAATTTTGTCCGACCCGTTAACGTAAAGATTGGGTTGACGGACGGGACGGTTACAGAGATCGAGGGCGACGACCTAAGGGAGGGAATGCGTGTGGTGGTCGGCGAGACGGAGCGTGAAACAGCGACCTCTTCAACCGTTGAGCGTAGCCCATTCACACCCCAAATAGGGCGGGGAACACGCCAAAGCCAGAGTGGCCAAAGTGGCGGCCCCACTGCACCCGCCGGTGAGCGCTGATACTAGCGGAAGAGGGGGCACGCAATGGATTTAATCCTACTAAAAAACATTCGTAAAACATACTACCTCGGTGAAGTCGACCTTCCGGTGCTAATGGGCGTGTCTATGAATGTCAATCGCGGAGAACTTGTGGCCTTGATGGGCGCAAGCGGCTCCGGCAAGAGTACGCTGATGAACATTATAGGTTGCTTGGATCATCCAACATCTGGTGATTACTGGCTGGATGGTCACGATGTTGCTGGGTTGACTGCCCGAGAAAGAGCAAGGTTACGAAATCGAATGATTGGGTTCGTTTTTCAAAACTTTAATTTACTTCCTCGTACTACGGCGCTGGAGAACGTCCTGATGCCAATGACCTATTCCAAGGAAGGCATCAGTGAGCAGCAGAAGAAACAGCGTGCCACTGAGATTCTGAGGAAGGTTGGGTTGGCAGACCGTCTGAGTCATCAGCCGTCGCAACTTTCCGGCGGTGAGCAGCAGCGGGTGGCGATCGCAAGGGCGCTCATCAACCGTCCACAGGTGCTCCTGGCCGATGAACCTACAGGCAACCTTGACTCGCATACTAGCGAGGAACTTTTAGGGATGTTCCAGCAACTAAACAGCACCGACGGTCTCACCATCATTATCGTTACCCATGATCCCGATGTGGCCGGGCACGCTCAGCGGATTATCCATATCATGGACGGCCTTATCGGCGACGGCTCAGGTACACCCAAGGATGGATGCATCGCATGAAATGGTACGGCATTTTGAAAACTGCCCTAGGGGCGCTCCGTCGCAATGTCATGCGTACGATGCTCACTACACTGGGCATCATCATTGGTGTCGCCGCGGTGATCACGATGATGGAGATCGGCAACGGCGCCACCATAGCCATCCAGCGTACCATGACAAGCATAGGCGCAAACACCCTAGTGATCGTGCCTGGCGCAGCCAACACTAGCGGAATCAGCTATGGAATTGGAACCTTAATGACGCTGACCCCGCAGGATGCGGATGCGATAATCAAAGAGTGTTCCGCAATCGGCGATGTCGCACCTATCGTCCGCGCACGCACACAGTTGGTATATGGGAACCGCAACTGGGTACCGACCTACGTTTATGGCACCACGCTCTCATTCCTGAAGATACGTGATTGGATGGATTTACATCGGGGCGAAGCATTTACAGAACATGACGTCCGGAATGCAAGTAAGGTGTGCTTGATAGGCCAGACAATCGTGAAGCAGTTGTTCGGAGATGAAACACCCATCGGCAAGGAGGTCCGCGTGCGGAATGTGGCTTTTAAGGTCATCGGCGTATTGCGGGAAAAGGGCGCGAATATGATGGGCATGGACCAGGATGATATCCTGCTGGCGCCGTGGACGACGATCAAATATCGTGTAGTTGCCTCCTCACTTGCCGCTGCGAACCAGAGCAGTACAAACACTGCGAGCACCACCGAAGTCAATACGCTCAGTAAAATTTATCCGGAAATCCAACAGAATCTCTACCCGGTTCCGTCGTGTACAGAGCAAGCCGACTCGCCTATGCCAATCCGCTTTACCACCGTGGACCAGATACTGACTGCTGCACAGTCTGCAGTACAGATTCCCCGTGCCATTGAGCAGATCACCACCGTCCTTCGTCAGCGCCATCACTTACGCGCCTCTGATCCAAATGATTTCAATATCCGCGATATGACCGAAATTACCAAGGCAATGAGTTCGACAACGGAATTGATAACCAAGTTGCTCTTATGCGTGGCGATGATCTCGCTTGTAGTCGGCGGTATCGGCATTATGAACATCATGCTGGTCTCGGTCACTGAAAGAACCCGTGAGATCGGCCTGCGTATGGCGGTTGGCGCTGAACCTGGCGATATCATGCGACAGTTCTTGACCGAGGCGGTTGTGCTTTGTTTGCTTGGCGGTACGCTGGGCATCTTACTCGGCCGCAGCAGTTCGTATATCGTGACATCTGTACTCCACTGGCCAACGGCGGCTTCTGTTGGCGCCATTGTCGCAGCTGTGGTCGTATCGGCCACCGTAGGCGTTATTTTCGGTTTCTATCCCGCCTGGAAAGCTTCGCAGCTTCATCCTATTGAGGCGCTCCGTTATGAGTGAGGCAACGCCAGCAGCAACAAAAGAATGGCAGCGTTACCTCTCAGCCGTATCGGCCGTGATTTGTTTCGTCGCCTTAACGTCAGGCGGATGTATGGTCGGGCCGGATTTTCATCCGCAGCAGCCCATCGTTCCCACCGAGTGGGCCGGCGTGTCGAAAACACCGACAGACGAACCTTCCGTTGCCATTATGCAGGCCGCCAATCTCACAGCATGGTGGAAGCAGTTCAACGATGCAACATTGAACGCATTGGTCGAAGAAGCGGTCAAGGAGAATCTTGACCTGCACATTGCCGAGGCGCGCCTGCGCCAGGCACGGGCCACTAGGGGTGTGGCTGTCGGTGGCTTATGGCCATCGGTTACCGCCTCTGGTAGTTACCAAAGACTGCACCCAGCGGGTGCTATCTTGGAAAACACGGATCTTTATCAAGCGGGTTTAGATGCTGCGTGGGAGCTTGATTTGTTCGGCGGTCAGAGGCGTAACGTCGAATCGGCCACCGCCAACGTACAGGTTGCCATTGAAAATATTCGCGACACGCAGGTCAGTCTTATCGCTGAAGTGGCACTCAATTATATCCAGCTCCGCGGTTACCAGCAGCAGATTGTGATCGCACGGAACAATCTTAAAGCACAGAAACACACGGCCGAGATTACACATAAGCTATGGAATGTGGGCTTCGCCAGTGCACTGGACGTAGCTAACGCCGACTCCGACGTTGCAACGACGGAATCTCAAATCCCTGTTTTTGAAGTTGCCGAGAGGCAATCTATTTATGCGCTGAGTGTCCTACTGGCAAGGTTGCCGGCGAGTTTGATAGAACAATTATTGCCGGCAGGTGACTTACCAGCCGTACCGTTGCGAGTTCCCGTCGGTTTACCCTCTGACCTACTCCGCCGTCGTCCGGATGTTCGGGCGTCTGAAGCGCAGCTTCACGCTGCCACTGCCCAGATCGGTGTCGCCGTTGCAAATTTCTTTCCCATCTTTTCACTAACCGGCACTCTGAGCTGGAATAGTAACCTGCTGCGCACATGGTGGAATGAGGCGAGCAGATCGACAATCGTCGGTCCATCGGTGACCTGGCCCATTTTCCAAGGCGGCGCGATCATATCGAACGTTCGTTTACAGGAGGCACTCCGCGATCAGGCGTTTATCACCTACCAGAAGACAGTTCTTGCCGCTTTTCAGGATGTCGAGAATGCGTTGGTCGCGTTCGACAAGGAGCAGCAGCACCATAAGTGGCTGGGGGACGGCGTTGACAACAACCGCAAGGCAGTGAACCTGTCCTTGCAGCTATATACCGAGGGTCAGATTGATTTTCTTAACGTGCTTATCGCTCAGCGCTCGCTTTACTCTTCAGAAGCTGCGCTGGCGCAGAGCAAACAAAGCATCGCTACCGATCTCATCGCTCTGTATAAAGCTCTGGGTGGAGGCTGGGAACTGGAGTCGCCCAGCGGAGCAAGATGAAGAAAACAATGGCGGACCAGAACTTTTTATGCTACAAACTTTCGATTTTCAATTTTCCTTCTAAAATTAGAATACACGTAAGAAAAAAGACTATATGCTTCGAATCGCACACTTAGAAAGTTCGCTCAACATCGGTGGCCAGGAGCTACGCATTCTAGATCAAATCCAGTGGCTGCTGAGTAAAGGCCATTCTGCATGGCTTCTCGCCTGCGCGGGTTCAGAAATCTATAAAGAAGCGACCCAACGAGGTGTGCCGGCATATCCTGTCCAATTCAGGGGATCTGTGAATCCGCATGCCGTTTCTGAGTTAGTCAGGTTTATCAATCGCGAAAAAGTCCATGTCCTCGACTGCCATAGCTCAGGGGCTGTAAGCACGGCTGTCATGGCTCGGATGCTAGGGATCCCCGTTGTGCGCACGCTTCATGTGCATACGTTTAAGACGGACCTTATTCATAAGTATTTATGGCGCTGTGGGATCGATCACATCATTGTTGTCTCCCAGTGGATAGCCGATAAACTCGTCAGGTTAGGATTCGCGGATCGAGATAAGATTTCTGTAATACCGACCGGAATCGACCTGAATCGATTCAGGCCGGAAGTGGACGGGAGCTGTGTTCGCAGGGAACTTGACATACCGGAGAGTACCAAAGTGATCAGCGAAATCGCCATGATTCGTCCGGATAAAGGACAGAAATACTTCATTCGTGCTGTCGATCGCGTTGCTAGCGCTTGGCCAGATGCTCGTTTTCTTATTGTGGGATCTGCCACGAAACCAGAATTTTTCGCGGAGATCAAAGAGGAACTCGCAGCCCTTCGTCACCAGGATAAGGTTATTCTAACTGGGTTTCGGAAGGATGTTGAAAAAGTGATTGCGGCAAGCGATGTGATCGTAAATTCCTCTCCCTGGGAACCGCGGTCCCAGGTCATCCACCAAGCCTTCGCAATGAAGAAGCTTGTTGTTGCGAGCAACAAAGGCGGCAATTTAGAAAGTATATTGGATGGTCAAACCGGCTTTCTGTTCCGTTCCGGGGATGCCGGAAGCCTCTCCGAGACGATCCTTTTGGTCATGAACAATCACACAGGTCCGATTAGAGAACAAGCTTACCATGCAGCCCTATCAGATTATGGCATCGATACCATGATGGAGAGGACGTTAAGTGTCTATCGCATGACCTTAACAGCGAGGCAATCGCGTCAGTGATAATTGCATGTTATTGGGCCTCCAGTGAAGCATTATTTGGGGGCAGAAATAATTGATCGTGACACGGTTCTATCAGTAATCGTTAATGCCAGTACAGATGAAACAAATAATGCCCTTGTTTCCGAACACTTCATTTGACGTTCTGCTATGAAAATGCAAATCTAAGTTTCATAGTATTGCAGCTTTTCTTCTCGTGTTACAATAATAAGTTTCACTTTAGATTACCCTGCATTAAGATCAAGGTGTAGTTATGAAGGCAGCCTTTATACAGTTCGATCCAGGTTTCGGTGAAATAGATGTTAATATCAAAAAAGCCATAGGACTGGTTGAAAGAACCGGTGCTGAGATTATTGTTCTTCCGGAGCTATTCAACACAGGTTATCTGATAGTCTCAAAGGACGAGGCCTTTGATCTGTCAGAGTCAATACCCGGTGGTAAGACCACAGAGGCACTGAGTGTTGCAGCCCGCAAAAAAGGCGTACACATCATTGCAGGTCTGATCGAAAGAGAGGACGACAACCTTTACAATTCGGCAGTCGTCATATCCCCCGGAGGGTATTTGGGAAAGTACAGAAAGATCCATCTTTTCAGCGAAGAGAAGCTCTGGTTTCGCCCCGGGGATCTGGGCTTTAATGTTTTCGACATAGGCATATGTAAGATCGGGGTCATGGTTTGTTTCGACTGGTTCTTTCCTGAATCCATGCGCACCCTCTCACTCAAAGGGGCCGATTTAATCTGCCATAGCGCTAATCTGGTGCTCCCCTTCTGCCAGGATGCGATGATCACAAGGTGTTTGGAAAATCGTGTATTTGCCGTTACAGCCAACAGGACGGGCGCGGAGAACAGAAAAGGAAAGACATTGCGTTATACAGGCAGAAGCCAGATCACAGGCCCTGACGCAAGAATTCTGTATCAGGCAGGCGCTGAAACTGAGGAGATTGGCATTGCTGATATAGACGTTAATCTCTCAAGGGACAAGAATTTGAATCTTTATAATCATATTCTTTTCGACAGGAGGACAGTTTTTTATAGTTGACCCGCCCCTCTGTTCGGCGATAACTTCATGTTGAAGTAAATTCATCAAACCCCTTCACGGTACTTGAACGAAAGGTTAAGCCTCACCCTGAAAGATGCGACGTTTTCCCTTTCAACAGTAACATCCTGCCTTACGGCCTCTGCCACTCTCAGATCAATAAACCACAGCACAGTCGCAAAAGCAGCTTCTTTGGTGCATCCAGTATTGAACGCGTGCCCACGAACGTGATCAGGTAGAATCTTTCAAGAAACTCAAATTGGCGACGTAAACGTCTGACCACTTCACTCAGATCAAAACCAGACAGTAAAGTAAAACGTAACGACCTCTCACGGCTCTTACGTTTTACTTCCCTTTTCCGGGACGATCTTAAAGATTTCCTTCTCTGATTCTTCGCTGAAACATGATTAACCGGATTAGAAAACAATGATGAGAACTATCTTGAGAAACATCAACAAGTCAGGTGTCCCCCATTCTTATTGTAGATCAAAACCGCGGGCTGCCCTTATACTCCTGCACAGAGGCTGCGTTATGGAAACCGGGAAAATTACACTGGAAGATTACGCACCGCCTCTTCTCAGTAATGTCCATGCATGTAAAGCCTATCTGGGAGGATAAGAATATGACATTTTGGTGAGAAACATATGCTCTGTTGCATATAATTTCTTTTCTTGCTATAGAAATTGGCAAGGTTCCAGTAAGAGATTCGAATACCGCTAAAAAAAGAAAAGGAGATATCTGTATGATTGGGAAAAAGACCATTGCCATCCTTGGCCTCAGTATTGTCGTATTTATCCTTCCGACTGCCGGATCATTTGCATTTAGACCGGGCAATATTTTACAACTTACCAATATGAAAAAATGCCAGAATTGCGATTTAACTGATGTGGACATGAGCGGTGCCGATCTTAGTGGGGCGAATCTGCAGGGTGCAAAAATGACCGGCGCAAACCTGGCCTCAACAAATCTCTCCGGTGCAAACCTGAAGAATGCAGAATTAGCCGGCGCAAGACTGTCAAATGCAAACTTGAGCGGCGCGGACCTTAACAATGCGAACTTGACGGGCGCGAGCCTGATTAAGGCTAGCCTCTCTACTGCAGATTTGACTGACGCAAACTTCACTAATGCAAAGTTGATGGACGCGAGATTGACTGATACAAACCTGACTAATACAAATATGACCAATGCCAGGATGAATGGTGTATCACTCAGAGGTGCAAAGATTGTTAATACAAACCTAACCGGCGCTAGGATGGATAATGCATCCTGGGTGGATGGCACAACGTGTAAGGAAGGGTCTGTGGGGGAGTGCAGGCAGTGACTTCGTCAAAGTCGGTTGATATAGTAGACCCCATACATATTCGGAGGCTGGTCTTTTTTCATATTTGAGGCTATCCATCTTGATCCCACATGCGGGGCGGCTGCAGATTTTAAGCCGCCCTTTTTTTCCAGAAGATCCATGGGGCCAGCGACAATGCAGATCATTTTTCGTCTATTTGCTGCTGAATATTACGGATTAATTATTTCTCTGTATGCTTCGACGGGATAATTCTTCTCCCGCCAACCGCTGAATCCTCCGGCCAACGGCCGAACGTTGATGAATCCCTTCTTCCTCAGTATTAATGCCGCCCGGGCACCTGATACATCGTTCGGTCATGCGCAGTATGTGACTATTTCCACTTCCATAGGAACGGCGGAAAACTGCTCCAGATTCTCCACAGGAACGTAAAAGGCGCCCGGAATTACGTACGGGTCAGTCTCAAACTCCATAGGATGCCGCACATCCACAATAGCGATTTCATCGCCAGTATCGATCTTCCCCTTGAGCTCGTCAGGGGTAACGCGGTTGGAAAGCAACTCCTTAAGAAGATACCCCCTGCGTAAATATTTCCAACCAATATAAAGTGCAAAGAGCAGAAAAACGGCTGCAAGAACACTTCCCTGTCCCCAGTCGGGGAAGGCAATGATTTCGAGCTGTATTTCGCGGCTGAAAAGATAACCGGCACTAATGAAGAATCCCACCCAGAGCAGAGAGCCGATGCTGTTAAAGAGGATGAAAGTTCCGAGCTTCAATCTTACAATGCCGACAAGAGGTACCACCAGATTGCTTAGCCCGGGAATGAACTTCGAAAACAAAAGAGATGCCGGCCCATGTTTTGCGAACAAATTCTGTGTCTTCCTTACACACACATCAGGTTCAAGACTGATGCGGCAGAGAAAAGAAAGCACTTGGAGACCGCGTATCCGACTCAAAAAAAACCATGCGAAATCGGCAAGTAAGACTGCAGCGAAAGCCAGAGCCAAGGCATAAGCAAACCGCATGTAGTCCATCTCGACAAGGATACCGGCGGCAATCAGAGGGAGGGTTGCAGGAATAGGGACGCCCAATCTTTCCGCAAACATCCAGAGGAAGAGAAGGATGTAACCATGGTGAATCAGATTTTGGATAATATCATGCATTGGTGATATGGCGCTTTTCTTCTTCAAAAATTCTTTAGAGCATGCTTCTGGATCATCCCGCGCGAGATTGTCTGGAGAAGCTGCGGCCGATTACAGAATATAGGCGAGAGGGGCTCGCGAGTCAATAGTGTTTAATCACGGCACATCATACTAAAGCCGAACGAAATGAGCGACTTGCAGAAATGACCTAATTGCCGACCGCACTTCTACTCACCATCCATGGTATAGACAACGACGACGCTCACCGGGTTCCATGCTAAGGGTCCAGAAGTCACAAGGGCCATGACAAATGAGGGCTTTCCTTTGTTGTCAATGTCTTTGATCTGATAATCCGCCACATACCCCTGGATCTTTTTCGTCTTCCACGTTTCAGCAAAGCCAAAGCCGTCCCACTCCATGCCATACACCTCAGCGGAAGTGAAGATTCTGAGATTTTCAAACCACCGCCTCTCTAAAGAGAAGTTCCTCGCTATTATCAGCTCTGCCCTTCCCTCCTTACCGATGCCGCGGTTGATAATTCTGAGGTTCACGTATGGCATTTTGTCCTTGTCTTCAGGATTTGGAGGTGACAGTTGCGACATTGTGCGGTCAAAGTAGTTATTGCTCCCCCCGAACACGTCGCTGCTCTTCCAGATCGTTGCCCTGCTTTCGCCAAGGGCGTCGATTCTATCAATCAACCTGTCCGTCTGCTTATAGACACGAAGATAGTCATAGCTGTCGAGGGCAATGATCATTTCCGGACCGTTTTTTTCCAGGGGCGCGATGGCAAGGCCATAAACGGAAAGCCCCCGGGGAATCTTCATTCGCTGGCCCCGCTGGAAATTTCCGCTTTTCCAGACAATTTCGTAAATAGGGCTGTCGAAGGGATTGTCTATCCCCATCGCCTGCCCCAACAGCACGGGCTTACCGTCAATTTCCACGACCCTCAAGAACCATCTCAGATCCGAAGCGATCTTCACATATTTCCCATCTTTATATTCGAGAATAAAGGAGTCCGGGAAATTCCGGAACAGGCTTGTGACTATAATCTGTTTGGCACCATCACCTTTGATATCTGCCACATCTACGGACAGGTATTGATCGTGCGATTCGCCGGGAATTTTTTGACAGAGCTTAAGAGAATTGCCCTCTTTTCGGTAGATCATGATATTACTCATATCGATAATCACAATCTCATTCCTGCCGTCGTTGTCAACATCACCGATATCCATTCCTCTGAAATCAGCATCAATCTTCTGGCTCATCCATGAGCGGGACCGGCTGACAGCCTGCGTTTCAGCACTGAGATTCAATTCTCTTTCTGTATCGGCACGCACCGATCCATACATCGACATCAGGAACAAAATTAGGCAAA
>Ga0335081_10012086_pt1 | contig 13986 bp, 18 predicted proteins | sample Lox_Sample_35_FD_206713 | JGI IMG/M metagenome (GOLD analysis project Ga0335081, IMG submission 206713) | Soil microbial communities from Loxahatchee National Wildlife Refuge, Florida, United States - Lox_Sample_3.5 | ecosystem: Environmental > Terrestrial > Soil > Wetlands | place: USA... | reverse complement strand
AACTGAGATTGTCACTGCTATCATCCCCGAAGACCATAATCTCCGTATGGGACAGAGGAAAGAGACGTACGCTGCTCTCGTCCCTCTCAAAGTCCCTGACTGGAAACGCTACTGTATTACTGCGGGAACGGAAGCCTCGTGCATGATCACTATCGGCAATCTTCTCGATCAAGCATTCGTCGATAATCCCAAGAATATTCGAATTTTCTCTCCCGATGAACTCGAGAGTAATAAATTGTCTGCAATCTTTAAACATACCCATCGCAACTTCCAATGGGACCCTGAAACGCACGGTGATGGGGGCCGTGTCATTGAAATCCTTTCCGAGCATACTTGTCAAGGATTGTTGCAAGGTATCACCGACCCCAGATCATCGCTAATTTCACCAAGGCTATACTTTGACTGGAAGGTATGGGATTTTCCCCTCGTACGAGGCGTTCCTAGGGATCGTACATACAATGATGGTTCAATATGCGAAATTCATCAAGGTTTGCGGAGAAATAAAATGGCGACAAGATGTCGGCAGTCTCAATTACATCGAGACTAGCACTTGGACCCGTCAGGAGCATAATGGATTCAGTCACCAAAATCCCTCATTCATTGGTGCGGTGTTGAATTTGAAGTCGGCCATCAAACGAGTTTATCTCCCCCCCGATGCGAATTGCTTCCTCTCGACCATTGCCCACTGTTTGAGATCCAAGGTATCGTTGTACATGGGGTTTTCTAAAGAGTCAGAATTATATCAATTTGATGGTTGGGTCGAAGCAGCCCACCCCTGTTTGGTTGACCGCTCAAGAGGCGGATGCACATTGTCAAGCGGGCGCTTCTGTCTGGGAGTGGGCATCGACAGATAAAGGAATTAATCCGGATGTCGTGCTTTGCGGAATTGGAGCCGAGATGACGTTTGAGGTGATCGCTGCCGCTGCACTTCTTCGAAAACTGGCTCCGCAGTTGAGAGTCAGAGTTGTCAACGTCACAGATCTCATGGTTCTCGGTGCCATCGGAACTCATCCACATGCCATGTCTACCGATACTTTCAACGCCGTTTTCACAGAAGATAAATGCATCCATTTCAACTACCACGGTAAACTGCTTTCCCCTACTTCTGACCTGATGATATTAGGATACCCGGTAGAGTTGCAAGGATTGCTCTTCCATCGTCCCAATCTCGATCGTGTGACCATTGCCGGCTACCAGGAAGAGGGAACCACAACTACACCATTTAGCATGATGTTGTGTAACGAGGCTTCCCGCTTCCATGTAGCCATGGCGGCGGTTCGAGGCGCAAAGGAGAACCCAGAGATCCTGGTCAAGCGTCAACAACTCCTTGCGGGATTCGATCGTGCAATTCATAAGGCTCATGTATAATTTTTCTCATTTCTGTACTAATTTCCAGGAATATGCCGTGAAGTACGGGAAAGATACAGATGATTGCTTCGCTCTTCCAGAATTCGATGATTGGAAGCCCAAGCAAATCGCCCCAGCACCTGCGTCGGGTCATATGACGGAGGAATTTTTCGTCAATTAGGGTATACTATTCCAGTAGAACTATTCATATACATCCAATGGCTAAGGAGCCAAGGCTGAGTATTGAGACGAGGCTTTTCTTTTATATTTGTCAATGAAATTTCATCCTGGGCAGGCAGGGTTACACATCACATGAACAACACATGCCGCGGCCCCTCCGAAACATGGGCAGCCGGCTAAAGTCGGCCGTTTCGTCATATTATACGGCAATCACCCTATCAATTTCCTGCCCCGCACAGAGTTTTCTTGTCTCACCTTTCCCAATGCCCGAAAGTCGGTATCGATTGATAAGTTCCCGATACCGCCCTCCGCCCTTTCCCTTCCCCTCACACACCCACAATCGTTTACCACTCGACGAGCGGAACAATATAACTGGATATGGCCAGCACAACTCCTGAGATTGAATCAGTTGATATCTCAGATTTCGATAAGGTTTTCGGCGCTTCGTTTATTGGTAAGTCTAATTTCATTGCTGTCAGAATTTAACTTTTCGTTGTCCTGGGGCTAATCACACACGGGGGAATAAAGATCTCGCATCATCCGCCCTCGGAGGGAAGATAATTGACTGTTCCGATGAGTTTTTTGCATCTGCACACAACTTGCTCAACCCCTTGCCGCCGATTCGACGACCGAATACCTTCACGGAGAACGGAGCGTGGTTCGATGGCTGGGAAACGAGACGACACAATGAATCTCCCGACGGGGACTGGGTTATAATTAGGTTGGGAGTCGGGAGTGGAATTGTCGCAGGTTGTGAAGTAGATACCGCCTTCTTCAATGGCAACCACGCACCTGAAGTGACCGTCCACGGCTGTTTTGCTCCCGAAGCCAAAGGCATCCCAGAAGCAAAGGTACGTCGATCTCTCCACAATACGTTCTATATTTGGCATTAATTCCTCGGATTAGTGGGACCTGATCGTTCGCCGTTGTGAATGCGGACCTACGCAACGCCATGTATGGCTATTATCAGAACCAACCAAGAAATCGTACACTCACGTCAAGTTGTCCATGTACCCGGACGGCGGCATTGCCCGTTTTCGACTGTTTGGGATTGTCGTGCCGGTCTTCCCCGATAAATCCAAAACGGTGGATCTTGCGCATGTTGCGAACGGAGGACTCGCCGTGGCGTTCAGTGACCAACATTTTGGGAACGCTAGTAACCTCCTTCTCCCCGGACGAGGCATGGACATGGGAGACGGATGGGAAACTCGTCGGAGCAGAGGAGGAGATCATGTCGATTGGGTGGTCGTCAAGCTCGGTGCCGAAGGGACTATCGAAAAGGCCGTTGTCGACACTGCTCACTTTAAAGGCAATTATGCAAAGATGGTGAAACTCGAGGCCACCAATTCCCACGAGGTAAGCTGGCCCTACTTCTTCCCCATCTTTTTCAACTGCTGTATTTAATTTCTCTAGCTTGTACCTTCGAGTGAATGGACCGAGATCCTCTCTCCGCAGAAATGTGGACCGCACAAAGAACATGTATTCAACTCAGACCTCGTCAATGTGGATAAACCTTATACCCACGTAAGAATGACAATCATACCAGATGGAGGCGTCAAGAGACTTCGCATTTTTGGCAAGCGCAAGTAGAATGGCTAGTGTTTTATATTTTCCATCAAGTTCAGAGATACCATCTAGTGCAGCGGTCACGACAGAAGTGTATAGTGCTGCACATTGAAACAGAGAATCTGTTTTTGCTCATTTAACCCAGACCCCTTGTCCTGCTCGATACACCCAACCTTCTAATGCATTGACGCCTTGACTCCATTGCTCTAAACGTTCCTTCATCCCTTCGAGACCCTTTCGGTCGAGAACGCGGCCTTGCATCCAAGTGACATGGACGCGTTGATCGACTTGATCGATCGTCCCACGAATCAATTCCAACGCCAAAGCCTTCATGACGAGATACTCTACTTCGTCGACAGGGAGACGTGTTTCGCGGGCGATGAGATCGAATTCCAAGGTACGACTGTGAGGAGGTCTGGAGAAGATGAGAGCTAGAAGGGCTGACAAATGGATTTTCTCTCGTAGCAATTGCTCATTATTGATCAAGAGGGTCTATCTGTCACAAAGCTCGATGAAAAAGGGCAATACAATGGAGGTCAGACGGTGAGTCAGCTTGCCAAAAGCATCGAGATCGCCCGAATTCATGGCAAAGAGTAAATCTCGCAACCAGGCGTATTCAGTATGTTGAAGCTCGTGGAGAATAGGGTGCAGTAAGAGTTCGCCAAAATTATATGTCTTTTCAGCCAGGAGGGCGGCAATGCTGAGATGATATGCTCGAGTCTGAGACTCCTCTCTTGATAAAGACGACGGGTCGGGTAGACAGGCGAGGAAGAGAAGAGCATTGCGGTAGTAATTTTGGTAATCAAGTTTGCTCTGCTATGTCAACTCTTCATGTCGAGTGGTCAGTACGCTGTAGTAATCCGCGTTCACTCGGTAGAATGCCGCGCGGATGGAGCCTTCGATCCAGTCGAAGCTGTCGAGGATCTTGCCAGCGGCATCAAGGTCTTTTCGAACCTCGTCGCCATTCGCAAACATCAATTTGACCGAAGCGGTCTCCACCAAAGCATATGCGTATGCGTCCTGCGTAGCCGGCGTATTCACTTTTTCCACAATCGTCTTCATAAAATCCAAAGCATCTTTCGGCGCTAAGGGATTAGAGTCTTCATCGCTACAAGGAACGGATACTGCTGATTTCTTGTTTGGCGAGCAAGGCGAGACCGACAAGCTTGAGCTGATTGATATTCTTCTCAAACGTCCCGACAAAGTCCTTGAAGATCCTCATTCGACTGCCCTGACTTTGTGGAACGCTAAAGTACTTTTCGAGTTCAATGGTAAGTTGGTGCCAGAGTCTCCGTTCCCATAAATCTTCCATCTGGAGTATGGTGCCTTGGAGAGACTCAGGAGCGGCCATCCTGGCCTCCCGAAGCAACTCGGGCACATTAACGTCGACCTCCATTGAAGACATCGTCGGGCGCCTCGCGTTGCGTGAACTGGTGGTCGTGCGTGGCCCTCACGCTGGCAGCTAACAGAAAAGTTTCAAATGCAACTGGGGATTGCGCGTCCCGTCATCCAGCTCCATCTCAATAACGGAGATTCAAGGATAAGGACGAATCCGCCAGGATTCATGAACAACTGAGCTGAGAGCGTTAGTTATAGCATCACCTATTTGTCCGGGTTCCATCGATTTCCCGATTTTCACTTGGAATACAAATCGCGTCTCTCCAGTTTTCCACGGGTTTTCAGAATTGACAGCATGAGTTAACGACGTGCAAAAACGAGTCTGAATCTTAGATGTTCACCAAGATCTCTGCTATAATTCAAGCAATTTTTCAGGGATCCATAAGTATTTATTCACCAACTACTATGCATTTCCATTCTAGCACATGAAACGAAAACAAAGCGCCACAGCAAAACAGTTATTTGAGCTTCTTCTTCGGTCTCAACTGATTCGAATGTCCACAGCCACGTTTTCGACAGTTAGTAGCACGCGGAGGAAGTCGAGCGTAGCATTTTCGGCAAATCATTTTCTCGCAGTTGTACTTTGATGCAAGCGCCTTTAACGAAGGTTCGATGATGCCGCCACGGAGACTAGGATTATCTCAGTATTTGCATCAATAAAGAAAAGAGAGCAGCGAGATCCAGTAAGAGGACATGAACAGAATCAAGCTGCTTTAGACAGGGGTCAGTACCGAAGGACAAGGTGCAGTGTGGATTCCTTTTGAATATTGTAATCGGACAGCGTTCGACCTAAAACGAAAGTCAGTGCGGCCATTCAGAAAAGGGAGTGAGCTAACATACCATCTTCAAGTTGTTTTCCAGCGAAGATGAGACGTTGTTGGTCGGGAGGGATTCCCTCCTTGTCTTGGATTTTTGATTTGACATTGTCAATCGTGTCTGAGGATTCTACCTCGAGGGTAATGGTCTTACCCGTCAACGTCTTGACGAAAATTTGCACTTGACAGGTCAGTGACATCATTTGAAAGCGGATGCGCGGAGGCGGAGATGACGATACTTACTTTTGACGATGACAATCGCAAACGATCGAGATGGATGAGAGGACTGCAGGCGATGTCTTTCAATATTTCGTAAGGTAGGGTAAGGGTTTCGATTCTGGAACTTTCGAGGTTCATTGAAGCAACAAAGTAATTACTGTTTGATAGTAGTATTAATGCTGTCATACTCTTGAGAAACTGTGACGCGTCTAAAAAGTCTAGAACTTCCCCGCCAAAAGAAATCCTCTACTCTAAACCCAAGTCTTTCGTTCTTCATGTAAACCAAAAAAGTAAAACACAACTCAAAACAAATTGAAAGGTCTAAAATGCATCCTCCAATCCCTCTCTAAATTTTCCCGCCAGTAGCCAAGAATCAAACCGAAGGGAAACCGCAAGAACAAAAAAAAGGCTCCATCTAACACATCCCTTCTAAATCCTCCATCTAAAGGGAATCCGTCTATAGATTATCTCGATACCATTCTTGTTCATCAAAATATTCGCCGGCCTTTTCGGCCGCTTTCTTGGCCTTCTTCATTCTCATCTCAGCCTTACGATCAGGCTTAACCATTTTCTTCTTTCTCTCAACATTGCCCATCGCATCAACAATAACGGCATCACCTTCCTTGGACGTATCAATCTTTTCACCCTTGGACTCCCAATTGGTACCCGAGGGGGTCATTCGTCCAGCGTCGACGAGCCACGTTTCTCCCTTGCGTTCTTCCGTGGAGATACTTTCCAAGAATTCCTGAGAGTGCGAAATCACAACGACACCACCTTCAAACGCACGGAGAGCCTTGGCCAGGGCGCCGAGCGAGTCACGATCCAAAAAGTTGGACGGTTCGTCGAGGACGATGAGATGTGGGCGAAGCCAAGTTGCTGCAGCAAGCAACATTCGAACCTTTTGACCGCCGGACATTCCGCCAATACGGGCGTGCAACGTCAATTCTTGATCCATGCCAACATCCTTGCAATGGTCGACGAGCGCCTTTCGGGTAATGGGCCGGTAATTTGGCCCTTCGCGGATCAATTTGAGATCAAACTCCTCCTTCATCTGCTTGTGCGAGCCCATCAATTGTTCACGAGTCAACTGGATGTTGTCCGTGGTGCTGGTCGGAATCCACTTTGCATCCTTGGCCAACGGATTGGGAGAAACGCAGACGAGGGTCTCACATTCGTAAAGGAAGGTGCGCTTGTTCTTTGTGCGACCTGTGATAGCGACGACTTTGCGTTTTCTGCCATCCTTTTCCCAGGCGAAAATGCGGTCGTGGTTCTCGACGTAATGTTGCGACTCGCGTTCACCGGCCCGGATGGCGTTTTCACGGTCCTCGCCCGAGGAGAATCGCCATTCGAGGTACTCGAAAGGGGTCTTGTCTTCGTGCTGGCCCAGCATTTCAAAGGCTTGTTGTGACATGTACGAGATGATGGCGTTTTCGTGCTTTGAGACCTCGGATTCCGGAGTCGGCTCGAGATCTCCGATGAGGACCTTGACCAACGTCGATTTTCCGGCACCGTTACGTCCGACAATGGCGATTCGAGAGGTCCTGGAACATTGGAACTTGATGTCGCGCAATTGAGGGGCAGTGGTTCCAGGGTATTGGAAGGACATGTTCTTGACCTTGATGAACGCCGTGTTGGCGTGTTTGATGCCGTCGAGCAAGGTGGGAACGGGGAATTTCCAGGTTTCGGTCGAGTGTTCCAATTTCAAGTATGACATGGTCTTCGGATTTTGCTTGGCAAAGGTATGGAGATCCATGTTGTACTTGACCAATTTGAGGCCTTCGTAGTGGAAGATCCCTTGGCCGATACGCTGCATAAAGTCGGCATCGTGCGAAACGATCAAGGAGCTGATCGTTTTTTGATTCAACAAAAAGTTTGCCAGCCAATCGACGTTGTATTTGTCGAGGTGGTTCGTGGGTTCATCGAGCAAGAGAATATCAGCCTTCTGCAACATGGCGCTGGCGAGGGCCAGTTTCATCTTCCAACCACCAGAGAGCGAACCGATGACGCCGTAGATGTAGTTGTCGGTGAAATCGACCTTCTTGAGGGCATCGACAACTTCCTCGTGAGATGCATTGGGAATATCGTTTTTGACGAAATCGAGGAGCTTCAGTTCGGGAGCCGCGGCGTTAACGGCCTCGACAGCGACGAGGACACACTTCATTTCCTCCGGGGGAGGGAAATTCTCAACCGTTCCCTCGGCCATTTTCCTGAGCAAGGTCGACTTTCCGGTACCGTTAGGTCCGAGAACAAGATATCGACGACCGCGCTTGGCATGGAAAGCAGCGTCCTTGAGCAAGAGCTTGGAAGAATACGCAAGGGTAAATCGATCTATCCTGCAAAGGTCTTCGCCGTCTTCCTCGTCATCGGAATCGGAGGCATCATCCGCGTAGGAAGCGGAGGCACGTTTGCGGAAAGTCTCAGTGACTTCACGGGCTTCTTCTTGAGACATGGCGAGGGGTGCAAAGAATGGGACGATGGCTTTGTTCCAATCGACAACTTCAGCATTACGGTCGTCGACGAATTGTGAAGCGAGACCGGCGACATAGACGAGGACTGGCTCGAAGGATGAAGCAAGATTTTTCCCGGCGACGACTTCCTTAAGGATGGCGAGAACGACATCGAGATGGCCGGCCTTAACAACGGAAGGCCATTGTCCATTCTTGTAGTCTCCGACACGTTCCATGGTGGCAAGTGCCTTGTTGCAGGTGTCGATTGTGTCCAAATCGGCGGTTGTCGCCTGACAGTCGTTGACGACAGCATGGAGCTGGGGAATGAAGATGGCTGCATCGCGGGGGTCGGTGACGACTTTACACATGACATCGGCGATCTTGGCCGAGAGGTATTTCGTGGCCGTGGGCTCCGTTCTCGAGAGACCTCTTATCAAGATGGGGGTCATCAAGGCCAAAACGGGGGTTGTGACGGTACGGACCCAAACGACTTGATTGAGCTCGGAAACGGTCTTGGCAATATTGGTGGGATTCGCCATTGCCTCAACAAGCATGGAGATTTTGTCCTTGACGTCGGGGTTATCGATCAGATTGCAAACGTTGAGCATGGTCGTCTTGGCGACCTCCCTCACGCTCGCTCTGGAATTCCACATCGCAGCAACAAGGGGTTGATAAAACGTTGCAAGTTGCAAGGGAAGTTGAACAGGCGCAGTCTCAACAAGAATATCCAATAGTTGGATAGCGATGGTGGTTTCCTGCCACTTGGCACCGGTATCGGCAATTCGATCGGTGATGATGGGGAGAATGGCCTTGATGGCGTTGGGGTCGACGGCACGGACGATGGCTTTGGCGGTTGCCTCGGCGGCCTTGGAGACGCCTCCTTTCATGTCGCTGACTTTGGCGATGACGACTTTGAGAATGCTGACAAGGTACGGGATCACGTCGGGTGTGACGTTCCCGGTAGAAGCAAGGGCCTCGACACTGGCGAGGACGGCGACCTTTGCCGCTTGATCTTTGCTCTTCATCGTCGTGGAAAACTTGGCAAAGAGACTTCGCGTGTCAGCACTACCCAACAACTCGGGGAGAGGGTCAAACTTTTGTTGTTTGATGATATCAACCGTGGCTAGCTGAGCCGAAGCAGAAGACGCAAACTGTACTACCGCTGGCATCGTAACAGAATATTATGAGATTTTGTTTAAAACACAGGTGAAAAAGAAGCCCAGAAAAATGCAGAAAAGAGAAAACCAGAAAGAATGAGTGGGGAGTCTTTCCAAACTGGCACCGAAGGTGTCTCGCTTGTCTAAAGTGAGACGGCGCTTGGTGAAGTGATTGTGAATGAGAAAATTTTTTTTGAAAGGGAGGTGACCGTCTATTAAAAAATTAAAAAACACAAAAAAAATTAAAAAAATCTCAGCAAGTTAATTTGCGATTCGCCATTCACATGCGAAAGAGGCCCTTTCTGGCTACGTGATTGGCTGGCTCGAGGCGGCGATGCGCCGCAAAAAATCCGGGCCCCTTTTTGTGCACCGCGAAAAATTTTATCTATTTTGGATTGAGGCGGGACGCCCCTGGGCCGAGCAGCAAACGTGCGTGGTTAATGCACAGTAGGATCGGGAGGCCCGCGCGTGGTCACCGCCCATTGCAGCGTTATTGGACGCGAACTGCACCACGTAACGTCGACGTAACGACGTTCGAAAAGCGACAACATGCTTGAAATTGTCATTTCCACTGCATCTGTTCAATTTCAGACATTTCACAATTACTAACCCCCATCGGCGAGCGTGATATGTTTGTGCCATCGTTTGATTACATCGAAGGGGTGACAAGGATCAATAAACAGACAAGCTTATCAGGGGATTGCCAGTTCAGCAAGTCGAAATCTCAAGAAATATATTCCCCCTTCCAATCCATAAAACACGCAAAAGCATTTGCCAACCCCCCTTTATGCTCAGGCTCCCACTCCACCCTCCTGACCCCAGAAAACAATCTGGGCACCAACTCCTCCATCTTCCCCCCGGTACATACCATCGTCCGACCACCCTCTTTCTTCAGCAGTGTTCGCACCGTAATCGCCGTGCGAGTAAGACACTCATCACTTAGAAATGGCGGATCAGCGAGGATCCGATCCACTTGTCGCCTTAAGTCTTTCGGAAATTTTAATGGGCTGTTGTAGTCGTAGGGAATGAAAAGATGAGGCGATGGGACGAGCCGTTGAAAGCGGGTGTCATATTCGAAGAGGTATATGTTTTCTGTCGGAGGACTCATTTTCTACCGGCGAGAGTTAGCTTGAAGGACAACGTGAGGGGGAGCGGTACAATGATTTTTGGGTATACGCTGGGAGCACTGATAATTGCGATTACGGTGTCTGAAGTAGCGCCATGTATTAATTCCTTTGCCAGTGTCTCTGCTGTCTCATCATCATACCAAAATTGCGAGAGCTACGTTCAGCATGAAGAACGGCGGCGACAGTGTACCTGCCAGTCTTCGGGGAACGCGTCTATGGAAATTTCTTGTGCATCAGAGGACGAAGGGACCCCTGAGTCCTGGGCCTGTTTTTCTGCGAGGAACTCAGCCAGAGCGGCTTGTGCGGCGGAGGAGAGCGCGAGGTCGTCGCCGTCGTCTGCCATTTCGAACCCCGAAAATGATCAGCGGAAGATTTCCAATGTGGCGGAGCTGCGAAGCAAAAGGCGATCGCTCCCTTCTTCAGACTTTTTGCCCTCGCAGTTGATCATCTAACGCCATCATACCCTCTGCGCAAGCGTCATTCTTCGGCTGTTGATCTCTCAAAATGAACGGACAAGCAGCCCCAATTCCTCTCTTTGGAGGCTCGATCAAAACTGTCCTCCCCCCTCATTTCCTCGATGCTAGGTACCCTGTCCCCCAACCGGCCACCCCATTCCTATGCTGCCCTCTCTAACCGGTGGTCAGCAACTTCCGTCAAGTGCCCAATAATCAGGAAGTCTTTGTCTCCAACTTCGATGAGACCTCGATCATCTTCGATATCCTCGAACGAGTTGACGCCCCTGACTCTGCGGCCGCAGAATTCCACTTTGATGCGCTCGCAGCAGATAATGAAATTGACGAGGGTGATGATGATGATAGCAGAGTATTTAGTACTCGCTTTCTCACGTCCTCTGAACATCCGAAACTTCCGTAGCCCTCCCCTGCACTACCACCAACGTGTGTGCGGATTCTGACCGTTTGTGTTTAGGGACGTACCGGCGTGCAGTCTAGCTGGCTATCAGCGCATTGTCAAAGGTCACTATCGAAATGCCCCTGGAGGAGGAAGTTCATCGACCCACGTTCCCTCCCAATACGTTGTGATCTTTCTGGTTGTATTCCGGTTGGCGGACAAGGACACGGACATGGTTGTTTCATTGAATTATCCTCTGCGGAAACGGGAGGACATTGAAGCGATTCATGAACCTGATACGAGAAAGCTGTTGAGGTGGATTGATGAAGCCGCTGGGGTGAGTGAGGCCGAGGGGGTGTTGAGGGAGATTATCCGGAATTTTGAGATTGTGGATTGGAGTTTGTTTGATGGAGAAGAGGAAGATCAAGAGTAAAGCCGTAGAATTAATTGGGAATAGTTATGGAGGACTGTAGAAGAATCGTTCAGGGGATCGTTAGTTTGTACCTTTGGTATGATATCATGTAAGGCTTGTTGGACGATACATAATTAGATAAGATAGCATATGTAGCATTGGTAAACATTTCAAAACAAGAGTTGCCATCGATCCCAGAACCCCCTCAACATTATCCCCCACAACCTCGGCGATCTCACTTCCTCCAGCGGAGCATTCTGTCGTCTCACGTCGCAAACCCCCTCCGCTTACTACCGTCTGCACTGTTTCATTTAATTCGTATTAAGGACAGGAGGTACCAAATAGCTCGTTGTACATAAGGATTGAGGCATTAAGTCATGATTCATAAAAACGTGCAGCACATCGCGGAATGTATTGGGCGGCTGCCAACGCAGTACTTCAGGTATATGGCCCTCCTCGTATATGTACGTCGAGATCCATAAGGTATAGTTCTATATCAGCACGAGAATATCTCGAACCAGGTGTCGGAGGGCCGTGACCATAGACGGAAACGATGTGATTGTTCTTTTGTGGCTCAAAGGCCATAATCGAGGTAAACAGGCCTCTAGTCGAGCGTTAAGGGAAAGTTCCTTCGCAAGGGGCGGCAGCGATTTTAAATATCGGGGACTTCTCGCCTCCCACAGACTTTGCAACCAATGCCTTCCGGCGGCGCTAATAATGCGGCGCATCCGAGTCTGGATGTTATTCGGTCGCGATGATCCGAACGTCCCGTTGAAAAGAATGGATCCAAAATCATTCATGGCAAGTTAAGATAGATCATTTAGCATTCAATAAATCATTTCAGATCAAGAGTTGACATCGAGCCTAGAACTTCAATATCATCCTGACTTTCCTCTCGCACACACTCCACAATCGAACCTCCCGCGCTCATCTCCTTCTGCTCTCGGTACATTTTTGAGAGTATCGCCATGACATCCCTATGGGTACTCCCAAGATTCTCCTTTTTCACCCCTGCAAAATGTTCCTTGACAAACATCGCAAACGGGTTCGGTCGATTCTGCTTCCCACCCCCATCTTTTGGGCCAGGGTTCCTTTGAAAAAGTCGAGATTTACACGATCCGCAAACGAGTTGATTCAAATCAATCTTCTTTTGTCGTCCGAAATCGAGGCCACACGACTCGTTTGAACAGGTATATGTGAACTTGTATTCAATCTCGTACGTATGTTTGGTCGTAACTTGGATATCTGGGAATGCCTCAGTAATTCGAGTGCCCCTGCCCGGTCAGACTAGTCGCAGGATAAGCGGAGTGTTGGACCAAGCTTTGAACTGTTTTCCGTGGTGAGATTTTGGGTCATGATCGACGACCCAGAGGGCACAATGGCATAACTCATGTGCCAAAGTATCGCGGAGTTTGTCTTCACTTGTAATGAGTTTCGGAGACAATTCAATCTTTAGATGATGTTGATTCCTCTCCTCTCCCATTGGCAGTTGCACGCGATTCCAATGAGCTTTGCCCGCGGCGGTGCGTAATTTTGAACTCCATATGAGGCGGATGCCTCCTGTTGATGCCGTGGCAGCGGACAATTTCCCGCCCATGACTTGTTCGTCGATTGCTTGGACGAGGTCGAGGGCGAGTTGTTGGCGTCGTTGCACGAATGATTTCCGCTGTTTGCATGCACTTTTTGTATCCTGTGATTGATTCGACGGTTTTTTATGGGGAGAGACTGGACAATGGACGTGAGGCGGAGTGAAGACAGGTTTGTCGATTCGCGCGGTCTGCTTCCGGGGACTCGGTTGCGGATTGCTGAAGTTAGCGGGAACGCTGTGGAACGCTACAAGAACAACACAGCATCAGAAGAATCCTCCGTCTCGGAATCAGATTCGACTCTTAACTTATCCAAAGCGGGAAGCGGTGATTGAGTGCTATCGGATGTTTGTGATTGTTGGTCGTCACCGTCTACATTCATTTAGAAACAGGGACCGCACTTCGTAACCTGGAGAAAGCTCTGCCTCGTCTTGACTCCTTTCCTCATCGGAATAGACAATAAATGAACCAAGAGATGATTCGTCTGTGTAAATGTCCGAGTCATAATCGTACGTGCCCCATGGCCGGGGCTGCGCAGTCTCTTCGACCTTGCCACGAACAAGTTTGCGAGTCGACGTCGGCCGCCTCACTTCAGGGGCAGGCGATGACGCACAAGGACTGCAGGGGGCTTGGAGCACTGTTGTTTTGCCTTTCTCAGGCACGCCGGCGTCCGACTCCAAGTCTGAGTCGGAGACGATTCTTTTGACCATTCGGGTGCCTTTGTACGTCGGCGTCGCACGATCACAAATTTTGTTTACAGCCTGTCACCCAAGCAACCGATGCGCAGAAGTTGCCGCGCCGTGGACTGCCGCACTGCCCATCCCAATGTCGTTCAGTCCAACAACCCCACTCCCCTCGTCAAAATACATCAAGCGAGGCTCCT
>Ga0335081_10012085_pt1 | contig 13986 bp, 13 predicted proteins | sample Lox_Sample_35_FD_206713 | JGI IMG/M metagenome (GOLD analysis project Ga0335081, IMG submission 206713) | Soil microbial communities from Loxahatchee National Wildlife Refuge, Florida, United States - Lox_Sample_3.5 | ecosystem: Environmental > Terrestrial > Soil > Wetlands | place: USA... | reverse complement strand
GGCGTCAACGGCTTGTTGTTGGCGTCGACGACTTTGGTGATGCGCAGCGCATTGTTGAACTCGAAGGTAACGACGTTCAGATCCTCCAGCGCCGTGAACTTGACCTTGGTATGGGCCGTCAGCTTGTGGGCGTGCGGGCTCAGTTCTGCGTCGATCTGATAGTCGTCGACTCGCAGCCGCATCTTCTCCGCCGCCCAGGCAGGCAGAGATAAAGATAAAGAGAAAAGAAATATCAGTGTTACGGTGACGCAGAAACGCAGGGCCCGACGCTCCCGCCGAGGTTCAAAGAGCATGCCGTACGATCTCCTGGGAATAAGGGCTAAACCGTAAGATGAAGATTGTTACGCAAAAGATGCTGGAGGCACAAGGACGGCGCCAATTTACCGGCTTTTTCGCGGCTCGCGGGCCTTTACGACCTCAGTTGCTGCAGTGGACTGCGCCTCGCGTCCTCGTGAGACCGGCAGCCACAGCCTAGGTGAAAACAGGCGTCGAGAGGTTCTTGGACAGAAGCGAGAGCACGATGCCGGCGGCGCGCACCGGCGCGGGACGGTTGTCGGACGGATTCGCACCCCTCAGGTTCGCCTTCACCATCGCCAGCCCGTTGAGCATCTTGTCCCGACCCGTACCGTCCGGAATGATCCGGTTGAGCTCAACAACGATGTTCGCAGCGGTGAAGTCGTGCTGCACCAGCTCGGGGACAACCTCCTCGCCGGCGATCAGATTCACCATGGCGAAGTGTGGAACCTTCACCCGAGGCTTGCCCAGCGCGTAGGTCAGCGGGGAGACGCGATACACCATCACAAACGGCGTCGACATCATGGCGGCTTCCACCGTTGCTGTGCCGCTGGCGATGATTCCGGCCCGCGAATGCCATAACGCTGCCAGTGCCTCCGGCACCAGCGTGACCGGCCGGTTGCCGATGTATGTTTGCAGGGATTGGTGGTCGAGAGTCGGGGCCACCGGGAGAAGATATTCGAAAGTCCGCCCGAACTGCGACACTGCCTCCAGAATTGTCGGGAAATTCATGCGAACTTCCTTTACCCGGCTGCCCGGCATCACCGTGATCCAGTGCTTCTGAGGGTCGAGCTTGTGCTGGAGCGCATAGTCCGTGCGCTCGATGGCAGGATGGGGCAGATCGGCGAGCGGGTGCCCCACGAAGGTCGCGTCCACGCCGCGATCGCGATAGAACTTCTCTTCGAAGGGAAAAATCACCAGCGCCTTCGTCGTGTATTTGCGCAGTAGTTCCACCCGGCCCTGCCGCCACGCCCAGAATTGGGGGCACACGTAATACACCACCGGAGTACCCCTGTTGCGCATCTGGCGCGCCACCCGCCAGTTGAAGGCGGGCGAATCGATGACGATGGCGAGGTCGGGCTGGCGGCGATCCGCTTCGTGGATGAGCTTCTTATAAAGGCGGTAGATTGTTGGCAGACGGCTCAGAATCTCGGTGATACCGACGACGGCGAGTTCTTTTGCGTCGACGATGGTCTCGCAACCGGCAGCGCGCATTCGCTCGCCGCCCACGCCGAAAAACTGGAGCGAAGCATCGCGGCGCCGCAAAGCTTCCATGAGCTGCGCGCCGTACATTTCTCCCGAGGCCTCTCCGGCGGAAATCAGGATTCGCACGGCATTATTGTAAACGGCAGTTTCGGTCCAGATTTAACAGATGAATATGTGAGCGACTCGCGACAATCGATCAGGGACTCTAGTCGTCCGCGCTGGCCGTGACCTCCGGTGCACCGGTCGACGACACCGGAATCTCCTGATCCTTGTACTGGAGCTGATAAAGCTTGTAGTAAATCCCGCGATTGGACAGCAATTGCTGGTGCGTGCCCATCTCGCGGAGCTGACCCTTATGCATCACGATGATTTTGTCGGCACGCTGGATCGTCGAAAGCCGGTGCGCAATGATGACCGACGTGCGCCCTTCCACCATGCGATCGAGCGCATCGCGGACACGATATTCGGTCTCGGTATCGACACTCGAAGTGGCCTCATCCAGAATCAGGATCTTCGGGTCATGCGCCAAGGCGCGCGCAAATGAGATCAGCTGCTTCTGGCCCGTCGAAAGCGTGCTGCCGCGTTCGCGCACTTCTTCGTCAAAGCCGCTGGGCAAGCTGCGAATGAAATCCGCCAGGTTTACCTCCTCGGCGGCACGCTCCACGTCCTCGTCGGAGATCCAGTCCGTGCCCAGCCGGATATTGCCGCCCACGGTGCCGCTAAAAAGGAATGGGTCCTGCAGCACCACGCCGAAGCGGCGGCGCAGCTCAGAAATGTCTACGTCTTTCACGTCCACACCGTCGACGCGGACGGCGCCTTTCTGCACGTCGTAGAAGCGGAGCAGCAGGGAAATGATGGTCGTCTTGCCTGCGCCGGTGTGGCCCACGATCGCAACCGTTTCGCCGGGCTCGATCGTGAAGCTGACGTCGCGCAGAATCCAGTCGGGCGTTGCGGAATCTGCCGCGGCTCGCGCCGCCTGTGAGGGACTGAGCTTGCCAGCCTGCGCTTCGACCGGAACATTCCGGTACGCAAACCAGACGTGGTCAAACTCGATGCGGCCCGGACCCTCCGGGGTTTTCGTGAAGGCAGGCGATGCGATCTCCACCGGAGTATCCAGCAGCTTGAACACCCGCTCGCTCGAGGCCATCGCCGACTGCAGGATGTTGTACTTGTCGCTCAGATCCTGGATCGGGCGGAAAAAGCGCTGCGCATATTGCATGAACGCGACCAGCACGCCCAACGTCGCGGTCCCGCGAATCACATCGTTTCCGCCAAACCAGATGATGAAGGCCACCGCCAGCGCCGACAGAACTTCGACCACCGGATAGTAGACCGCGTAGGCGAAGATGGCGTCTTTGAACGCATCCATGTGGGTAGCGTTCACATCGGAGAACTGCTTGAACGCGCGCTTCTCGCGGTTGAAGAGTTGCAGCACTATCATGCCCGAGACGTGTTCCTGCATGAAGGAGTTGATGCGGGCAATGGCCACGCGAATGCGGCGATAAGAGTCGCGCACGCTCTTGCGGAAGATCATGGTCGCCCAGAAGATCAGCGGCAGCACCGAGAACGTGATCAGGGCCAGCTTCCAGTTCATGTGCACCATGATCGCGATGATGCCGGCCAGCAGGAAAACGTCTTCGAAGATCGAGACCACTCCGGCGGTGAACATCTCGTTCAGCGCATCCACATCCGTAGTCACGCGCGTCACCAGCCGCCCCACCGGATTTCTGTCGTAAAACCCGATGTGCATATGCTGCAGATGGCGAAAAATCTGGCTGCGCAGGTCAAACATCACCTTCTGGCCGGTCCACTGCATGTAGTAGGTTTGCAGGAATTCCAGGAAAAAGCTGAAGGCCAGCAGGCCCACGTAAATCGCCGCAATTTGCGCGATGCCGACCAGCGGCTGCGAGCTTAGCCATGGATCGAGGAAGGAACGGGAATCCGCCGAGCGGGCCAGATACTTGTCGACCGCGATCTTGGTGAGGAAGGGGCCCAGAACGTCAGCCCCGGCCTTAAGGACGATCGCCACCAGGGCGACCGCCACCTGCCAGGTATACGGACCAAGGTAGGCGAGCAGCCGCTTCATCAGCCGGCTGTCATACGCTTTGCCTAGTACCTCTTCTTCCTGAGCAGCCATCGGGGGTCAGCTAGAGATTACCTTAACTAGATGGGAAAGGAAGCGGGCAGGATGGAAAGATTTGCGGCTTTGAAATGACAGATCGCGGTGCCGGGAGGGCCCGACTTCAGTCGGGCCGTTAGCTCGCATTGAACTGAGGCTTTAGCCTCTGAGGCCCAGCACTCCAACTCCATACCCTCACGCCACCTTCTTCAGCACCAGGGCCGAATTCTTCGAACCGAACCCTACGCAATTGCAAATCGCGTTTTCGACCTGAGCCTTACGGCCGGTTTCGGGAACATAGTCGAGATCGCACGCGGGGTCGGGCGTATCCAGATTGATGGTGGGTGGAATTTCGCCATGTTCCATGGCAACGAGCGTGGCGGCGACTCCGGCGGCGCCGCAGGCACCCTGGGCGTGTCCGATCTGCGATTTGAGCCCGGACATCGGAATCTTAACGGCACGGTCGCCGAGCGCGATCTTGAGCGCCCGAGTCTCCACGCGATCGTTCAACTCCGTGGAGGTGCCGTGCAGATTGACATACTGAATATCTTCAGGGGCGAGCTGCGCCTCTTCGAGCGCCAGCGTGATGGCTCGCGCGGGCTCTTCCGCCGACTCGCTCAAGCGCACGCGGTGGAACGCTTCGCAAGTCGACGCATAACCCGCTACTTCCGCGTAGATGCGAGCACCACGCGCCCGGGCATGATAGTACTCTTCGAGCACGAACATCCAAGAACCCTCAGCCAGGACGAAGCCGTTGCGGTCCGCGGAAAACGGGCGGGAGGCACGCTCGGGCGCGTCGTTCCACGATTGGGTCAAGGCGCGGATGAGGGTGTAGCCCTTGATGATTCCCGGCGTGATGGTCGAATCCACGCCACCTACGAGAAACATCTTCTGCATGCCGGCCTGGATATGTTGCAGCGCGTAGCCGATGGCGTCCGTCGAGGAAGTGCAGCTGGTCGTGACCACGTGGCTGTAGCCGCGAAACCCAAAGCGCATCGAGACTTCACTCGAAATCGTTCCCATGGTGCCGCTGGGGATGCAGAACAGGCTCACTTGCTTGATGTGCCCGGAGTGCCACAAGCGATATTGTTCCTCAGAAAACTCCTGCGCGCCGCCGCCCGAACCCAGAATCACCCCGATCTCGCGCTGCTCGTCCACGCTCATGGCGCTCGGGTCTAGGCCGGCATCGCGGAGGGCCTCGGTAGACGCGGCAACTGCCAAAGGCACGACCCGCGACACGTGTTTACGCTCTTTGGGATCGACCCAGGCGAACTCGTCGAACTCCGGAATCTCGCCGGCAATATGAACGGGAAGATCTGAGGGATCGAAGCGGGAGATGCGCTTCACCCCGGATTTCCCCGCGAGGGTGGCTCGGCAGAAAGCTTCCTTACCGATGCCGTTCGGACTGACCACGCCCATGCCGGTGATCACGACTTTTGGATTCATCGATTCCGTTTCCAACGAGGTGCGAAGCTATCGTTGAGCATCCGGCTCTTGAATCCGGGCACAAAACTGCCCCACACGACCCGCCGCCTTTCTGATGCGAACTTGCCCGCCTTCGTCACGCGGAAAATGGGATAATCAGGCAGCGTGCCTTTGGGATTGTACATTTCCGTGCCGTTTTGCCGCACCAAGTGCAGTTACTGCAACTTCGCCTCGGATGTATTTTCCCGCGCCATCTTTGCCCGCTACGTGGACCGCGTTTGCGCCGACATAGAAGATACACCAAGCATGGCCACGGCGATGGCTGCATCCGCCGACCACGTTCTTGACTCCATTTACCTGGGCGGAGGCACTCCTACTGTACTCGATGGCGTGCAACTGGAGCGGCTGTTCGGCGCCATACGACAAAATTTTGACATTCAGGAAGGCAGCGAGATCACCGTCGAGTGCGCTCCCGGCACGCTGACTTCCGCCGTTCTGGAGACGCTGCTGCGCTGTGGCGTAAACCGCGTCAGCCTCGGCGTGCAGTCGTTCGTGGACAAAGAAGCTGCGGCGGTCGGCCGCCAGCACAAACGCGCCACGGTTCTCGACGATATTGCCCGCCTCCGCGAGGCCGGAATGACGAATATCAATGTTGATCTGATCGCCGGGCTGCCCTACCAGACGGCGGAAAGCTGGGATTTCTCGCTGGCCGAAACCCTCGCGACCGGCGCGCCGCACGTAAGCGTCTACATGCTGGAAGTGGATGACGACTCCCGCCTGGGACGTGAACTGATCGCGGGCGGTACTCGCTACCATGCCCATTTTGTGCCCAACGAAGATGCGATCGCCGACTTCTATCTCGCGGCCTGCGAGCGTCTCAACGCGGCGGGCGTGCACCAGTACGAAATTTCCAACTTTGCCCGCGAGCGATTCCAGTCCCGTCACAACTTGAAGTACTGGACGCGCCAGCCTTATCTCGGTTTCGGCGTGGACGCGCACTCCATGCTGAAAACGGGTGCGGCGATAGATGGCGTCGACGCCGTCCGCTTCTCGACGCCCGAATCGCTGGAAGACTACATCGCGGCCAAGCCGCTTAACCAGACACCCGTCACCCGCCGCGAGGCCTTGGAGGAGACTTTCTTTCTCGGCCTGCGACTTACGCGCTGGGTGAACTTGAACGAAGTCGTCGAAGAATTTTCTGACGCGGCCATCGAGCCATTGCTTGAGGCTGTCTGCGAGTTCGAAGGTGCCGGCTTGATGGAGAAATCTGGCGACGTGATCCGGCTGACGGCCCGCGGCAGGCTGCTGTCGAACGAGGTATTTGAGAAATTCATCACTACCGCCGAACAGGTATAATGCGCTTTCCATCGACTTCTGGACGCGTGGGGTGATCCATGGGTCTTTACTCGCACTATGACGGCGCGCATAACCATCCAGTCAATCGCGCGCTCCACATGATTGCCATCCCGGTCGGGTTTTCTTCGATCATCGTCGTCTGGTTCCACTGGATCATCGGCCTGTTGCTGATACCCGCCGCCTTCGCCCTGGCTTGGCTCGGTCACCTCATCGAAGGCAACAAGCCCGCGTTCATCACCAATCCCGTGCACGTGTTCGTTGCTCCGCTATGGATGGTTAAGAAGATCTTCGGCTCGGACGCCAAGAAAACGGTCTAAAGGCCACCCGATCTCTGCACGAGCGAGCGGCGTTTCCTTTTTGTCATCCTGAGCGGCCCGAAGCGGCGATCTGCCCGGTGGCGCCACCCTTTTTCGCGTACTGCGAAAAGGGTGGGATTCCACCGCTCTTGATGCTGTTACCTTCGTCCTCTTTCCACTCGCGAAAATTTCGTGTCACATGCATGCAATCAGGAATTCGCGCCGTCGCACGGCGCGTGCAAGTTCCGAAATAGAACTTTCTGTTCAGACCAACCAGTCGGTTTGCTCGCTTCATCACTGCGGAGTCGCTGTGTTGTAATGAACTATTACTCGCGGGGTGCAATATGGATTCTGCCGCGCAGCGCAGTCCCAACCTCGCGAAGAAGAGCAAGAATGCCGGAGGGCCTTTGAATTTCCAGTTGAATGACGAGCAGGAGCACCTGAAGAAGAGTGTCCGAGAGTTCGCCGAACGCGAAATTGCTCCTCATGTCATGACTTGGGACGAAGCCGGCGAATTCCCGCTCACCACCATTAAGGAACTGGGCAAGCTCGGCCTGCTGGGAACGATCTTCCCTCCCGAGTACGGCGGTGCCGGAATGGGTTACGTCGAGTACGTCACCGCGATCGACGAGCTTTCGCGCGTGGATGGATCGGTCGGCATCATCGTAGCCGCGCACACTTCGCTCTGCTCGAATCACATCTTCCTCGCCGGTAACGAAGAGCAGAAAAAGAAATACGTCAGCAAGCTCGCGACCGGTGAGTTCATCGGCGCGTGGGGGCTCACCGAGCCTTCCTCAGGCTCCGATGCCGGCAGCGCGCGCATGACCGCCGTGCGCAAAGGCAAGGGCTGGGTGCTCAACGGCACCAAGACCTTCTGCACGAACGGGCACTACGCCGACGTGCTGGTCGTGATCGCCGTGACCGACCGCGCCGCTCACACTCACGGCTTGTCGGCCTTCATCGTCGAAAAAGATACCAAGGGTTTTCGTCCCGGCAAAAAAGAAAACAAGCTGGGCCTGCGCGCCAGTGATACCGCGGAGCTGATCTTCGAAGACTGCTTCGTGCCCGGCGAGAACCTGCTCGGCGCCGAAGGCCAGGGTTTCAAGGACGCCATGCAGGTGCTCGACGGCGGGCGCATCTCGATTGCCGCTCTCTCGCTCGGAATGGCGCAGGGCGCGTACGAAGCGGCGCTGAACTACTCGAAAGAACGCAAACAATTCGGCAAGACCATCAGCGAATTCCAGGCCATCCAGTGGAAGCTGGCCGACATGGCCACGGAGATCGACGCCGCGCGCCTGCTCACCATGCGGGCCGCCTCCATGAAAGACGCCGGCATGAAGACGACCCTGGAATCGTCGATGGCCAAGCTCTACGCCAGCGAAGTAGCCGTTCGCTGTGCCAACGAAGGCGTGCAGATTCACGGTGGGTACGGATTCATAAAGGACTATCCCGCGGAAAAGTTCTATCGCGACGTGAAGCTGTGCACCATCGGCGAAGGCACCAGCGAAATCCAGCGGCTGGTGATTGCGCGGCAGCTGCTGAAAGATTAACGAAATCCACTCGTATTCTTCTTACGAAGAGGGTGAGCTTCGTCCGCATCAAGGATCAACCGTAATCTCCTATTCAGAATTGTCATCTTGAGCGGAGGGCAGGATGCGCTTGCGCATTCTTGCCGTGCAGTCGACAGACCTTTTGTTTTTCCCATCGCTGTTCTGTCAGCCTCCGCGGTCTTCCATTACACTGGAACCCCCATGACCGCCGACCTGACCTTCTACCGCGATCTGGCCTACGTATTCGGTGCCGCGGTCGTGGGCGGAGCAGTGGCTCGCGTCCTGCGCCAGCCCCTGATACTTGGCTACGTGCTCGGCGGAATCCTGGTGGGCCCATTTACCCCCGGTCTCACACTTTCCGATGTCCACCAGTTTGAAGTGCTGGCCGAAGTCGGTGTCATCCTGCTGATGTACTCCATTGGCCTCGAGTTCTCCTTCTCTGATCTGCTCGGCGTGAAGTGGGTGGCCCTCGTCGGTGCGCCGCTGGGTATCGCGCTCTCCATCCTGCTCGGCCTGGGCGTCGGTCGGCTGATCGGAGCTCCCTGGCAGCAGGGTGTCACCGCCGGAGCGATCATCTCGGTGGCCAGCACCATGGTCCTCTCGCGCTTTCTGAACGAGGGTGGCCAACTCCGCTCCACGCAAGGCCAGATCATGATCGGAATCACGCTGGTCGAGGACCTGGCGGTCGTCATGCTGACCATCCTGCTGCCTTCGCTGGGCGGCATCACCGGCGGCCGCCTGATCGGAATTGTTCTCGGCCTGGGCAAGTCTCTGTTAATCCTCGCGCCCATCATGTTCGTCGCCTACAAGCTGATACCGCGCCTGATGCGCTGGGTTGTGGCGATCAGCAATCCGGAATACTTCGTGCTGGTGGCGTTGGCGCTGGGCTTCGCCACCGCGGCCATCACGCAGGCGGTGGGCTTGTCGCTGGCGCTGGGAGCCTTTCTTGCCGGCCTGCTGGTCAGCGAGTCCAAGGCTGGTCACGAAACTCTGAACCACCTGCTGCCGCTGCGAGACGCCTTCGTAGCCCTCTTCTTCGTCACCATGGGAGCTCTCGTCGATCCGCACATCCTGATCTCCCAGCCCGGAATGCTTGTTGCCCTAGTCGCGCTGATCATGGTCGGAAAGTTCGTCATATGGACGATCGTCGTGCTCCTGTTCCGCTATCCGGTAAAGACCGCGCTCATGGTCGGCATCGGGCTCACGCAGATCGGCGAATTCTCTTATGTGCTCGTGCAGGTCGCCCGGGATTCGCATCTCGTCGGCAACGACATGTACAACGCAACCCTCGCGGCCTCGCTGATCACGATTCTTCTGAACGGCTTGCTGATTCGCCTTTTCTCCAGGCGCCTTGGGCTAAGCCCCGCCCCTGCTTTAAACTGATCAGTTTGAATCCGCAAACTCAACAATGGGTCGAGCGTCTGCGGGCTGGCGATGCGCGCGCCCTGGCGCGGGCCATCTCCACGGTTGAGAACCGGGCGCCGGGCTGGGCTGAGCTTTTGAAGGCGCTTTTTCCGCACACCGGCAAGGCGCGCATCATCGGGCTCACCGGGTCGCCGGGGGCAGGGAAGAGCACGCTCGTCGACCAACTCGCCAAGCACTGCCGCAAAGAGAACCACACCGTGGGCATCATCGCGGTCGATCCCAGCAGCCCTTACACCGGCGGCGCCATTCTCGGCGACCGCATTCGTATGCAGGATCATTTTTCGGACTCCGGCATTTACATCCGCAGTATGGCGACCCGAGGCTCGTTGGGCGGACTGGCTCGTACCACGGCTGATGTGGCCACGATCCTTGACGCCTCGGGGCGCGACCTGGTGATGATCGAAACCGTCGGTGTCGGGCAGGACGAGATTGACATCGTGCGCCTGGCCGAGATCACGGTGGTGATTCTGGTGCCGGGGATGGGCGACGATGTGCAAACCATCAAGGCCGGGATCATGGAGATTGCCGACATCTTTGTGATCAACAAGAGCGACCGAGAAGGCGCCGAGCGCGTGGAGCGCGAGATTCGCGCTTTGCAGTCGCTGGTTATGCGCAACGATCACTGGACGCCGCCCATTGTGAAGACGGTCGCCAGTGAAGGAGCCGGCATTCAGGACTTGGCGGCGGCGATTGCCCAGTATGAGGCTTATCTGAAGAAGGAAAACCGGCTGGCTCAGCGCAACATCGACAACTGGAAAGAGCGCCTGGTGGAGATGATTCGTGATGCCATACTCGACAAAGCGCGGGCGCAACTCGGCGACGGCCAGATGACACGCTACGCGGCTGAAGTGGCCGAGCACAAGCGCGATCCGTATACGCTGGTCGAGGAGATTGTGGGCGGGGTTACGTAGCAGGGCAAGGTTCAGGGTAAGGTTTCGAGGTGGCAAAGTATCAAGGTTTCAGAGTTGGGCCTTTACCAGGGAGACTCCTTAAAACCACTGAAACTTTCCGAAACCCTGAAACACTTGAAACCTTGTAACTCTGAAACCTTGATCCTTTGCAACCTCGAAACATTGCACTTTGAAACACTGGAGTCCTTATGTCTTTCCGCATTGATCATCTCGGCATCGCAGTAAAGTCGCTGGCGACGGCGAAGGGAATCTACGAAAAATTGGGGATGCAGGTGTCGCCGGAAGAGACCGTCGCTCAAGAAAAAGTGAAGCTGGTGATGGTGCCGGTCGGCGAGAGCCGGCTGGAACTGCTCGAAGCCACCTCCGACGACTCGACCATCGCAAAATTCATTGCCAAACGCGGTGAGGGACTGCACCACGTCTGCATGCGGGTTCCCGACCTTGCGGCTTCGGTTGCGCGCCTTAAGAAGGACGGCGTGCGGCTCGTGTCGGAAGAGATCAAGGTGGGCGCCGGCGGCCATCGCTACGTGTTCGTGCATCCGGCGAGCACGGGAGGAGTACTGCTGGAACTCGTCGAAGCCCACGCCGAGGATCCAAAGTAAAGAGAACTTTTCCCTGGTGATCGGCGGGGATGGAACGGTGGCCGCGTCGAAAATGTCTGAACCAATGGTCTTGGGGAAGGCGCCGTGTACAGGCGGCGAGAAAACTCAGGATCTGTATCTGGGCACCGCTTTAGCGGTGCTGCTACGCTCTTAACCCTTGTCATTCCGAGCCGCCCGGAACCGCGCTGGCGCGGCGAGGGTGAGCGAGGAATCTGCAGTTAAAGGTCTCATAGCGCCGCGCCATGCTCCTCCTCGCCGCCGACACATCCGGAAAGAATGGCAGCATCGCGCTGGCTCGCATTCCATCCGCCGACCGAAGTTCGGCAGACGTCGAAATCCTGGAAGTCGTCCCCTTAGCGGGCGGGACTTTCTCCGCGCAGCTTGTGCCGCAGATCGCCGCGCTTCTTTCCAAGCATGGCTTTAAGAAGGAAGAAATCGGCGCGTTTGCGGTTGCGTCCGGCCCCGGCTCGTTCACTGGCTTGCGCGTAGGATTGGCCGCGATTAAAGCTCTCGCCGAAGTGACCGGCAATCCCATCGCGGCCGTGTCTCTGCTGGAGGCGGTAGCGCGGTCGGGCAACGCCCGCGGCAGAGTGATCGCAGCGCTCGACGCGGGGCGCGGGGAGATTTACACGGGTGTCTATGAGGTCAGCGAACGATCGGTCATTATTCGCGAGCAATTGCTGTCGCAGGAAGAGTTCATCCGAGCGGCAGAGGGTTTGCGCGTGATTACTCCCTCTTCGTCCGTGGCACATCTCCTCCGCAACGCCGGAATTCCAGTCGAAGAAGTCGATTCCCCACGCAGCGACATCATCGCCCGCCTCGGCTGGAAAAAAATTCATGCGGGCGAGACGGTTTCGCCTGACGAACTGGAAGCGAACTACATCCGCCGCTCCGACGCCGAGATATTCTCGAAGGGCGGTACGAAGACTCATACCTGATATGGAAACCTTGAAACCTTGAAACCTTGAAACCTTGAAACCTGAGACCTTTCTCAACGTCCGCCCAGCCACCGCTGCTGACCTTCCTGCGATCATAGCCATTGAGGAGCAGGCGGACACGGCTGCGCACTGGTCCCGACGGCAATACGAAGAGTCGCTCGGAAATTCCCAGCCCCGGCACAGCATGCTCGTGATCGAAGAAGCGAGCTCCATACAAGGCTTTCTAGTGGCCAAGATCGTCGCGGGTGAATGGGAGATCGAAGATGTGGCCGTCACCGCGGCGGCGCGCCGCCGCGGCCTTGGGTCGCTGCTTCTCGGCACGCTCCTCGACCAGGCTCGCGAGGAACGCGCCCACGCCGTTTTCCTCGAAGTTCGCCAATCAAACCTGGCCGCCCGCGCTTTCTACCGGAAGTTTGGATTCGCCGAAACCGGCCGCCGCAAGGACTACTACCGCGGCCCCACCGAAGACGCCATTCTCTACGGGCTCTCACTTGCCTGAGCGCGCCTGCCATCCGCGGGCGGAAGCTTGCCCGGAACTCACTGAGGCGCAAGGCCGCGGAGCCGTCTCAAAATGCAACAAAAATGATGCAATTTGCCGGTCATGCGGGGCAGTAATTGGGCGCACGCGTACCACGAAAATCGGATTGAACCGGCCACCGCCGTGTGGTACGTTCTAATTCGACAATCCCGGTTGGAGGTCTGCTGGATGCTCACTCCGAGAGACCAACTCCTGGCCAGTCATGATGAATTCAAGAAACTGGTCCAGGAGCATACGCAGTACGCACAACGTCTTGATTCCCTCACACAAAAGCGATATCTCACTGAAGATGAAAAACTGGAAGAGGTCCGGCTGAAGAAACTGAAACTTCGGCTGAAGGATCAAATGGAGTCGATTGAGCGGCAATATCGGCTTCAGGTAGCGCAACATCAAGTAGCGTAATTCCCCGGCCAAGTGGGGTGCGGCTTCGGCCGCGATGGAATTATCTGTTCCCAAACAGGGCGCTTGTAAGCGCCTTTTTTTATTACATTTATCTGGAGATTCCCCGGAAATCCGGGGAATCCACCAGAAATCGCGCCTGCTCTATAATCATTACAACGCGTCCGGCGATACATTTGCGTTCTCCCATGGTTCGAGACGGCTATTACTACGCTGCCTTGTTTTTCGCGGCAGCTCTGCTCGTGGGCTGGCTGACTGCGCCGGCCTGGGCCGTCGTGCCTGTGCTCTTCGCGGCATTTTTCCTGTGGTTCTTCCGCGATCCGGAGAGAGCGATTCCCGCCACTGCGGGGGTCGTGGTGTCGCCCGGCGATGGCAAAGTGACCGAAGTCTCTGCTGTGTTGGTCAACGCCGCGGAGCGCCTGCGCATCAGCATTTTTCTGAGTGTCTTCGACGTGCACGTGAATCGCTCTCCCGTCGCAGGCGTGATTCGCGACGTGCGCTACCAGCGCGGAAAATATCTGAACGCGATGAACCCTGTCTCCGCCGAGCACAACGAACAGAACATTGTGACCGTTGAAGGCGATGGCCAGATTGTGGTTTTCAAGCAGATTGCAGGCCTGCTCGCGCGGCGTATCGTGTTCACCAAGAAAATTGGCGACGAGGTTAAGCGAGGAGAGCGCGTCGGCCTGATCAAGTTTGGCTCGCGAGTCGACGTGCTGCTCGATCGCTCGGCGACGGTCAACGTGAAGGTAGGAGATCGCGTGAAAGGCGGTGCCAGTGTGCTTGCCTATCTGTCTTCCAGTCGCGAAGAATTGGCCACGGTCGGTCGCGAAGTTGTGCGGGAAGGAGGACGCTGATGGACCTCGAACTCCCGAAACTTCGCCGTCCCAATGGCGACCGTCGCAAGCAGCGCAAGGGCATGTACAT
>Ga0335081_10012084_pt1 | contig 13986 bp, 15 predicted proteins | sample Lox_Sample_35_FD_206713 | JGI IMG/M metagenome (GOLD analysis project Ga0335081, IMG submission 206713) | Soil microbial communities from Loxahatchee National Wildlife Refuge, Florida, United States - Lox_Sample_3.5 | ecosystem: Environmental > Terrestrial > Soil > Wetlands | place: USA... | reverse complement strand
ATGAAAAAGGTCTGCGCCACCGGCGCCGGATCGGCGAGCCCCGTGGTCTCGACGATGATGGCGTCGAACTTGCCCTTGCGGCGCATCAGGCCGTCGAGGATGCGCACCAGGTCGCCGCGCACGGTGCAGCAGATGCAGCCGTTGTTCATCTCGAACACTTCCTCGTCGGCGCCGACCACGAGGTCGTTGTCGATGCCGATCTCGCCGAATTCGTTGACGATGACGGCGTATTTCTTGCCGTGCGGCTCGGACAGGATGCGGTTGAGCAAGGTGGTCTTGCCGGCGCCGAGATAGCCGGTCAGCACGGTGACCGGGATTTTGTCAGTCATTTCTGCCCTCCGTTCGCCCTTCTATATAGGTATCCGGGACCGCTTGCATCAGCGCGAAACACTGCGCTCCGCGACGATTGCGCCGTGGCCTAAACCTTTGATCGGAGCCCCCTCTTTGGCTATCGTCCTGTGCCGACAACGCCACCAAAAGGGGAGGCACCCGATGCGCAACGCTGCGCTGCTCGCCGCGAGCTTGGCCGCAGGCCTGGCTGCCCCAGCGACCGCCGCACTGGCGCAGAACTACCCCGAGCGCGTGGTGCAGATCATCGTGCCGGCGACGCCCGGGTCGAGCGCCGACATTCTGGGTCGGGTGTTGGCCGAGGGCATGTCGGCGGACTTCGGCAAGCCGGTGATCGTGGTCAACAAGCCAGGCGCCAACGGCGTGCTCGGCACCGCCGATGTCGCCCGCACCAACGCCGACGGCTACACGCTGTTGCATGGCGCCGGCTATTCGATCACCGTGCAGCCGCTGACCGACAAGGACATCGGCTACAGCGTCAAATCGTTCACACCGATCTGCCAAACCTTCAAGAACGACCAGGTCATCGTGGTGCCGCCGAACTCGGCCCTGAAGACGGCGAAGGATTTGGTCGAAGCAGCGAAGCAGAAGCCCGGCGCGCTCAATGTCGGCATCCCGGGCATCGCCACCGTGCCGCACCTCGCCATGGTGCAGCTCGCCGACCTCGCCCATGTCGAATTCAACAACGTGCCGTTCAAGGGACCGGCCGAGGAGATCCAGAACACGCGCAACGGCCAGCTCGATTTTTCCGCCGTGCCGCTGACCGCGGCCGCCGGCAGCGGGCTTTTGATGCCGGGAATTTTCGCGCCGGCGCGCAATCCGTCCCTGCCCGATGTGCCGACCTTCAAGGAGCAAGGTTTTGATGTGGCGCCGTTGAGCTTCGGCGGCCTGCTTGGTCCGGCCGGAATGCCGGCGGAAGTGACCAAGAAACTCGAGCGCGCCTGCATCGCCATCATGAAGGGTGAGGCGGCCCAGCGCGTGGTGAAGAATACCTTCCAGCCGGCCGACTACTTCGCCGACGCCGCGGGCTTTGCCCGTAATCTCGCAACCGATGTCGCCGAGAAGACGCCGCTGGTCGGCAAGCTTGATCTGAAGTGAGGGCGGTTGTCGCCCTTAAGCTTCGAGATGGCGCCGCGGTAGCAGGAGCCAGATGAGGCCGCCGACCGGACCGGCCACGACCGACAGCAGGTAAAGCCCTCCCGCCACCAGGATGATCGCGGGGCCCGCCGGCAGGCCGGCGCGCGCGGCGACGAAGAGCCCGGCGAAGCCCGAGATAATGGCGCTGCCGACTGCGACCGCCATCATGACGGTGAGGTCGCGCGCCCAAAACCGCGCGATGAACGCCGGCAGCATCATCAGACCGACCGCGAGCAGGGTGCCGAGCACCAGAAAGCCACCGACCAGGTTCAACACCATCAGCGTCAGGAACGCGATATGGGCGGCGCCGCCGGAGCGGCTGACTGAGCGCAGAAAGCCGGGATCGACGCAGTCCAGCACCAGCGGCCGCCAGATCAGCGCCAGCACGACGAGCGACACCGAGGCGACGCCGGCGATGAAGAGGAGTGCCGCGTTGCCGATCGAAAGCACCGAGCCGAACAGCAGGTGGACCAAATCCTCGTCGCTGCCTTTGACCGAGACGATGGCGACGCCGAGCGCGAGCGAAATCAGAAAGAACGCCGCGAGCGAGGCGTCTTCCTTCAGCGCCGTGGCGCGCGCGATCAGGCCGGCGCCGATGGTGATGAGGAAGCCCGCGATCAGACCGCCTGCCGCCATGGCGAAGACGCTCGCGCCGGCAATCAGGAAACCGATGGCGACGCCCGGCAGGATGGCGTGCGAGAGCGCATCGCCGATCAGGCTCATGCGCCGCAGCATCAGGATCAGTCCGAGCGGGGCCGCGGACAGCGACAGCGCGAACATCGCCGCCAGCGCCCGGCGCATGGCGTCAGGCTCGGCGAGCGGCGCGGTCAGCGCATCGTGCAGCATGGGTTCAGGCCGCTTCGCGCACGCAAGTCGTGGCGGCCTCATCGAACGCCTCGCACATGCGGCGGGCCTTTTCGAGATTCTCCGCCGTCAGCACGTCCCGCGTCGCGCCCCAGGCGACCGGCTCGCGGGCGAGCATCAAGGTGCGGGGAAACGCCGCGCGCACCAGCTCGATGTCGTGGGTGGCGGCGAGCACCGTGCGCCGCTCGGCATGCCAGCGCCGCACCAGATGCATCAAATCCTCGGCGGTCCTTGAGTCGATGGCGCCGAACGGCTCGTCGAGCACGATGATGCGCGCGTCTTGCACGAGGAGGCGCGCGAACAGCATGCGCTGCATCTGGCCGCCGGACAGTGAGCCGATGGCGCGCTGCTCGAATCCGGTCAGCCCGACGGCGGCGATGCTCGCTTCGACCGCCCCGTGAGCGTCGCGGCCGATGCCGCCGAACACACCTTTGCGGCGCCACAGCCCCATCGCCACCATGTCGTAGACGTTGATCGGGAAGGTACGGTCGATCTCGGCTACCTGCGGCAGGTAGGCGATGTCATGGGCGACAAATCCGTCGCGCTCAATGTGGCCGGCGAGTGGCTTCAGCGCGCCGACAATCGCCTTGAACAAGGTCGATTTGCCGGCGCCATTCGGGCCGACCACGGCCGTGAGCGATCCCGCCTCCACCGTGCCGTTGAGATGATGCACGGCCGGATGGCGGTCGTAGCCCAGCGTCACATCGCGAAATTGCAGTGCGGCCATGGCGCTCGGATCAATGCATCGCCCAAAGCGTCACAGCCCAGACCAGCGCGATCAGCGCGCCGGCCAATGCCAACCGGTGCGACGCCGAGAGGCGCAGCAAAGACGGCGACAGGACCGGCGAGGGGTGGGGGGCTTCGCCGTGGTGATGGTGGCTCATAATGTAACAATATAACATCACATCGGAGCCTGCCAAGGCACGGCTGTCGGGCGCCGACCGCGTCGACACCAGCCGGTGCCGAAGCTGACGCAATTTGTCGCATTTCGCTCGCAATGGCGCCGTTTACGGCAAAGAAGGTCGGCATTGGCCGTCCGCTACTTTCGCGCTAAGGAGGGCCTACGAAGAGGCGGCCGGCCGCGGCCGCAGGGGAGGAAATCGATGAAACATTTGACCGCCACATTTGCCGCCACTGTCGTACTGGCGCTTGTGGGCTTTGGCCCAATCGGGGCCGCCGGCGCCGATCCGATCGTCGTCAAGTTCAGTCACGTGGTGTCGCCCGACGCGCCCAAGGGCAAGGCGGCGCTGCTGTTCAAGCAGCTGGCCGAGAAATACACCAACGGCAAAGTCACGGTCGAAGTCTACCCGAACTCCTCGCTCTATAAGGACAAGGAAGAGCTCGAAGCGCTCCAGCTCGGCTCGGTGCAGCTACTGGCGCCGTCGATCTCCAAATTCGGTCCGCTCGGCGTTAAGGAATTCGACGTTTTCGACTTGCCGTTCCTGATGGTCGACGATGCGCGCGCCCGCCAGATGACGTCGAGCCCGATGATGGCGGACCTCAACAAGAAGCTGGAAGCCAAGGGCGTGTCGCCGCTCGCCTACTGGGACAACGGCGCCCACGTCTATACGTCGAATGTGCCGTTGATCTCGCCGGACGATTTCCGCGGCCTGAAAATGCGCATCCAGGGCAGCAAGGTGCTCGACGCCGTGGCGCGGCAGCTCGGCGCCATTCCGCAGATCATCGCCTTCGGCGAGCTCTATCAGGCGCTGCAGACCGGCGTCGTTGACGGTGAAGACAATGTGCCGTCGAACATCTGGACGCAGAAATTCTACGACGTGCAGAAGTATCTCACCGTGTCGTATCACGGCCGGCTGACCTATTCGCTCATCACCAACGTCAAGTTCTGGAACTCGCTGCCGGCCGATGTGCGACCCGGCCTCGACCGGGCCGTCAAGGAGTCGACCGACTTCTTCAACGAGACCGCGGCGAAGGATAACGCGCAGGCGCTCAAGGACATCGCCGCCACCGGCAAGATCCAGATGCACACCCTGACCGATACCGAAAAGCAGGCCTGGATCAACAAGCTGATGCCGGTCCACAAAGAGATGGAAGGCCGCTTCGGCAAGGAGTTCATCCAGAACATCTACAAAGCTTCGGGCTTCGTCCCGCCGCAGTCGTAAAAACCGGTCAAAACCCTCCCCGCCAACGGGGAGGGTTTTTGGTTCGTGAGGACACCGGTGCTCGACCGTTTCCTCAATCGGCTCGAAGAGTGGATCATTGCCACGTTGATCGCGGCGGCGACCGCGCTGACGTTCGTCGCCGTGGTGCACCGCTATGGCGCCAGCAATTCGGCGAGCCTTGCCCGTTGGGCCGGCCAGCATCAGCTGTTCTGGCTCCGAACGTCGGCGGACTGGGTCTATGTCGAGCTCGCCGCCATCAACCTGTCCTGGGCGCAGGAGCTCGCCACCTACATGTTTGTTTGGATGGCCAAATTTGGCGCCGCGCTCGGCGTGCGTACCGGAATTCATGTCGGCGTCGACGTGTTCGTCAATCGCCTGTCGCCTGCGGCGCGCAAGCCGGTCATCGTGTTCGCCACGCTGTGCGGCGCGTTGTTCACCGGCGTGATCGGCACGCTCGGCGCGATTTACGTTTACCAACTCGACGCCGATCAGGTTTCGCCAGAACTAGAATGGCCGAGCTGGATAATCTATCTGTGCATCCCGCTCGGCTCCTACCTGATGTGCTTCCGTTTCCTGCAGGTGATGTGGCGTTATCTGCGCACCGGCTACGTGCCGCACCAGGGCCACGGTGAGGACTACGAGCCGCCGCCGGACGACGGTGTGCCGCTCGCCGAGGCAGCGCGATGACGGCGTTGTCGCATATCGGCAAGCAGGCCGGTGCGCCGCGCTCGGTCGGTGACACCGTCACCGCATGGTCGATCGTCATCCTGCCGATCGCGTTGGCGCTGATCTGCATTGCGGCGCGGCTCGACCTGATCCAGCTATCCCACACGACGCGCGCCGAGCTTTTGTTCGCGCTGCTCCTGGCGCTGATGGCGTCGGGCATGCCGATCTCGATCGCGCTCGGGCTTTCGGTGCTGACCTATCTGTTCATCCTTTCCAACGTCGATCCGAAAATGGTGGGCCTGAAGCTGTTCACCAGCATCGACCGCTTCGAGATCATGGCGATCCCGTTCTTCATTCTCGCCGGCAATTTCCTCACCGCCGGCGGCGTGGCGCGGCGCATGATCGACTTCGCCACCGCGCTGATCGGCCACTGGTATGGCGGGCTGGGGCTCGCCGGCGTCGTCGCCTGCGCCTTGTTCGCCGCCATCTCCGGCTCCTCGGTCGCGACCGTTGTCGGCATCGGCTCGATCATCCTGCCGGCCTTGATGGAGCAGGGTTATCCGCCGCGCTTTTCCGCCGGCGTGATCGCCACCTCCGGCGCGCTCGGCATCCTGTTCCCGCCGTCGATCAACCTCGTCATCTATGCGGTCGCGACCTCCGGCATGCAGCCGCGCGGGCCGACCGGCGCGGTGGTCGATTCCGCCTCCATCGGCCAGCTCTTCATCGCGGCGCTGGTGCCCGGGCTGATGCTCGCCACCATGCTCGGCGCCACCACCTGGTACCGCGCCTGGCGCTACGACTATCCGCGCATGAAGCGCACCAATTGGGTCGAGTGCTGGCGGACGTTCCGCGAAAGCGTCTGGGGGCTGATGCTCATTCTGCTGGTGCTGGGCGGGATCTATTCCGGCCTGTTCACGCCGACCGAGGCCGCGGCCTGTGCCGCGACCTATTCCTTCGTGATCGCGGTGTTCGTCTACAAGGGGCTGAAATTCTCCGAAGTGCCGGCGGTGCTGCTCAAGGCCGCCGCCATGAGCGCGATGATCCTCTACATCATCACCAACGCGGCGGTGTTCTCGTGGCTGCTGACTTCGGAGCAGATTCCGCAGTCCATGGCCGAATGGATGACGGCGCAGGGCTTCGGCATCGTCGCCTTCCTCCTGGTCACCAACATCGTGCTGCTCGCCGCCGGCAACTTCATGGATCCGGCGGCGATCACGCTAATCATGGGTCCGATCCTGTTTCCCATGGCGGCGGCGCTCGGCGTGCATCCGGTGCATCTCGGCATCCTGATGGCGGTCAACATGGAAGTCGGCCTGTGCCATCCGCCGGTCGGGCTCAATCTCTATGTCGCCTCCGGTATCACCAAGATGGGCATCACCGAGCTGACGATCGCGGTGCTGCCGTGGCTCGTCACCATGCTGATCTTCCTCGCCATGGTGACCTATATCCCGGCCATCTCGCTGTGGCTGCCGCACCTGCTCGGGATGCTCTGATCCGACCGGCGGCGGAGCGAAATCGCTTCAGCTTGAAGCGATTCACGCCCTGGGATTTTGATGGAGCATGATCTTTTCGGCAAACCGGCTTCCACTTTTCCGGATCATGCGCGCGTCGCCTACGACGCCTGCCGCATCGCCGGCTTTCCCCCGGCGCCGCGCAGGCCGTCGAGGATGGCGATCGCGCGCCTCATGGAGAAATCGCGCGTCTTTTGATCGAACGCGTTGGCATTGCCGCGCATCATGTAGCCGTGCAGCACGCCGGGGACGATGTGCACCTCGACGTTCTTCATGCGCGCGGGGATCGGGCGATAGGCATCGAGCACCTCGGCCGGCGCGCGGCTGTCGCGGTCGCCCCAGATGATGCAGACCGGCTTGGTCACGCCGTCAAGCTCGCCCACGTAATCGAGCAGCTGGGTGCCGTGGCAGGAAATGCCGGCCGCATAGCCGAGCCGCTTCGGCCCAAGGATGGCGTAGGGGCCGCCGTAGCAGAATCCGATCACGGCAGCGTTGCCGTTGAACTCCTTCAGCGTGCGCAGATAAGCGAGCGTGTCGGCGAGGTCGCGCTCGCCGGACTTGATCTTCTCGAGCCGCGGCTGCGAGCGCTGCTGGGCGCGGCCGTCGTCGTGGGCGAGCGGGCCGGGCAGCGTGCGCCAGAACAGTTCCGGCGCCGCGGCGATAAAGCCATGCGCGGCGAACTCGTCGGCCAGCGCACAGATGTCGGCATCGACGCCATGAACGGCGGAGGCGAGCACGATCGCCGGCACCGGCCCGTCGGCCTTCGGCATCGCCACGTAGCATTCGAATGCGCCGCTTTCGCTGGAGCGGACTTTTACGGTTTGACCTGCCATGAATTCCTCCCTTGGATCGACCGCGTTCCGGGCCGTGAGTTTAGTCGTGAAAATCGCGCGGCTGCAGCTCGATCGGCGTGCCGTGCGGGGTGCGTTCGCAGGCGTGTTCCCAGGCGTCGCGGGTGCGCGCCAGTTGCTGCGCGTTGGCGAGCCCCTTGGCGGCGACGATGCGCTCGAGCGTGTTGAGCCAGTGATGATAATAGGTCTCGCCGGTGTCGGGATCGCCGGCGGCTTGCGCCTTCTTGATCTCCTCGCCGAGCGTCGCCGCCCATTCCGTCCAGGTGAACAGGCCGCGCTCGTGCAGCGCCAGCGCCAACGCAAAGGCCTGCGCCTCCCACGGCTCGCGGAACACGGGCCCTTCGGCGTTGCGCGGAATGCTCAACTCGTCATTCCGGCCAAGCGAGCGAAGCGAGTGAGAGCCGGAATCCATAAACACAGTCCTTTCAGATCAGTGTAGGCGAAAGGTCAACCAACCCGCGATTCGCTTTCGATTTGTGTTGGTAAGCGCGCCGATGAGGTCATTGGTGACGCCGATATAGAGTGCGCCGTGTTTGCGGTTTGTCAGAATGTAGACGAAGGATTGTTCGTTCATCCAAGGGTTCGGTGATTATGGATTCTAGCTCTCGCTTCGCTCGGCCGGAATGACGCCTTCCAGATAAGGCTCGAACGCCTCGATCGAGACCTTGAGCGAGGGGTCGGAGCTCTCGCCCCACAGTTCGCGGCCGTCGAACAGCACGGTGTAGAGCCATTGCGGGTTGTCGCCTTGGCCGATGGCGGCGGTGTCGGGATAGACGTGGCAGCCGCGCACCGCCTCGACGACACCGACCTTGCCGCGGGCGTAGCGCGGCAGGCGCGTGTGGGTCTGCGGGTGGATGTTCTTGGTGCGCACGCGGTCGCCCGCCTTGAAGCGCGCCGGCCCCTGCGCCGGGCGAAAAAACGAGCCGCGCGACAGCGTGTTCGGTACCTCGGCTGCGGTAAGCTTGCGCTTCAGCGGTTTGCCCGGCCGGAGCGCGTGACCGGCTTTCAGCTCGTCGGCGCCGATCAGGCCGAGCTCGACCATCAGGTTTTCCAGCCGTATCTCCCACTTCCGGTAATAGGAGCTCGACAGATAGACGTCGGGCGGCAGCCGCTCGATGCCGTAGCGGGTCTGGTCGATGGTCCAGATGCCGGTGTAGCCCAGCGCGCGGTTGAGCGCGAGCGTGCGGCCTTCCCACGGCGCGTGAAACACCGGCTCGTTCGGCTCCGGCTCGACCTTGCCGAAGCCGTGCATGCCGCCCATGTCGTGGATGCCGTCCATCACTTAAACCTCTTTTGCGTTTTTCGCCAAGCCGGTGCCGATCATGCTGTCGCGCGTGACGAGCTGAACGAGCTTGTCTTCGCTCCAGCCCTCGGTGCCCGCGGGCCGCATCGGCAGCACGATGAAGCGCGTCTCGGCGGTTGAGTCCCAGACGCGGATGTTCGTGCCCGCCGGCAAGGTGACGCCGAAATCGGCCAGCACGCCACGCGGATCGTTGACCGCGCGCGAGCGGTAGGGCGCCGACTTGTACCAGACCGGCGGCAGGCCGAGCACTTCCCACGGATAGCAGGAGCACAAGGTGCAGACGATCATGTTGTGGGTCTGCGGCGTGTTCTCGACCGCGATCAAATGATCGCCGACGCGGTTCATCAGCCCGAACGCCGCGACCGCCTTGCTGCCGTCTTCGAGCAGCGCGCGCTTGAACGCCGGATCGCTCCAGGCCCTGGCGACGACGCGGGCGCCGGTATGCGGCCCGACCTTGGTCTCGTAGGCCTCGATGATGACGTCGAGCGCCTTCGGGTCGATATAGCCTTTCTCGGCCAGCACAGTCTCCAGCGCCCGCACGCGAAGCTGCATCTCGGAGAGCTCCGAGCCGTGATCGTGATGATCGTCGTGATCGTGGGTCATGACGCTATCCTTTGGCGCTATCCTTGCGGCGCTATCCTTCCCTGCGCTTGGCGGCCATTATAGTACGGCGAGGGGGCCAAGAAACCCAACATGCAATACGCCGCCGCGCGGCTCGCCGCTGCCATTGACCGCACCATTGCTGCCATCGGCCAGGTGGCGGCCTGGTGCTGTCTCTATGTGGTCGCTGCCGAATTCGCCGTTGTGGTGCTGCGCTATGCGCTGGGGCTCGGCTCGATCCGCCTGCAGGAATCGGTGCTCTACGCCCACGCCGCGCTGTTCATGTTGGCCGCGGCCTGGACCCTGCAGGTCGACGGCCATGTCCGTGTCGATATCTTCTACGCCGGCGCCTCGCCGCGCCGGCGGGCGCTCATCGACCTGATCGGAGCGATCGTCTTCCTTTTTCCGGTCGCGATTGCGATCGCCGTGCTGTCGTTGCCGTACGTCGAGCGCTCCTGGGCGATCCTTGAACATTCGCGCGAGGCGAGCGGTCTGCCGTTCGTCTATCTGCTCAAGACTTTGATCCCGCTGTTTGCGCTGCTGCTCGGCTTGCAGGGCATCGCCCAGGCGATCCGCGCCGCCTTGGTGCTGGCCGCCCCCTCCCATCCCTCCCCCGCAAGCGGCGGAGGGTAGGGTGGGGGATGAGCTCCTCGCCGTCGCCATGGTGGTCGCGGTCTGCATGCTGCTGCTCGCCGGCTATCCGGTGGCGCTGACGCTCGGCGGCGTCTCGCTCGGCTTCGCCGTCATCGGCGCCGCGGCGGGCGCGATGAATCTCGCGCTCCTCGGCGCGCTGCCCCAGCGCATTTTCGGCGTGATGGGAAACGACGCGCTGCTCGCCATCCCGCTGTTCATCTTCATGGGCGTGATGCTGGAGCGCTCGCGCATCGCCGAGGATTTGCTGGAGACCATGGGCCGGCTGTTCGGCGCGCTGCCGGGCGGCTTGGGCTTCTCGGTGATCCTGGTCGGCGTGCTCCTGGCCGCCGCCAAGGGCGTGGTCGGCGCCACCACCGTGACCATGGGGCTGATCGTGCTGCCGACCATGCTGCGGCACGGCTACGACAAGGCATTGGCGGCGGGAACGGTCGCGGCGACCGCGACGCTCGCGCAAATCTTTCCGCCCGCAACCGTGCTGGTGCTGCTCGGCGACCAGCTCAGCAACTCCTATCAGGCTGCGCAATTGGCCCAGGGCAATTTCGCGCCGCAGACGGTCTCGGTCGCCGATTTGTTTGCCGGCGCCATCGTTCCGGGCTTGGTGCTGGTCGCGCTTTATCTCGTGTATCTGGCGGGTGTTGCGATTGTCCTGCCGCAAAAGTCGCCGGCCATTGCGCCCGATCCCGCAGCCCCGCACGGCCTTGCGCTGGCGCGCCGCCTGATCGTGGTGCTGATCGCGCCGATCGCGCTCATCCTCGCCGTGCTCGGCTCGATCCTCGGCGGCATCGCGACGCCGACCGAAGCGGCGTCGGTCGGCGCCGTCGGCGCGATCCTGCTTGCGGCACTCAGGTCGGGCGCTACGGGCCTCCTCATGCCGGTGATGGTGCGCACCACCCAAATCACCAGCATGATTTTCCTGATCCTGATCGGCGCGACGTTTTTCAGTCTCGTCTTTCGCGGTCTCGGCGGCGACGCCATGGTGGAGCGGGCGCTGACCCATCTGCCGGGCGGCGTCGGTGGCGCGACGCTCGCGGTCATGGTGGTGCTGTTTCTGCTCGGCTTTGTGATGGATGCGTTCGAGATCATCTTCGTCGTGGTGCCGATCGTGGCGCCGGTGCTTTTGAAAATGCCCGGCGTCGATCCAGTCTGGCTCGGCATTATGATGGCGGTGAACCTGCAAACCTCCTATATGCATCCACCGCTCGGCCCGACCTTGTTCTACCTGCGCGGCGTCGCGCCGCCGGAGGTCACCACCCGACACATCTATCTGGGCATCATTCCTTACGTGCTGATCCAGCTCGCGATGCTGATCGCGCTGTGGTTTGCCCCGGCGCTGGCGACGTTCCTGCCGCACCGGCTTTACGGAACCTGAGCGTCACAAATCCTCGAGCCCATAGTCGGCCCAGCGCGCCGCGACCCGCGCCGTATCGTCGGCATGCGGCTTCACCGTCGGCGGGAAGCGCTCGTTGCCCCAGCGGGCCTGGCGCGGATGTTTCCACGAGCGCGTGGCATCGATCAGCATGCGGTTCCACAGCCCGGTGCCGAGCTGCGCCACGTCGCGGTCCTCCAGCGGCGTCGACGGATCGATCGGCGAGCCGAAAATTCCCGGAAAGATCACGACGCCGCCTTCGCCGGCATTGACGCGGTGCGCGTAGGCCCATTCGACCTGCTCGTCGTCGGCCGGGTCGATGTCCTCCTCGACCACGATGACGTGCTTGTAGCGATAGGTCGCCGCCGAATTGCCCCACAGCGCGGCCGCGATCTGCTTCGGCTGGCCCTGATAATGCTTCTTGATCTGGATGCGGATGTTGACGCCGTTGGTGATCGGCGGCGCGTAGACGTCGAGGATGCTGGGAATGCCGGCGCCGTTGAGGATGTTCCAGGCGATGGCCGCGCGCTGCACCGAGGACATCACGCTGTTCTCGCTGTAGGAGCCGGGCAGCGTGCCTTCCAGCGAGCCGCAGAAGATCGGATCGCGGCGGTGGGTGATGCAGCTGATCTTCATGGTCGGTCGCGGCGTCGGCAGGTCGGAGACGTAGCCGGTATATTCGCCGAACGGCCCTTCGCTCTCGTAAGACGCCGGGTCGTCGCTGATGAAGCCCTCGACGACGATCTCGGCGCTCGCCGGCACTTCGAGATCGACGGTCTCGCAGCGCACCAGCTCAACCGGCTCGCCGCGGTAGCCGCCCATGACGTCGTATTCGCAGACGCCCGCCGGCAGCGGCGAGCCGGACAGGAACGACATGATCGGGTCCCAGCCGATGACGCAGGCGACCGGCATCGGCTTGCCGCGTGCCGCCCATTTGACGAAATGCGCGCCCCAGTGCTGGCCGCCTTTGACCAGCAGAAACGGCGTGGTGTCCTTCTTGCCGATCATGCCCCGATACATGCCGACGTTCATGACGCCGGTGTCGGGATCGCGGGTGACGATGGACGAGAAGGTATGGATGTAGCGGCCGCCTTCGAGGTAATGCCACTTCGGCACCGGGAATTCCGCCTGGTCGATGGCGTCGCCGCGGACGATGACCTCCTTCACCGGGCCTTTGTCGACAATGACCGGCGCAACGGTCGCGCGGTTCTTCTGCATCACGTATTGCACCAGCTCGCGATTGCTGGCGTCGTGCGGAAAGCCGAGCGCCAAGGCGAGCCGCGCCCGCGAGCCAAGGCCGCTCGCGAACAGCTTGGTGCAGCGGCCATCCGCGTAGCCCTTGATGTTTTCGAACAGCAGCGCCGGGCCCTTCTTCTCCAGCACGCGCCGCGTCAGCGCGCCGAGCTCGCGGTCCCAGTCGACCTCGGTTTTGATGCGGCGTAGCTCGCCGTGCTGCTCGAGCTGCGCCATCCACTGCCGCATGTCCAAAAAACCCATCGTCCGCTCGCTTTCGCCTTGGCTCGGCAACCGCCGAGCTTGATCGGGCTATTAATTCCCGGCAATTCTCATCGTGGCAATGGGTCAGCCGCGACCCGCATGCCGGGAGCGAAGGAACGGCCATGAGCGCAGCACAGATCTTTGATCTTCACGGCAAAGTAGCCCTGGTGACCGGCGCGTCGAGTGGGCTCGGCGTGCGCTTTGCCGAATGCCTGGCCGAGAACGGCGCCGCGGTGGTGCTGGTGGCGCGCCGCGCCGACCGCCTTGCCGCGGTCAAGGCGCGGATCGAGAAGGCCGGCGGCCGGGCGCTTGCGGTCGAAGCCGACGTGCGCGACCGCGCCGCGATGGCCGCGGCCTTCGATGCCGCCGAGAAAGCCTTCGGCACCGTCACCATCCTGGTCAACAATGCCGGCGTCGTCACCGCCGGCCGCGCCGTCGAATTGTCCGAGGAGGAATGGCGGCGTGTCCTGTCGACCAATCTCGATGCCGTGTTTTATTGGGCGCAGGAAGGCGCGCGCCGCATGCTCGCGGCCGGCTCTGGCGGCGCCATCGTCAATATCGCGTCCGTGATCGGCTTCGGCGTCGCCAAGGGCGTCATCGCCTATGCAACCGCCAAGGCCGCGGTGATCCAGGTCACCAAGGCGCTGGCGCTTGAGCTCGCCTTCAAGGGCATCCGCGTCAACGCCATCGCGCCGGGCTGGATCGTCACCGAGCTCAACCGCGACTATCTGATGAGCGAGGCAGGCCAGGCGCTCAAGCGCGAGATTCCGATCGGCCGCTTCGGCGAGGAGCGCGATCTCGACGGCCCGCTGCTGTTGCTCGTCTCTGACGCCGGTCGCTTCGTCACCGGCGCCACGATTGTCGCCGACGGCGGCCAGATGGTGGCGCTGAGGGGGTAGCAGGGATCAGATATCAGTGGTCAGTCATCGGACGGCCTCAGCGGCCGGTCCTCTGATCACTGACTACTGACTAGAACCTATCTCAAAATTGCTGACGGGTCACGATCAGCTATAAATGTTGGATGATTCGGCTCAGCAACGAGCAATGGGAGCGCATCCGGAACCAT
>Ga0335081_10012083_pt1 | contig 13987 bp, 19 predicted proteins | sample Lox_Sample_35_FD_206713 | JGI IMG/M metagenome (GOLD analysis project Ga0335081, IMG submission 206713) | Soil microbial communities from Loxahatchee National Wildlife Refuge, Florida, United States - Lox_Sample_3.5 | ecosystem: Environmental > Terrestrial > Soil > Wetlands | place: USA... | reverse complement strand
ACACCGGCGCCCGCGAGCTGCTCTGCATCCGCGTCGTCGGCGGTCACCACCGTCGCTACGCGCGCGTGGGCGACATCATCGTCGGCACCGTCAAGACGGCGACGCCGCAGGGTGCGGTGAAGAAGGGGGAGGTCGTCCGCGCGGTCGTCGTGCGGACGCGGAAGCCGTTCGGCCGCGACGACGGGACGACGATCGCGTTCGACGAGAACGCCGCCGTGATCATCGACGGCCAGCGCAATCCGCGCGGCACCCGCATCTTCGGGCCGGTCGCGCGCGAGCTGCGCGAGAAGAACTTCATGAAGATCGTCTCGCTCGCCCCGGAGGTGCTCTGAGATGTCACAGACGATGAAGGTCAAGAAGGGCGACATCGTGCACGTCCTCCGCGGCAAGGACGCCGGCAAGGAAGGCCGCGTCGTCGAGGCGCTCCCGCGCGAGCGCCGCGTCGTCGTCGAGAACATCAACGTCGTCAAGAAGCACCGGCGCCCCCGCCCGATCCAGAACACGACCGGGCTCGGCGGCCCGCAGATCATCCCGGGCGGCGTCGTCGACCTGCCGGCTTCGCTGCCGGTCTCGAACGTGATGGTCGTCTGCCCGGTCTGCGGCAAGCCGACCCGCGTCGGCACGGTCCTCAAGGAGATCAAGGACCGGCAGGTGCGCGTCCGAGTCTGCAAGCGCGAGGGCTGCGGCCAGGAGATCGACCGGTGAGCGCCACCGAGACGTACACGCCGCGCCTGAAGGAGCGCTACGAGCGCGAGATCCGCCCGCGCCTCAAGGACGAGCTCGGACTCGACTCGGTGATGCAGGTGCCGCGGGTCCAGAAGATCACGCTCAACATGGGCGTCGGCGAGGCCAAGACCGAGGCGAAGGCGCTCGACTCCGCGATCGACGAGCTGACGACGATCGCCGGCCAGCGCGCCCAGGTCCGGCGCGCGCGCAAGTCGATCGCGCAGTTCAAGGTGCGCGAGGGGATGCCCGTCGGGGCGAAGGTCACGCTGCGCGGCGCCCGGATGTACGAGTTCCTCGACCGGCTCGTCGCGATCGCGCTGCCGCGGATCCGCGACTTCCGCGGCCTGAGCCCGCGCTCGTTCGACGGCCGCGGCAACTACTCGCTCGGCATCCGCGAGCAGATCATCTTCCCGGAGATCAACTACGACGACATCCAGCAGGTTCGCGGCCTCGACGTGACGATCACGACCAGCGCCGAGAACGACGACCACGCCCTCGCGCTACTGCAGGCGCTCGGCCTGCCGTTCGGCGGCGACGGCGAAGGGAGGCAGTAGGCATGGCGAAGACGTCGCTCGTCGTGAAGCAGCGGCGACCCCAGAAGTTCAAGGTGCGCAACTACACGCGCTGCAACCGGTGCGGCCGCCCCCGCGCTGTCTTCCGCAAGTTCGGGCTCTGCCGGATCTGCCTGCGCGAGCTCGCGCACCAGGGCGCGATTCCCGGGATGACGAAGTCGAGCTGGTAGGAGAGAGACGGTGCTGACCGATCCGATCGCAGACATGCTCACCCGCATCCGCAACGCCAACAAGGCGCTGCACGAGCACGCGGAGATGCCGAGCTCGAGGATGAAGGTCGAGATCGCCCGCCTGCTCAAGGAGGAGGGCTACATCCGCGACTTCCATGTCGAGAAGGGAGACGCCTTCGATACCCTGGTCGTCGACCTCAAGTTCGGCCGCAACCGCGAACGGGTGATCTCGGGCCTGAAGCGCGTGTCGAAGCCGGGCCGCAGGGTCTACGCCCGGAAGGACCGGCTTCCGCGCGTGCTGGGCGGGATGGGAGTCGCGATCCTCTCCACGTCCTCGGGTCTCGTCACGAGCCGCACCGCGCAGGAGCGCGGCGTCGGCGGTGAGGTCGTGGCCTTCATCTGGTGAACGAATGAGCAGAATCGGCAAGGCACCCATCACCATCCCCGACGGCGTGACCGTCACGATCGAGCCTGCCCGCGTCGCGGTCGCCGGCCCGCTGGGCACGCTCCAGCAGCAGGTGCCGCAGCGGATGAAGATCGAGCAGGCGGACGGCCAGGTCGTCGTCACCCGCCCGACCGAGCGCGGCGAGGACCGGGCGCTCCACGGCCTGACGCGGACGCTCGTCGCGAACATGGTCGAGGGCGTCACGAAGGGCTTCGAGAAGCGGCTCGAGATCCAGGGCGTCGGCTACCGCGCCGCGCTGCACGGCGCCGACCTCGAGCTCAACGTCGGCTTCTCGCACCCGGTCGTCGTCAAGCCGCGCACCGGCATCACCTTCGAGGTGCCGGCGCCGACCGAGGTCGTCGTCAAGGGGACGGACAAGCAGATGGTCGGCCAGACCGCGGCCGAGATCCGCAAGGTTCGGCCGCCCGAGCCGTACAAGGGTAAGGGCATCCGCTACGAGGGCGAGTACGTCCGCAGGAAGGTGGGCAAGCGTGCCTAGCTTGACCGTGAGACAGGCCCGCGTGCGGCGCCACAAGCGCGTGCGCGCGAAGGTGCGCGGCACCGCCGAGCGGCCGCGCCTCGTCGTCTTCCGTTCCAATCGCGGCATCGAGGCCCAGCTCGTCGACGACGGCGGCGGGCGCACGCTCGCGTCCGCGTCGCATCTCGCGCTCGCGAAGTCGTTCAAGGGCGACAAGAGCGAGCAGGCGGCCGCGGTCGGGAAGGCGCTCGCCGCAGCCGCGAAGAAGGCCGGGGTCGAGACGTGCGTCTTCGATCGCGGCGGCTACCTCTACCACGGACGCGTGAAGGCGCTCGCCGACGGCGCCCGCGAAGGAGGCCTGACGTTTTGAGTGCGATCGAGTACACCGAGACGCGCGAGCTCAAGGAGCGCGTCGTCGAGATCAACCGCGTGGCCAAGGTCGTCAAGGGAGGCCGGCGCTTCTCGTTCACGGCGCTCGTCGTCGTCGGCGACGAGGTCGACCGCGTCGGCGTCGGCTACGGCAAGGCGCGCGAGGTGCCGCTCGCGATCACGAAGGCCGTCGAGGACGCGAAGAAGAACCTCTTCACCGTCCCGAAGCACGGCTCGACGATCACGCACGAGGTGCTCGGCAGGTTCGACGCGGCCAGGGTGCTGCTGCGCCCCGCTTCGGAGGGAACCGGCGTCATCGCCGGCGGCGGCGTGCGCGCGGTGCTCGAGCTCGGCGGCGTCCGCAACGTCCTCGCGAAGAGCCTCGGCACGACGAACCCGATCAACATGGCGAAGGCGACCGTCGTCGCGCTCCAGGAGCTGCGCCGGCCCGAGGACGTGGCGAAGATCCGCGGCAAGCGGATCAGCGAGGTGCTGCCGATCCCCGCGGTCGCGCCGGAGGCCGAGGAGGCGCCGGTCGAGGAGGCCGCCGCCGCCGTCGCTGCGGTCGTCGAGGAGCCGGCCGTGGTCGAGGAGCCGGCGGCTGAAGAGCCTGCACCCGAGCCGGAGCCGGAGCCGGTCGCCGAGGCTCCTGCCGAGCCCGAGCCCGCGGCAGAGGCGCCGGCCGAGGAGGCCAAGCCGAGACGACGCAGCATCCGCCGCAAGAAGGACGAGGGCTAGGTGGCCAAGCTCCGCATCACTCAGGTTCGGTCCCAGATCGGGCAGTCCGAGCGGCATCGCGGTACGCTGCGCGCGCTCGGGCTCGGTCGCATCGGCCGCAGCGCCGAGCACGAGGAGTCGCCGGCGCTCGCCGGGATGCTCCGCAAGGTCCGCCACCTCGTGAAGGTCGAGAACGACTGATGCCGGAGAAGCAGCTCTCGCTTTCCAATCTCCAGCCGGCCCAGCCGCGCGAGGATCGCAAGCGCATCGGCCGCGGGCTCGGCTCCGGCAAGGGCCGCTACGCCGGCCGCGGCGTCAAGGGCCAGAAGGCGCGCTCGGGCTCGCACAAGATGCGCGCCGGGTTCGAGGGCGGGCAGATGCCGATCTACATGCGGCTCGGCAAGCTGCGCGGCTCGACCTCCGCGGACGCGATGCCGATCGGCCCGTTCCGGACCTCCACCCAGCCGGTCAACGTCCGCGACCTCGACCGGTTCGAGGCCGGCGACGAGGTGACGCCCGAGACGCTCGTCGAGAAGCGCGTGATCAAGAACACGCGCACCGACGTGAAGCTGCTCGGCGTCGGGGAGGTGACGAAGAAGCTCACCGTCCGCGTCCATGCGATGTCCGCCTCCGCGCGGGAGAAGATCGAGGCGGCCGGAGGAACCGTCGAGCTGCTGCGCGAGCCGAAGGTCAAGAAGGCGCGGCATCGCAAGGCGAAGCCCGTCGCCGCCGAGGAGCCCGAGGCCGAGACGCCGGACAGCGACGAGGCGCCCGCCGAGGAGCCGGCCGCCGAGGCCGGGCAAGAGCCGGAGGACGAGGGCTAGGTGCTGTCCTGGCTCCTCAACGCGTGGCGCGTGCCCGAGCTGCGCCGGCGCATCCTCTTCACCGCCGTCGTCCTCGCCGTCTACCGCTTCGGCTCGTGGATTCCGGCGCCGGGCGTCAACCAGTCGGCGCTCACGCAGTTCTTCGGGGGCGCGGGCGGCAGCGGCGTCTTCGGGCTGCTCAACCTCTTCTCGGGGTCGGCGCTGTCGCGCTTCTCGCTCTTCGCGGTCGGCATCCAGGCCTACGTCACGGCCTCGATCATCCTCCAGGTCCTGACGGCCGTCGTGCCGTCGCTCGAGCGGCTGCAGAAGGAGGGCGAGGCCGGCTACGCGAAGATCACGCAGTACTCGCGCTACCTGACCGTCGTGCTCGCGGCTGCGCAGGCGACCGCCTACGCGTTCCTGTTCAAGCACTACAACGCGCTCCCGAACCTCAACCCCGGCCGGCTCATCATCATCGTGCTCACCCTCACCGCGGGCGCGACGCTGCTGATGTGGCTGGGCGAGCAGATCACGAAGCGCGGCATCGGCAACGGGATCTCGCTCCTCATCTTCGCGTCGATCCTCGCCTACGCCCCGACCGGGATCAGCTCGTGGATCAACGGCGGCACGACCGAGCGGCTGTTCTTCCCGCTCGTCGCCATCGCCGTCGTCGTCGCGGTCGTCTTCGTCCAGGAGGGGCAGCGGCGGATCCCGGTGCAGTACGCACGGCGGATGCTCGGGAACCGGCAGACGACCGGCGGCTCGACCTACATGCCGCTCGGCCTGCTGATGGCCGGCGTCATCCCCGTCATCTTCGCGATCGCTCCGCTCTCGGCGGCCCAGACGGTCGCGAGCTTCCGGCCCTCGTGGAGCGCCTGGCTGCAGACCAACTTCGGCTACACGAGCTGGAAGTACCTGCTCGCCCAGGCGGTCCTGATCGTCGTGTTCACGTACTTCTACACCTCGGTCGTCTTCAACCCGGTCGACCAGGCCGACAACCTGCGGAAGAACAACGGCTACATCCCCGGGATCCGGCCCGGCCCGCCGACGGCGGCCTACCTCGACCGCGTCCTGCAACGGCTGACGCTGCCCGGCTCGCTGTTCCTCGCTCTCGTCGCCGTCGCGCCGTCGCTCTTCATCTCGTACTTCCACTTCTCGCAGAACACGGCCCGCGCCCTCGGCGGCACGTCGGTGCTGATCGCGGTCGGCGTCGCGCTGCAGACGATGCGGCAGATGGAGTCGCAGATGATGATGCGCCACTACGAAGGGTTCCTGCGCTGAACATCTTGGTCCTCGGGCCCCAGGGGTCGGGGAAGGGCACGCAGGCGAAGCGGATCAAGGCGACGTACGGCATCCCGCACGTGGCCACCGGCGACATGATCCGCGAGATGAAGGAGCTCGACACGCCGCTGGGGCACGAGCTGAAGGAGGTCTACGACCGGGGCGACCTCGTCTCGGACGAGCTGATGATCCGGCTGATCCAGGACCGGCTCTCGCGCGGCGACACACTGCGCGGCTTCGTCCTCGACGGCTTCCCGCGCACGATGCCGCAGGCGGAGGCGCTCGACGAGCTCCTGCGGACGCTCGACCGCGCGCTCGACGTCGTCTTCGACTTCCAGGTGCCCGACCGCGGGGAGCTGCTCGCCCGCATGCGCAAGCGCGCGGAGGAGGAGGGCCGCGCCGACGACACGCCCGAGGCGATCGAGCGCCGGCTCGAGCTCTACGACCGCGAGACCGCGCCGCTCGTCGAGTACTACCGGACGCGACATGCGAACGTCGTCGGCATCCACGCCGACGGCACGGTCGACGAGGTGTTCCAGGAGCTCGAGCAGGCGCTCTCGTCGGCGGAGGGGCGCGAGTGATCGTCCGCAAGTCCCGGGCCGAGATCGACGGGATGGCGCGGGCCGGGGCGCTCGTCGCCGAGACGCTCGCGCTCGTCGCCGAGAGCCTCGAGCCCGGCGTGACGATGCGCGAGCTCGACCGGATCGCCGACGAGCACATCGCCGAGCGCGGCGGCTACCCGACCTCGAAGGGCTACAAGGGCTTTCCGGCCGCGCTCTGCCTCTCGCCGAACTCGATGGTTGTCCACGGGATCCCGAGCGACTATGCGGCGCAGGAGGGAGACCTCGTCTCGGCCGACCTCGGCGTGACCCTCGACGGGCTCGTCGCCGACAGCGCCGTCACGCTCCCGGTCGGGGAGATCGACCCCGAGGCGCAGCGGCTGCTCGACGTCTGCCAGCAGGCGCTCGCCGCCGGGATCGAGCAGGCGCGGATCGACAACCACGTCTCCGACATCTCGCACGCCGTGCAGGAGGTCGTCGAGGCTGCGGGCTTCTCGGTCATCCGCAGCCTCGTCGGCCACGGCGTCGGCCGCTCGTACCACGAGGACCCGCAGATCCCCAACTACGGCCCGCCCGGCCGCGGTCCGCTGCTGCAGGAGGGGATGACGCTCGCGATCGAGCCGATGATCACGGCCGGCGGCCCCGACGTCTACGTCCACGCCGACGAGTGGTCGATCTCGTCGGTCGACGAGTCGCTCGCCGCCCACTTCGAGCACACCGTCGCGATCACCTCGGACGGCCCCCGCGTGCTCACGCTGGCGGGAGCCCCTCTGCTACGATGACCTTCTTCCGCGCACGGCTCAGCCGTGCGCGTGCGCACGTCTGAGGCTGCACTGTTCACGAAAGGGATTTTGCCGACCAAGGAAGAGAAGATCGAGGTCGAAGGCGAGGTCGTCGAAGCGCTCCCGAGCACGATGTTCCGGGTACAGCTCGACGGGGGGCACTCGGTGCTCGCGACCATCTCCGGCAAGATGCGAAAGCACTACATCCGCATCCTCCCCGGCGACAAGGTCAAGGTCGAGCTCAGTCCCTACGACCTCAGTCGCGGCCGGATCACCTACCGGCACCGGTAAGGGAGCCCACGAATCTGATGAAAGTCCGTCCTTCCGTCAAGCCCATGTGCGAGCGCTGCCGCGTGATCAAGCGGCACGGTACGACCATGGTCATCTGCTCAAACCCCCGGCACAAGCAAAGGCAGGGCTGAGTCATCGCCAGAATCGCCGGCGTCAACCTTCCGAACCAGAAGCGGCTCGAGATCGGGCTGACGTACATCTACGGGATCGGGCAGCCGACCGCGCGCAAGGTCGCGGCCGAGCTCGGGCTCAATCCCGACACGAAGGTCAAGGACCTCACGGACGAAGAGGTCACGAAGCTCCGCAACTACATCGACTCGAACCTCGAGGTCGAGGGCGACCTGCGGCGCGACCGCCAGCAGGCGATCAAGCGGCTCTCCGAGATCGGCGCCTACCGCGGCATCCGGCACCGGCGCGGCCTGCCGGTGAACGGGCAGCGGACGAAGACGAACGCGCGGAGCCGCAAGGGCCCGAAGAAGACCGTCGGACGCGGAAAGAAGGCGAAGTAGCGTGCCGGGAACGAGAAGGCAGGCGGCCACTCGCGGCCGCACGCGCCGCCGCGTCCGCAAGAACATCGCGATCGGCCAGGCGCACATCAAGACGAGCTTTAACAACACGATCGTCGCCCTCACCGACCGCGAGGGGAACGTCATCGCCTGGGAGTCGGCCGGCTCGGCCGGCTTCAAGGGCTCCCGCAAGTCGACGCCGTTCGCCGCGCAGGTGACGGCCGACGCGGCCGCTCGCAAGGGGATGGAGCACGGCCTGCAGAAGGTCGAGGTCTTCGTCAAGGGCCCGGGCTCGGGACGCGAGACGGCGATCCGCTCGCTCCAGGCCGCCGGTCTCGAGATCCTGTCGGTGAGGGACGTGACGCCGCAGGCGCACAACGGCGTCCGGCCGCGCAAGCGGAGGCGTGTCTGATGGCTCGCGATCTCGGAGCCAAGTGCCGCGTCTGCCGCCGCGAGGGGATGAAGCTCTTCCTCAAGGGCGAGCGCTGCCTGACGGAGAAGTGCGCGATCGAGCGCCGCTCGTATCCGCCGGGCGAGCACGGCCGCGGCCGCATCAAGCAGAGCGAGTACCTCCTGCAGCTGCGCGAGAAGCAGAAGGCGCGCCGCTACTACGGCCTGCTCGAGAAGCAGTTCCGCACCTACTACGAGAAGGCGGCGAAGCGGTCCGGCGTCACCGGCGAGGAGCTCCTGCGGATGCTCGAGACGCGGCTCGACAACGTCGTCTACCGGCTCGGGTTCGCCGCGTCGCGGGCGCAGGCGCGCCAGCTCGTCCGGCACGGCCATTTCCACGTGAACGGCCGCCGCGTCAACATCCCGAGCTACCAGGTGCGCCCCAACGACGTCGTCACCGTCCCGCCGAGCTCGTCGGCGCAGCAGGTGATCCGCGACGCCACCGACCTCGTCTCGACGGTCGCCCCCTGGCTTCAGGCCGACCACGACGGGCTGACGGGCAAGGTGCTGAAGCAGCCCGAGCGCGGCGAGATCGACACGCCCGTCCAGGAATCGCTCATCGTCGAGCTCTACTCGAAGTAACGAAAGAGGGAACTTCTTTGGCGACAAGAGAAATGAACTTCCAGATCCCGAAGATCGTCCACGAGGAGGTGGACGAGCATCGCGGGGTCTTCGCGATCGAGCCGCTCGACCGCGGCTTCGGTCACACGTTCGGCAACTCGCTGCGGCGCGTGCTGCTCTCCTCGCTCGAGGGGGCGGCCGTCACCACCGTGAAGGTGGAAGGCACCGCGCACGAGTTCACGACCCTGCCCGGCGTCCGTGAGGACGTGACGGACATCATCCTCAACCTCAAGAACGTGATCTGCCGGCTGCACGGCGAGTCGCCCGAGGTCGAGGTGCACATCGCGAAGAAGGGGCCGGGGACGGTCACGGCCGCCGACATCGAGGCGCCGGCGGAGCTCGAGATCCTCAATCCGGAGCTCGAGATCGCGAACCTGTCGGACAAGGGCCGTCTCGAGATCACGCTCACGATCGGCCGCGGCCGCGGCTACGCTCCGGCGGAGCTGAACCGGGGGCCGCAGCACACGATCGGCGTGATCCCGATGGACTCGATCTTCTCCCCGGTGCGCCGTGTCGCATACCAGGTCGAGGCGGCGCGCGTCGGGCAGCGGACGGACTACGACAAGCTGTCGCTCGACATCACGACCGATGGCTCCGTCGACCCGAAGGACGCGCTCGCGGAGGCGGCCGAGATCCTCATCCGCCAGCTCGCCATCTTCACCGACCTCGACCGGATCGAGGGCTTCGGCGAGGCTGCGCCCGTCGAGGGCGGCGGCATCGGCCCCGAGGCGGCGCTCGCGCACGGGATGGAGAACTTCCCGATCGAGGAGCTCGAGCTCGGCGTCCGCTCGTACAACTGCCTGAAGCGGGTCGGGATCGAGACGATCGGCGACCTCGTGATGAAGACCGAGCAGGAGCTCGCCGCAATCCCGAACTTCGGCAAGAAGTCGATCGAGGAGGTGCGCGAGACGCTCGCGCAGCACAACCTCACGCTTCGCGGCGACAACGGCCTCGGCTCGATCGAATAGAAAGGGAGCGGGAGCGCCATGCGCCACGCGCGGACAGGCAAGAAGCTCGGACGCGACTCCTCGCACCGCAGGGCGCTCTACTCCAACCTCACGTGCTCGCTCATCGAGCACGGGCGGATCAGGACGACCGAGGCGAAGGCGAAGGCCGTCAAGCCGTACGCCGAGCAGATGATCACGCTCGGGCGCCGCGGCGACCTCCACGCGCGCCGGCAGGCGCTCGCGGAGCTCCGCTCGCAGGAGGTCGTCCACAAGCTGTTCTCGGACGTCGGCCCGCGGATGGCCGACCGTCCCGGCGGCTACTCGCGGATCGTCAAGCTCGGCCACCGTCCCGGCGATGCCGCCGAGATGGTCTACCTCGAGCTCGTCGACTTCGACCCGCTCGCCACGCGCTACTAGCCGCCGGGCGTCCCGAGGACGCTGCCCAGCCCGGCGCTGATGCCGGCGATGATCATCCCCGCGAAGGTGACGATGCCGAGCGCGCGGACGAAGGTGTCCTGGAAGAACTTCCAGCGGAAGTAGGCGAGCGTCAGGAGCTCGAAGCCGACGACCGCGATGGCGAAGAAGAGCGCGACGCGGTATTGGGAGATCAGGAAGGGCAGCGAGTGGAGGATGCCGCCGACGAACGTCCCGCCGCCGGTGATCAGGCCGCGCTTCCACGGGCTGCCACGGCCGGTGAGCTCGCCCGTGTCGGACAGCGCCTCCGAGAACCCCATCGAGATCGCGGCGCCGAGGGACGTCGCGAGGCCTGCGATGAACGCGTAGCGAGTGTCGTGCGAGGCGAGCACGACTGCGAAGATCGGTGCCAGCGTGGAGAGCGAGCCGTCGATCAGGCCGACCATCGCCGGCTGGACACGCTGGAGGAGGAAGGTGTGCTCGCTGCCCATTGGTATGTAGTATATCTGAAGTCGTGCAAACGACTAGAACATAAGGCAACCCTGACAAACTGCGTCAGGAGGGCCTGACTTGCGCCTCATGCTGACGCTCGAGTACGACGGCACGCCCTTCCGCGGCTGGGCGGCGCAGCCGGGGCTGCCCACGATCGAGGCGGCGCTTCGCGCGGCTCTCGCGGAGACCTTCGGCTCCGTCGCGAACCTCGCGGTCGCGGGCCGCACCGACACCGGCGTCCACGCGCTCGGCCAGGTGGTGACGGTCGACGTCGAGGGTGGACCGCCGCCGGAGCGCGCGGCAGCGGCCCTCAACCCGCGGCTGCCCGACGAGATCGCCATCGTCGTGGGGCGGGAGGTGCCCGCGAGCTTCCACGCACGCCACTCGGCCCGCGCGCGCAGCTACCGCTATCGCCTCTTCACGCGCGCGACGCCTTCGCCGTTCGAGGCCGGCCGAAGCTGGTGGCTGCCGCGTCCGCTCGACGGGGATGCGCTCGCCGCCGCGGCGACCTCGCTCGCGGGCGAGCACGACTTTCGCGCTTTCACGCCCACGCAGACGCAGCACGAGGTCTTCGTCCGCGTCGTCGAGCGAGCGGAGTGGATCCGCCGAGGCGATCACCTCGACTTCGAGATCACCGCCGACAGCTTCCTCCGCCACATGGTGCGGCGCCTCGTCGGGACGATGGTCGAGTCGCCCGCCGCGCTCCCACGCCTGCTCGACGGCCGCGCCCGCTCCGAGGCCGGCGCTACCGCCCCGCCCTGCGGTCTCTACCTCGTCTCGGTGGCCTACTGACGGAGGAGGAAGGTGGCGATCTCGCCGGCCGCGAGCTCGAGTCCGCCCGGCAGCGGCTCCTCCTCGTCGAGACGGAGTCGCGCCGCCGTGGCGCCGGCGAGGCCGAGGCGCTCGGGCGTCGCGTTCGGGTTGAACACGCGCAGGACGACGCCGCTGGCGTCCTCGGCGCCCTTGAGGCACGAGAAGACGAGGTCGCCCGAGAGCTGAAGCGACGCCTCGAACGGATCGCCGTGGAGCAGGTCGGTGCGGTAGTCCTGGCTCGCGCGGAGCAGCGCTGCGTTCGTGAGGCGGTCGCCGTCGAGACGGAGCGCGTACTCGAGGACGTGGCGGCCGCGACACTGCCCATCCGGCGTCGGGATCTCCGGGCCGGCCATGAGCCGTCGGGTCGGCAGCCCCGCCGGCCGCGAGATCGTCCCGACGCAGCGGAGGAGCGTCAGCCGCAGCCCGTCCGGCGAGGCTTCGTACTCGGGCAGCCCCTTCGCCAGCAGGACGAGCCGGCCGAGCGCGACCGCGCCGAGCGTGTGCGCCGTCGCCACGGGCGGTTCGACCCACTCCGCCCGGGGCGACGACGGCGCGAGCGGCCGCTCGACGACGGCGAACTGGCTCTCCGCGCGCACGACCTCGGCTCCGTCCTCCGAGCGGACGAGGAGGCGGAGCCGGTGGTCCTCCGACTCGTTCTCGACGATGCTGGTCAGCTCGCAGCGATCGAGGCCCGGAACGGCCCGGATCGTCGTCTCGATCCGGACGCCGGGCAGCTCGTGCTCGAGCACGAGCCCCTGGTCGGTGCCGCGGGAGGAGACGAGCCCGGCCGTGCGCACGGCCCCGCCGGGACAGAAGGTGTAGAGGTCGCCGACGTCCGGCTCGTCCTCGAAGGCGAGCCGCTCCGCGATCGCCTCGGCGTCGAGCGCCGGCTCCGCCGCGACCAGCGGCTCCACGCGGCGCCCGCAGAAGCCGTCGAGCTCGACGAGCTGGTGGCCGACGAGCCTCCGCCGCCGGCAGGGCAGCGTGTTGACGAGTGCGCCCCCGACGCCGAGCGCGTGCCGCTCGACGAGATCGAGCGTCCGGTCGAGCTGCTCGTAGCGGACGAGCATGTCGCGGTGCACCTCGTCGCACGAGCAGCCGCAGATCGAGTCGTGGGGGTGGTTACGCAGCAGGTCGCGCCAGGCGAGACGCAGGTCGCCGGCCGGAAACGGCTCCTCCGCTCGCAGCGCGCGCAGCGCCGCCGCCGTCTCGATGGAGAGCAGCCTCCGCTCTGCACGCTCGTTCGCCTGCTTCAGGTAGATGCGGGCCGAGTTCACGCCGCGCAGGACGTTCTGCAGCCTGCTGCCCACGAGCTCGCCCTCGTGGACGGGCAGCCCTTCGGGTTCGGGGGCGTGATCGGCGAAGCGCCCGATCCGGAACTCGGTGGCGAACGTGCGCTCGAGCCCACCGCAGAGCTTCGGCAGCACCGGCTCGATCGGCAGGTGGTCGGAGCCGTTGGCGAGGACGATCCTGTCCCGGCCCGCGCGCGCGAGCAGCTCGCCGAAGCGGGCGACGATCGCCTCGACCCGTTGTTCGGCGTCGCCGTACCACGTGAGCCGGGCGAAGTTGTCGTAGTGCGGCAGCAGCTGGCAGGCGACGACCTCGGCGGGGCCGGCCCGCCAGCGGAAGACGACGCCCACCTCGTCGAGCTCGTCGCCCAGCCCGCGCGAGAAGAGAAAGGTGCGGATGCCGAAGCCGGCGAGGATCTGGGGCAGCTGCGCCGGGTGCCCGAAGCTGTCGGGGTGGTACCCGGCCGCGCTCGGCTCGATGCCGAAGCGGCGGCAGACGCGCCGCCCGAGCAGGAGATTGCGGACGAGCGACTCCCCGCCGACGAGGATCTCGTCGGGGAGCACGTACGAGGGCCCCGCCTCGAGCCTGCCCGCAGCGAGCAGCGCGCGCAAGCGCTCCTCGTTCTCCGGCCGCACGTCGAGGTAGTCCTCGAGCACGATCGCCTGTCCGTCGAGCGTGAAGGATGCGAACGACGGGTCGCGCTCGAGCGTGTCGAGCACCTCGTCCACGGTCGCTCCCAGGCGCAGCCGGAACTGCTCGAGCGGGAGGTACCACTCCCGGTCCCAGTGGGTGTGCGGGACGACGAGGTAGCGGAAGTCGGAGACCCCGGCCACGCGAGGGACCCTAGTGGCACGCCGATACGATCGGCCTCGTGCGCTTCCCGGTCGTCCTCTTCGATCTCGACGGCACGGTCGTCGACTCCGGCGCGATCATCCTCGCCTCGATGCGGCACGCGACTCGCGAGGTGCTCGGCCGGGAGTACTCGGACGCCGAGTTGCTGCAGGCGGTCGGCGGGCCGGGCCTCGAGGCGCAGATGCACGCGCTCGCACCCGAGCACGTCGACCGGCTCGTCAGCGTCTACCGCGCTCACAACGAGCCGCTCCACGACGAGCTCGAAGCCTGCGCCGGGATGGAGGACGTCCTCGTCCGGCTGCGCGACGAGAGCCGCAGGCTCGGCATCGTCACCGCGAAGCGCCGCGCGACGGTCGAGCTCGCGTTCGAGAGCGTCCCGCTCGGCCACCTCTTCGGCACGATCGTCGG
>Ga0335081_10012082_pt1 | contig 13989 bp, 10 predicted proteins | sample Lox_Sample_35_FD_206713 | JGI IMG/M metagenome (GOLD analysis project Ga0335081, IMG submission 206713) | Soil microbial communities from Loxahatchee National Wildlife Refuge, Florida, United States - Lox_Sample_3.5 | ecosystem: Environmental > Terrestrial > Soil > Wetlands | place: USA... | reverse complement strand
CAAGCAATCTTCCCCTCTGTATCTCCGTGGTAGTGGGTCAATTTGAATCCGAACGACTCCACAAGGCGTCATCCCGAGCGGAGCCGTTCTTCAGGCGGAGCGAGGGATCTCCCACTAGTCGGCAGCACCTCAAGGGAGATCCCTCGGCCCGCTGGGGAGAACGCGGGCCATCGTGTGACGCCGCCGCAGCAGACAAGAATTCAAATTGCGCCACTACCATCTCCGTGCCTCGGTGGTGAATCCGGTTCTCAACCATTAAAATAACAAATTGGAAGTTGGACGGCACGTATACGTGTTCAGGAAAACGACATGAAAAATTCAGGGATGTATCGTCCTTTATACGAAACTGATCCGGCGATTGCTGCCGCCATCGACAACGAAACGCGCCGCCAGCATGAAGGCCTGGAGTTGATAGCCTCAGAAAACTTTGTCAGCGAGGCTGTGCTCGAGGCCGCCGGCTCGGTTTTCACCAACAAGTATGCCGAGGGATATCCCGGCAAGCGCTACTACGGCGGATGCGAGTTCACCGATGTGGTCGAAAATCTGGCACGCGACCGCGCCAAGCAACTCTTCGGCGCAGAGCACGCCAACGTGCAGCCGCATGCCGGATCGCAAGCGAACATGGAGGCCTATGCCGCCGTGCTGCAGCCCGGTGACACGATTCTCGGCTTGAACCTGGCGCACGGCGGACATCTCACGCACGGTCATCATCTGAATTTTTCCGGCAAGACTTACAAGATCATTCCTTACGGCGTCACCAAAGAAACGGAGACGATCGACTATGACGCGCTCGAAAAATTGGCGGAGCAGGAGCGGCCGAAGCTGATCATCGGCGGCGGCAGCGCGTATCCGCGAATCATCGACTTCGCGCGCATGCGCCAGATTGCCGATAAAGTGGGCGCACTCTACCTGGTCGACATGGCGCATTTCGCCGGACTTGTGGCGGGCGGGGCGCATCCATCGCCCGTCCCGCATGCGCACATCGTCACCTCGACCACGCACAAGACTCTGCGCGGTCCGCGCTCGGGAATGATCCTGTCGAAAGCAGAGTTTGCGCAGGCGATCGACAAAGTTGTTTTTCCCGGCATGCAAGGCGGACCGTTGGTGCACATTATGGCCGCCAAGGCCGTGTGCTTCCATGAGGCCATGCGGCCGGAGTTCCGCGACTACGCTCGGCAGATTGTCTCGAATGCCAAAGTGCTGGCGCAATCGCTGGCCGAGGAAGGCTTCCGCATCATCTCCGGCGGAACGGATACGCACCTCATGCTGGTCGACGTTTTCTCGAAGGGCATGCTGGGTAGCGAAGCCGAGAAAGCCCTGGGCGAGGCCGGAATCACGGTGAACAAGAATGCGATTCCGTTCGATACCAATCCGCCGCTGAAGCCGAGTGGCATCCGCATCGGCACCCCGGCCCTAACCACGCGCGGCATGAAAGAAGCGGAGATGCGCCAGATCGGCCACTGGATCGCCGAATCGCTGCTGCATCGCACGGATGCTGCCGTGCTGGCCAAGGTCCGCAAGCAGGTACTCGAACTGTGCGAGGCGTTTCCGCTCTACGCGGAGCGGAGAGCGAAGGCGCAAGCGGAAGTGAGGGCCTAGTTCTGATGACCTGGCTATGACAATGGACGAAGCCCGTCACGCGATTATTGAGGGCATCAACTATGCCGCCTACAAGGAGACCGATTCTTCACTTTACGACTCCGACAAGAATCGCCTCTGGGGCTCGGAACACTACAACTCGGATCGCTGGCTTGTTAAGCCTAGCCCTTGGGCGGATGACAACTTCGAACAGAAGATGGCAGACCTGCTCGGTATGGCCAATGCACTTAACCGCTCCGTCCCGTCGTTTGCAGCCGCCCAAAAACTTCTCGAAAATGAGGACTCTTTGCTAGGGCGAGTCATCCGGCGCGCCAAACGCTAGCATGATGTTCCTGTGTTTTGCTCCGTGACCTCTGTGCCTCTGTGGTGAAGTGGTCTTCGACTGTGATTAAATCGCATCGGTGAAGATTGCGATCGATATTCGGCGGATGACCGAGTTCGGCGTCGGCACCTACATCCGCAACGTCGTTCGCACGCTCGGCCGCCTCGATTATGAGAGCAGTTATTTTCTGGTCGGGCCTCCCGCCAAGATGCAGGAGATCGGGCCGCTCCCGCCGAATTTCAAGAATATTCCGGCAACTGCGCCCGAACGCTCGATCAAGGGATATCTGGAGTTTCGCGGCGCCCTTAAGCAGCTCAACTGCGACCTGGTTCATGTTCCCAACCTTTTTTCGACGCCGCGCGGCATTCCTTGCCCGTATGTCATCACGGCCCACGACATGCTGGAGCACATGTCGCGGCCACGCAGCGGAATCTGGGAGTTGGCTAAATTTCAGCTGACCAGGCGTGCCTTGAGCGGCGCAGCACGGATTTTCGCGGTTTCGAATTTCACCTGCAACGAAATCGAAAAACTCTTCGAGATCCCTGCCAGCCGTATCGAGGTGGTCTATAACGCAATTGACGAGCGCTTCCTGCGCGGACACGCCACCGCCGCCGATCGCGAGCTGATCGCGCAGCGCTATCAGGTGACGTATCCGTTTCTTCTCTATGCCGGCCGCATCAGCCCGCACAAAAACGTCGCCCGCATGATCGAGGCGTTTTCTGCGCTGAAAACAGAACTGGAAAAAGACCAGGCCTTCCCTGATCTGAAGCTGATCATCATCGGAGACGATCTCTCCGGCAATCCCGATCTGCGCCGCACCGTGATCCGCAGCGGTGTGCAGAATGATGTCCGCTTTCTCGGATTCATCCCGATTGAGGTGCTGCGCATCTTTTACGACGAGGCAAAAATCTTCGTGTTTCCGTCTCTCTATGAAGGTTTCGGACTGCCTCCGCTGGAGGCCATGGTGCACGGCACCCCGGTGGTCACTTCCAACGTGTCGTCGTTGCCGGAAGTGGTAGGAAACGCGGCGGTGCTGGTCAATCCCGAGAATGTTTTCGAGATCATGCGCGCGCTGCACCGCGTGCTGCTGGATCAGGCATTACGCGAACGCATGAAAGAGCGCGGGTATCGACAGGCGAAGTGCTTCTCCTGGGAGATTTCCGTGCGGCGCGTGCTCGATGTGTACCGTCAGGTCGCGGAAGATGGTCGCAAGGACACGGCGCATCAGCACGCGACGGATTGAGCGCAGTCTTGAAGGGATGAAGCTGCGGTTGCCCCACCCTTGTCGCGTCTTTTGCGACAGGGTGGGATAGGAGATCGCAACGTCAACAGAAAGTTATTTCACCAGCGGCTGGCCCGGAGACAGGATCGAGAGCTTATGCAGTTTGGCCGTCAGACGGCTGCGGTCGGCGTCGGTTTTGGCAGCGGTGAGGCGTTTGCGGAGTTGCGTGATCTTTTCCTTGCGGGTACGGCGCCGGCGAATCTCGGGCCGGCGGCTGGGTGCTGACATGCAATTACTCCTTTGTGAATGACGAATGACGAACGCGGCGCCCCTCTCAGGCGGCCACGCACTATTCAAGCCGAGGCTGAGAGCCTTGTCAAATCCCGGACGCAGTCTAAAACACGTTGGGCGCCACTGCGCTCGATCCCGTGGCTCCTTCTACGCTGCATTAGGGTACGCGATTGTGCTCAGCAATGCATTCTCCGCTTGCCGGGAATCAAGCCGCGTATGCTGCGCGACGATGGGAACATCGGAGCGGATCACACTGGAAAAGTCCGTGTCTCGCGGAATCGGCGCGGGATCACGAAGATCGTTGAACCGCACGTGTCTGGTCCGCCGCGCTGGCACGCTGACGCGGTACGGACCCACAGGGTCCCGGTCCGCATAGTAGATCGTGATCTCAACCTTGGCATCCCGCTCGCCCGCATTGAGCAGGCACACGGTTTCGTGACTGGTCATTTGCGGCTGGGGCCCATGGCTTTCCGATGGAATGTATCCTTCAGCGATGACCCACTCCATTACTCCTACCGTGCGCTGCATGACTTCCTCCTCAATAGCGTTTCGCGACTTTCCATAGCAAGACCGCGCCCGCCGCGATGGCGCCGAGAGCAGCCAGGGCTTTCCCGCGCGCACGGCGCAGTCCTGCCCGCCGGCGGGCGACCAGCTTTCCTTCCGGATATATTTCGTTCGCAGAACCGGGTCCGCGCTGCGCGATTTGCATGACCTCGGCCAGGTGCAAGGCATGGCGATTCGTCTGCTGAGAAATCTGTTCCCGGCAGCTGAACCCGTCCGCCATGATGATGGTGGAAAGTCCGGAGCGGCGCACGGCCGGCAACAACGCGCGTTCCCCGCATTGAATCGACGTCTCGTATTTATCGGCTTCATATCCGAAAGAACCCGCCATCCCGCAACAGCCGGATTCGAGCACGTGGAAATCGAGGCCGATCTGCTTCATCACGGCTTCCTCATCATGCAAGCGCATGATCGCCTTGTGATGGCAATGACCTTGGACAAGTGCCTTGCGGTTCAGCCTGCCTGGCTGGAAATTCTTGCCATTCTTCTGCAGAAATTCGGAGAGCGTGAAAGTGCTTTCCATCAGCCGATGCGCGCGTGCGGAATCAGGCATCAACCCGTTCAGTTCATCGCGGAAGACAGAGCAGCAGCTCGGCTCAAGCACCACCATGGGCGTTCTGGCGTCCATCGCGGGCTCCAGCGTATCCAGAATCCGGCTCAGGTACGTCTTCGCACGATCCAGAAAACCGTAATCGTAGAGTGGACGTCCGCAACAGAGATGCAGGGTCGGGACCTGTACGGTGTAGCCGGCACTCTCCAGCACCTCGACCGCAGCTTGCGCAGTCTCGGGAAAGAAATAATTGTTGAACGTGTCCGGCCAGAGAAGGACAGCCGGCCCTCCCCGCGTCTGCACCTTGCGCTTGCGGAACCACGACTGAAAAGTCTCGGGCGCAAAGGGCGGGATATGGCGTTCGAGCGGCATGCCAGCAGCTTTTTTCGCGATGCCGCTGAGCACGGGAGTTTGCGTGAACAGATTTACGAAACCCGGCGCGAATGACGCCAGCCGAGCCCATTGGTCAATCAACCCGAAGGTATAGGCGTGCCGCGGCCGCAGCCGTCCGTCCCAGTAATGAGAGAGAAATTCGGCTTTGTACGTCGCCATGTCGACATTGACCGGGCAATCACCCTTACAGCCTTTGCACGCCAGGCAAAGATCGAGAGCTTCTTTGACATTCTGGTCGCGCCAGCCATCGGCAATGACGTCGCCGTGCAACATTTCCCAGAGATGATGAGCTCGGCCCCGCGTCGTGTGGCGTTCTTCGTGGGTCACCATGAAGCTGGGGCACATCGTGTCGTCCTCGGCTTTCTGGCCTTCTTTGCGGCGGCACTTCCCAATGCCGACGCAGCGCAGCGCAGCATGGGCAAAACTGCCGTGATCTTCGGGAAATTTAAAGTGCGTCTCGGGTTCCCACGGGCGATAGTTCGCGCCCAGTCGAAGGTTTTCATCCATGCGAAATGGATCCACGATCTTGCCGGGGTTCATCTTCCACTGTGGGTCCCAAATGGACTTGAACTCGCGAAAGGCTTCGATCAGCTCGCGGCCGAACATCTTGTCAAGGAATTCGGCTCGCGCCTGCCCGTCTCCATGCTCTCCGCTGAGGCTTCCTCCGTACTGGACGCACAGGTCCGTTGCCTCTTCCATGAACGATCGCCACTTGCGGATGCCGCCTTCGCTGGTCACATCAAAATCGACCCGGCAGTGAACACAGCCTTGCCCGAAATGCCCATAGAGCGCGGGATTGTACTGATACTTGTCATACAGCGTTCGCAAATCGCGCAGGTAGCCGCCGAGCTTTTCCGGAGCGACCGCGGAATCTTCCCACCCGGGCCACGTGTCCGGTTCGCCCGGGACGAAGGCCGTGGCTCCCAGGCCCGACTCGCGCACCTCCCAGATGTGCTCCATATCGGTTTTTTCGGTAAACAGGTGCATGTGCGGAGCATCCATCTTTTCCTTGATCTTCTCCATCGCCTGCTGAGCCAGATCGAGTGCGTCTTCTTTCCTGTCGGCGCCGAACTCGGCCAACAGCCAGCCGTTTCCCTCCGGCAGCATTTTCAAGAATGGCCGATGCGGCCCACCCTTTTTCTGGATGTTCCGGAACAGGCGATGATCGATGCCTTCCAGCGCAGTGGGTTGAAAGGGAGTGATATCGACAACGTGGTCGGCGGCTTCGTAAACGTCGTGATATCCGAGCATCAGGATTACGCGTTGCGCTTTAGCGTCAATCAGCCTGCACTTCGCCTCCAGGATCGTGACCAGCGTTCCTTCACTCCCCACTACAGCGCGCGCGACATTGAAGCGGCCGTCTTCCCCGGGAATTAGTTGATCGAGGTTGTAGCCGGAGACGCGCCGCGGAATCCGCGGATATTTCTCGCGAATGAGGTCGGCATAATGATCGCGAAGCGATCGCAGGTACCGATAAATATCGCCCAGTCGTCCACCTTGCGCGATCCGTTCCTGCAATTCCGCGTCGTTCATCCAGCCGAGGGTCGTGCGCGTCCCGTCGTAGAGCAGCACCTCCAGTTCTTCGATGTTGCTGTCCGTCCTGCCCGACATCTGCGCGTGCGCCCCGCAGGAGTTGTTGCCGATCATTCCCCCAAAGCAGCAGTGATCGTGAGTTGCGGGGTCAGGTCCCCATACCAGGAGGTTGTCGCTTTCTTTCATGGCGTGCTGGCGCAGTTCATCGCACACCGTGCCGGGGAGCACGCGTGCCCAGCGCTCGCGCTGGTTGATCTCCAGCACTCCGTGCATGTACTTCGACCAGTCCAGCACGATGGCGACGTTGCAGCACTGTCCCGCAAGGCTCGTGCCACCGCCGCGCGAAAGCAGGGGAGCACCGAATTTCCGGCACGCGTCCACCGTCTGAACCACGTCTTCTTTCGAACGCGGGACCACGACTCCAATCGGCACCTGACGATAATTCGAGGCATCGACGGCGTACATGGCTTTGCTGCCGGCATCGAACCGCACCTCGCCTTCGATATTCTTCTTTAGTTCCGTCTCCAGGCCTTCTACATCGATATTCATCGGCGAGCGCCAATCAGGGGGACGCATCTGAATCGGCTTGGTCAACTCGTCGGGCGAGATCAGCGGGATTCGGCTGGCGGACATGGATTCTCCTTTTCAGGCGGCAAATTTGCGTGCGTCCCTGCGCTTAAGTTCGAGTCCGAGACCCGCGCGAGAAATATCGGGACGCAAAGTTCCGTCTTCGAGTTCCGGCAGTCCGTCGAACAACATGGACTCGATGCGGACGTGATCATGAAAATATTCGAGGTTCATAAACGGCGTGACCGCGCAGCAGACGTGCGCGTGCAGTGCGGGAGCAGTGTGGGCCGAGAGCGGAACATTGTGCGCCTGGCACAGCGCAGCGGCCTGCAGAAATCCGGTCACGCCCCCACAACGCGTGATATCGGCTTGCAGTACGTCGACCGCGCCCGCCTCGAGCAATCGGCGGAAATAGAAAACGTCATAGCCATACTCGCCGGCGGCGATATCCATCCTTGCAGGCGCCCGGTCGCGGGTGAGCCGCAGGCCGTCAACATCGTCAGAAGAAACCGGCTCCTCGAACCAGCTCACATCGAATTGTTGGAAAAACTCCGCCTGCGCCAGCGCTTCTTTGCGCGTGTAAGCGCCATTGGCATCGACAAACAACCCGATCTTGTCGCCAATCGCGTCTCGGGCCACCCGCACACGCTCGCGATCGCGATTCGCGTTCCGTCCAATCTTCATTTTCACTTGCCTTATGCCCTGCCTTGCCCACCCGCTCAACTGTTTGGCGAGTTGCCGATCGGTGCAGGAAGTGAATCCGCCACTGCCATAGATTTCCGCGCCTTCCCGAACCTGGCCGAGCAACGTAACCAGTGGGACGTTCAGTAAGCGGGCCTTGAGGTCCCAAAGTGCGCAATCCACCGCAGAGATCGCCATTGAGCAAATGCCTGGACGCCCCAGGTTGCGGATGTGACGCCACATTTTCATGTAAGCCGCGGCCGGCGACATTGCGTCTATCCCCTTCACTAGCGGTGTCAATGCGTCTCGGATCAAGCATGCCGTGGCCGTGTCCGCGTAGGTATAGCCCAAGCCTTGGCAACCGCCGCCAGCAACCTCTGCAACGACCAGCGTAGTTTTGTTCCACTGGAGAGTCCCATCGGATTCAGGGCCGTCGGTAGGAACCGTGAATACTCGCACCTGAATCCCCTGCACCGGGATCGACGCCCTCATAAACACAACTCCATGGAACGGTGTGGAAGCGGAGAACTGCCAGGAGCCACCGTCACTACGATGAATCCGTGCGTCAGCGTGTTGCTCGAATATCGTTTGGCGATAGATCGGCTAGCGATGATCGGCATCACGCAGCCGCCAAAATGCCATCTAACTGGCTGGAGAAACCGTCGTTGTGCTCAGGAGGAGCTTTGGCCCACCACGAAGTAGTGGTCGTTACTGGAGCGTCAGCTGGCGTGGGACGCGCCGCGGCGCGTGAGTTTGCCCGCCACGGAGCCTGGGTTGGCCTGATTGCCCGCGGGAAAGATGGACTGGAAGCAGCTCAGCGAGAAGTGAACGCGCTGGGTGGCAAGGCGCTGGTCTTGCCCACAGATGTCGCTGACGCTGCAGCCGTCGAAGCCGCAGCCGCACAAGTGGAAGAGAAATTTGGCCCTATCGACATCTGGGTCAACAATGCCATGGCGTCGGTTTTTTCCCCGATAAGAAAAATGACGCCCGAGGAGTACAAGCGAGTCACCGAGGTGACTTACCTCGGATACGTCTACGGAACGCTGGCCGCATTGAAACGAATGCTTCCACGCGATCGCGGGACCATTGTGCACGTTGGCTCGGCATTGGCCTACCGCAGCATTCCATTGCAGTCGGCGTATTGCGCCTCGAAGCACGCCGTCCTGGGATTTTTTGCGGCACTCCGCACTGAGCTGATGCACGACGGCAGCCATGTGCGGACGACGATGGTCCAGATGCCGGCAATCAACACTCCACAGTTCGGATGGGTCAAGAGCAGGTTGCCGCGAAAGGCGCAGCCAGTTCCGCCAATCTATCAGCCCGAGGTTGCCGCCCGCGCCATCTACTACGCCGCGCATCACCCGAAACGTCGGGAATACTATCCCGCCTGGTCGTCGGTGAAAGCGATTTTCGGAAACAAACTGGTGCCGTCATTCGCCGATCGTTATCTGGCTCGTACCGGTTACGACTCGCAACAATATGACGGACCGGAAGACCCGAAGCGGCCCAATAATCTCTGGGAACCTGTGCCTGGAGATCACGGAGCTCATGGCCGCTTCGACGCACGCGCCAGCAATCACAGTCTCGAGCTCTGGTTGGAAACTCATCCGCTATGGCTGGCAGCCGGGGCTTTCGGCCTGCTGGTGGCACTGGCAGGATTTTTCAAGAAACGTGAAACGCCTATCCTAGCAAGACATAAACGAGCCGCATGAGTAGTGGCAATCATTTACCGAACAGCGCATCCCGCACCCAGCCGCGCCGATTGGTGCGCCTCCATCCCCGCGAGGAAAGTTTTCAGGTCAGCCAGGGACGCACAGTTCTGTCCACGGGTTTGAATGGCTTCATCCGCCCTGACACGACAGACGGCCTGTTCGTCCACCAGACACGAATGCTCTCCTGCTATCGCTGGACGTTTGACGGCAAGGAGCCCATGGGTGTCGCGCTGTCCAATGTCGAACAACATTCTTGGCTGGGTTATTACATCCAGGGGCCCCACCTCGAGGACAGATTTCAGGATCGAGGTAGCGGAGAGATGGAAGAGGCCTCCGAATGGAGTATCGAATTTCGCCTGTCCCGCTCGATCGGTTACGGCGTCCATGAGGATGTGGACCTCACTAACTACACGCTGGAACGTGTGGAGTTCGAACTGCAGCTGGAGGTTGCGGCTGACTTTGCCGATCAGGAGGAGACGGTCCGGAAACGCCAGCAGTTCGGAAAACTGAAAGAAACGTGGCGCAATACTGTAGAGGGGCGATGGGAACTGCTACTCGATTACGCCGCACATCATCACTATGAACATCAGGGCGACGAAGGCGATGCCGCTATTCACCGCGCCATCACGGTTCAGATCGCGAACTGCAGCACAGTTCCTGCCTACCACCGTCACAAGATTTCTTTCAAGTTGTCGCTCGACCCGCTCGAGCACTGGCATGCCTGTGTTCTTATGACGCCTCGCGTGGAAGACGAGCCGGGATATCCGCTCTATGAATGCTATGCGTTCCAGCCGACCGACAATTCATTGGACGTCAGTCGCAGGCGCTTTCTGGAGGAATCGACATCATTCAGCGCGCCTGAATCGCACACACTCACCACCGTCGTGGTCAATGCCCTGGAGCAGGCGAAGCATGATCTGGCATCGCTCCGGCTGCACGATCTCGATCAGGGAGAGCGTGCGTGGATCATGGCCGCCGGCATTCCTATATTCGTGGCACTCTTCGGCCGCGACACACTGACCGCTTCCTGCCAGGCTGGCATGGTGAGTTCGCAGATGATCCAGGGCGTGCTTCCCATCCTTGCGCGACTGCAAGGGACCAAAGTTGACGACTGGCGCGACGAGCAGCCCGGACGTATGCTGCACGAAGCGCACACGGGCCCTCTTGCCAGCCTGGGCTTTAACCCGCGAGCGCGCTATTACGGCGCGGCGACTACGTCCGGCTTCTATCCGTTCGCGGTGACTGAACTGTGGCATTGGACCGGGGACAAGGATCTAGTGCGCCCATTCGTCGAGCCTGCACTTCGCGCTCTGCACTGGAAAGATACCTACGGCGACCTCGACGGCGATGGTTTCAGCGAATATCTCACGCACTCCGAGCAAGGCACAAAAAACCAGGGCTGGAAAGATTCAGGCGACGCCATCGTCTACGAAGATGGTACTCAGGTGGAACCTCCCATCGCCATGTGCGAGGAACAGGCATTCCTTTACGTCGCCAAACTCCATCTCTCTGAATTGCTTTGGTGGCTCGACAGGAAAGACGACGCGCACCGGCTGTACCACGAAGCCGGAGAGCTCAAGAAGCGCTTCAACGAATCGTTCTGGATGGAAGACGAAGGCTTTGTGGCGATGGGCCTGGATTCCAAACACCGCCAGATCAAGTCCGTGGGGTCGAACCCAGGACTTTGCCTCGCGTGCGGAATTGTCGATGACAGCCGAGTAAAGCAAGTGGCCGATCGTTTGATGAGAGAAGACATGTTCACCGGCTGGGGGGTACGGACTTTATCTGCCGAGCATCCGGCGTTCAATCCCTTCAGCTATCACCGCGGTTCGGTATGGCCGGTCGAGCATGCCACGTTGGCGCTAGCTTTTATGCGTTACGGTCTGCATGATTGCGTACAGAAGATCGCCCGCGGCATGTTGGATGCAGCGGCCCTGTTCGACTTCCAGCGCTTGCCCGAAGTCATTTCCGGGCATCAGCGAGACCGGTTTCATCCGTTCCCTGCGATGTACCCAAAAACCAACTGGCCGCAGGCGTGGTCGTCTTCCATCATGTTTGGACTGCTGCAATGCATGCTCGGGCTGTATCCCTACGCACCGTTGCATGCGCTGTTTGTCGATCCATACCTTCCTGACTGGCTCCCGGAAATCACGGTAAGCAATCTGCACATTGGCCAGGCCGTAGTCGCGATCCGCTTCTATCGGGAGCACGGCGGCAAGAGCGACTTCGAAGTATTGGACAAGCGCGGACACCTTCACGTCGTTCGCCAACCGAGTCCCTGGTCGCTGACTGCCGGTACGTTGGAACGCATGGTGGACGCGCTACAAAGCGCGTTGCCCGGAAAATAGCCGAGCGATTGGCGTGCGACTGAGCTCACCGCCGAGATCCTGAGCGAGCGCAGCCAGTCGAAGGACCTCTCAGAGAAAAAAATAGATCCGAGGAAATGTGGCAGCCGGACCTGTAAGCCGAATTCTGTCCACCTTGCGGTGGGACGGCCATTCCTCTGGGCCGCGCATTACTGCGCGGCTCTAGCGACCTACCCGGAGGTTAAACGCGCCGAGCCGGCACTCCCTCCCTATTTGGTCTTGCTCCGTGTGGGGTTTGCCCTGCCCGCCGCATTGCTGCGGCGGCGGTGCGCTCTTACCGCACCTTTTCACCCTTACCCCGCCCATTCCGCAAGTCGCTAAAGTGAAAGAGACTTGCCGAATGGGCGGGGCGGTATGTTTTCTGTGGCACTTTCCGTCGAGTCTCCCACCCTTTCGCGAAAAAACCGCGAAAGGATGGGCCACCCTCCCGGACGTTATCCGGCACACTGCTCTGCGGAGTTCGGACTTTCCTCCCCGCCCATTCTTACAACCCTGGCCTTAATTTCGCGAGCGATGTCGACGCGCTCTGGAATAACTGCCGGGATTATCAGAATGGGCGGGGCGGCCGTCCGGTCCGGCTGCCTACAGCGCTATTATATGCGATGCTGTCGACTGCCCCGCATCGTCGGTTGGTGTGCGATCACAGTGAGAAAAGGATATTCCATGAACAGCGCTCTGCGACTCACGGGCAGTTTGGTGGCTTGCCTGGTAATGGGGATCTTCGCGGCCGGTTGGCGGACGGAAACGGCGCCTCCTGCCAACAGTCCAGAAGGCACGCCAGCTCATCCTAGGAAGTCGGATGCGAACAGGGTGAACTCCTGGGATCCGAAGGCCGCGGCTGCTTACTTGGACCGCCGGATCTCATGGTGGATGGAATGGCCCAGGGCTCAGCGGGACCATGGAACCTTCTGTGTGTCGTGTCACACGGCCGTCCCTTATGCTCTTTCGCGGTCTGCGCTTCGGGCACCGCTGGCCGAGCAAAGCCCATCTCCGAACGAGCAACGGCTGCTGGACAACGTCACGAAGCGCGTGCGCCTCTGGAAAGAGGTTGAGCCGTTCTACAAAGACGCGGACCGTGGGCCCTACAAGTCCGTCGAGTCGCGGGGGACGGAATCCGTTCTCAACGCCCTGATTCTTTCCAGCCGCGATGCGCAAACCGGCCACCTCAGCAATGACGCACGCATGGCCTTCGAAAACATGTGGGCCGAACAGCAAGTTGCGGGGGATCAAAAGGGCGCATGGCTCTGGCTGCGCTTTAAGAACGAACCTTGGGAAGCGGACGATTCGGACTACTTCGGAGCCACACTCGCCGCTGTCGCCGTCGGCACTGCACCAGAAAACTATCGCGCAACGCCCGAAGTCCAGGCGAGACTGAAATCTTTGCGGGAATATCTGCGCCGCGAATTAGCCGCCCAGACGAGCATGAATCGTGCACTTCTCTTGTGGGCCGGCGCAAAACTGCCGGGACTGCTCGAACCAGATCGGCAAAAGGCCATCATCGCTGAGTTTCTGAAAAAGCAGCAGCCTGACGGCGGCTGGAGTCTGTCTTCTCTATCTGGCGGCTGGAAGCGCGCGGATGGAACCCCCCAGGAAACCTCCAGTGATGGATACGCGACAGGGCTGATCACGTTTGTTCTTCAACAGGCGGGGATGTCAGCCGAAGACGCCAATCTGAAGCGCGGGCTCGCGTGGCTCGCGGCCAACCAGGATAAAACCGAAGGTTCGTGGGCGGCCTACTCTCTCAACAAGAGCAAAGAGCACCACATCAGTCCCGAAACCGCGCTTTTTATGAATGACGCGGCCACTTCGTACGCAGTCCTCGCTTTGGCTGCCAGTCATCATCGCTAAGCTGCTAAACTTATCTGCTGGGCTGGGCTTCCAGGTTCCCCGAAACCGAAGTTCCCGAGTTAAGTCCCGCCACGCCACCAGAACCTCGCATGAATTATCTCGAAGCCATTCGCGTGGCCCTGCAGTCATTGTGGGCGAACAAACTGCGCTCGGTGCTGACGTTGCTGGGCGTTGTGATCGGCATCTCATCGGTGATTGCAGTAGTCACATTCGTTTCCGGCATCAACGACTACGTCGCCAAGAAAATTTTTAATCTCGGCGCAGACGTATTCATTGTTTCCAAAATGTCCGCCGTCGAAACCAATGTCGAGCACTTCCTTGCCGCCGAAAAACGCAAGAATCTC
>Ga0335081_10012080_pt1 | contig 13989 bp, 9 predicted proteins | sample Lox_Sample_35_FD_206713 | JGI IMG/M metagenome (GOLD analysis project Ga0335081, IMG submission 206713) | Soil microbial communities from Loxahatchee National Wildlife Refuge, Florida, United States - Lox_Sample_3.5 | ecosystem: Environmental > Terrestrial > Soil > Wetlands | place: USA: Florida... | reverse complement strand
TGGCACTGTCCGCGCCCGGCAAGCGCCGAGATGAGTCTCGGCGCGGCAGGCAGGAGTGCCTGCGCCACATCAGTTACAGGCTATACCTTCCCGCCGCGATCGCATGCTTCGCGATCTGTCTGCCGAGCGAAACGGTATCCGCCGGCTCGTGTTTCGCCAGGCGGCGCAAAATCGCCATCTGCGTCCGCAGCATATCGCCTTCGGCCACATGCGCGATCACCTTGCGAGCCGCCCGCTCCAAAGTCTCGGACGACTTCGCGGCATAATATCGCGTCATGGCGATCGCCTGCCGCGCCCCGTTCTCCCCGCGGTTCGCGACCAGCTTCTCCGCCCGCAGGATCGCCGACTCCAGCGCGTACACCTCGATGATGCAATCCGCCAGCGCGCCCATGACTTCCTGCTGATCGGCCAGCGCCTGCATGTACTTCTGCGACGCCGCGCCCGCCGCGAACAGCGCCAGCTTCTTGCCGTTGGCCAGCAGCTTGCGCTCCTCGGCGAGCGGCCCTTCGTAGTCAGCACCGGCGGACGGCCCCGACATCACCTCGTCCATCAGCTTCTTGATCGCGCCGAGCAGCGGCAGTTGCCCGGCCATCGCCCGCTTCATCAGCCAGCCGGTGATGATCAGCCGGTTGATCTCGTTGGTGCCCTCGAAAATCCGGTTGATGCGCGAATCGCGGTACGCGCGCTCGGCGGGGTACTCCTCGACGTAACCGTATCCCGCGTAGATCTGCAGGACGTGATCGACCACCATGTCGAGCATCTCCGACCCCCAAACTTTGAGGATCGAGCACTCCACGGCATACTCTTCGATGCGCTTCTGGATCTCCTTCGAAGCCCCTTCCGCGCTGGCGTCGAGCCCGGCCAGCGCCGCGTCGATCATCCCGATCGTGCGGTACACCAGCGATTCGCCGACAAAGATCCCGGTGGCGCTCTCGGCGATCTTCTCCTGGATCAATCCGAATTCCGAAATCGATTTGCCGAAGGCTTTGCGTTCCTTGGCGTACCCGATGGCGTTATGCAGCCCGTTGCGCGCGCCGCCCACGCACGCCGCCCCCAGCTTGAACCGCCCGATGTTCAGGATGTTGAACGCGATGTGGTGCCCCTTGCCGACTTCGCCCAGCAGATTCTCCACCGGCACGTGGCAATCCGACAGGATCAGCGGGCAGGTGGACGATCCGCGTATGCCCAGCTTGTGCTCCTCCGCGCCCACCGAAAATCCCGGCGTGCCGCGCTCGATGAGGAACGCCGTGAACTTCTCGCCATCCACTTTGCAGAAGACCGTGAAGATGTCGGCGAACCCGCTGTTCGAAATCCACATCTTCTCGCCGTTGAGGATGTACGATTTGCCGTCCGGCGACAGCACCGCGCGCGTACGGCAGTTCATCGCGTCCGACCCGGACGATGATTCCGACAGCGCATAGGCCGCAATCCACTCGCCCGTCGCCAGCTTCGGCAGGTATTTGCGCTTCTGCGCCTCCGTACCGTACCAGACGATGGGCAGAGTGCCAATTCCCACGTGCGCGCTGAACGCCACCGAGAAACTGGCAAGCTGGCTGATCGATTCCGCCACCAGCGCCGAAGTCACCTTGTCCATCTCGAGGCCGCCGTACGCCTCGGGGACATCCACGCCCATCAGCCCCAATTCTCCTGCCTTGCGCAGCAGGCTCTTGGTGACCGTGAAATTCTTCGCCTCGATCTCATTCGCGACCGGCATGACTTCGTTGGTCGTGAAATCGACCGCGGTCTTCGCAATCTGCCGGTGTTCTTCGGAGAGGTCCTCCGGTGTGAAGATGTCCTGCGGCACGCGTTCTTCGGTAAGAAAGCTGCCGCCTTTAGCCGGTTTCGCCATCACATGCACTTCGGTCGTCGCCATTTTGATCACCCTCTAGTTCCAGTTTTCGTAGATCCCCGCGGCGCCCATGCCGCCTCCCACACACATCGTCACAATGCCGTATTTCGCGCTGCGCCGCTTCATCTCCTGGAGCAGGGTCGCCGTCAGCTTGGCGCCCGTGCACCCCAGCGGATGCCCCAGCGCGATCGCGCCTCCATTCACGTTGACCTTCGCTATATCGATCCCCAGCGTCTTGATGACCGCCAGCGATTGCGCCGCGAATGCCTCGTTCAGCTCGAAGATGTCGATCTGATCGAGCGTCAATCCCGCCATCTTCAGCGCCTTCGGGACCGCGTACACCGGCCCCACCCCCATCTCCTCCGGCAGACACCCGGCGTAGGCGAATGCCACCAGCCGCGCCAGGGGCTGAATGCCCAGCGTCTGCGCGCGCTCGAGCGACATCAATACCGCGGCCGCCGCGCCGTCCGACGTCTGCGACGAATTGCCCGCCGTGACCGTCCCCCTGGCGTGGAATGCCGGCTTCAGCTTGGCCAGCGCATCCAGCGAGGTGTCCGCGCGCGGGCCTTCATCCACCTTGAACTCCACTTCGGTCTTCTTCACTTTCGATTTGCCGTCGGGCGCTGCAAACGTCACCGGAACGGGCACGATCTCGCAGGCGAACCTGCCCTCCGCCTGCGCCGCCAGCGCCTTCTGATGACTCGCCAGTGCGAACTGGTCGGCCTCCTCGCGGCTGACGCTATAATGATGCGCCACGCGCTCCGCCGTCAGCCCCATCGACAGATACGAGTCCGGGTAGTTCTCCATCAGCCACGGGTTGATCGAAATCTTGTTCCCTCCCATCGGCACCATCGACATGGATTCCGTGCCGCCCGCGACGATGACCTCCGCGCCGCCGCCGCGGATCCGCTCCGACGCCAGCGCGATCGCCTGCAGACCGGATGCGCAATACCGGTTAATCGTCATCGCCGACGACTCGACCGGCATGCCGGCCCGCAAGGACGCGATGCGGGCCACGTTCATTCCCTGTTCGCCTTCGGGCATGGCGCACCCGATGATGACGTCCTCCACCTCGCGCCGGTCCAAATTCGAAACCCGCGCCAGCGCACCCTGAATCGCCACCGCCCCCAAATCATCCGGCCGTGTCGCGCGCAAAGTCCCCTTCGGCGCCTTGCCCACCGCCGTCCGTACCGCACTGACAATGACTGCGTCTCTCATAAAGCTCCTCGTAGCGCAAGCACTCCTGCCTGCCCCTGTCCTCCGGCAGACACGAAGGTCTGCGCCACACCTAGTTTCTCAGCGGCTTTCCCGTCTTCAGCGTGAACGCAATCCGCTCCTGCGTCTTCTTCTGGCCGCAGAGCGAAAGGAACGCCTCCCGCTCCAGATCCAGCAAATACTGCTCGCTCACCAGAGTTCCGGGCGTCACGTTCCCGCCGCACAATACGTGCGCCACCCAATTCGCCACCTTCACATCGTGATCGCTGATGAATTCGCCCTCGCGCATCATGTACACGCCCAACTTCAGCGTCGCCAGGAAATTCCGGCCCGGCGCGGGAATATCGGTCCGCGGCGTGGGCGGAGCATAACCCGCATGCGCAATCTCGAGCGCCAGTTCTTTGGCATCGGTCAGCAGCCGCTCGCGATTCATGGTGATGCCATCGCTGGGCGTCAGGAACCCGAGCTTGTGCGCTTCCACCGCCGAGGCCGAGACCTTGGCCAGCGCCACCGTCTCGAAGTTCCGCCGCAGCACTTCCAGAAGTTCCACCGACTCGCTCCTGCCACCCTCGCGCACCCCGGCGGCGGCGTCCACCGCCCGCAGCGTCATCTCCTTGCATCCGCCGCCACCCGGCAGCAGACCTACTCCGGTCTCCACCAACCCTATATACGTTTCCGCGTGCGGCTGCCGGCGCGCGGCGTGCATCGCCATCTCGCATCCGCCGCCGAAGCAGAATCCGAACGGCGCCACCACCACCGGCCGCGGGCAGAACTTGATCGACGACGTCATCCGCTGAAACGCGCGGATCGCGAAATCGATGTCGTCCCACTCCTCTTCCTGCGCGCTGAGCAGCAGTTGCATCAGGTTCGCGCCCACCGAGAAGTTGTCCCCATCGCCCGAAATCACGAAGGCCTGGAAGTTCCGCACCGCAGTGCTCTCCGGCCGCAGCGTCTCGGTCACCATGCGGACGATGTCTTCCCCGATCGCGTCTTTCACGGAGTGCAGCTCGATGCAGGCCACGCCATCGCCCAAATCCACCAGCGACGCGCCCGCGTTCTGCCGCACCACCCCGTTCGACGTCTTGAACTGCGCGATCCGCGCAATCCCCTCGGGCTGCGCAATCGGCTGGTAGCCGCGGGCCGCCAGGTTGAAGCACTCGCGTCCGTGATTCCGGTACCACGACTCCGCGCCCGACGCCAGCAGCGCCTCGACATGCGCGCTCAGCGGCTCGCCCGCGGCCTTCATGCGCTCCACCGTGCGCCTTACTCCGGCGGCGTCCCAAAGCTGGAACGGCCCCATCTCCCAGTTGAATCCGGCCCGCATCGCGCGATCCACGCTGTCGGGCTCATCGGCGATCTCCAGCAGGCAATCCGCCGCGTAGTTCCACAGTCCGCTGAGCAGCCTCCAGTGGAAGCGCGCCGCGTTGTCCTTGCGAACGTCGCCCGTCAGCAGTTGCGCCAGCCGTTCCGGCAGCTTCTCGGCGTTCTTGGCCATCTCGAGCAGCGCCAGCTTGGGCTTCAGCGCGGGCCGGTACTCCAGCGTCTTCCAATCCAACGCCAGGCGCACCTCCTTACCCTCGCGGTCCCTCTCTTTCTTGTAGAAGCCCTGCTTCGTTTTATCGCCCAGCCAGCGCCGTTCCAGCATGGTCTTGACGAACCCCGGGATGGCCATCTGCTCTTCCGCGCCGGCATGCGAGCGCGGGAAGTTCTGCGCCACGTGCGCCAGCACGTCCAGCCCGACCAGGTCGGCCAGCCGGAAAGTCCCGGTCCGCGGCCACCCGATGGCAGTGCCGGTAAGAGCATCCACATCTTCCACCGTGAGTCCCTCGGCCTGCATCAGCCGCACCGCCTCCAGCATGATAAAGACGCCGATCCGATTGGCGATGAAGTTGGGTGTGTCGCGCGCGAACACCACCTCCTTGCCCAGGCGCAAATCGCAGAAGTGCGCCACCGCCTCGACCGCGGCGGAATCCGTCTCCGGCGCGGTGATGATCTCCGCCAGCCGCATATATCGCGGCGGATTGAAGAAATGTGTGCCAAAGCACCGCGCTCGCAGTTCCTCCGGCAAGCATCGCGCGATCGAAGCAATCGGCAGGCCGCTGGTGTTCGTGGTCAGAATCACCCCCGCCTTGAGGTGCGGCACGACCTTCTCCAGCAGCGCCTGCTTGATGGCCAGGTTCTCGGTCACCGCCTCGATCACCCAGGCGCAGTCCTTCAGCAGCCCGAGATCGCCGTCGAACGTGCCGCTGCGGATTCGCGCCGCGAACGCCGGATCGAAAAACGCCGCCGGCTTCGCCTTCTTCAGACCTTCCAGTGCCTGGGCGGCCGGGTGCGGCGGATGCTCCGCCGGGATATCCAACAGCACTACCTGCAATCCGGCGTTGGCCAGGTGCGCAGCAATTCTCGAACCCATGGTCCCGGCCCCCAGCACGGCCGCTTTCTGAATCAGAATCGACCCCGCCGCTGGCAACGGTCCGGCTCCGGCCGCCTTCACATCTGCTTCCGCGATCATGCGATTTGCTCCTGTTTCGTTACTCTAGCGCTGGCGCGCTGCCGTTTTCGGTTCGCCAGCCCCTGCGTCAACGTGCGTGCGAACTGGGTCGCGATCTCTTCCGCCGGAAGCGCTCCCTCCGGCTCGTACCACATGCAGATCCAGTTCAACGCCCCGGCGATGGAAAACGCCGCAATCTTCGGATCGCACGGCGTAATCGATCCGTCACCGATCCCTTCCTGTATGAACGATCGCAACCGGCGATCGATCTTCCGCTTATAATTGCGGACTTCCGCCAACGCTTCGCTCGATAAGTCGCCCTGATCCAGCCGCATCACGCATCGCCCGAAGTTCACCGTCATGACGTTGGCGTACGAATAGATAAATGCTTCCACCTTCTCCAACCCCGTCCCGCAGTGGTCCGCGATGTCGTTGAGGATGTCCTCGATCATCCCGGTGCCCAGGCGATAACACTCCAGCAGAATCTCTTCCTTGTTGCGAAAGTAGTGGTATAACGCAGGCTTGGTAATGTTGAGCCGCTCGGCCACATCATTGAGCGAAGTCCGCCCGTAACTCTTTTCGAGAAACAACTGGGCGGCGGTCTGCAATACCGCCTCGCGCTTCGTTGCGGGGTCGCGGCGCCGGCTGGCAAATGCTTTCCAGTGCGATTGCGGGAGGACTGCGTCTTTGGGCATGGACGGAGTTGCACAGCATGGGTTGACACGCGGTGCTGGCAACTGATATCTTACCCACGGGTAAGAAAAAACGCAAGGGGCAACCCAAGCGGCCGGCTGCATTGCTTTTTGTGGCCTGCCAATCGTTGCGAGCGTTGAAGAACCCAACACGCAAAGCGATAGACGACCGTATTCAATCGTCCGTCCTGCCGCGCAATATCGGGAGAACTGATGATGCGCAATCTGACTGATGATGACCTGCCGTTACAACGCGCGTACCGCTGGGAGCGGGAACGCGCCCACCACGTCTTCCTGACCCAGCCGTTCGACGGCGGCAAGCTGCGCGAGTGGACCTGGTTGCAGGCGATGAACGAGGTTCGCGCCATCGCGGGCTTCCTCAAAGCTCAGAACTGGGAGCCGGGTACCCGCGTCGCGATCCTCTCCAAAAACTGCGCCTGGTGGATTCTTGCCGACCTCTCCATCTGGATGTCCGGATACGTCTCCGTCCCCATCTATCCGTCCTTGAAAGCACATACCGTGCGCCAGATCCTCGAACATAGCGAGGCCAAGGCGTGCTTCCTCGGACCCACCGACGAAAACGAAGAGCCCTTCCGCGGCATCCCCTCCACTGTGCTGTCCATCGCCTTCCCCACCGCGCCCGGTGGCGAATATTCCGATTGGGACACCCTCGCCGGGTCCAGCACGCCGGTGAGAGATTCCCCCACCCGGCCCAGGAACGAGTTGGCGACCATCATTTACACCTCCGGCACCACCGGTACGCCCAAGGGCGTCATGCACCACTTCGAATCGCTGGCTCTGGACGCTTTGATTTGCGCCCAGGTATTCGAAATGAAAGCCAGCCAGCGGATCCTCTCCTATCTGCCGCTGGCGCATGTAGTGGAGCGCGTCGGGGTGGAGGCCGTCTCCATTTTTCTGGGCTCCCACATCTTCTTCACCGAAGGACTGGAGACTTTTCTGGCAGACCTGCAGCGGGCGCGGCCGATTCTGTTCCTGTCCGTGCCCCGCCTCCTGTTGAAGTTCCAGCAAGGCGTCTATACCAAGCTCCCCAAGGAAAAGCTGGACCACCTGATGCGCATTCCCGTAGTGAATCTCGTGGTCAAGCGGAAAATCCTGCGGCAGCTCGGTCTCAGCAGCGTCCGCCTGGCCGCCTGCGGGGCAGCGCCACTGCCCGTCGAGATTCTGTTCTGGTATCGCAGTCTCGGCCTCCAGTTGGTGGAAGGCTATGGCATGACCGAAACCTGGGTCACGCACCTGCCCGCTCCCGGCACGCTGCGCCCCGGCTACGTCGGAGCCGCCCTCCCGTTCGTGGAAGCCGCGCTCGGAGACAATGACGAGCTGCTGATCCGCAGCCCCATGAATATGATGGGCTACTACAAGGATCCGCAAGGCACCGCCAATGCCTTTACCGCTGACGGTTTCTTCCGCACCGGCGATGTCGCCCGCATCGACCCGGACGGCCAACTGAAAATCATCGGCCGCGTAAAAGAGCAGTTCAAGACCAGTAAAGGCAAGTACGTCGCGCCGGCGCCCATCGAAGGCCGCCTGATCACCCACCCCGCCATCGAAGCCGGCTGCCTGATGGGCGCCGGGCTGCCGAGCCCGTTCGCGGTGATCCTGCTCTCCGAGCATGCCCGTACGCAGTGCGCCGACCCGGCCGGCAAACGGGCCGTCGAGGACGCCCTGCGGGCGCAAATGGCGCAACTGAACGATCAACTGGACCCCCACGAGCGGGTGAAGTTCCTGGCAATCGCCGACGGCCCCTGGACGATCGGCAACGGCCTGGTAACCCCCACGCTCAAGATCAAACGCGCCGTCCTGGAGGCCCGCTACCAGGCCTTCATCGACGACTGGCGCAATCGCGACAGCGACATCGTCTGGGAATCGGACCCCCTGGACGACGGGTATCGGGACAAGGTCCCCGTCGAGTCCCCCGCGCGCCAGACAGAGTAGGCTTTCCCGGGAGGCCCTGCCCGGACCTCGAAAGGGAAGTTGTACGATTCCCTCATGGACGCCGTGAAGACTGTCCCGCCGCCCGAGCCTCGGGCCATGCTGCGGTCGCTCGGCGGAGAAGACGGATGCCGGCGCCTCTCGAGGGAATTTTATGCTCGAGTTGCTGAAGACCCACTGCTCCGCCCGCTATTTCCTGGCAAGAGCCTCCGCTGCGCCATCGAGGCGTTCGCGGCGTTTCTGATCCAATTTCTGGGCGGAGACGAGCAGCAGACTCAGTCCCGCTGGTGGCTCAGCTTGCGCGAGTCACACGCACGCTTCCACATCGGCGCCGCTCACCGGAGCGCCTGGCTTAAGCAGATGCGGGCGGCCCTGGACGCGGTGGCGCTCCCTGCGGACATCCGCCACGCGCTTCACCGGTTTTTCTCGCATACGTCGCAGTACGTGATCGGCGGCGAGACTCTGGGGCTTCCCGAGGAGAACGAAGAACTGGCGATTCGCTGGAAGGGCCAGCAAACCCTGGACGATGCCGTCGCCGCAATCGCCGGAGGGCACGACGTTCAAGCCATCGCGCTGGCCTCGCAGTTTGCCTCCCGTCCGACGGTGTTTGTGGGGCTGCTCGCCCGCATGATGAAAACAAGCCGTTCGGGGCTGGTTCGCTTTGTCCGGAATTCCGTTGAACGTGACCCGGCATTGGGCTCCGCTCGATTCAATGGACGAACGTTGTTGCATCATGCGGCCGGCTCCGGCTGCATCGAAGTGGTCGAACTGGTCCTGAAACAGGGTATCGACCCCGACATTCCGGATTCCGGTAGCCATACCGCGCTGTATCGCGTCGCCAACGAATGCGCGACCGAGGCTAGCCCTGAGTTGGTTCGAATGCTGGTGCGGGCGGGAGCGGACGTCGATGCCCGCGGCGGCGTCACCTGCGCAACCGCCCTTCATATGGCAGCGCGGCGAGGACATCTTGAGATCGCACGGGCGTTGATCGAGGCTGGCGCAGCCCTGAATATCCGTGACAAAAAGGGCGCTACTCCTCTCCAACGTGCCATCAATTGCCGCCGCAAAGACGTCGCTCAGCTATTGAGGAATCAGGCTGCCACGACGTGGCGCAGGCACTCCCGCCTGGCGCCTTGACTGACGCAGATGGGGCACGGACCGCGGCCATCCTCAGCTTTGAGACGCTTCCAAGCAGGGTCGCCAGCTAATGGAGACGCCTGTCGGGCACTCCTGCTTGTACCCATGGCCCGCGCCCGGTCCGCGGCAGCCTCGAAAACCAGTTCGCGGACACAGGCTTTGGGCGACCAAAAAGCGTCGGCATGCGTGCCGGCGCGGCAGGGCACGAGTGCCTGCGCCACGTCGCCGGCGAGGACTCACCAGCTCACAGCGGCAGACTCGCCATCGAGATGCCGCCCCGGCAGAGGGACTGCCCGCCGTCGCACAGGTACACCGCGCCCGTGATGAACGACGCCGCATCCGAACAGAGAAACAGCGCCAGGTCGGCCAGTTCATCCTTGGTCCCATACCTCCCCAGCGGGATATTCTTCTCCACCGCCTTCCGCGCTTCCTCGTTCGGAGCAAGCCGGCGCATGCCCTCGGTATCGTCGGTCGGACCTGGCGTAATGCAGTTCGCCCGAATCCCGTATCGGCCCCACTCGAGCGCCAGAGTCTTCGTCAGCAACTCCACCCCGGCCTTCGCCGCGCACACGTGCGACTGCCAGGCGATGGGTATCGCCGCGTGATTCGCCGAAATGCTGAGCACCGACGCACCCGGCTTCTTCAGATGCGGATACGCCGCCCGGCAGGTGTTGAAGGTTCCCAACAGGTCGATATCGATCACCGCCTTGAAGCCATTCGCCGACATCCCGGCGACCTGCGCCGGAAAATTCCCCGCCGCGCCGCACAGCAGGATGTCGATCTCGCCGAACTGCTCATGCGTCTTCTGGAGCGCCGCTTCCAGCGCCTCGTACCCGCGCACATCCAGCCGGGCGGTCTCCGCCGTCCCTCCTGCCGCGCGGATCGCTCCCGCCGCATCGTCGAGTTTCTCCTGCTTACGGCCCACCAGAACCACCTTGGCTCCATGCTCGGCAAACCGCTCGGCCATCCTCCGGCCGATACCGCTGCCTCCTCCCGTTACAAACGCCACTCGATCCTGCAGCAGGTTGTCGCGAAAAATGTTGGTCATGAGTCGATTGTGACACCGAGTAAGATGAACTATGCGTCGAATTTTTCTGCCATTTGCAGGCGCCGTTCTGATCTCGCTCGTGTTCCCGGCCGCTCGCGCCGCCGATCTCACCGTCGGTACTGCCACTGCCCGGAGCGGACAGAAAGCCACCGGCTACCTTCAGGTGCCCGCGGGTGTGGACGCCGCCAGCAGTGTCCCGGTCATCGTTATCAACGGCGCCAAACCAGGACCCACCCTGGCACTGGTCGCCGGCTCACACGGAACCGAATATGCCTCGATCCTCGCCCTCGAAAAGGTGGCTCAATCCGTCGATCCGTCCGAACTCAGCGGAGCGCTCCTGATCGTCCCTCTGGTGAACCCCGCGTCCTTCGCGCAGAAAGTCCCGCACCTGAATCCCGTGGACGGCAAGAACATGAACCGGTTCTTCCCCGGCAAAGCGGACGGCACCCAGACCGAGCGCGTCTCCTGGGCAATCGCGCAACAGGTTATTGAAAAGTGCGACTACCTGATCGACCTGCACGGCGGAGATCTCGACGAGAACCTCCACGCATATTCGTACTGGGCCAACACCGGCAAGGAGTCCTTCGATGCCACCTCCCGCACGCTCGTGCTGGCGTTTGGCCTGGACCACATCATCATCCAGGACTATCGGCCGAACGGCCCCAATCCTCTAGGGACATCCGGTCCCACCTCTCTCAGCCGCTATGCCGAGAGGCTCGGCAAGCCTGCAGTCGTCGCCGAGGCCGGCCACGCCGGCACCACCCATGCCGAAGACGTGGACGCACTCGTCCGGGGGGCGCTCAGCGTCATGCGCCACCTGAAGATGCTGGCCGGCGCGCCCGCTCCGGTCGAACACCCGCTGTGGATTGCCCGCATCCACGTCCTGGCCAGCGAACACGACGGTATCTTTTATCCGTTGACCGTCCCCGAAGCTTTCGTCCACCAGGGAATGCGGATCGGCTACGTCACCGACTACTTCGGCAACAAGGTATGGGACGCCATCGCTCCCGTTTCCGGCGTCATCGTCTACATCGGAGCGGTCCCGTCCATGGTCAAAGGCAACACCGTGGCCTACATCGGAGAGCTTCAGTAAGCCGGGACGCCATTCCGCTGCGTGCCGCCGTCCAATTCCGGCCGGACCGCCACCCACGCGTCGCTCAGGGGATCGTGATAGACCACCTTCAGCCCCTCGCGGCTCGCAAACTCGCGGTCGTCGGCGGGAAACAGCACGTACAGCGGCCTTCCCGGAGGGATCGGCCGCTCCAACTGGATCGGTTCCAGCGTTTCCTGTCCGGAGATGGTTCGGTAATAGTTCAGCACCGCCACGTAACGCCAGTTGGTTCCGATCGAGCGGACATCGCGAGCGTGGTTGTAGTGCGCCACCACCTGATACAACCGGTCCGCATTGGCGTTCCAATACCACTCCGTGAACCAGGTCAGCCGCAGACAGAGAATGAAGTAACAGCCCGTGGCTGCCAGCAGGCCCGCGATCGCGCGTTGCGATGCGGCGCCCACCTTCGAAGGACTCGGAAGGGCCGCCAGCGCGCCCACCGCCAGCGTGCACAGCGGGGGCACGAACAGCCCGGTCCGCCCGCGCGGCCACAACACGTGAAAGGACCACACCAGCACAGCGTGCAGCGCGTATGTCAGAACCGCCCCGCAGCACGCCAGCAGGCCCAGGCGTACGAGCCACTGGGTGCGGCCGTCGTGCGCCCGGTTCCGCTCGCGCAGCAACACCAGAAGACGCCACAGGCATGCCAGCCCCAGCAGCGGCAAACACACGTCCGCATACCGCGACAGAAAATCGTAGAGCGGCTGGTTCACGAGGTACGGGCTGAGCTTGTAAAAGCACTGCTCCCCGATGCTCTGCAAACTCCAGGCGAAGGTCGTGGCGCCCCAGCGGAGGTCGTTCCGGACCCAGTGCGCCAGGATGGTGCCGGTGAGGTAGAGCGACACCAGCAGCCCCGGAACGGTCGCGGCAACCGCAATGCGCCAATACTCCCGGGCTGTGCGCTTCGCCGGAAGACACCACCCGGCAATCCCGGCCAGCGTCACGGCGTCCGCCAGTGCAAACGAGAAGTTCGCGGCGAAGGATAACGCCAGCAGGACCGAGACGATGCTACACGTCCGCCGCGGATCGCTCTCCGCCGCCCGGTCCCGCGCGGCCACCGCAATCGCCGACATCAGCAGGCCCAGCGCCAGGCTGTAGCCTCTCGCCGCCACCAGGTAGTCCATCACCATCGGATTCAACACCAGGCAGGCCATCAGCCCCCAAGCGGGCAGCGCCCGCCGCGCCAGCAACCGCACCAGCAGGTAGACCGCTCCCACATAGAGCACGGCGCCCAGCAATGCCGGCAGGCGCATCGTGAAGTTCGAAACGCCGAAAACCGAAGTGAACAGCCGCATCAACATCGAATTCAACACATGGTTGTTCGACGAGGGCAGCCAATGCGTCGCAGCCGGCGTGCCGACATAAGCGAGATAGGTGTCGGCCTCGTCAATCGTGATGGATTGGATACAGGCGCGCGCGGCGATCCAGATCAACGCGAACGCCGCGGTGCCGGCGAGCGGCCACTCCCGTGTGTGCTGAGCTAGGTCGTGACGACTGGCCTGCTCCATCGATGTGACTACGAGAATAGCATTTTCTGCGAGAATGCCCCCCGCCAAGCCCGGGAAACGCCGATTTCTTGAATGCCCGGTGGGGCCGGCCGATGTTGTATGATCGAACCGTGGACGTGACTATCGAAAGGACGGATGCGCCGCCGCAGCCGCTGACCGCCCTGAGCGAAGAGGAACGGTTCTTCCAGACCACGGTGCGCAAGTTCGCGCGCGAGCAGATTCGCCCGCATGTCCGGGAAATGGACGAGGCCGGCGTCTTCCGCAAGGACATCATCCGCCAGTTCTTCGAGATGGGTCTCATGGGAATCGAGATCCCGGAAGAATACGGCGGGCAGGGCGGGAGTTTCTTCCAGGCGATTCTCGCGGTGGAGGAACTTTCCGCCGTCGATCCTTCCGCGGGCGTCATCGTTGACGTTCAGAACACCATCTGCAATAACGCGTTGCTCCGCTGGGCCACCGCCGCGCAGAAAGCCAAATATCTGCCGCGGCTGGCGGAGAACATGGTGGCGTCGTATGCGCTTTCGGAGGCCGGGTCGGGTTCGGACGCTTTCGCCATGGCCACCCGCGCGGAGGACCGCGGCGATCATTTTCTGCTCACGGGGCGCAAGCTCTGGATCACCAATGCGGCCGAAGCCGGATTCTTCCTGTTGTTTGCCAATGCCCATCCGGAAGCGGGTTATAAAGGCGTGACCGCCTTCCTGGTGGAGCGCGAGTTTCCGGGCTTCCAGGTCGGTAAGAAAGAAGACAAGCTCGGGTTGCGCGCCTCTTCCACCTGCGAACTGATCCTGGATAATTGCCTGGTTCCGCGCGAAAACGTGATGGGCGAGGTGGGCAAAGGATACAAAATTGCGATCGAGACCTTGAACGAAGGCCGCATCGCGATTGGCGCCCAGATGATTGGCCTGGCGCGCGCGGCGCTGGAGCACGCCGTAGCGTACGCACGCGAACGGAAACAGTTCGGCAAGCCCATCGGCGAGTTTCAGGGGGT
>Ga0335081_10012079_pt1 | contig 13989 bp, 12 predicted proteins | sample Lox_Sample_35_FD_206713 | JGI IMG/M metagenome (GOLD analysis project Ga0335081, IMG submission 206713) | Soil microbial communities from Loxahatchee National Wildlife Refuge, Florida, United States - Lox_Sample_3.5 | ecosystem: Environmental > Terrestrial > Soil > Wetlands | place: USA... | reverse complement strand
GTGACAGCCGCTCGCGCGCCAGATTGGCTGCAGCCTCGGATTCCAGGATACGCTTATCGGCCGTCTCGGCCCGCTCGATCAGGAGCCGCTTCTCGTCGCCGAGCGTCCGCGCGCTGCCGGCCTCTTCTCCGAGTTGCTTTTCAAGACTGGCGATGCCGACCCGCAGGGTGGCGAGCTCGCTGGTCAGCCTGACCTTTTCGCCTTCCAGATCCTGCACGGACTGCTGTGTGCCGATCAGCTCGCGGGCCAGCCGCCGGTTGTCGCCATCGAGCTCCGATGACCTCTTCTCGAGCGTCTCGAATTCGCCGCGCAATGCGTCGTGACTGGTGCGCAGCTCGGACAGCGCGCCGCTCAGGCTGGCATTGTCGAACTTGGCTTGCTCTAGCGTGCTGAGCAGCTTGTGCAGCGGATCGACCAGCCTGCTGAAAGTCTCCTTGAGCTCGTCGAGAGCGCCGAACTGCAGGTCGGTGTCGATGAGCAAATGCCGTAGCGCTTCGTTGTCCTCGCCGATACGCTCGCCGACATGGACGAAAGGCGACTTGCCGTTGTCGTCGGAACGGTTCGCGCCCGGCTGCTTGCCCGCCAAGGCGGCGAGTGTCTCAGGTGTAGACGAGACGCCGCCGCGCGAAAGGAAGTCGGTGACCCTACGCATCGAACAACCCCACAACTGTACGCTACGCCGTCAACCATAGCGGTTTGGCCGCGAAGCGACAACGGAAATGGCGCGCGCGATAGATGGATGTTTGCCGCAGCGATCACGCCGGCTGGCGCGCGCAGCGGCCGGTGCCGCTATTGTAACAGTTCCGAGTAATCAAATACGGCCAAGGGGATAGGCGCAAAACATCGGCGGCGTGCCGCTCGCCTTCGGCCGGCGCGGGTGCTATGCGCGCCCGGCCGCCTTGCCGAGGATCGCCGCCGCGTCGGTCGGCGCGCCTGCTGCCGTCCAGGCGATGTAGCGGTCGGGCCGCACCAGGATGAGGCTTGCCTCATAGGCCTTGCGACCGTCGCGATAGCTGTCGCGGACGAATTTCAGCGGCACGTTCAGGCGCCTGCCGGCGTCGGCGAAGGCTTGGACGGTCGCGTCTTCGGCATCGAAGGCAATGAGCGTGAAGTCGGCGCCGAGTTCCTCGAACACATTGCGGCCGGAGCTTAGCAGCTGCGGCGGCAAGTGATGGCCGGCACGCGCGGTGAAGGTGTGCGAGCCATGGGCGCTGCTGACGCCGCCGGCCGGCCCCATCACGATCGGCGATCCTTCGTAGTGCGGCTCGTAGGTCAGCACCCGCGGCGCCGCCGCGTTGGCGTGCTCCTTCCAGGCGCGCTCGAACTCGGTGCGATCGCGCTCGGGGCTGAAGCGGGCGAGGAACTCCTTGTCTCTGCGGATGCCTGCTTCGATGAAATCCTCCGCGGTCTCCTTGAAGATCGGGCGGCGCTCCTCGGTATAGGTCTGCAGCAAGGCGTCGCTGCCCCAGCCCTTGAGCTTGGCGGCGAGCTTCCAGCCGAGATTGACCACGTCGTCGAGTCCGTTGTTCAGGCCGTAGGCGCCGTACGGCGGATGCGAATGGGCGGCATCGCCGGCGATGAAAACCCGGCCGACCTGATATTTTTCGGCGACCGCGATGCGCAGGTCCCAGAAGCCGACATAGTCGAAGTCGCAGGCGAACGGGAATCCGGCCACGCGCTGCAGCAGTCCGTGAAAGTCGTAGTTGTCCCGCGTCGTATTGGCGGGAACAGGCGAATGGAAGAACCAGCTCTCGCCGACGTCGACGCGGCCGAAGAACTGCCAATAACCGTGCAGGTCGGGATGAATGACGCGATAGGTGGAGCGCGGCGGAAAGCGCTTCAGCTTGTCGTGCAGCTCGCGCGAGCGAAACAGCGCCAGCACCATGAGCTGATTGAAGTCGGCACCGCCGCGCTCGATGCCGACCTGGTTGCGCACGGTGGAGTGGCCGCCGTCGCAGCCGATGACGTAGTCGGCTTCCAGAGTCTCGCGGCCGGGGCCGCCGTCTTCCGCGACCGCGACGCGCGCCGTGTCGGCGTCCTGCGTGATGGCTTCCGCAACCCAGCCGAAGCGGGCTTGCACGCTGCCAAGCTGCGCCATGCGCGCCCGCAACACCTGTTCGCCCTGGTACTGCGGCAGCCGTTCGTTGTTCTGGAAGTAGTAGGAATTGACGATCTCGCGCAGCGGCGGTGCGTACCAATATTCGCTGTTGAGATCGCGATAGGCGACGATGCCGCTCATCGGATAGTCGGCCGGCAGCATGCGTGCGGCGCGCAGCTCCTCGGCGACGCCCCAAAAGTAGAAATGCTCCACCGAGCGCTGAGTCAGATTCTGCCCCTTGGGGATGCGCTGCGGCTCACGGCGGCGCTCGACGAGCGTGCAATCGATCCCGCGTTGCCCGAGCTCGACCGCGAGCGCGACGCCCACGGGGCCACCGCCGATAATGACGACCTGATGCCGTTTGGTCATGTGCCTATTTGATGCTTGAAGACTTCAGGCTGCTACTGCCGTATCAGGAGAATCGGATCGGCGCTTTCCGGCAGGCGCTGCCAGGTGTTGGTGTCGTTCTCCTCGAAGCGCCAAGTCTGGCCGCGCGCCGATTGCAGCACCAGCTCGCCGTTGTCCATATGCCAGGACGTCGGCCCGAAGTGGGTCACCAGCGCGTCGCAGCCGGGCTTGATTTTCAGCGTCCGATTGTCGGTGCCGGCGGCAGCGGCGTCGGCGAGCGTCAACGCGCAGATCGGCTTGCCGGTGCTTCGCGCAATTGCCCAATCGCCGATCATGTCGGCGGCCGAGCGTACCGCGGCGGCGGCGGCCGCCGCCTGCAAGATGTAGCGGCCCTCGTCCGGGTTGAAGCCGTCGTACATGCCGCCCTCGACCTCGGTCAGCTCGATGACCGCTTCGCCCCGCGCATTGAGGAGCCGCAGGTTGCCGTAATTGTCCACCGCCCAGGCGGTGACGTCCTTGGTCGAAGGAAAGATGCCGGCACAGCTTTTGTCGACGTCGACTTTCAGGCCGCCGGGGACCGCATCGGGATGGAAGTTCAAGCGGCAGGTCTTGTCATGATCGGCATTGGAGAGCTCCCAGGCGCCGACCACGGCGGCGACGGGATCGTTTGCCGCCGGCGGGCTTGGCTCTTGTGATTCCGGCGGCGAAGCGGTCTGCGAAGGCGGGTTCTGCGGCGGCGGATTTTGCCCTTGCGCGTCCTGCGCCTGCGCGACGCCGGCGTAGATGCCGGAGGCGAGCGCGAACGCGATGATACCGCAATGACGCATGTCAGAACTGCTCAGGCTCACGTTTTGAACGCTAGCACGCGCGCGCCGTGCCGTCATGCAAGGGGCCGGCATGCCCCTAATGCAGGGGCGACGGCACGCTCATGCCTTAGCCCACGAACGCCATGGCGTTTCCGGCACCGGCGTCAGCGGCGGCTTGCCGGCGGCCCAGGCGCTGATGTTGTCGACAATGAGCTGGTCCATCTTGCCGCGCGTATAGACCGACGCCGAGCCGAGATGCGGGAACAGCACCACGTTGTCCATCGCGATCAGCTCCTGCGGCACGTCGGGTTCCTTGGCATAGACGTCGAGGCCGGCGGCCATGATGCGCTTGTCCTGCAGCGCCCTGATCAGCGCCGGCTCGTCGACCACCGAGCCACGCGCCATATTGATGAGGATGCCATTGGGGCCGAGCGCATCGAGCACGTCGGCGCCGATCAGGTTTCGCGTTGCCGGGCCGCCCGGCACGATGACCAGAAGGATGTCGACCGCCCGCGCCATCTCGATCAGGCCCGGGCAATGCAGATAGCTGACGTCGCGCCGCGGCTGCCGGGTGTGATAGACGACCGGCACGCCGAAGGCATCGAGCCGCCGGGCGATCGCCTGGCCGATTGCGCCCATGCCGACCATGCCGACAGTACGGTTGCGCAGCGTCGCCCTGGTCAGCGGATAATCGCGCTCCCGCCATTTGCCGGCGCGCAAATATCGCTCGGCTTGCGGCAGTTCGCGCACCGTGCACAGCAGCAGGCCGAGCGCGGTGTCGGCGACCTCTTCGGTCAAGACGTTCGGCGTGTTGGTGACGATGACGCCGTGCTCGGCGGCCCATTTCACGTCCATATGGTCGTAGCCGACGCCGAAGCTCGAGACGATTTCGAGCTGGGGAAAGCGCGCCATGAAGGTGCCGGGGATGCGCTCGGTGGTGGCGCTGCAGGCGATGGCGCGGGCGCCCGAATTTGCGGCGATGAACGCATCGCCGTTGGTCGCCTCGGCCAGCTTGTGCACGACGCAGACGGCTTCGAGGCCTTTCACCACCAGCGGCTTGAGCGGGCCGATCAGGACGATCTCGGGCTTGTCGGCGGTCATACTCAACCTCACACCAGCATGGTCACCGGCGTTTCCAGAAACGACTTGATCGCCGCGAGGAGCTCCGCGCCGACCGCGCCGTCGAGCACGCGATGATCGCAGGACAGCGTCACCGCGAGGACGCTCGCGAAGGCGACGCCGCCGTCGGGTTTTTCGACCGCCTGACGGCGCGCGGCGCCGACGGCGAGAATCGTCGCATGCGGCGGATTAATGATCGCGGTGAACTCGCGCACGCCGTACATGCCGAGATTGGAGATCGCCGCCGAGCCGCCCTGATAGTCGGCGGGCTTGAGTTTCTTGTCGCGCGCGCAGGCGGCCAGCTCCTTCATCTCGGCCGAAATGGTGCTGACCGATTTGGTTTCGGCGCTGCGAATGACCGGCGTGATCAGCCCGCCGTCGAGCGCCACCGCGACGCCGATGTCGGAATGCTTGAAGCGCAGGATGCGGTCGCCGGCCCACACCGCATTCGCCGCCGGCAGGCGCTGCAATGCCAGCGCCAAGGCACGGATGATGAAATCGTTGAGCGAGAGCTTGAACGCGGGCTGGCCGTCCTTGTCCTTGGGCGCGGTCGCATTGGCTTCCTCGCGCAGCGCGATCAGGCGGTCGATGGCGACGTCGGCCGTGAGATAGAAGTGCGGGATTGTTTGTATGGCCTGCGTGAGCCGCGCCGCGATGGTGCGGCGCATGCCGTCAAGCGGCACTTCCTCGTAAGCGTCCGGCGGGTAGAGCGCTTTGATGCTTTCGGCCGACGGCCCCTCGGTAGACAGGGCCGGCGGCGCCGGGCGCGGCGCCTGTTCGATATCGCGCGCGACGATCCGGCCGTGCGGACCGGAACCGCTGATGCGCGACAAATCGATACCCGATTCGGCCGCGAGCCGGCGCGCCAGCGGCGTGACCGCGCTGCCGCCCGGCAGCCGCGCCGGTCCGAAATTGCGCGCCGGCGTGCGCACCTCGAAGAACGGATCGAGCTTGATCGGGCGTGTATCTTGCGGCGCGGGCGCAATGGGCGCGGATGCCGCGGCCGTTGCCGGCACGGCCGGTTTTGCCGTCGCCGCCGCGGCCGGTGTGGACTGGGCCGCCTGGGCGCCCGAGCCATCGGCGATGACCGCGACAATGGCGCCGACCGGCGCGACCTCGCCGGCCGAAACGCGGATTTCCGCCAGCACGCCGGTCGTGGTCGACGGCACTTCCATCGAGACCTTGTCGGTCTCGATCTCGAACAGATTGTCGCCCGGCTTGACCGGCTCGCCGGCGGCCTTGAACCATTTGGTGATTTTGCCCTCGGCAACTGTTTCGCCGAGTTGCGGCATCAGCACGTCCATCGCTTAAGCTTTCCGGCGCCGCCTCATTTGATGCGTTCCCAGAGCACCTCTGTCTTGGTGCCCAACGGACGCAAGATCAATCGATCGCCGACGAATTCGTAACCGCGCACGAGGTCGCCTTTGTCGCCCGGCTGCACGCTGCCCTGACGATGGTGCGTAACCGTGCGCGCCTTGTCGTCGACCGAATATCTGCCGAAATAGGCGACAACGCCGTCCAGCGCGGCCTTGGCCTCGTCGCCCGTGGGTTTGTCGCCCGTCCTGGTGACTTCGCGGTCGGGCGCGACCTGGCAGGCCATGTAGCCGTGGGCATCGTAGATGATGATACCCTTGGGATTTGCGCCCTGGCCCGGCCGCGGCTTGCCGTCGACCGTCGAGCCGATGTGGCGCCATGAGCCGATCAGGCGCTGTTTGTCCGATTGTCCGTTCACGCGATCCGTTCCTAGTTTATTTTATGCGTTCCCACGTGACTTCCATCGTGGAATTTGGCGGGCGCAAGACGAGGCGGTCGCCGGAAAATTCGTAGCGGCGAACGAGATCGCCGCCTTCACCCGGCTGCAAATTGTCGGAGCGATGATGGATCACCGTGCCGGCTTGCTCGTCGACCGTATAGGTGCCGAAATAGGCGATGTAGTCCTTCAGCGCGACGAACGCCTCCTCCGGCGTCATCACCGCGCCGGCGCGCTTGCGCTCGACGTCGGGCGCGATCTGCACCGCCATCTCGCCGTGTGGGCCGTAATAGAGCATGCCCTTCGGATTCTTGCCGCGGTCCCAATTGCCGCCGTGGATCCGGGTGCCGACGTAGCGCCACGCGCCGAGCAGCCGCTGCGCCGCCGGTTGCGACGCCTCGGTCACCAGGTCACCGAGATGTATTGCGTCTCCAGAAACTCCATCAGCCCTTCATGGGCGCCCTCGCGGCCGAGGCCCGACTGCTTGACGCCGCCGAACGGCGCCGCCGGATCGGAGACGAGGCCGCGATTGAGCCCGATCATGCCGAAGTCGAGCGCTTCGGAGACGCGCAGCCCCCGGCTCAAATCCTTGGTGTAGAGATAGGCGACGAGACCGTATTCGGTGTCGTTGGCGCGGCTGATGACTTCGTCTTCGGATTTGAACGCCTGGATCGACGCCACCGGCCCGAAAATTTCATCGTTGAGCATCTTGGCATCGTTCGACACGTTCGCCAGCACGGTCGCCGGATAGAAGAAGCCGGGGCCGCCCGGCGCCTTGCCGCCGGTCAGCACCTTGGCGCCTTTCTTCACGGCGTCGTCGACGAGCTCGATGACCTTGTCGAGGCCATCCTTGTTGACCAGCGGCCCGAGCGCGACGCCGTCGTCGAGGCCGTTGCCCATTTTCAGGCCGGCCATCTTGGCGGTGAGCTTTTTGGCAAACTCGTCGTGCACCTTCTCGTGCACATAGAAGCGGTTGGCCGCGGTGCAGGCCTCGCCCATGTTGCGCATCTTGGCGATCATGGCGCCGTCGATGGCGGCGTCGATGTCGGCGTCATCGAACACGATGAACGGCGCGTTGCCGCCGAGCTCCATCGCCGGCTTGACCACGCAATCGGCGGCTTCGTGCAGGAGCTTGCGGCCGACCTCTGTCGAGCCAGTGAACGACACCACGCGGACGCGCGGATCGTGCAGCATGGCGCTCACTACCTTGCCCGACGACCGCGACGGAATGACGTTGACGACGCCGGCCGGCACGCCGGCCTCTTCCAGGATCGGCATCAGCGCCAGCATGGTGAGCGGCGTGTCGGAGGCGGGCTTCAGCACCACCGGGCAGCCGGCGGCGAGCGCCGGACCGATTTTCCGCGTCGCCATGGCGGCGGGGAAATTCCACGGCGTGACCAGCACGGCGACGCCGGCCGGCTTGTGCTGGACGAAGATGCGCGCGCCCGTGGACGGGCCCGTGGTGTTCGAGCCGATATTGCGCACCGCTTCCTCGGCGTACCAGCGGAAGAACTCGGCCGCATAGGCGACCTCGCCGCGCGAATCGGACAGCGCCTTGCCGTTCTCGATGGTGATCAGCTTCGCCAGCCGCTCGGCGTCGCGCGTGATCAGGTCGTAGGCCTTGCGCAAGATCTCGGCGCGCTCGCGCGGCTTTTTCTTCGACCAGCCCGGGAACGCAGCTTGCGCCGCATCGAGCGCCGCCATGGCATCTTCGACGGTGGCGCTCGCCACCGAGGCGACCTTGTTCTCGGTCGCCGGATCGACCACGTCGAAGCGGCCGCCGTCGGACGATTTGCGCCATTTGCCGCCGATCCAAAGGTCGGTCGGAACGTTGGCGAGAAGGTTGTCGTACATGGCCATGAGACACCTACCGAAAACTATGATTGCCGAAAGCTATGATGAGAGCGAGCGCCGGACCCTTTCGACGATGCGATCAGGTGTCGGCAGCGCGATGTCTTCCAGAATGTCGGCGGCCGGCAGCGGAATGTGCGGCGTGGTGATGCGCACCGGCGGACCGTCGAGATCGTAGAACGCCTCGTCGGCGACGATGGAGACGATCTCCGCGCCCCAGCCGCACAGCCGCGGATTTTCCTCCACGGTGAACAGGCGGTGGGTGCGCGCCACCGAACCGAGAATGGTCTGCGTATCGAGCGGCACCAGCGAGCGCACGTCGACAACCTCGCAGTCGATGCCGTGTTCCGCTTTGAGCTTTTCCGCCGCCTCCAGCGCACGCGGCACCATCAGCGCCAGCGCCAGGATGGTGGCGTCCTTGCCGGGGCGGACGATCTTCGCCGTGCCGAGCGTGTCGACGATCTCGCCGTCCGGCACCTCGCCCTTGGTCGGGTAGAGCGATTTGTGCTCGAAGAAGATCACCGGGTCGGGATCGCGCACCGCCGCGGCGAGCAGGCCGATGACGTCGCGCGGCGTCGACGGTGCCACCACCTTCAGGCCCGGGATCATCATGCACCAGTTCTCGACGCTCTGCGAATGCTGGGCGCCGAAACGGGCGCCGCCGCCGTTACCGGTGCGCACCACCAGCGGGCATTTCAGCTGGCCGTTCGACATGTAACGGCTCTTGGCGTACTCGTTGGCGATATAGTCGAAGCAGACCGCGAGAAAATCGGAGAACATGATCTCGGCGATCGGCTTCAAGCCGGTCATCGCCGCGCCCATGGCGGCGCCGAGGATCGCCTGCTCGGAGATCGGGGTGTCGCGCACCCGCAACGGACCGAATTGCTCGAACAGCCCGACGGTCGCCTTGAATACGCCGCCGGCCTTGGCCACGTCTTCGCCCAAGAAGACGACGTCCGGATCGCGCGTCATTTCCTGGGCGATGCCGCGAGCGACGGCGTCGCGATAAGTCAGTTCCGCCATGCCCAGCCTCCGTCGGCATAGACGTCGGTAGTGAGGATATCGAGCGGCGGCATCGGCGCCGCCTTGCATTTCTCGGTCGCCTCGTCGACCTGCCGTCTCACCTCGGTGTCGATGTCGGCGATGACGTTGTCGGCGATGCCGAACTGCTTGAGGCGCTCGCGATAGATCTTGATCGGATCGCGCTCCTTCCACTTTTCCAGCTCGCCTTCGGGGCGATATTTCGCCGGGTCGGCGCGCGAATGGCCGCTGTGGCGGTAGGTCAGGCACTCGATCAGCGACGGGCCGCCGCCGGCGCGCGCTTTCTCGTAGGCGGCACTGGCGGTGCGAAACACCTCGTCGGCGTCGTTGCCGTCGACGACGATGCGCGGCAGTCCGTAGGCCGCGGCGCGATCGGCGGCCGGATGCGGCACCGCGGTGACGTCGCCTATCGGCGTGTATTCCATGTACAGGTTGTTCTCGCAGACGAAGACCACCGGCAGCTTCCACACTGCGGCAAAGTTGAGCGCTTCGTGGAACGCGCCGATATTGGTGGTGCCGTCGCCGAAGAAGCAGACGGCAACGTCCTTGGTTCCCTTGTACTGGGCGCGCCAGGCGGCACCGCAGGCAATCGGCAGGTGCGCGCCGATGATGGCGTAGGAGCCCATGACGCCGTGCTCGGCCGAGGTCAGATGCATCGAGCCGCCTTTGCCGCGCATCAGGCCGTTGTCGCGCTGCATCAATTCGCCGAGGACCTTTTCGATCGAAACACCGCGGGCCAGCGTGTGGGCGTGGCCGCGATAGGTGCAGAAGCTCAAGTCGCCCGGCCGCATGGCGGTGGCGAAACCGGCGGCGACGGCTTCCTGGCCAAGCGACAGGTGGCTCGTGCCCTTCACCAGGTTCTGCAGGAACAGGTCGAAGGCGCGCTGCTCGGCCTCGCGAATTTCGACCTGGATGCGATACAGGCGAAGCCGCGTCTCCTCGCCGATATCGTCATTGAGGTTGGTCTTCGATCCGAGCGCACGATCCTCGACTTTGGCCATGAAATATCCTTGAGCGCCGGCCCAAATGGGTATGGGCGGGCGCAACTTAGCGCCACTTGTGAAGCGGTGGCAATGTCGTCGGCGCCGCTTGCGCGGGGCGGGATTTGCTCCTAATTGAGCCGAAGCGGGAGGCTTCGATGAGCCAGCATTCCCTGGAATCCCGGAAATCCCAAGATTACGTCCATCGCTTCTTCGGCGGGCCGCCGCTGACGGTCATCGGCCGGCTGATCCTGCTGTCCATCCTAGTCGGCGTGGTCCTTGCCGCCATCGGGCTCGATCCATGGAATATCATCGACTCGGTCCGCCGGCTGATCCTGCACATCTGGAACATGGGCTTCGATGCCGTGCGCTGGCTCTGGCAGTACTTCCTGCTCGGTGCGGTGATCGTGTTGCCGATCTGGTTTTTGGTCCGGCTGGCCAAGGCGCCGCGCGGCGGCTGAAAGCAGCAACGCCCGGGATATCTCCCGGGCGTCGGCCTCCAGATCAGAATCTATCCCGACTTAGTCTTCGGCCGAGCGCGGACCGGAAGGTGCCGGCCCATCGCCTTCGCCCGACATGGAATGATCGCGCGGTCCGCGATGGCGCCGACGGCGCCGGTGCAGCGGGAAGCGATCGGGCGATCCGTCAAAGCCGTTCTGGCCCCCGGGGCCGTTGCCGGCGCCGCCGCCATCCTGCCCTTGTGGTTGGGCCTGCTGGAGTTGCGGCTGGCCGCCGGTGATGAACGACGGCAGGCGCTCGATATCCTCATCGCCGGTCGGCTGAAAGTGCTGCTGCCGCGGCTGCTGCTGGTGTTGCTGCGATTGCTGATGCGGCTGCTGTTGCTCGCGCGGATAAAACGCCTGCTGCTCGCGCGGCGCAAACGGTTCGCCGCCGATTGCCGGCTGCTCGTCCTCGCCGTCGTCGAACGAATCGTCGGCGGAATTGCCCCGCATGTCGCCGGGCTGTTGCTGTTGCTGCTGATAGTAGGGCTGGCTCTGCCGCAGGTGCTCCTGCGCCGCCGCGATCAGACGGAAATAGTGCTCGGCGTGCTGGTAGTAGTTTTCGGCGGCGATGGGATCGCCCGAACTCTGCGCGTCACGGGCAAGCTGGAGGTATTTTTCGGCAATGTGCGATGCATTGCCCCTGATTTTCACGTCGGGCCCATTGGACTCGTACATGCGCGATAGTGGATTTTGGTGGTGATGATGGTGGCCACCTTTACCGCGGTTGCGACCCCGCATGCGCTTGTTCTGACCGTTTCTCATGATTTGCTATTCCGCCAACCCCCGTCATGTGCGGCGGCACACTGGTGCCGCCGTTTTCCTTTCGTCAAAGCCTTGCTCGCATCAAGCATCGGTACCGTGCCGGCATTCACCGCAGCGAACCCCGGGTCAAAGCATCCATGCCGCTCTCGCGTAACCTCAGCAATACTGCCCTCACCATCGGCTTGACCGCGGTGTTGCCAGTCCCCTGTTATGCGCGCGATTGCGCTTTGCAAATGCGCGCCCGACCGATGAACGTCTCGGTATGAATGGTGGCGATCCCGTCTGCCGTATGTTGCTGCCGTATATCGCGGCTTTCGCTGTTGCGGCTTTCGCTCTTTAACTGGCCTGCCAACCTCTGAGAGCCAAGCTCTTGCGAGTCGTGCTCCGGGTCTCCATGGCGGCGCGGCACCATCTCGGGGCCGATTCCGTGGCCGCAAGCTAGTCGGTTCCGGCCGATATTCCAAGCGATTTTTTGCCGGGGTCGGATGCTTCACGCTCATGCCCTGGTTGCGCCGAGGGCACGCGGAACACCGTTAAGATCGTGACGGGGCGGCGACGGTGCAAGCCCCGCCGCAGCAAATAAAGCGGCGACAGGTTCCGCCTGGCCGAAGCCGAGCTCCACGATCAAGGTGCCGTCGGCATTGAGCAACGGGGGAACGGTGCTGGCGATCGCACGATAGACGGTAAGCCCGTCCGGTCCGCCATCGAGCGCCGAGCGCGGGTCGAAATCGCGAACGTCAGGGGGTAGGGCGGCGATGTCGCCGGACGCAATATAGGGCGGGTTGGATACGATCAGGTCGAACGGTCCGCGTAGCGCCGCCACGACGTTGCAGGCGACGAAGCGTGCCGAGAGCCCAAGCTTTCGGGCATTGTCGCGCGCCGCCGCGAGAGCGCCGCGGCTGATATCGGTGCCGACGCCGAACGCTTGCGGCAGCTCGCTCATCAGCGCCAACAGGATCGCGCCGGAGCCGGTGCCGATGTCCGCGATGCGGAGCGGCCGCGTCCGCGGCCCGCGCGCATCGATCGCCGCCAGGGCGGCTTCGACCACGGTCTCGGTTTCAGGGCGCGGCACCAAAGTCGTGGCGTCGATCGAGAGCGGCAGGCTCCAGAATTCCTTGTGGCCGAGGATGCGCGCGACCGGTTCGCCGGCGAGACGGCGCCGCGCCAGGGCGGCGATCACTGCGTCCTCATTCGCGCCAAGGCGGCGTGCGTCCGCCGCCGCCAGCGACGCGTGGTCGAGAGAAAGCGCATGGCCGACCAGCAGGCGGGCGTCGAGATCGGGCGTCGCCAAACCGGCGGCGCGCAATCGTGCCGCCAGCGCGCGCCGCGCGTCGGCGACAGTGCGCGCATCGGCACGCGTGGGTTCGGCAAGGGCGTGCGTCAATGGGCCTCCTCGGCCGCAAGGAGCGCCGCTTGGTTCTCGGTCACCAGCGCGTCGATGATCTCGCCGAGCGCGTCGCCTTCGAGAATCTGCGGCAGCTTGTAGAGCGTCAGATTGATGCGGTGGTCGGAGACGCGGCCTTGCGGATAGTTATAGGTGCGGATGCGCTCGGAGCGGTCGCCGGTGCCGACCTGGCCGCGGCGCTCGGCGGCGCGTGCGGCATCCTGCTTCTGCCGCTCGAAATCGTACAGCCGGCTGCGCAGCACCGCCATCGCCTTGGCGCGATTGCGATGCTGCGAGCGGTCCTCCTGCATGGTCACCACGATGCCCGACGGAATGTGTGTCATGCGCACCGCCGATTCGGTCTTGTTGACGTGCTGCCCGCCGGCGCCACCCGAGCGCATCGTATCGATCCGAAGGTCGGTGTCGTTGATGGCGACGTCGAGCTCTTCCGCCTCCGGCAGCACAGCGACCGTTGCGGTCGAGGTGTGAATGCGGCCGGAGGCCTCGGTATCGGGCACGCGTTGCACGCGGTGCACGCCGGACTCGTATTTGAGCTTGGCGAAGGCGCCGCGGCCGCGGATTTCGGCGATGATTTCCTTGTAGCCGCCCATCGAGCCTTCGCTGGCGGCAATGATCTCGACCTTCCAGCGCTGGCTCGTGGCGTAGCGTTCGTACATTCGGAACAGGTCGCCGGCGAACAGCGCCGCCTCGTCACCGCCGGTGCCGGCGCGAATCTCGAGGATGACGTTGCGCTCGTCCATGGCGTCCTTGGGGATGAGCACGACGCGGAGCTGCCGCTCCAGCGCCGCGCGGCGCGCCTCGAGCGCCGGCCGTTCCGATTCGGCGATTCCGCGCATCTCGGCATCGGTCGACGGGTCGTCGATCAGGCTGGCGAGGTCATCGAGCTCGCGCTGCGTGTCCCGGTACGACTTCACCACCTCGACCACCGGCGCAAGCTCGGCGAATTCGCGCGACAGCTTCACATAGGCCTCGGGCGCCAGCGGCGCCGAAAGGTCGCGTTCGAGCGCGGCATGGCGGGCGACGAGCGCGTTGAGTTTGTGGTCGGGCAGCATCGGCTGGTTCAAATCTGCAGGGCTTCGCGCGCCGCGAACTGCTGGAGCTGGGCGCGGATCGGCGTGCCGTTCGGCTTTTCGATCAGCGGCGCCAAGAACGCCGCCGCCTTGCGGCAGTCAAGGTCGAGCAGCATGGCCTTGACCGGACCGACCGCCGACGGCGTCAGCGACAGCGACCGATAGCCGATGGCGGCCAGCGCCAAGGCGCCGATCGGCTGCGAGGCGAGCTCGCCGCACAGCGTCACCGGCTTCTTGTGCGCCTGGCACTTGGTCA